>Ga0209231_1000277_pt1 | contig 33002 bp, 32 predicted proteins | sample Deesub45470m_DNA_FD_188086 | JGI IMG/M metagenome (GOLD analysis project Ga0209231, IMG submission 188086) | Deep subsurface microbial communities from North Pacific Ocean - 450_OLKR46/470m Metagenome (SPAdes) (version 2) | ecosystem: Environmental > Terrestrial > Deep subsurface > Unclassified ... | reverse complement strand
TGGCGGTTGCCACCGACATTCGGGCGGCGCGCATCTTCTTGTTTGTCAGGGTGGTCACGGCGCCTCTTCGCTATCGGCATCGTCGGTAAGCGGGCAGGAGTTTTGCCAGGCAATAAAACCGTCGTCACGAATCTCCCAGAAACTGTCGATACGCTTGGAATATTCGGCCAGCGCCTGACAATGGGTGGTGATCTGCAGACAGCGCCAGTGCTCGACCCGACCGCTGGCATCAGCCCAGGCATAGAAAGCGGCCACCCCGGAGAGGATGGCGCTGAGTTCAGTCATATTCGGTTCCAGAGTGCGGACGATGTACCAATGCCCGGCAAACTGGCGAACCCGTTGTGGTGCCAGTTCCAGCAGGTTGTCCTGGCGGTCGCCGATGACGAATTCGCGTAGAAAATAATCGGCGCCACGGGCCAGTTCACCCGCTTCGATCGGCTCAAGCTTCTTCTCCTCGCCAAGGTGGTGGTGAAACTCCTTGAGCAGTTCGACGCACAGGGCATCGACCCGGGCTTCATCCTTCCAGTCAGCAATGTCAAAAGCGCGATTACGGTTGGTGGTCGGCATACACAAAACTCCGGTGTGTGTGAGTGTGACCTTATGTAGCATTGGCGCTGTAATGCGTCAAGAGGGATGGAATTTATGGATGGGATTCGCGGATTGTCGTAATGTTTTGACTGTGCTACTGTTTTGCTCAATGGCAGCCAGCTTCAGGGCTCAATGCATTCGCAGTCTGGGCCAATTGAAAAAATTATACTGGCTTGAATTTAAACCGTTTGTGACGAGGTACAAGTCATGACAGCGCGGACAACTAAACTCCCCTTGCAAGAAATCGGCGTACTCTGTGATCGGTATCAGGTGCGAGAGCTTGCCGTCTTTGGTTCTTTCCAGCGCGGTGAGCAGACACCGGAAAGCGACATTGATCTGCTGGTCGATTTTCTCCCGGATGCAACTCCCGGTTTTTTGACCCTCTCCCGGATGCAACGCGAACTCTCTGAACTTCTGCATCGTCCAGTCGACCTTGTCCCCAAGGGTGGCCTTAAGCCGGCAATACGTAATCAGGTTCTGGCTGAAGCGAAAGTTGTCTATGCGCAGTGATGAGCTCTATATTGGCGATATCATCGAAGCCGCTGTTGCTATTGCGAAATTCGCAATTTAAAAGGCAAGATGATGCTGACCGAAAATCTAAAAAAACAGCTAGTAGAAAAATTGAAGGCCATTGACCCTTACAAAATCATCCTTTTTGGTTCGCACGCTTATGGTGAACCGGGTGCCGAGAGCGATGTGGATCTGCTGGTTGTGACCAATGATGACTACCTGCCGGTAAATTTTGCAGAAAAAAATGCGATTTATCTGCGAGTTGCTAATTCGATCATCGACATTGAAAAACAAACCCCGATTGACCTGATCGTTCACACCAAAGCCATGCATCGCAAGTTTGTCGAAATGGGGGGGATGTTTTCCAAGAAAATCGCCGCCGATGGGATGATTTTGTATGAAAAAACTCACTGAAGAGTGGCTGAAGGCTGCAAAGAATGACCTTGGGAAATAAATCTGTCCCGTTTTTCCCAACCCATAGATTCTGCATAGAGGCAACTTAACTTTACTTGCCAACCCCTTTAGAGAAAAATCGGTTTGACCCAGTCTGCCGCGAGTTGTGCGGTGCAGCAGGGTGAGAGTCTTTCAGCCGAGATGAAGATTACCTTGCCGACAGGAAACGCATGAAATCATGGACGTCCCTAGTCCTCAGTTCACCCGCTTCAATCGGCTCTAACTTCTTCTCCTCGCCAAGGTGGCGGTGAAACTCCTTGAGCAGTTCGACGCACAGGGCGTCGACCCGGGCCTCATCTTTCAGTCGGCAATGTCAAAAGAGCGATTACGGTTGGTGGTCGGCATACACAAAACTCCGGTGTGTGTGAGTGTGACCTTATGTAGCATTGGCGCTGTAATGCGTCAAGAGGGAGGGTGGGGGTTGCGTGAAGTTCCAGTGATTTCAGTACGATTAGAAGAGGTGCGAAAGCATCGATTGTTGTGCTAAAGTGCTCCGGTGCAAACTGCTGGCTGTTGATGCAATCGAATGGAGTGCGAGATGGTTGGTGAAGTGTAAAACGACACAACTGCTGAACCGCCCGCGATCGGCCTCAAGCCGCTACGGGCGGTTTTTGTTTGAAAAAATAGCCTGTCCCTTTTTTTCTCGTTAGACATTCCGGCATAAAGCGAGGCGCAATGAAGATTATTCGCAAATTAAGTGGCGCGTTTACCGGAGGGGCGCTCGGGGCACTTCTTGACAGTTTCAATATCTGGTTTATGGGCGTCGTCGGTATTTCTGATTTGATCGGCATCACCATGAAACCAGAGTTTACTGCAGAATGGGCCTACAAACGCATGATTTGGGGTGGGATCTGGATGCTCTTGCTCCTTATTCCCGTTTGGCATAACAAGACGATACTGAGAGGCATGGTGTTCAGCCTGGTTCCTTCTGGGATGATGCTCTTTGTGGTGCTCCCTTCTATGGGTAAGGGAATGCTGGGCCTGGGCTTTGGTGCGCTCATGCCGGTTGTGGTGATTGGCCTCAATTTTATCTATGGAATATTTGCGTCATTTTGGTATGCGAAAACTACTTCAAATTAAGATATACGGAAAGGTGTCTGCAAATTTTAGCGGCACGACGCAGCCGGTTAAATCGACCCGTTTGGCCTCATGAAGCGAGCGCTATGTCTTCCTCCATCACTAAGAAAAAGACAGAACCTACTGATGTCCTCTATCGTGTAAAGCGAGGCTTGGCAGCGTATGTAAGCTACCTAGCAGCATGCGAAATGAATCAGGCATTTAGCGAGTACGTTCTCTATGAACCAATACTCCGTATTCTTACTGCTCGGAGTTACGCTGTAGAGTGCGAGTATGAGTGTCCGGGTATAAAACACGCAACGCGTGGTGATAAAAAGCGAATAGATTTCTATGCAACCGGGCACAACATTGAGCTTGCCATAGAGGTTAAGTGGGCAAAGACGGGAAGACCAAACGTTAAGCGTGACATAGAAAAGCTAGAAGCAATCTTTAATGCAAAGCCCGAATCGATTCCACTATTATGTGTATTCGGACGATTGTCGGTTTTGGAAAAACTCGACCTTGGTGATGCCCGCGTAAAAGAACGTGGCAAAGCTAGTTATGCCGATTTGGGGAAGACAAGATTTGGTTGCAGGGTCTTTCAGTTGAAACCAAAGGTAAGTGCCACAAAATGAGGCCCGACCAGGCATTCGAGCGGGACAAGCAGAAACGGATTTCCCCTTAATTCAACGTTAGGTGTATCAATTGGAGCGCAGGTGGGAAACGAAATTTTGGCAGCGCTTATCGGGCTCTCTGGTGTGCTTCTGGGAGGAACTGTCCAGTGGCTCGTTGCCCGGTCGACCATTCGCTCGGAAACAGAACGTCTCCATCGCCAGCTAAGTGCTGAATTTCGCCTACAGCAGTTCTCGGAATGGCAGGCGGAATTTCGAAAGGTGATTTCTGAGTTACTTGCCCTTACGGATCCGGAAGTACACCAGGCATTGGAAAAAGACAGAGCAATTCCACTCATCCTAAAAGCACAGCTCATGCTCAATCCGCGGTTGCAGGCACATGCTCGAGTTAACGGACTGATCAATCAGCTAGCTCTGGCTGTTAACGGGTGGCATGGACCCCAAGACGCTGCGACTATACTTCGAATTCACGGTGATTTGCTTGATGCGTCGAGAGAAACTCTCTTCTTGCCGGGGAACTAACCGGTGAACCTTTTTCTAGCGAACTTGGTGTTGCGAGAGGGCGAAGAACAAAGGGTCAAGTCTTGCCATTCCACTTTATCTGACGCTCTCCTTTGATAGAGATTGGAACTTACTTGTAATTTAATTGTCCTGCACGATGAAAACTTTGTAAGTAGGGTAAAAAGTGGCAAGGCAAGACTTAACCCCTCGCCTTGCTTTCACGCAGTTAGGCTTCTAAAAGAAGGTTAAATATGAAATTTAGTGAGCGCATTGGTTTAAACCAAGTGGACACCAGTCTCAAAACTCAAGAAATTAGTGACGATCTCCGCAACTCGCTATGGAACGTATTGGATATTTTTATTTGGAGTAGAGATCGGTTTTTAAGGGTGCAATACGGCCATGCGGAAATAGAAGATTTCAGCAAAATATTGTGGTTTCACTACTTTAAGAAACCAATCGATACTCGCCCAGGCAGGGAAGATGAAATATTGGAAAAAATAAGGAAGTACTATTTCACCTGCCAGTGGTATGAAGTTTATGAATTTATAGAGTTTGTTTTGCTGGAAGAGAAGATTCCAAAACTAAATAGCACAATTAATTCAATATTAGAGAGAGAGCTTTCTGGCTACCGCTTCATAGAGTCCGCATTTGTACCTATTACCGACGAAGTGGAAGTTGAAGCAGTACAAAAAGCTCTTGCTGAAGGGCCATTTGCAGGCGTTCGTGCTCATCTACATCAAGCATTACACCATCTTGCTCGCTATGAAAATCCTGATTACAGGAACTCAATCAAAGAATCAATTTCTGCAGTAGAAAGCATGGCGCGTGAAGTCACAGGCGATACTAAAGCAACGCTTGGAGACGCACTAGCTATCTTGGAAAAAAGGAACCACTTACATCCGGCACTAAAGCGTGGATTTTCTGCTATCTATGGGTACACTAGTGATGAAGGGGGGATCCGGCATGCAATGCTTGATGAACCCAAATTATATGTTTCAGATGCAAAGTTTTTTCTAGTTTCATGCGCTACTTTTATCAACTATTTAAAATCAAAAATAGAATGATAAGCCTAGAAAGCTGATCAAGTGGATGGGACAGGGTTGCGAATCTGGGGACGTAATACCTATTTTAATCTTGGCTCGCGGATGTGGCTTTTTAGAACATTAAAATTGGTATTATGTCCCCGGATTCCCGGCATCACATCCATAAGGAGATTTACATGAATTATTGGGTTGTTGGCGCATCTTGGGGCGGAACTGCACACCAAGACCAAAAATTTATTAAGGGCGGTTACTGGATGCTTGGCTGGGAAGAAAAAGATCAGCCAGCTCAATATGCTCTTGCTGAGAAGATGAAACCGGGAGATCGAATTGCAATAAAAAGAATGAAAGGGCAAGGGAAAACAGGAATAAAAATTTTCCACATTGGCATCATTCAAGACGTAATTCTTGAAACCAACAAAGTTATCTGTACGGTCAACTGGGTTGCAACTGACTTAAAAAGAGACATGAGCGAAAGCAAAGGTTGTTTTGCTTCGATTCATGGCCCCTTTGTTAATGATGCGTGGGTTCAAGAGGTTTTTTGTTTGTAACCAAATGCCCAACCCGGCAGTCGAGAGGGACTGCTCAAAAGCGCACAGCCCCTCACTTTTACGTTAGGTTTCCAGAATGATCGCACCAGATGTCAAAGGTTGGGGAGACTATGGCGTAGAACCGTTTGAGCAGTATTTGGCTCGGTGGCCGCAAGAGCTAGCCCCCTTTCCGGTAAATTTGATTGAAACTTGGGTACACCGGCATTGGGGAGAATTCAGCCAGTATTGGATGCCAATCGGAGCACTGGAGTGGCGTTATGAACTCCGGCAGTTTTCAAACGAAACCATTCAAACCGTTCGCACCTTCGATGATTTCATGAACACGATAGATTATTGGGGTGATGAGTTGTTTAGGAAGCGTTTCAGGCAGGACAGTTGGCTGGGCAGATACATGCTCTCAAATGGAACAACGCCGGAGCCCATACTCGTGTATGAGGGTGGAGCTAAAAAGATTCACCCCCGTGGCCGCAAAGGGGAGAAGATGTTGGAGCCCTATCAACTTGTCGAGGGGCACATGCGCACTGCCTACTTACGCGGTCTGATTCGTCACTCTCACCCAGCCTTAAAAGAACAACATGCCGTGTGGGTTGCAACAAGTGAAACCTAACCTTTTCATCAACTCGGATAAGACCAAAGCGCGTTTTGCAGGCTTTTGGCCTGCCGTCGTGTCCAACGTTAGGTTTCCGAGCTACCCACGAAAAGAAAGAAAAAGGGTTAAGTTTTGAAAGAAAAAGGGGTCTTGCCATGCCACTTTATCTGACACTGCCCTTTGATTGGGATTGGAACTTACTCGTAATTTAATTGTCATGCATGATGAAAACTTTGTAAGTAGGGTAAAAAGTGGCAATGCAAGACTTGACCCATCGCCTTGTAAATGGGAGCCGAAAGAGCAATGAAGTTTGCACTTTTAGATGGAATTAAAACGGAAGCCACGCCAGGCTCCAAAGCCCTTTGTCAAATTTGTGATTCAGAGCTTGTTGCCAAATGTGGGGAAATTAGAGTTCATCACTGGTCACACAAAAGCAAGCGAGATTGTGACCCTTGGTGGGAGAATGAAAGCGAGTGGCACCGAGCTTGGAAAAACGAATTTCCCATAGACTGGCAAGAAATTGTCCACCATGATGAAAACAGTGAAAGACATATCGCCGACATAAAAACCGAAACCGGCTGGGTTGTAGAATTCCAACGCTCATTCCTAAGTCCAGAAGAACGTCGAGCACGGAATTCATTCTATAAAAAGCTTATTTGGATCGTGGACGGAACTCGGCGTAAAACTGATAAAAAACAATTCGACAAAATCCTAAATGAGAGCTGCATAATTATTCAAAACCCGCCGACAATAAAAGTCCCTTTTCCAGAAGAGTGCAGCCTTCTAAGAGAGTGGGTAAATAGCGATTCCTTAGTATTTATTGACTTTGACGGAAGTACGAGAAACGAAAAATCTTTACTTTGGCTTTTGTATCCCAAAGTCAAAATTTCTAATACCTACTTATCTTATATTTCTCAAGCCGCATTTATCGAACTAAGTAACCATGACGGGTTTGAAAAATTGGTACGCGATGTGATTGACCCGATGCATAAAGAAATATTGCCAATGTATGAAAAGAAAACCGGATACGGAAACTGAACCAACAAACACATAACAAACGCACGCAGTCGGGCCAAACCACTCGCTAAGCTCGCGCATCGGCCACAGATGCGTGGCGTTCTAGCGCAAAGAGAAAAGTGGCAAGACTTGACCCCTCGGCTGCAAACGCAGCGCCCCTTATGTGTAACGTTAGGCGAAATAGTAGAGAAATTATGTCAGAAGTAATGACTATATTTACAAACCGTCTTTATGCTGAATGGCTTCCGGATTTTTGCAATGCACCGCATCGCAACTACCCGTCTGACGGTTTTAAGGAAGATTCAATTTCAAACTTGAGCGAATTTGATGCACACTGGTTTTTAAAAGCTATAAATGCTGGCTTAGTAGCCGAATCCAACGGCTTTTTTACTGCCCCACTAAGCAAGGCAAAAGAACAAATTTTTTGGCAAGGTAGCAAGAGTGAAACTCCCCGACCAATCACACTTTGGGTCGAGCCAATTATAACTATAGGTGCTCTGGCGAGGCTCAATATGCAATTTGGCTGGCCCATTGAACGACTTGGAATGCAGTCCAAAACATGGGCATTTGATTTAGTCGGTTATGGTAATACGTCCGATCAAGAACAAATGGTGTGTGAAGTAAAAAAAGACCCTAAAGAAATTTCCACACTAATAGGCTTCATGAATTTGCACTGTGTAAAAGCCCCCATGGAGAAAGAGCCAGTCGATTCAAAAGAGCGAAATGCATACCGGAAGGTGCAAGGTGTAAGGCGGACATGGCCATCATTGTTTTGGGCTCTCGGGCCAAGAGGTGAAGGTGCGGTCTTTAGTGTTCGCCGTGACGAAAAGTTGCAACTTTTCTATTTAGATTGCGCTCAGGAAAGTGCCTTAAACTATAATCAAAGTCACGCCTAACCAGATCAAGCAGACGAATTTATAGGTGTGGTTCAAAAAATCAAAAAAAGGTGACAGGCTACTTTTCTGGTTTGTTTAGGAATCGATAAATTTCAAGACTGAATTCATAAGGGCGTTGGCGAGAAAAGTAGCCAGTCACCTTTTCTGTCCCCCAAATACCATTCGTCGAGCACAGAAAGTTTATCTGAACTCAAATTTAGAAGTCGATTTCTACAACATAGATGAGCTGAGGGTTTTCCTACAGGCTCGTTGGTGAAAACTGAATTATGTGGCCTCAAAAAGTAAAAGATGAAGTTCTGGTTGCTTGTGGTAGAAGATGCTGTGTTTGCCACATGTTCTGTGGACGGAACATAGAGCTACATCATATTGAAATGGAGTCGAAAAGTGGTGCCTCCACCTTCGCAAACTGCATCCCGCTTTGTTTTAACTGCCATGCGGAGGCAGGGCACTACAATAGTAGCCACCCAAAAGGCACAAAATACTCACCAGCCGAACTTAGAAAACATAGAGATCGTTGGTATCAGGCTATTGAAAAGCTTGCGTTCTCGGAAAAGGAATGGGAAGAAAACACAGATAAAAAAGTAAAAGAAGTATATGAGGACCAAATCGTGACTTTAAAAGGGTTTGTATGGAGGGAAGCGTTTCCTGGCCCTCCAAATTACGATTCATTCGAAACTGATAGAGTTGAAACGTATTGGATGTTGGTTCTACCTGAGCCCGTTTCCCTCTTTGCCAATTGCTTTGAAACCGAAGAAACAATAAAGATTGATAACGTTAAGAAATTACAATTGTATGTGGACCCTGATTTCTATGATGCCAAGAGAGATATAGTGAGGACCGACATAGAGTTAACAGGGAAACTCTTCATGTCTATTACAGGCCACCATCACGGTGATGCAAATTTTGATATCAGAGGAAGGCATGCCTAGCAAATCAATTAACTGCACGTCTTCGGTGCCTGACGCGCTACCGCACGCATGTTATTGAGACGTAGTTACCCATGAAATGTGGACACATTTGCCAATAACCTATGAAAACAAATCTCACCCTCATCGGCATGCCCGGCGCCGGCAAAAGCACAGTCGGCATCATCCTCGCCAAGAATCTTGGCCTGGGCTTTATCGACACCGACGTGCTGATCCAGACCCGGCAGCAGAAATCGCTGCAACAGATCCTCGACGAAAGCGGCCACCTGGAGCTGCGGGCGATCGAGGAGGCGGAGATTCTGCAACTGGATGTGGCGAATCATGTCATCGCCACCGGCGGCAGCGCCGCCTACAGTGAGAAGGCGATGCAGCATCTGCAGCGCACATCGACGATTATCTTTCTTGAAGTTGATTTCGGCGTGCTGCAGAAGCGGATTCGCAATTTCACCACCCGTGGCATTGCCAAGGCGGCGCACCAGAGTTTTCAGGATCTGTTTGACGAGCGGCAGCGGCTGTATCGAACCTATGCCGAGGTGACGATTGATGCCAATAGGCTCGATCAGGACGCGTTGGCGGTGAAGATTGCGGAGGAACTCGGGCGATGATTTATGACTACATCATTATTGGCGGCGGTATCGTCGGCGTCTCCACCGCCTGGCAGCTGCAGCAGCGTTTTCCTGACAAGAAGATATTGCTGCTGGAGAAGGAGGCGGATTTCTCCATGCACCAGACCGGTCACAACAGCGGTGTGGTCCATGCCGGGGTCTATTATGCGCCGGGGAGCCTGAAGGCGAAATTCTGCAAGGAGGGGGCGGCGGCAACTGCCGACTTTTGCGCGCAGCACAAACTCCCATTTGACCGCTGCGGCAAGTTGCTGGTGGCGACAACGGCAGAAGAGCTGACTCGGATGCAGGGGTTGGTCGAGCGCTGCCGGCTCAACGGCATTACGGTTGCAACCCTTACTGCTGCTCAGCTCAAGAAGGCGGAGCCGAACATCGTCGGCCTCGGCGCGCTGCATGTACGCGATACGGCGATTACCGATTACCGGCAGATCACTGCGACCATGGCCGACTGCTTTGTCGGCCTTGGCGGCAAGACGCGGTTGAAGCATGAGGTGATCGCTCTGGAAGAGACGGAGAAAGAGGTGAAGGTGGTCGCCCGGCACGGCAAAGAGCGGTTGACGCTGCGCGGTCGCTATCTGATTGCCTGTTGCGGCCTGATGGCCGATCGCACCACCCGTATGCTCGGCATTCCCATCGATTTTCGCATCGTCCCGTTTCGCGGCGAGTACTACCAGTTGCCGGAAAAGCACAACACCATTGTCAAACACCTGATCTACCCGGTCCCCGATCCTGCCCTGCCATTTCTCGGCGTGCATCTGACCCGGATGATCGACGGCTCGGTCACCGTCGGCCCCAACGCGGTGCTGGGCTGGAAGCGGGAAGGGTACGACACCCTCAACCTGAGCCTGCGTGACAGCCTGGAGACCTTAAGCTTTACCGGCTTCTGGCGCATGCTGCCGGCGCACCTGTTTACCGGCCTGGTCGAGACCAAAAACTCGTTGTGGAAGCCGGGCTATCTCAAGCTGGTGCAGAAATACTGCCCGCAACTGCAGCTTGCCGATTTGCGGCCGTATCCACCCGGCATCCGCGCCCAGGCGGTGCTGGCTGACGGCTCACTGGTGCACGATTTCCTCTTCGCCACATCGCCGCGCAGCCTGCATGTCTGCAACGCGCCATCCCCGGCGGCAACCTCCGCTATCCCCATCGGTGGTTATATCTGTGACCAGGTGCTTGAGCGTTTGAACTAAACGACCACCGGTGGCCAGGTTTCCCTGACCGCCGGTGGTCGCTGTGCCACAATTTTAATTCCTGCTGAGCTCCTACTGCACGCTATACCCTCGCGCCTCAAGGCAGGACTTGGTCGCCCGGTTGTAATCCTGGCGTTTGCTGGCATTTTCTTCCAGCGCAACGTCGCCGCCCGGTTTGGTCGGGTCGAAGCCGGTCTGTTCCACCGCCCAGTGGTGGCATTCGTAGCGATCCTTGGCCATGAGTTCCTCGCTTTGGCCCTGACGCGGGTAGACGAAGAGTTTGTTCGGCACCACCGGCTCCCCGGTTGATTCCGCCCCTGCCGGCGGCTCGACGACCAGGTAACCGTTCTGCTCCGGGTACCAGCGATAATAGGTGTCGTAGGCATAATAGTAGGGGAGGCCGCCGAACAGGATGGTGGTGTAAAAGCGCGGCAGGATCGGGACCACCACGCCGATGGGCGGGGCGACGACGGTGAAAGAGATACCGGAAGAGCTGTACCAGATTCCGTCGTAAAAATAGTAGTCGCGGTCGCGATACGGCACCCGGTGGTAGCCGCGCGGCAGCTCTCTGGCGATATAGCCGCGCCGCGGGTAGTAGTGGTTGTGCGAATAGCGTCGGTCGAGGACGTAATCGCGATCAACATGGCGTGAGGTCGACCGGTCGTCGCGTTTCTCCCAGTCACGGTCATCCCCTTTGCCTTTGCCCCGATCGGCCGCGGCCAGACCAAAGCTCAGGCAGATAAAGAGCACGGTAACCAGGCCGAGAATCGTCGCTTTGCAGATTTTCATGGCTCTTTTCTCCTGTTGTGCGAGAACCGGGTTTTGTTAATGCACACTGTATCCGCGCCCCTCCAGGCACGCTTTCATCGCCCGGCGGTAGCTTGCAGCCTGGCGGTCAAGTTCAGCCCGTTGTCCCTGTGACTGTCGCGCGTAGTGCTCTTCGAGACGGGCGGCCTGCTCCTGGCGTCCGGCATCCGATGCCGCTCCGAGAGCACCGCCGGCAAAAGCACCGATCAGCGCACCTTCTCCACCATGGTGTGACCCGCCGAGGACGGCCCCGATGACTGCGCCGGTGATAGCGCCGACCACTGTATTGGTGCCGGGCGCCGGTTCGGGGATGACGACCGTGCGCTGATGCGGGGCGAGGTAGGGATAGCTCGGATCAAAACCGGTCTGGTTTTTCGCCCAGAGGTAACATTCATAGCGGTCGCGGTCCTGTTGCACCGGGTCCTGCCCCTGCAGCGGGGCAAAATAGACCTCGATGACCGGCGGTGGCGCCTCCTGCGCGGGGACGGCGCGGGCATAACGGGGGTTGGAGACACAGGCGGAAAGTCCGCAGGCAAGAAGTAGCATTAACAGGCTTGTGGCAGGCTTCATGGCACACTCCGAGGTATTGGTGCGGCGCTGATGTGTCCTGCTGCGTTAGACGCGCAGATATGAATACAGTTTACAGCATTGCGGCGGATTTTCTTGCCGGGGGCGTACGAACACTATCCGCTTTTTTTATAGCGGCTGTTGTGCTATCTACTTGGCCAAAATTGCCAAGGATCTCTTTTCATGCTCAGCTACCGCCACGCCTTTCATGCCGGCAACCATGCCGATGTCCTCAAGCACGTCGTGCTGCTTGAACTGCTGGACTATTTCGGGCGCAAAGACAAACCGTTCACCTACGTCGATACTCACGCCGGGGCCGGCTTTTACCAGCTCGATGCCGGTTATGCGACGCAGAATGCGGAATATGCCAGCGGTATCTCCCACTTCTGGGATGACGCTCTGCTGCCGACTGCTCTGGCCGCCTATCGCGACCTGGTGCAAAGATGCAACCCGGACGGCTGTTTGCGTTTCTACCCCGGCTCACCCTGGTTCGCCCGGCAGATGCTGCGCCCGGACGACCGGATGTGGCTGTATGAACTCCACCCGAGCGATCAGCTTTTGTTGCGTGAAAACGTTGGCACTGCGGGGAAGGAGATCAGAATCGAGTCCGGTGACGGTTTCGCCGGTCTCCCAGGTCTGCTCCCCCCGCCAACGCGACGGGGCCTGATCCTTATCGACCCTTCCTACGAAGAGAAACAGGATTACGACCGCACGGTCGTCCTGTTGGAAAAGAGTCTTAAGCGTTTTGCTACTGGCACCTACGTTCTCTGGTATCCACAGTTGCCGCGCGCCGAGGCGCGTGCCTTGCCGGAACGGCTCAAGGGTTTGCCGCTGACCAGTTGGCTGCATGTCGCCCTTAGCGTGCGAACGCCTGCGGCCGATGGCTTTGGTATGTACGGCAGCGGACTGTTTATCATCAATCCCCCCTACACCCTGCCGATGTCGTTGAACGCAATTCTGCCGACCCTTGTCGATCGACTGGGGCAGGATGATAGTGCTGGTTCCATCCTGGAATCCCACATCCCCTGAGTCGTTAAGAAGCAAGTGCCAGCCATAAAAAAACGCGCCCGCTCCTTTTCGGGGTGGGCGCGCGAAACCGTATAGCGGATTATTTGTTTACTCGGGATTGACGGCAATCAGTTCAACATCAAAAATCAGGGTTGCATTCGGCTCGATCTTCGCGTTGCCGCGCTCGCCGTAGGCGAGATCAGCCGGAATAAAGAGCTTGAATTTGGCGCCTTCTTTCATCAATTGCAGGGCTTCGGTCCAGCCTTTGATCACCCCGGAGACACCAAATGTGATCGGCTCGCCGCGCTCGATGCTGCTGTCGAAGACGGTCCCGTCCAGCAGGGTTCCGGTGTAGTGCACCTTGACCTTATCTGTGGTGGTCGGTGTCTTGCCGGTTCCGGGCTCAACGATGATATACTGCAAGCCGCTGGCAGTTGTTTTTACGCCCTTCTTTTTCCCATTCTCAGCCAGAAATTTCGCTTCTTCGGCTTTGTTCTTTTCAGTCATCTCCTTGCGAGCGGCCGCCTGTTTCTCCTGAACTTGTTGTTGCAGCTCCGTGAGTGTTTGTTGAACTTCTTCTGTTGTCATCAATAACTCTTTGCCTGCGGTAATGTCTTTGATCGCCTGTGCGAGCAGGTCGACATTGATAACGAGTCCCTGCGTTTTAAAATTATTACCAATATTCAAGCCGATGCCGTAACTGACCCGATCTTCGAATGAGACCGGTTTTTCTGCGGCCAGTGCGGGAGAAACGGCCACCAGTAGCAACAGGGCAGCAACAGACAGGGTGAAGAGGTTTTTCATGGAAATCCCTTTCAATTGGTTGAATGGTGGTGACATGGTCACTTATTTGGTCAGTTATTAATACCTCCCATCTAACCGACTGTCAACCGGGAGACTCTCTTTTGGTTTTTAAGATGAAAAAGAAGGTTGTTTATGGCTGTTTTTGTCCCTTCCGCTGTTTACTTTAACCACCCTGTTTGTTAACATAACGCCGCTTGTTTCAGCCGTTTTTTTAGTAGCAGGGTGCTTCCCCTTTATCGCGCGAGAAGGTTTCGAGTCAAGCATGTCCACGACCACACCCATGATGCGTCAGTACCTGGAAGTCAAGTCACGCTATCCTGACGCGATTCTGTTTTTTCGCCTTGGCGATTTTTACGAAATGTTTATGGAGGATGCGGTCACGGCAGCGCGCATCCTCGACATCACCTTGACGTCACGGAACAAAGGTGCGGCGGATGAAGTCCCTTTGTGCGGTATTCCCTATCACAGCGCACAGCCCTATATCGCCAAACTGGTTGAGGCCGGGCACAAAGTCGCGGTTTGCGAACAGGTAGAAGATCCGAAGCTGGTCAAGGGGCTGGTCAAGCGCGACGTGGTGCGGGTGGTCTCTCCGGGGCTGGTGATCGATACCGATACCCTGGCGCCGAATCGCAACAATTACCTGTTGGCATTGGCGACGGCCGGGCCGGGGCGTTTTGGCCTGGCGCGACTCGATATCACCACCGGTGAGTTCCGGGTGACCGAGGTGGCAACCCTGGAGACGGCAAAAAGCGAACTGGTCTCCCTCGAGCCCTCCGAGGTGGTGTTCGCTGATGATGAACAGGGTGATGCGCTTAGAAAACAGTTCACCGATGTTCTTTATGGTCGTGCGGTGAATACTGTTCCGGCCTGGACAATCGATCCGGTGGCGGCGACCGAGCGCCTGACCGCAACTTTTGCCTGTTCTTCTCTGGCGGCTTTTGGTTGTGAAGATCTGCCGGCGGCGATTATGGCCGCCGGTGCTGCTTTGCACTATCTGCTTGAATCACAAAAAGGGAGCGTTCCGCACTTGCAGCCGCCGGTGACCTATCATGTCAGCGACTACATGGTGCTTGACGAGGCGACGCGGCGCAATCTGGAGCTGACGGCGACGCTGTATGATCGCAGTCGCAAGGGGTCACTGCTCGGAGTTCTCGATCGGACCCTGACCGCCATGGGTGGTCGTCTGTTGCGGCAGTGGATCGGTCAACCGTTGGTCGATGTGCAGCGGATCCGCGCCCGCCAGCAGGCGATTGCCGAATTGGCCGCCGATCCCCTACGGCGCGGCGAACTGCGTGAGCGTCTCGATGGAGTCTACGATCTGGAACGGCTCAACGGCAAAATTGCCCTGGCCAATGTCAACGGCAAGGATCTGGTCGCCTTGAAACTGTCGCTGCAGCAGTTGCCGGCACTGCTCGATGGGCTGCAACCGCTGACGGCTGATCTGAATCGGCAGTTGACGGCGCAGATCGATCCGCTGACGGATGCTGTCGCCCTGATTGAAAAAGCGATTGTCGATGACCCCCCGTTTGTCCTGCGCGAAGGCGGCGTCATCCGCGAAGGCTATCATACCGAGCTCGACGAGTACCGCCTGATCCGCCGTGAAGGGAAGGGCTGGATCGCCCGTCTCGAAGCCGAGCAGCGCCAGCGTACCGGCATTTCGTCATTGAAGGTGCGCTACAACAAGGTGTTTGGCTACTATATCGAAATTACCCGCTCGCATCTTGATCGGGTTCCGGAGGATTATCAGCGCAAGCAGACTCTGGCCAATGCCGAACGCTACATCACGCCGGAGCTCAAGGAGTATGAGGAGAAGGTCCTCACCGCCGAAGATCGGATGGCTGAGCTTGAATATGAGCTGTTTCAGGAGGTGCGGCGGATCCTGGCCGCCCAGAGCGAACGGTTGCAGCGCACGGCAGCAGCATTGGCCCAACTCGATGTGGTCTGCTCCCTGGCCGAGGTGGCGCACGAGCGCAACTATGTGCTGCCGCAGATCGACGACAGTGATGAACTACTGATTGTCGACGGCCGTCACCCGGTGGTCGAGACCATGACTCTCGATGAGCGATTTGTCCCCAACGATGTCAGGATGGATCTGCAGCAACACCAGATCCTGATTATTACCGGACCGAATATGGCCGGCAAATCGACCTTCATGCGTCAGGTGGCGTTGATTGTCCTTATGGCGCAGATCGGCTCCCTGGTGCCGGCGAAAGAGGCGAAGATCGGTGTTGTTGATCGGATCTTCACCCGGGTTGGCGCTAGCGACAATCTCGCCCGCGGCCAGTCGACCTTTATGGTCGAAATGACCGAAACTGCCAACATCCTCAACCACGCCACAGCGCGCAGCCTGATCATTCTCGATGAAATCGGCCGCGGCACCTCGACCTTTGACGGGGTCAGCATCGCCTGGGCGGTGGCCGAATTCTTGCACGATAATCCGCAGGTGGCGGCACGCACCCTGTTTGCGACCCATTACCACGAATTGACCGATCTCGCCCTGACCCGTGAGCGGGTCCAGAACTACACCATTGCGGTCAAGGAGTGGAACGACCAGATCATCTTTTTACGCCGGATTGTCAAGGGCGGCGCCAGCCACTCTTACGGCATTCAGGTCGGCCGGCTGGCCGGTTTGCCGCAGGCGGTGATCGACCGGGCACGCGAGATTCTGCGCAACCTGGAGTCGGGTGAGTACGGGGAACAGGGGCAACCGCGCCTGGCGAAACGGGCCGGCGTGAAAGCGGAACCGCCGCCGCAATTATCGCTGTTCACCAGCGGCTCCGATGCCATTCGAGATAAACTGGAAATGATCGATGTCAGTGTCCTGACCCCACTGGAAGCCTTAAATCTGCTTGATGAACTGAAGAAGTTACTCTGATGAAAAGATGTGCACTTATAGCCGTTCTTCTGTTGTTTTTGCCGGCAATTGTTGTTGCTGACAGTTCGGAACAGGCCTATGGCCGGGCCCGGGAAAGTTATTATCGGCTGCAGGATTCTGGTCAGCAGAAATTTTACCGGCACAATTGGGAGAAGGTGATCGATCAATTCGCCGGCGCCAACTCGGTACAACCGGGTGGTAGCCGCGCGGCGGATGCCCTGTTCATGGCCGGCAAGACCAGTTTCGAGCTTTACGCCATCTCCGGCCTCAAGGATGATGCCCGTCGCGCAGCTGCGTACCTTGACCGGTTGCCGGATTCCTATCCGAAGAGCACTCTTGCTGATGATGCTCTGGAGCTGTCGGCGAAGATTCATGAGACGGTTCTTGATGCGCCGGTTCCGGCTTATCGTCGTTATCAGCGCATTGTCAGTGATTATCCGTCCGGCGATATGTTGGCCCGCGCCCGGGACAAGGTGGCGATTCTTGCCCGCTATGTGCCGCGTGAGCCGGCGCCGGTACCGGCACCGGTCGTGTCTGCGGCTCCGGCGGCCGCCAGCGGCATTCAGCTGCGCACGATCCGCTTCTGGTCCAACCCCGGGTATACCCGCATCGTTCTGGCGACCGGTACTCCGACCAAATTTACCTCGAACTTTTTAAAGGGGGATAAAGCGAGCGGCCGGCAACCACGGATCTATGTCGATCTCGAACAGACCCAGCCGGGTGCTGATCTGACCCGCTCCTTTGATGTCAACGACGGGCTGCTGCAGAAAATCCGTGCCGGTCAGCCCGATGCCAACACCACCCGCGTGGTGCTCGATGTCGAAAGTATGCGCGATTACAAAATTGTCCCCTACGAGGAGCCGTTTCGTATTGTCATCGATGTCTTTGGCGATAATGCGCCGTCACCGGCAGCAGTGGCCGATTCTGATGCGACGCCGGCGCCTGATGTGCCGCCGGTTGTGGTCTCCACCCCGGATGAAATTGCCGGTCTGCTGGCACCTGCACCCAAAGAGGCGCCATTACGGGTCCATGTGCCGCAATCGCGGGTCGGGCAGGGTCTGCGCCGGATCGTTGTCGATGCCGGACACGGTGGCAAGGATCCAGGCGCCGTTGGTGCGAGGGGCACCCGGGAGAAGGATGTGGCACTGGCAATCGCCATTGCCCTGGGCCGAAAGCTCGAAAAAGATCTTGGTTGTGAAGTGATCTTGACCCGGACCGGCAATACCTTTTTGGAACTTGAGGAACGGACCGCCATCGCCAACAAGGTTGGCGCTGATCTCTTTATTTCAATCCACGCCAACGCCAGCACCAACCGCAAAGTTTTTGGTATTGAAACCTTTTATCTCAACTTCTCCAAGAACGACAAGGCGGTGGAGGTTGTTGCCCGTGAAAACGGTACTTCGTTGAAACAGGTTGGCGATCTGGAGATGATCCTGCTCGATTTGATGGCCAATTCGAAAATCAACGAATCGAGTCGGCTCGCCGCCGAAATTCAGAAATCGCTGGTTGGCCATCTTGGTCGGCACTATAAGGTCAAGGATTTGGGCGTTCGTCAGGGTCCGTTCTATGTGTTGCTCGGTGCGACGATGCCGTCGGTGTTGGTTGAAACAGCATTTATCAGTAACCACAGTGAAGAAAAATTGCTGAACAGTTCCACCTATCAGGAACACACCGCTGACGCGATTGTCACGGCAGTGCGCAATTATGCGGTTTCCCTCAATCTCATGGCTGCCCGATGACCGACACGTCGATTGCTTTCACCCTGCCGACTGATCTGCTTAAAGCCTCCCATTTATCTTTTGATGAGCGTCGGGCGCAACTGTGCGAGCAGGGGCGCGTACTGCTTTCTGCTTTTCGCGAACAGTTGATGAAGAAGCATCGTGCCGGCGCTTCCGGCACCGAGGTCGTCGGTGACTATACCCGGTTGATCGACAGTCTGATTGCCGATCTGTTCAAGGCGATCACCCTCGATCTTGATCCTGCTGTGGTCGCAAATGTAACCCTGGTGGCGACCGGCGGTTATGGACGCTATGAGCTCAATCCGCGCTCGGATATCGACATCATGTTTCTCGGCACGCCGGAAGTGGCGTCGACATTGAAGATCATTTCTGAACGGCTGCTTTACCTGCTCTGGGATATGGCCCTCGATGTCGGTCACAGTGTGCGGACGTTGAAGGATTGTCTGGAGGTGGCCGATCAGGATATCACCGTGCGCACGGCCCTGCTCGATGCGCGGTATCTTGTCGGCAGCCAGACTCTGTTTGCCGAGTTCGAGAAGACGGTGATGAAGGAACTCCTCGGCCGTAACAGTCAAAAATTTATTATTGAAAAGCTTGAAGAACAGACCGTGCGCCGGCGTAAATTCGGCTCGACAGTCTACCTGCTTGAACCGAACATCAAGGAGGGGGAAGGGGGGCTGCGCGATCTGCACACCGCCTTGTGGATTGCGCGGGTCAAATATCGCGCCAGCAGCCTGCAGGACCTGGTGCGCAAGGGGGCATTGAGCGAGCAAGAGGCGGCGGCCTTCCGCCAGGCGATTGATGCTTTGTGGCGGGTGCGCAACGAACTGCACTTTTTATCACCGCGTAAAAACGAGCAGATCAACTTTGACCAGCAGGAGAAGATTGCTCATTTTCTCGGCTATGTCGACACGCGCAAGGCGCCGGCAGTTGAACTGTTCATGCAGGATTACTATTTTCAGGCAACGCAGATCGAACATCTGGCTTCAACCCTGATCGCCCGGGCGACGGAGAGTGACTCGAATACACCTCGGTTTTTCAGCGCACTGCGCCGTCGGCAGGTCGAGGGGCATTTTTACATCCTGCGTGGTGAACTGCGCCTCGACAAGCCGAACCTGTTTGAGACTGAGCCGGAGCAGATGATGCGCGCTTTTTTGCTCGCACATCATCACCGTGTGCCCCTGAGTATCGCGGTCAAAGGACAGATTCGCGCCAACCTCAAGCTGATCAATGATGCGGCCCGGCGCTCCAAGACCATGGCTGAGAGCTTCCTGGAGATTTTGCGTACCATGCGCGGCGATTCGACCGTGCTGCGTGATATGCACCATCTGCAGTTTCTCAACGCATTTATCCCTGAGTTTCGTCGTATCTACTGCAAGGTGCAGCACGATGCCTACCACATCTATACCGTCGATGTGCACTCGATTATTGCCGTCGAAGAGATCGCCAAGCTCCGGGACGGAACCTATGCTGAGCGCAAGCCGTTATTAACCAAGCTCGCCGGCGATGTCGGCAAGGGCGAGACCCTGATGCTCGCAGCCCTTTTCCATGACATCGGCAAGGGGGAGGGGAAGGATCACGCCAACAAGGGGGCGGATCTGATCCCGACCATCGCCCGTCGTCTCGGTCTTAAGCGTGAAGATAGCCAACGCCTTGAATTTTTGATCCGGCGGCACCTCGATATGGCGCACATCTCCCAGCGCCGCGATATGCACGATGACAAGCTGATCGACCAGTTTGCCTCGAGTATGGGGATGACGGAGAACTTAAGGATGCTCTACCTGCTCGCCTTTGCTGATATCAAGGCGGTCGGTCCCGACGTCTGGACCGAGTGGAAGGGGTTTTTGCTGCAGGAGCTGTATGAAAAGGCCTATCAGGTTCTCGAGCGCGGTAATTTCCGTTTTGATACCCGCTCCGAACGGCTGCGCGAACGGAAGCGCAAGGTCATTGACGCCTTGAGTGAAGAATTTGGTGAACGTCGCCTGCGCGCCGCCTTGAAGACCATGAGTAACCGCTATCTGCTGTCGCACCGCTCCAGTGAAATCATCACCCATGTCCGACTCGCCCTCGAGCGCGGCGAGGAGACTCTGGCGCTTCTGGTCGAGCACGACAAGAAGGGTGAGTATACGCAGATTATCTTGTCGACTCTCGATATGTCGGGGCTGTTTTCGATTATCACCGGGGTGATGGCAGCCAACGGCATCAATATTCTCGGTGCCCAGATCTACACCCGCAGCGACGGTGAGGCGCTCGATATCCTGCAGGTGCGCCGCTCCACTGGCGGTATTATTGACGACCCGAAAAAATGGAACAAGGTGCGGAACGATCTCAATGCCGTCCTCGAGGGGCGCAAGCGCATTGACGCCCTGTTCAAACGCAGCAGTTCCTTGATGCCGGAGAAACCGCGGCCGCGTCAGGCCGATCGGGTTGAGGTGGTCAACGACGTCTCTGACCAGTACACCGTCGTCGATGTCTACACCACCGACAAGGTCGGTCTGCTCTACGACATTACCCGCACGCTCTCCAGTCTTGGCCTTTATATCGGTGTTGCCAAAATTTCGACCAAGGTGGACCAGGTTGCCGATACCTTCTACCTGCAGGATATCTTCGGTCAAAAGGTGACCCAGCCGGACAAGCTTGATGAGCTGCGCAACCGGTTACTTGAAAGTCTTGCCGACAGTAAGGAGAGTTGAGATGGCAGAGCCCGGGCTTGACGCCTGTCTCGACCTGTTTCTCAATTATCTGGTGGTGGAGCGCGGCCTGTCCAAAAATACTCTGGATGCCTACGGTCGCGATCTTGCTCGTTATCTTAACTTTGTTGATCGGCATGGTCGCGTTTTTGCCGAGGTTGTCCCGGCCGATATCCTGCGCTTTCTTTCTGAGCTCAAGCAGGAGGGGCTCTCGGCGCGCAGTCGTGCCCGCGCTTTGGTTGCCCTGCGCATGTTTCACAAGTTTCTAAACGGGGAGGGGCTGGTCAAAGGCAATCCGGCCGATCGGATCGAGGCACCGAAGAGTCTCAAGTCTTTGCCTGATACCCTGTCCCCGCAGGAGGTCGAACGGTTACTCGACGCCCCGCAGGGGGAGGAATCCCTTGATTATCGCGACCGGGCCATGCTGGAAACCCTTTATGCCACCGGTCTGCGCGTCTCGGAACTGATTGGCTTGCGCCGGGTCGATGTGCAACTGGAAGTCGGTTATCTGGTCGCGTTTGGCAAGCGGAGTAAACAGCGGATCGTGCCGATGGGTGAGACCGCTCTTGATTCCATGCGGGTCTATCTGCAGCTAGCCCGGCCATTTCTGGACCGTGAAGCAGGCAGTGACCATATCTTTCTCAATCGCTCCGGCCAGGGCTTGACTCGTCAGGGCTTCTGGAAGATTATTAAGCGCCGCGCTCAACAGGCCGGCATCGGCAAGAATATTACCCCGCACACCCTGCGGCACTCTTTCGCGACTCACTTGCTCGACAACGGCGCCGATTTACGTTCGGTGCAGATGATGCTCGGCCATGCTGACATCTCAACCACCCAGATTTATACGCATGTCACCCGTGAACGTTTGAAAAAAATCCACTCACTGCATCATCCGCGCAGCTAAGAAACAAGGGTGCGCTTAACGGAGTTTTAGATGAAATCGATCATTTTACTTGGCGACGGTATGGCCGATGAACCGTTGGAACAACTCGGCGGTAAAACCGTTCTCGAATATGCGAAGACCCCGAACATGGATCGCATTGCGCGCGATGGCTGTATCGGTCTGGTCCATACCGTCCCGCCCGGTTTTCTGCCCGGTAGTGATGTCGCCAATCTTTCGGTCTTCGGCTATGACCCCTCCAGCTGTTACTCCGGCCGTTCACCGCTGGAAGCGGCGAGCATGGGGGTAGATCTGGCGCCGGACGACGTTGCTTTTCGCCTTAACTTTGTCACGCTGACCGCCCATAACGGCAAACTGTATATGGAGGATTTTTCCGCCGGCCATATCACAACGGCTGAAGCGGCGGAGCTGATTGCCACGTTACAAACCGAGCTTGGCGGTGAGGAGTTTCACTTTTACCCCGGTGTCTCCTACCGTCATCTGCTGGTCTGGAAGGGGGGGCGTGACAAAATGGTCTGCGTCCCACCACACGATATCACCGACCAGAGCATCGAAGACTACCTGCCGAAAGGGGATGGTGCCGACGCCCTGATTCATCTGACCAATTCGGCGCAGATGCTGCTCAGCCAGCACCCGGTCAACACCCGGCGCGAGAATGCACGGCAACTGCCGGCCAGTTCCATCTGGCTCTGGGGACAGGGGCGGAAGCCGCAGATGCCGACCTTACAGACAAAGTTTGGCATCCAGAGTGGCGCCGTGATCTCCGCCGTCGACCTGATCCGCGGCATCGGCATCTATGCCGGGCTGGAAGTGATTGTCGTCCCCGGGGCAACGGGGTGGATCGATACCAACTATCGCGGCAAGGCGCAGGCGGCTCTGGACGCACTGCAGAAGCACGATTTTGTCTACCTGCATGTCGAAGCACCGGATGAGGCCGCGCATAGCGGCAGCCTCGATGACAAGCTGACCGCCATCGAGTCCTTCGATCGGGACGTGGTCGGTCCGGTGCTCGATGGGCTGCGGTGCTTTGAGTCCTGGCGTGTTCTGGTGCTGCCGGATCATCCGACCCCGGTTGCGTTGCGGACACACACAGACAAATCGGTGCCGTTTGCGCTGTACGGCTCTGGCGGTGAATTTAAAGCGAAGCATCCGGCGGCCGGTTATAACGAGATTGAAGCAGAAAAATCGGGCCTGGTTGTTGCAAAAGGGCATAAACTCATGGAACAATTGCTGGGCTGAATCTGACGAGAATGACCTTGTCTTTCAGCAGCTTATGCCCCCCCTTTTTTTCAGCCCTGATTTTGGAGTCGTTATGAAAAACTGTTTTTTGGCGTTGATTGTCTCGTTGAGTCTGGCTTTCCCGCTGACCGCAGCTGTGGCGGATGAAATTATCATCCCCGGCACTGGCGATGGCGTTACCATTCTCAAGGCCCTTGGCGCAGCGTTCAGCAAGAAAAATCCGGAAGTCACGGTCTCCATTCCGGAGAGCATTGGTTCGTCAGGTGGCATCAAGGCGGCCGGTGAGGGTGAGGCGGTCATTGCCCGGGTCGCCCGCGACATCAAGACCAAGGAGCAGGGTTACGGTCTGACGCAGACGCCGTTTGCCAGGATTCCGGCGGTCTTTTTTGTGAACCCCAATGTTTCCGTCGGCCTGTTGACCGGCGGTCAGGTTGCGGCGATCTATTCCGGTCAAATTCAAAACTGGAAAGAAGTTGGTGGTCCTGATGCGGATATTGTCGTTGTGGCTCGGGAGGATTCTGATAGCACCCTGGCGGTTCTGCGGGATTGTCTGCCGCATTTTACCAACTTGAAGTTTTCGAAGGCGGCGCTGATCGAGACCAAAACCCCATTGATGTTTGATCGTGTTGAAAAAACCGAAAATTCCATCGGTTTTGGTCCTTATGATATTGCTTCCAAATCGGCGGTCAAGGTCGTCTCCCTGGATGGGCGTTCACCGTTGATGGCGGACTACCCCTGTGTCACCACCTTGAGCTTTGTTTATAAAAAAGAGTCACTGAAAGGTGCTTACGCCGCTTTTGTTCAGTTTGCTAACTCACCGGCGGCAACCTTGCCGATCCGTGTTGCCGGTGGGTTGCCCCTGCAATAACACCCGCTAAAAGAGACAGTCCATACCAAAGCGCCCCTCCAGCCTTTTAAGGTCGGCGGGGCGTTTTTATTACAGTTTGAACAGTTCAGTATAAGTGTGCTGTTGAAACGACGTGATCATTTGTTTTCAGGGATCAGGGTGCCGGTCGTCATGGACTGGAGCATGGGGGGGATAAAGCAAGTCACGGGTGTTGTTTTTGATCTCTTCTTCATGAAAGCGGCGCAGCAGAGTGCGATAAACGGCACTGTCGGCCAGTTGATCAACCTGCCAGTCTAATGACTTCACCTTCCAGAGATCTTCCATGACGACTCTCCTTTTCAAATGATTGCGCATGGCTGGAATGCTAGCACTCGTTGATGGAGAGTCAAGGTAATATTTTACATAAATAGTATATGAGCGGGCACCGCGGGGTGTGACTGGCTCACAGCTCAGGTTTTTTAAACAGGGTCAGTAGCCGATTGCAAAGGGTGATAGCGCAAAGGACCTCGCCGGGAGTGCCGAGGCCGGGGAGGATATCGCTGCCGGCATAAAAAACGCTGCGGCCACGTCCTGGATAGATCCGATCGGCGGCACCGGGGATGCTGGAGGGAGTGTCGGCGATAACGGCGCGGCTGACGTCGCTGGTTTCTTGCGGTGACAGACGTAAAGAGACAAAAGGGAAAAGGGGCGTCAACCGTGTTTCAAGCCCATCAATGGCTGGTGGTGCCGGTTGTCCGGTTAATGGAACATCGACGCGCAGGCCGAGCCCCGCCTGTGCTCCCTGCAAGGTCAGGCGCAAGGGGGGCGTGCCGGCGAGAACGACATGGGGCTGCAACAGGGCGGAGACCTTGGTCCCCAACGGGCCGCTGTGAAAGCTGCGGTGCTGACGGACCATTGCTGGCAGCGTCTGGCCGTCGCAAAATTGGGCGGCGGAGCGGTCGGCGACAATGAGCTGTTCGGTGGTTATAATCCGATCTTCACTGAACAGTAATTGAATCCGTCCCTCTTTGCTGATGCGGACCTTGCGCAGCTCGGAGATCGGGGCTTCCGTGCCGTGAAACTGACGGAAGCGGTGGCGCAACAGCTCATCAAGACCGGCGCGAGAGATGCCGGTTGTCCGGCCCAGCCCACTCCAGATCAAGGCGCAGTCGGCCAGGCTCAGGCGTGCGGGGGGCTGAAGTGAGGTTCCACAAAACAGGGTGCCGAGAACTTTGCGCGCTTCAGGGTCGGAGAAGGTGGCGAGACGATCGCGGAGCGACTGGCGGAAGACCCGTTGTGGCACATCCCCACGAAAACTGCGAAAACGAAAACGCTGACGGGCAAAAAAACCGGAAGATGGTAAACCGCCCGAGTCCCAGAGCATATCCTCGATATGTCCACCCAGAGCCAGCAGGTCATTCAAGAACGCCATGACTTCGTGGTGGGAGTCTGGTAGCTCGCGGCGTAATTCATCGGCCAGCGGCAGGTCAACATTCACATCGATGCGTTGCTGATCCGTCATGATCTGGAAGGGGAAGGGGCCGGTCCGGCAGGCGTGTCCGTCCAGCAGATCAAGGATGCGCTCGAGCAGCAGCGAAGAGGTGCTCCAGTTCCCGGTGTTTTCTGGTTTCGAGTCAGCCAGAACCAGAACCCGACACCCTTTTTTAGCAGTCAAGGCAGCGGTCAGTCGGCCGGCAAGGCTGTGGCCGAGAATGACAATGTCATACTGTTTCGGTGCGCTGGCAGGTTTAACCATGGTTATCGGGCTCCGGGCCGTTACCGGCCACAAGATCCTCCTCGCAAAAGACACGTATTCCGTGCCGGGTGAGCAGAGCGCTGGTTGCGCCGCGACCCTCTACGATCGCCCCGTTGCGATAAACGGCGTGGACGCCACAGGAGGGACTGCGTTCCTTGAGCAGGGCGAAGCGGCAATGACTGAGTTGCGCGATTGTCAGGGTCTGTTCAGCCCCCTGCCGCAAGGCGGGACTGAGGTCCTGGCCGGCACCGTTGTGAATCTGCCCCTGGTTGTCGAGGATAGTCTCGCCGTCCCCACTCTGATACTCGGCTTTCGGTCGCGGTGTCGGCAGTCCGCCAAGTTGTTCCGGACAGACCGGTAGCGGAACCCAGTTGCCATCCGCCAACCAGGAAAGGACCTGGTCGTTCTTTTTACAACAGTTATTGTAGCGGGTATTGAGGCCCAGAAGGCAGGCGCTGACCAGTATTGGCTTGAGTCCAGATGGCGACATAGGCACAAAAAGGATATCTCAGGTTGATTCGGGGCATGGTGGATTGATCAATGCCACATTTTCGGGAGCGGCACCGCTGACGCGTACCCGGCGTCCATCAACCTGCAGTCTGCCTTCGGCGAGCAATTGCAGTGCGAGAGGATAGAGCTTGTGCTCCTGAACCAGAATCCGCGCCGACAGGCTGGCTTCGTCATCGTTATCCAGAACCGGCACCACCGCCTGGGCAACGATCGGCCCGGTATCGACACCACCATCGACCAGATGCACCGTGCAACCGGCAAAGCGGGCGCCGTAATCGAGAGCCTTTTTTTGGACATGCAGACCGGGAAAGGCTGGGAGCAGAGCCGGGTGAATGTTGAGGATGCGCTGCGGAAAGGCGTCGATGAGCACATCGGTGACGATGCGCATAAAACCGGCCAGCACCACGGTGTCGACTCCGGCCTCCATCAGGGCGGCGACAATGGCGCGGTCGTAATCACGCCGGTCGCTGTAAGGGCGATGATCGATGTATAGGGCAGAAATTCCGGCCTGTCGGGCCCGTTCCAGAGCGCCGGCGTCGGCCTTGTTACTGATCACCAGCACAACGTCAACGGCCAGACTCCCATCGGCGGCGCGATCGATAATCGCTTGCAGATTGGTGCCACCGCCGGATGCGAGAGCGCCGATGCGCAGACGTTTCATCAGGCGCCAACCAGCCGCACCTGCTCGTCGTCGCCATCCTGAGTCTGTTCGATGCTGCCGATCAGGGAGGCTTCTTCGCCGAGGCCATGCAGGCGCATGAGGATATCATCAACGTCGTTCGGGCCGACAACCAGAACCATACCGATGCCGTTATTGAAGGTGCGGTACATTTCGGTCTCTTCAATATTCCCGCCCTGTTGCAACAGGGTGAAAATCGGCGGGATCTCCCAGCTGCCGCAGTTGATGACCGCGCGACAGTGTTTAGGCAGCACGCGCGGCACGTTTTCGAGCAGACCGCCGCCGGTGATGTGCGCCATCCCCTTGATGGTGAAATCGCGCATCAGGTTGAGGATCGACTTGACGTAGATTTTGGTCGGAGTCAGCAGAACCTCCCCCAATGTGCGATCGAAGCCGGCTGGAACCTGGTCAAGGGGGAGCTGCATCCGCTCCAGCAGCACCTTACGCGCCAGAGAGTAGCCGTTGGAGTGCAGGCCGCTGGAGGCAATGCCGATGAGCTTGTCGCCGGTATTGATACTGGAACCGTCGATGATGGAATCACGGTCGACGACGCCGACGGTGAAGCCGGCCAGATCGTACTCGCCATCGCTGTACATGCCGGGCATTTCGGCGGTCTCGCCACCGATGAGGGCACAGCCGGCCTGCTGGCAACCGGCGGCGATCCCCTTGACAATCTCCGCCCCTTTTTCCGGCGACAGTTGGCCGGTGGCCAGGTAGTCGAGGAAGAACAACGGTTCGGCCCCCTGAACGATGATGTCGTTGACACACATGGCGACCAGGTCGATACCGACGGTGTCGTGGCGATCGAGCAAGAAGGCGAGTTTGAGCTTGGTGCCGACACCATCGGTGCCAGAGACCAGCACCGGTTTCTTGTACTTTTCGGTGTTCAGTGCAAACAGTCCACCAAAGCCGCCGATGTCGGCAAGGACTTCCGGGCGGGTCGTTGCCTTGACCAGCGGTTTGATCATCTGTACAAAACGATTGCCGGCATCAATGTCGACGCCGGCATCTTTATAGGTTGCATTCTTTGGATTGGACAATGTCGGGACTCCTGTGAGCGAAAAACGTGAGCCCATTTAATAGAACAACCCCCGTCGGATGTCAATGTCATTTGCGGTTTTTCACTGCATTAACGCTGTATAAACAGCCTTTACAGCGCCGTACCGGCTGGCCTATCATGACCGGGCTTTTTTACGTGATTTCGATGAGTACAAACTGCTGAATACACGGGATAACCTGATGCATCCAGATTTGCAACTGCGCCCGATGGGTCCTGACGACCTGGCGCAGGTACTGGCCATTGAGCATCGCTGTCACATTGCCCCCTGGGGGGAGATGGTTTTTCGTGCTGAATTTAATGCCGGTCACTCGTTTCTCGACGTCTGTTGCATCGATGGCAAGGTGGCCGGTTATCTGTGCTGGTGGCTGATCGCCGGTGAAATGGAGATCCAGAATGTCGCCACTGATCCCGATCAGCAGCGCCGTGGTATCGGCCGGGCGCTGGTCGCTCACGCCCTGACGACTGCCGTTGCCGCCGGCGCCCGTCGCGCTCTGCTCGAAGTCCGGGTCGGGAATGTTGGTGCTATCGGTCTGTACCGGGCCTTTGGCTTCAGGGATTGTGGTCTGCGCAAGCGCTATTATGCCGATGGCGAGGATGCCTTGTTGATGGAGTTGGATCCTGTTTGATCCGACCGATCGGTCTGCTCCGACGGATCGGTCGGATCGACCGCAAAAAAAACTGCAAGCATTGAACCCGCGCAAAAAAGCTGCCATAGTGCGGCAACTGTTTTTACTCTGTTACTGGAGCCTTTTGCATGAAAAATTACAAAACCATCGTGTTGTCGAACCACGAGATCTCCCCTGATTATTTCCGGATGCGGATTCTCACCCCCGGCTTTGCCGCCAAGGCGCAACCGGGGCAGTTCGTCATGATCCGCACCGAGTTGATGCTGCCGACCATGCTGCGCCGTCCGTTCGGCATCTTCCGCGTCGGTTGTTTGCCGGCCGAATGTGACGGACTGCCGCCGCGCGAGTACATGGAGATCCTCTACAAGGTGGTCGGGCAGGGGACGAAGATTCTCAGTGAACTGCATCAGGGTGACCGGGTTGAACTGCTCGGGCCTCTGGGCAACGGTTACGATCTCGGCACACCGGGCAAGGCGAAGCTGCTGGTTGGTGGCGGTATCGGTCTGGTGCCGCTGTTCATGCTCGGCGAGGCGCTGATCAAGCGCGGCGAAAAAGTCCGCCTGCTGATGGGCGGACGCACTCGCGACGATATCCTGGCGGTGACCGAATTCGAACGTAGCGGCGTTGAGACCTATGTCTCCACCGACGACGGCAGCCTCGGCGAAGGCGGCCTGGTGACCAAAGTTCTGGAGCGCAAGCTCGGCAAACATCCTGATGCCGAAGTCTTTGCCTGTGGTCCGACGCCGATGCTCACCGCTGTCGCCAATATGTGTGCCGCGCATAAAGTATCGCTGCAGGTGTCGCTGGAGGCGCACATGGCCTGTGGTGTCGGTGCTTGTCTCGGCTGCGTGGTCAAAGGGAAGGGTCACAGCGACAGCCACCCGCAATACCTTTGCACCTGCAAGGCTGGACCGGTGTTCAACGCTGCCGACCTCGACTGGGGAATGACTGCCGCACCTGGCAACGACTGTGCCGGGGGAGGGTGTAAATAATGTCCAGCCACAAGGAAAAGACCATGCCTGTTGCTCGTCCCAGCCTCGCGGTTGAAGTCGCCGGCCTCAAACTGAAAAACCCGGTCATGCCGGCCTCCGGCACCTTCGGCTATGGCGAGGAGTACGCGCCCTATTTTGATCTCAACCGCCTCGGGGCTCTGGTCACCAAGGGTCTCTCCCTTCATGCCAAGGCCGGCAACCCGACGCCACGCATCGCCGAGACCACCAGCGGCATGCTCAACGCCATCGGTTTGCAGAATGTCGGTATTGACGCCTTCGTCAGTAGTAAGGTGCCAGTTTATCGCGGTATCCACACGCCGGTGATTGCCAACTTCTTTGGCAACACCCTGGAAGAGTACGGCGAAGTGGCTAAAAAGCTCAACGATGTGCCGGAAGTGACGGCGGTCGAGCTCAACATCTCCTGTCCCAACGTCAAGCAGGGCGGCATCGTCTTCGGTACCGATCCGGTCGCCGCCGCTCAGGTGGTGGCGCTGGTCCGCAAAGCCTTGAACAAGCCGTTGATTGTCAAGCTCACCCCCAACGTGACCGACATTACGGTTATTGCCCGGGCGGTGGAAGAGGCCGGTGCCGACGCCATCAGCTGCATCAACACCATCACCGGCATGGCGATTGATGTCAGAACCCGCAAGCCGAAGATTGCCAACCGGACCGGTGGTCTTTCCGGCCCGGCGATCCGGCCGGTGGCGGTGCGCATGGTGCATCAGGTGGTGCAGGCGGTGAAGATCCCGGTCATTGGTATTGGTGGCATCATGTGCGCCAACGATGCTCTGGAGTTTTTGATCGTCGGTGCCAGGGCCGTGCAGGTCGGTACCGCTAACTTTATCGACCCACAGGCGATGCTGACCATTATCGATGGGCTGGAGCAGTTCCTGATCGATGAGGGGCTGACCGACATCAACCAGGTCATCGGCAGTTTGCAGTTGTAATTTTGTTTTTTGGGGCTCTTTGAGCCGGGTGGGTTTTGACATGGCTTCCAAATACGAACGCTACTCCAAGGAAGAGCTGGTCCGCATCATCGAAGAGCGCGACCGCAAGCCAAAGTTTGGGCTGGTCTGGGAGCGGGACGAGATCGATCACGACCGCTCGCTGAATCGCGATTTCGTTGCCCTAGACCTGCTCCCCGAAATCTCCTGCGGCGACGGGCCATGGAGCAATCTCCTCATCGAGGGGGATAACTTCGATGCCCTGCGCTACCTGCGCATGACCCACGCCGGGCGGGTGAAGTGCATCTACATCGACCCGCCCTACAACACCGGCAACAAGGATTTCATCTACAACGACCGCTTCGTCGACAAGGACGATCTCTACAAGCACAGCAAGTGGCTCGAATTCATGCACCGACGCCTGCTCCTCGCCCGCGATCTCCTGGCTGAGGACGGCGTCCTCCTCGTTTCGATCAACGACGACAACCGCGCCAAGCTGGAGCTGATCCTTGATCAGACGCTGCCGGGGATGCGGGTCGGTTCGCTGGTCTGGAGAAAGCGGCGGCCGAGTAATGCCGCCAACATGGATTTCTTCTTCTCCAACGACCACGAGCATGTGTTGATCTACGCCGGGCCACAGTTCCAGTTTGCTGGGGCCGTGAAAAAGTGGAGCGGCTATACCAACTGGGATGAAGAGAAACAGGATCATTGGGCATCTAGTGATTTAACACTCGGTTTCAGCCGCGAGCAGCGACCCAATCTCTATTTTCCGCTCTACAACCCCATGACCGACATCTGGTATCCCTGTGACCCGAACCGGGTCTGGGTTTACGCTCTTCGCGAACGACTTGGTGATCGGGATGTTCGCACGCAACCGATGGACGACATGATTGCCCAGAACCGCGTCCATTTCCAAAAAGAACCGACGCCGGCCTGTTATTCGTCACTTGCGGAACTTGAAGCTGCGCTTGCTGCCGGCACTGCGCCGCCTTTCCTCGGGTTTGAGTCGAACAAGGAGTTTTGGGTTGGCAAGCGCATCGGCTTCAACAAACCTCGCTTCAAACGGTTTAAGAATGACCTCAAACGCGATACACAACCGCTGTCGAGCTGGATCGCCGAAGTCGGCAAGGCCGAAGCTGGAGAGAGTTTCGTCTTCGAAACCGGCATGACCGCCGAGGGCACCAAGGCACTTCGCGCCATGGGACTGAGCGCGGATTTTTCCTATCCTAAGCCGCCTTCGCTGATCAAGGCGCTGGTCGGCCAGTCTGCCGGGGAGGACGATCTGGTCATGGACTTCTTCGCTGGTTCCGGCACCACCGCCCAGGCGGTGCTGGAACTGAACCGCGAGGATGGCGGCAACCGGCGCTTTGTCATGGTCTCGGCGACCGAGGCAACCAGTGCCGAGCCGGAGAAGAACATCTGCCGCGATGTCTGCGCCGAGCGCATCCGCCGGGTGATCGAAGGCTACGGCGGCAAGGAGGGGACTGGCGGCGATTTCGCCTATCTGCGAGTACGGCGCATCGAGCAGGAAGCGGTGCTGACCGAGATCGACCATTCACAGGTCTGGATTGCCCTGCAACTGATCCATCGCCAGCACTTCGCCCCCTTTGCAGACGCGAATCCGATGCAGGAATCACTGACACCGGATGGTGGCGTGATCTATGTCACCCAGATCAGCGACGATGTCGTTGAACGCATCGGCGCACTCGCCGCCACCGTACCGCACCTGACCGTCTACACCTGGCAGCCCGGCCTGCTGCGCGGACGGATCAATGTTGAAGGGTTGACGATCGAGCAAATCCCTCACTATCTCGTCAGCCGTTTCGGAGGTGCCGCATGATCGCGCAACCGAAGGGCTATCAGACCGAAGCCAAGAACAACGTTCTCGATATCTTCCGCTACGCCAACGCCCAGATCGACGCCGCGACCGACCCGGACAGTCGCCGTGCCGCCAGCGCCCACAACGGTTGTGTACTGATTCAGGCCCCGACCGGCGCCGGCAAAACCTTGATCGCCGGGCTGGTTGCGCAAGAGTTTTCGCGTGACTCCGGCGTTAAGCTGGTCTGGCTCTGGTTCACCCCCTTTGCCGGGCTGGTGGAGCAGGCGCGCATTGCCATCAAGGCCGAGTTCAACGGTTTGCGGGTGCGCGACATTGCCCGCGAACGCCGCGCGCATGGAACCCGCAGCGGCGATGTCTTTGTCTCGACCTGGGCGGCAGTCGCCGGCCGCAAGGACAGCAAGCGTCTGCGCCGCGATGGTGACGAAGCGGTCTCCCTCGATCTTTTGCTGGAACAGTGGCGCAAGGACGGTTTCAAGATCGGCGTGATTGTTGACGAGGCGCACCATACTTTTTCAACAGGTACCGAATCAGTGCGCTATTACCGTGAGGTACTGCAACCCGATTTTACCC
>Ga0209231_1000276_pt1 | contig 33113 bp, 29 predicted proteins | sample Deesub45470m_DNA_FD_188086 | JGI IMG/M metagenome (GOLD analysis project Ga0209231, IMG submission 188086) | Deep subsurface microbial communities from North Pacific Ocean - 450_OLKR46/470m Metagenome (SPAdes) (version 2) | ecosystem: Environmental > Terrestrial > Deep subsurface > Unclassified ... | reverse complement strand
AAAAATTGATGGCTATATTGTTGTTTTTTTCTAGCAGAAAAGTGGCATCTCCACCGTATTTTTCTTCTTTATCTTTAAATCCGTAAGCTCCATAACCGCCAATAGAAAACCATTTAGAAAAATGCTGGTTGGTATGAAATCCGGCACCTAGTCTAAATCCTTCGTAATTGTTATAGTTCACAAAACGGTTCAAATCTAAATCTATAACTCCCCATTTTAATTTTCCGGTTAAGATGGCTTCCAATCCGCCTAATTTTTTATCAAAATTTTCGGCTTTACCAATACTATCAATTACCTGATAGGTTTTTTTCTCTTGAGCGGTTAAAGTATCACCACGGTATTCATTCCAAAAGTCCTCATTTCTTTTATTGGCTTTTAAATCAATTTCGGTATCTATATGGCTAAATTCTTTGTTTTTTAATTCAGGATTAATTACCACGTCTTTTATATATGTATTACTAATCCCAACCATTTTAAATGAATTAATGGTTGCATTGTTCATAATAAATTTAGAGCTCAACTGTTTGGGAAACCATTTACCTTCTATTTTTTCATACTGTTGACGAATTTTAATGGTTAATGAAGCTTCTTGTTCATAAGGTTCTGCAATCACATTTTGCAAAGCATATCCATCTGTATTAATATAAAGTAATCCTTGTAAGGCATCAAAATTTTTACCCTGAAGTGGTGTAAAAGATATGATGTACACCGAATCTGCTCCACTAATGATGGTATCTTCAATTATAAACAAATATTTGTTGTGACTATTAGTAGAGATGGGGTTCAAATACGCTTTATCCATCACATAAATATTGGTATTGTAAAAAGAGAACGATTGCAACTGTGTTCCCAACAAAGCAAAAGTGGGGTTTTGCAAGCCTGAAACCCTTGAAGCAATAACTTTTTCGTAATTTTTACTAGGTACTTTATATTTACGCTGAGTGATGGATTCCATCATTAAAATATGTTGTGTTTTTAAAAGACTGTCTGTTCTAATCACCATAGAGTCAGCTTTAGCTAATTTTTCGGGGTTATTAACCAAAGCACTATCCATTTCAGCAGTTACATACAACTTGCTGTATGAATCGTAAGTAAAATCCATACTTTTTTCCGGATTGAGCTGCGTACGGTTATCCACCACTTTTTTAATAATTCTATGAGCAGGATTTTCTCCCGGAAGGATTTTTACTTCTTCCAACTGAAAAGTAGTTGCCGACATGTAAATGGTTAAAAAATCTTTTCCGCTAAGTTGTATTTCTTTGGATTCGTAACCTACATAACTCAATTTAAGTGATTGTATAGGTTCCTTGGTACTAAAAATAAAATTGCCATCAATATCGGTAGTTGCTCCGTAATTTTTATCAGTAAGAATGTTAACAAAAGCCAGTGGTTGCTTTGATTTATCATCCAACACCTTGCCTTTAAAAGTATATTGAGCAAAAAGACCTGAACTCAATAAAAGCAGCAACAATATACCAACAATATTTTTACTCAACATGAAAAAGTTTGATTAATCAGCCGTAAAAATACAATTATAATTAAATTGTTAAGGAAAATGCTAATAGAAGTTTAATGCTCGATGTTTAATTCTTTAGACTCTTAAGCAAGATTAATTAAACCTTGTCGGATAGGCTTAACCCTATAAACTAACAAACTTTATAAACCTAATAAACTAACATGCAATTACACCAAAGTTTTATTACTTTTGCAGCCTTAATTTTTTAATGATGAGCATACAATTATCGGAACAAGAACAAATTAGAAGAGTATCTCTGACAAAACTCAGAGAGCTAGGAATAGAGCCATATCCGGCTGCAAAATTCCCTGTTGATACATTAACAAAAGACATAAAAAATAATTTTGAAGAGGGTAAAGAAGTAGTTCTTGCAGGAAGAATTATGAGTAGAAGAATTATGGGAAAGGCTTCTTTTGCCGAGTTGAAAGACAGTTCCGGAAGAATTCAAATTTACATTAACAGAGATGAAATTTGTCCTGATGAAGATAAAATGCTTTACAATGAAGTATTCAAAAAATTACTTGATATTGGTGATTTTATTGGTGTTAAAGGTGTTTTATTCACCACTCAGGTTGGTGAGCAATCGGTAAAAATTAAAGAAATTTCGGTTTTAAGTAAAGCCCTAAAACCATTACCTATAGTAAAAACAGACGATAGCGGAAAGATTCATGATGCATTTTCAGACCCTGAATTACGTTATCGCCAACGTTATGTTGACTTGGTAGTAAACGATCATGTAAAAGATATTTTTGTAAAAAGAACCAAACTGTTCAATGCCATGCGTCAGTTTTTTAACGACAAAGGTTATTTAGAAGTGGAAACTCCTATTTTACAAGCTATTCCAGGTGGTGCCGCTGCCAAACCATTTATTACCCATCACAATGCACTGGATATTCCGCTTTATATGCGAATTGCCAACGAGCTTTATTTAAAAAGACTAATTGTTGGTGGCTTTGATGGTGTTTATGAGTTTTCTAAAAACTTCCGTAACGAAGGAATGGATAGAACCCATAACCCTGAGTTTACCGCTATGGAAATTTATGTTTCGTACAAAGATTACCATTGGATGATGGAGTTCACCGAAAACCTGTTGGAGTTCTGTGCTACACAAGTAAATGGCACTACCAAAGCTAAATTTGGCAATCACGAAATTGACTTTAAAGCTCCATACAAAAGAGTAACCATGCGTCAGGCAATTATTGATCATACAGGTTTTGATATTGATGGCAAATCTGAAGAAGAATTGCGAAAGGCTTGTTTAGACATGGGTATTGAAGTTGATGACTCCATGGGTAAAGGCAAGTTAATTGATGAACTATTTGGTGAAAAATGTGAAGGCAACTACATTCAACCCACATTTATTATTGATTACCCAAAAGAAATGTCTCCATTGTGTAAACAACACAGAGATAATCCGGAATTAACCGAGCGTTTTGAACTAATGATTTGCGGCAAAGAGGTAGCTAATGCTTACTCAGAACTAAACGACCCAATAGATCAACGTGAGCGTTTTGAAGAACAACTAAAACTCTCTGAAAAAGGCGATGATGAAGCCATGTTTATAGATAATGATTTTATTAGAGCGTTAGAATATGGTATGCCACCTACAAGTGGTTTAGGTATTGGTATGGACAGATTGATTATGTTTTTAACCAATAACCAATCTATTCAAGAGGTGTTGTTTTTCCCACAAATGAAACCGGAAATTGTCTCTACAAGAAAAGCATTGGAACTGAACGAAAATGAAAAAGCCATTTTTGACATACTTTCTAAAAATGGAAAAATGAACATGAACGACTTAAAAGATGCAGTAGGATTATCTAATAAACAATGGGATAAAGGTATTAAGTCGCTCAGTAAATTTGGTTTGACTAAAGTTACCAAAACCGATGATGCCTTAATTGTTGAAGTGGCTGAATAATTGGAACGCCTATAAAAAACCTAAAAAGTGCTTTGAATTTCTTCAAAGCACTTTTTTTATGGTTTCATTTTAAATCTATTTAGTTTTTAATACCTTTACCGCTATTAAAGTCAATTGAATTTTTATAAAAATGACAAGAATAGAAGTGCTAAAAACCTATAAAATATTTATAGATGGGAAATTCCCAAGAACAGAATCAGGAAGGTATTACGTACCCGAAAATAAATGTGGAAACATCTGTTTATCTTCCAGAAAAGATGTTAGAAATGCAGTTGTTGCAGCTGGTAATGCTGCTTCCAAATGGCAAAGTGCTACGGCTTTTAACAAAAGTCAAGTTATTTACCGTATTGCAGAAATTTTAGAAGGTAGAAAAACTCAATTTATTGATGAATTAACGAAACAAGGATATAAAGCTAAAGAAGCCGAAAAAGAAGTTCTAACCGCTATAGATAGAATTATTTATTATGCCGGATGGTGCGATAAATTTACACCTGTTTTCAGTTCTGTAAATCCTGTTGCTACCCCACATTTTAACTTTACCGCTCCCGAAGCTATTGGTACAGTTGGTATTTTAGCTCCTGAAAAATCAGGGTTACTAGGGTTAGTTTCTGCCATTATTCCAGTTATAGTTGGAGGAAATACTGTTGTGGTTTTAGTTTCAGAAAGTTTACCACTTTGTGCCATTACATTTGCCGAAGTGCTGAATACATCTGACATTCCGAGTGGTGTAGTAAATATCCTTACGGGAAAAAGAAGTGAATTATCAGAACATTTTGCTACACACATGGATATAAAGGCTTTGTTGTATTATGGAAATGACAAAAAAGAGATAAGTTCCATTCAAAAAAATGCGGTAAACAACCTTAAAAGAATAACCATAAGAGAGGAAAACGATTTGTACAACGAATCGCACCAAACCCCTTATTTAATTGAAGACTTTTTAGAAATGAAAACCACTTGGCACCCTATTGAAATAATCGGAACATCAGGTAGTGGTTATTAATAAAGATTATGAATAGAAATGAATTACTTTTAACAGCAATAAATGCTGCTATTGATGCAGGAAAAGAGATATTAACGGTTTATTCTACCGATTTTCAGGTAGAAAACAAAGCTGATAAATCACCACTAACCGAAGCAGACAAAAGAGCACATGCTGCTATTGTAAATAAATTAAAAAACACCAACTTGCCCATTCTTAGTGAAGAAGGTAAATCCATTCCTTACGAAGAAAGAAAAGCCTGGAATCAATTTTGGATGGTTGACCCCTTAGATGGCACTAAAGAGTTTATCAATAAAAATGGGGAGTTTACCGTAAACATCGCACTAATAGAAAATCAACTTTCCACTATGGGTGTGATTTATGTTCCGGTAACCAAAGAATTGTATTTTTCTGATGAAAAAGCATATAAAATAAATGACATTACTGCTGCTGCTAACACACTTGCAGATTTGATAACTACCGCAAACGAATTACCGCTTAAAACAGAAAGAACCGATTTTGTAGTAGTAGCGAGTCGTTCGCACATGAGTGATGAAACCAAAACATTTATTGAGGCAAAAGAAACCGAACACAATAGTATCAGCTTACTATCAAAAGGTAGTTCACTAAAATTGTGTATGGTAGCCGAAAATGCTGCCGATTGTTATCCAAGATTTGCTCCAACCATGGAATGGGACACCGCTGCAGGAAACGCTATTATTAATGCCGCAGGAGGTATTGTAATAGATCAAACTACCCAAGAAAGAATGAAATACAATAAAGAAAACCTGTTAAACAACTGGTTTTTAGCTCAATTAAATTAATCACTTCTAAAACTTTATTCCTATGAAATATTTACTTTCTGTTACCTTAATTGTTTTTTTATTTATAACTAGTTGCCAGCCTGAAGGTAGAGTTTTTGTTGAACATAAAGAACTTTCACCAGACTTAGAATGGCTAAAAAAAGACAGCCGAGAATTTAAAGTATTGATTGAAGATAATTCCATCAATTACGATTTTAAAATCTCCTTTAGATATGCTAACGGCTATCAATATAAAACAGCCAATATTGTTATAAAAGAAATTTCACCAAGTGGAAAGGAAACCACCAATAACTATGAATTAACTATTAGAAATGAAAATGATGAATATATTGGAGAAGCGGGTTACGATATTTGGGATAGTGAACACTTAGTTGAGTCATCAAAAAAATTTGAAGAAAGTGGGACTTACACCTATATTATTGAACACGATATGCCAAAAGACCCCTTACATTTCGCAATGGAAGTAGGCATTGTAGTTGACAAAGCAAAGTAAACAACTGATTTTTAGCAAAAAATTGTAAGACATTAAAATCTTACTTATTTTTGCACTTACGTTCTTTAGAAATAAAATTGTCTGCACGGACTCCGTGCTTATCAAGAAAGGTGGAGGGAATAGGCCCTGCGAAACCTTGGCAACCAACTATAAGCTCCGATAGCTATCGGAGTTGGAAAATCGGTGCTAAATCCTATCTCGTTAAATCGGGAAAAGATAAGTAGAAAAATATAAAAGAAAACCCTTCTGCTTATCCTAACAGAAGGGTTTTTTGTTTTATTAACTATGGCAAATATTAAAGACGAACTCAAAAAAAGAATATTAGTATTGGATGGTGCGATGGGCACTATGATTCAGCAATACAAACTTACGGAAGAAGATTTTAGAGGCGAACGATTTAAAAATCATTCTAGTCCACTAAAAGGAAATAATGATATCCTTTCTATTACCAAACCTGAAGTAATTAAAGCCATTCATAGTAAATATTTAGAAGCGGGAGCTGATATTATAGAAACGAACTCTTTTGGAAGTACTTCTGTTGCTCAAGAAGATTATCAATTGCAAGATGCAGTTTATGATATCAACTATGCTTGTGCTAAAATTGCCAAAGAAGTGGCTGAAGAATTCACAAAAAAAACACCCGAAAAACCTCGTTTTGTAGCAGGTTCAATTGGTCCAACTACTAAATTAGCTTCCATGTCGCCTGATGTAAATGACCCTGGTTATAGAAATATTTCTTTTGATGAATTACGTATTGCTTTTAAAGAACAAGCTAAAGGATTAATTGAAGGCGGCTCTGACTTATTATTGGTTGAAACCATTACCGACACATTAAATGCTAAAGCAGCATTGTTGGCTATCAACGAAATTCAGCAAGAATTAAATACCAATTTACCTGTAATGATTTCCGGTACTATAACCGATGCTAGTGGGCGAACACTTTCAGGACAAACTACTGAAGCTTTTTTAATTTCTGTTCAGCACTCCAAACCATTAAGCATAGGCTTAAATTGTGCTTTAGGTGCAGCAGCTCTTCGCCCTTATTTGCAAGTACTGCGTAATAAATCTGACTTTTTCGTTTCTGCGCATCCTAATGCAGGTTTGCCTAACGAAATGGGCGAATATGATGAAAGTCCCGAGCAAATGGCGGCACAAATTAAAGTGTTCTTAGATGAAGGCTTAGTAGATATAGTTGGTGGTTGTTGCGGAACAACTCCAGAACATATAAAAGCCATTGCTGAATTAGTGAAGAAATATCCAAAAAACTAAAAAATTACACTTAACCATGAGTTTACACCCTAATTATAAAGGAAAATACATACATAAATGGGAGCATCTTCCTCATTTAACATTGAGCGGATTAGAACCTTTGATTGTAACACCTGAAACCAATTTTGTAAATATTGGTGAACGTACCAATGTGGCAGGATCGAAAATGTTTTTGCGTTTAATTAATGAAAACAAATTTGACGAAGCCCTCTCTGTTGCTCGTGAGCAAGTAGAAAATGGAGCTCAAATTATCGACATCAACATGGATGATGGACTGATAGATGGAAAAGAGGCAATGGTAAAATTTTTAAAACTAATTGCTGCCGAACCAGATATTTCGAGAGTTCCTATTATGATAGATTCTTCTAAATGGGAAATTATTGAAGCCGGATTACAAAATGTGCAAGGAAAAAGTGTGGTAAACTCAATAAGTTTAAAAGAAGGTGAACACCAATTTATTGAGCAAGCTACCAAAATTTTAAATTACGGAGCAGCAGTAATTGTAATGGCTTTTGATGAAGCTGGTCAGGCAGATTCTTATGAAAGAAGAGTAGAAATTTGCGAGAAATCATATCGTATTTTAGTCGACAAAGTAGGATTTCCTCCTCAAGATATTATTTTCGACCCGAATATTTTTCCTGTTGCAACAGGGATGGAAGAACATAGAAAAAATGCCTTAGATTTTTTTAGAGCTACCCGTTGGATTAGAGAAAATCTTCCAGGAGCCCATGTTAGTGGAGGTGTTAGCAATGTTTCATTTTCATTTAGAGGAAATAATCCCGTTAGAGAAGCTATGCACTCAGCATTTTTATATCATGCCATAAACGAAGGAATGGATATGGGAATTGTAAACCCATCTATGCTTGGTGTTTATGATGATATCCCTAAAGATTTATTAGAACGTGTAGAAGATGTTTTACTAGACAAAAGAGACGATGCTACTGAACGATTGCTTGATATTGCAGAATCTGTAGTAGGCTCTACTAAAGAAAGGAAAAAAGATGATGAATGGAGAAGTCAACCGTTACAAGAAAGAATTACGCATGCTTTAGTAAAAGGTAATGCAGATTTTATTGAACAAGATGTGGAAGAAGCTCGTCAAATAGTGGATAAACCCATTAATGTAATTGAGCAACATCTAATGAACGGCATGAACGTAGTGGGCGATTTGTTTGGATCAGGAAAAATGTTTTTACCTCAAGTGGTAAAGTCTGCTAGGGTAATGAAAAAAGCGGTAGCTTACCTCCTCCCATTTATTGAGGAAGAAAAATTATTAAATCCAAGTACTTCAGATAATAATGCGGTAGGAAAAATATTACTCGCAACTGTAAAAGGTGATGTACATGATATCGGTAAAAACATTGTTGGAGTAGTTTTGGCGTGTAATAATTATGAAGTAATTGATTTAGGGGTAATGACTCCCTTAGAAAAAATTATTCAAATAGCAAAAGATGAAAAAGTAGATATTATTGGGCTTTCTGGGCTGATAACGCCATCTTTAGATGAAATGGTATATGTTGCTAAAGAAATGGAAAAAGAAGGTATGAGTATTCCGTTATTAATTGGTGGAGCTACTACTTCTAAAGTACATACAGCAGTAAAAATTGACCAACATTACACCAGCGGACAAGCAGTTTATGTGTTGGATGCTTCTCGTTCGGTAACTGTAGTGGAAAATTTATTAGGAGAAAAGAAAAATGCTTTTGTTCAAAATGTGAAAGAAGAGTATGAACGATTAAGAGAAACGTATAGTAAACGTCAGCAAACTAAAGAAACGATTAGTTTGACTGAAGCCCGAAAAAACAAATACCAAATTGATTGGGAAGCTCATCCACCACAAAAGCCCAATTTTATTGGTACAAAGACTTTTTCTGAATACGATTTAAAAGAAATTGCCGAATACATAGATTGGACACCTTTTTTTCGAACATGGGAATTAGCAGGAAAATATCCTCAGATTTTAGAAGATGAAGTGGTGGGAAATGAAGCAAAAAAACTTTTTGCCGATGCTCAACAAATGCTACAACAAATTATAGCTGAAAAATGGTTAGAAGCAAAAGCGGTGATTGGTATATGGGAAGCCAACACCGAAAATGATGATACTATTAAAGTTTATGAAGAAAATAAGCTAATTGGTCAGTTATATCAATTAAGGCAGCAATCTAAAAAAGCAGCTGGCGTTCCCAACATCAGCTTAGCAGATTTTATTGCTCCAACGGAAAGCGGAATAAAAGATTATGTTGGTGGGTTTGCGGTAACCGCAGGTATAGGCATCGAAAAACACATTGCTCGTTTTGAGGCCGATCATGATGATTATCACGCTATCATGCTAAAAGCCTTGGCAGACAGATTAGCAGAAGCTTTTGCAGAATTAATGCACCTAAAAGTGCGTAAAGAATATTGGGGTTATGCGGCTAATGAAGTGTTAGATAACAATGCGTTGATTAAAGAAAAATATATGGGTATTCGTCCGGCACCGGGTTACCCCGCTTGTCCGAACCATACACTAAAAACAGATTTATTTAAATTGCTAGATGCTACCAACAAAACAGGTATTGAGTTAACCGAAAGTTTAGCCATGTACCCAACTGCAGCAGTAAGCGGAATGTATTTTTCCCATCCTGAAAGTAAATATTTTGGCGTAGGAAAAATAGACAAAGACCAAGTAGAGGCTTATGCTAAAGCAAATCAGTTAGACTTTGATATTGCCGAACGTTGGTTGGGTTCCGTGTTAACTTATTGATGTAACATGTATGAATTTTCAGAGCTAGTTAATTAGATTCCCGCCTTCTCGGGAATGACGCAAAGAGGAAGAGCTTGCTTAACTAACCTACAACGTCATTCCTGTGAAGCGTAGCGTAAACAGGAATCTCAAAAAACTATTTACTACAAGAATCAATAGCTTTAATCATGTCTTGTTGAGTGATGATATGGTGTTTATCCTTATCATAACTCACAATAACCGCTTTTGCTCCCTGCTGAAAATGTTTTGAAACACTTATAACATCTGTATTTTCATCCACCATAGGAAATGGTTTTTCCATAATATTTTTTACAGGAAGTTCCTTTAGCTCAGGATTTTCAAGCAATTTAGCAAACAATTGGTTATCAGTTAACGAACCCACAAACTTACCATCTTCAACAACTGGAACCTGAGAAATAGCATATTGGTTCATTAAAATTATCGCCTGAGAAACAGGTGTGTCAGTAGTTACGGTTACTAAATGTTTGCCTTTATGGTCAGAAATTAAATCTAACGCATTGGTTTTTTCTTCCTCCAAAAAGCCTCTGTCTCTCATCCAATCATCATTAAACATTTTACCAACATAACGGCTACCATGGTCGTGGAATAAAACCACTACTATATCTTCTTTTTTCAACTCATCTTTTAGTTGCAGCACTCCTTTAATAGCACTTCCTGCTGAGTTTCCAACAAAAATTCCTTCTTCTTTAGCTAATTTTCGTTGATAAACCGCTGCATCTTTATCGGTTACTTTTTCAAATTTATCAATTACGCTAAAATCAACATTTTTAGGTAAAATATCTTCACCAATTCCTTCGGTGATGTAAGGATAAATCTCATTTTCATCAAAAATTCCTGTTTCGTGGTATTTCTTAAAAACAGAGCCGTAAGTATCTATTCCCCAAATTTTAATGTTAGGATTTTTCTCTTTTAAATATTTACCAACTCCCGAAACTGTTCCTCCTGTACCTACTCCTACCACAAAATGAGTGATTTTTCCTTCTGTTTGTTCCCAAATTTCAGGTCCGGTAGTTAAGTAATGTGCTTTTGTATTTGATGGATTATCATACTGATTTACATACCAAGAATTAGGAATTTCAGTAGCTAATCGTTTAGAAACAGAATAATAAGAGCGAGGATCGTCAGGAGATACATTGGTTGGACAAACATGTACTTCTGCTCCAACAGCTCTTAAAATATCCATCTTTTCTTTACTTTGTTTGTCGCTTAACACACAAACTAACTTATATCCTTTTATAATAGCAACCAACGCCAGGCCCATTCCAGTATTTCCAGATGTTCCTTCAATAATAGTCCCTCCTGGTTTTAGTCTGCCATCAGCCTCAGCATCTTCAATCATTTGCAAAGCCATTCTGTCTTTTACAGAATTTCCCGGATTGGTAGTTTCTACTTTTGCCAACACCAAAGCATCAACATCTTTACAAATTTTATTTAATTTAACCAATGGTGTGTTTCCTATGGTTTCTAATATGTTATTATAATATTGCATGAAATAATTTTTCTGATTTTTATAATTGACTGCAAAAGTAATAAATAGTAAACTGATATTTTATGAAGTTGCTAAAAGTCCGTTAGATAATTTATAAAATAACTATATTTGGAAAGAAATTAAAAAAAACAGTTTCCACTATAAGGAAAGTATAAGCTTTAAAATACAGAAAGCAGAGTTTAGTTGGGTGTTAGCAATAATTAAAAAGAGAGAATCAATGAGAAAGCAATTATCATTTATAATACTATTACTTACCATCAGTCTTACTACTGTTGCAAATAAAGACTCTTTAAATATTAAATCAAAAGAAATAACTGAGGTTAGCGAAACTCCTAAAACTGTTGATAATAATAAAATTTTGTCAGAATTAGATTATTATAAATTACTATATGAAAAAGAACAAAAGAATGGAAACTCATATATTTCCTTAATTCAATGGATTATTGGGGTTTGCCTAGCTTTTCTACTGGCAATAATTGGTAGTCAGATTTTTTTCAATTATCGCATAAATAAAAAAGAACTCGACTATATAAAGAAAGATTTAGATCAAAAACTTACGAACTTAAAAAATGAACTTCTTGAAAAAATCGAATTAAAATTTGAATTATCAGAAACGAAATTAAAGGAGAAATTTGACAAAGGAGAAAAAGTCGTCAAAGAGCGAGTTGAAAAATTTATCGAAAGTGAAAATAAAATGTTAGAACTTCAGCTTAAAACCCAAAAAGGAGAACTAGAACGAGAAATTAATTATCTCAAGAAAGATATTGAAAAAAATTCTGGCGATTTATGGAAACTTAAAGGTGTTGAATCTAATGCACTTTCAAGTTTTCTTAGAGTTGCTTTTATGCAAATTGACCTAAAGCATGAAGTAAAATATATATTAGATGATATAATTGAAATTCTTAATGATTTAGCAGAAATTAATAATTCTGATTATAATAAACTAGATGAATTATGCAGTAAATTAGAAGTCTCTAATGCAGACAAAATTACTAGAATTAAGGAATTATATAATAAGAAACCTGTGTATGAATTTGTTGAACGTAAACATGATTCATTTGATGGATTTTTAGGAATGCCTTTAATGAAATATGTAAAAAATAAGAAATAACTATTGCCAACACGAGGCTAAAACTAATGCTAAGTGAGTTAGTAAAATGACACTACCTTTTCTCCTCCACTCTCTGTTTCAAGCATTTGCTTGGAACAGCTTAACCTAAGTCATTAATTCAAAATTTAAGGTATTATTCCAAGCAAATGCTTGAAATAGTTGCTACATAAAAAGAGAAAGGGTAATATTTGCTTGAAATAATTATGATTTTAACATATAATTAACCCCATAAAAACCCCCCCCCTTCTCCTCCGAGCATTACTAATGCTCTGTTTCAAGCATTTGCTTGGAACAGCTTAACCTAAATCATTAATTCAAAATTTAAGGTATTATTCCAAGCAAATGCTTGAAATAGATAGGGATTGGTGTTGTGTGAAATGTTGTTGCAAATAATTAATCCCATAAAAAAATCCCCAATTGGGGATTTTTTATTTTCTTAAAAATCGAAATCAGGGTCCGGAGCCTTCACATACGATTTTTTCTTAGGTTTAATTTTCTTCACAAACAAAATGGTTATCAATTCATCATCAACAGTAATCATGGTTCTACTCATGCCATTGGTAATATTAATTTCCTGATCCGGGTATCTAAATTTTCTAGATATTTTCTCAAAAGTATCATCTTCAAACTTTAAATACATTTCGTTTACATTTATTTGTTGGTTCTTCACAACCACCTTTCCGTAATAGCATTCTGCCATACTTCCTTTTCTAAAACTAATGATAACATCATCATAAACACCATCTTCAACTTCATAAGCTCCTCTCGTCTCAAAAACTGTTGCGTATTTTTGGTAACAAGTTACTTGGTCTTCTTCTGTATCTTGAGCATAAAAAGCTCCTGTTATAAATAGTAAGGATAAACTGAGTAAAATTTTTTTCATAATATAAATTTTTTATCGGTATAAAAGTAAAAATACTTTATTTATTATCTAAATTTAAAAGTTATATTTTTGTAACAAATTTGACAAATCGAACAAAATGAGCATAAAACTAATCAAAAATAATTTTATAGAGGCAAAACAACTTTTAGACCATTTTATAAATGATGAAAAAAATTTAGAAAAAATTGCTCACGCAGGCGATTTATTAGTGCAAGTTTTTACTAATGGAGGTACTGCGTTCTCTTGCGGAAACGGTGGTTCCATGTGCGATGCCATCCATTTTGCTGAAGAATTAACAGGTAAATTTAGAGAAGAAAGAATGGCTTTGCCGGCCATTGCAATTTCCGATTCGGGCTATTTAAGTTGTGTAGGAAACGATTATGGTTATGATGAAATTTTTGCACGTTTTATATCAGGAGTTGCGAAAAAAGGTGATGTTTTATTAGCCATTAGCACCAGTGGAAACTCTAAAAACATTTTACGAGCAGCAGAAGTTGCTAAAAACAAAGGTGTTTTTGTTATCGGTCTTACAGGAAAAGACGGTGGTAAATTGGCTAATTTATGCGATGTTGAAATAAGAGTTCCTCATAATGGTTATGCCGATAGAATTCAAGAAATACACATTAAAATCATTCATTCATTAATTCATTATATTGAAGAAAATGTGAAAATGTGAGAATTTATGGATGTGAGAATGAAAAAAATAAGATTAGCTAAAGGCACATCTCAAGCTGAACTAGGGAGATTATGCGATAAGGATAAACAACATATTGAATTAATTGAACACAATAAAATATCAGTTAATATTTATACGCTTTACGTAATTTCTCAAGCACTTAATACTAGCCTTAAGGAATTATTAGATGTTGAATGAAATATAATATAATTATTTTGGATAAAATAACGAAATACATTCCCATTATAACTGGAATATTGTTATTTATAGGCTATTTAAATTATTATAGCTATTATGAATATTTTGATATTAATATTTCAACCTATCTAACAACAGGAGAGTTACTATTATCCTTTTTACCACTAACTATTCCTATATTAGGTGTCATAAGTTATATATCAATTATAGCAATATTCACAATAATAATTACACAAAAAAAAGAACAGGATGATGAGGACGATGGTACTTCTAAAATATTTCTTATTTATGAGACAACAAAGTATTATAAAGGAATGGTTAGATTATGGGAAAATAAAGAATATAAAAATATAAAGGGTATAATTAAAATTTTATCTTACTTTGTTGTAATGCTTGTTTCTTTTGTTCTAACATTTTTGTTTATTAGTTATCCATTCTTCCTATTTGTTTATCTAATTGCAGAAAAATGGAATGAAATACCACCAGTATTATTTTACATAACTAGTGCCATATGGTTTGTGGGATTTATTGCAATGCTTAATAAAAGTGAAAACCATTTATATAAAGGAAAAGGATATGTTGAAACATCTTTACTAATTATGCTATTCATTGCATGCTTGTGGATAACAAACAGACATAAAGCTTATGATATATTAAATGGTAATTCCAAAGTAATAGTCACCTTTTTATATAAAGATAAACCTGTAGAAACAGATAGTAATAAGGTTTATATCGGTAAAACCAATAACTATATATTTTTAAGAAATCTTAAAGAAAACATGAATGAAATTTATTTTCTAAATGAAGTTAATAAAATTGAAGTAACTCACCTTAAAGATAGTGCAAAGAATTAATCTAAATTATATTTTTTAAGTTGTGATATCTCATATCCTACTTTAGGATGAGTAGTTAAATAGATAAAAATACGCGTTAATATAAGTTTAACCATTAACTAATAATAAATTAAAATATGTTGATAAAAACTTACGGAAGTGCAGTTGTTGGTGTTGATGCCATAACCATTACGGTAGAAGTAAATGTTGATAGAGGCATGAAATTTTTCATGGTAGGCTTACCCGATAATGCAGTAAAAGAAAGTCAGCAACGTATTGAGGCTGCCCTTAAAAATGTTGGCTACAGAATGCCCGGAAAAAAAATAGTAGTTAACATGGCTCCTGCCGATATTCGTAAAGAAGGTTCTGCTTACGATTTAACCATTGCCATGGGAATTTTAGCTGCATCCGGACAAATAGCCAACGAAGAAGTAAGTAATTATATGATAATGGGAGAGCTTTCGCTTGACGGAAGTTTACAGCCTATAAAAGGTGCGTTGCCTATTGCTATTCAGGCAAGAAAAGAAGGTTTTAAAGGTTTTATTTTACCCAACGAAAATGCCCGAGAAGCTGCAATAGTTGATGATATTGATGTTTTTGGAGTGAGCAACATTAGTGAGGTAATCAATTTTTTTAATGGAGAAACACAACTGGATCCAACTGTAGTAGATACCCGAAAAGAATTTTATCAGAACCTTACCAAAGTAGATTTCGATTTTGAAGATGTTAAAGGGCAAGAAAACATTAAACGAGCTTTAGAAATTGCTGCCGCAGGAGGGCATAATGTTATTTTAATTGGTCCACCCGGAGCAGGAAAAACTATGTTGGCAAAACGTTTACCAACCATACTTCCTCCACTTTCTTTAATGGAAGCGTTGGAAACTACTAAAATTCATTCCGTTGGAGGAAAATTATCTAAAGAAACTTCTTTAATAAGCATAAGACCATTTCGCTCTCCGCATCATACAATTTCTGATGTAGCTTTAGTTGGTGGTGGTGGATTTCCTCAGCCGGGAGAAATTTCTTTGGCACACAATGGCGTATTATTTTTAGATGAATTACCCGAATTTAAACGAACAGTTTTAGAAGTGCTTCGTCAACCAATTGAAGACAGAAAAGTATCTATTTCCAGAGCAAAATTCACAGTAGATTATCCTGCAAGTTTTATGATGGTGGCTTCTATGAATCCTTGTCCTTGCGGTTATTACAACCATCCTGAAAAAGATTGTGTTTGCTCTCCGGGTGTGGTTCAAAAATACCTCAGCAAAATTTCCGGTCCATTATTAGACAGAATTGATTTACATGTAGAAGTTACTCCTGTAAGTTTTAGTGAGCTTAGTACCACTACCATTGGCGAATCGAGTGAAGTTATACGAGATAGGGTAATTAAAGCAAGAGATGTTCAGGCTGAACGCTATAAAGAAAAAGAAGGTGTTTATGCTAATGCACAAATATCCAGCAAAACCATTAAAGAAATTTGCGAAATTGATAGCGTAGGTAAAGATTTACTTAAAAATGCTATGGATAAATTAGGTTTATCTGCCAGAGCATACGATAGAATTTTAAAAGTTGCCCGAACCATTGCCGACTTGGAAGCATCGGAAAATATAAAAAGTGAACACCTTGCAGAAGCTATTCAATACAGAAGTTTGGATAGAGAAGGCTGGGCAGGATAAAATCTGTAAAACTTAAAACAACCATTTGCTATAGTTAATCGTCTGATTAATTGTTATAACACCAAGCAATAATTTACTTTGGAACTAAATGAAATAATAGAGGGTTGTTACGAAAACAGCAGAAAGCACCAAGAAGCACTATATAATTTATATGCTGCTAAAATGCTGGGCGTTTGTTTAACCTATACCAAAGACAGAGATTTGGCTCAAGATATTTTACATGATGGCTTTTTTAAAGTATTTAAAAAGTTTCATCAGTACGATGCTTCATGGAGTTTACAAGGTTGGATTAGAAGAATTATTGTAAATACAGCCATCGATCATTTTAGAAAAACCAACCGCATTTCCCCAATGGATTTTCAGGAGGCAGTTTACCTTGTAGGAAGTTATAACAATGCCGCAGAAATCTCAAAAACAGCAGATTTATCTATGCTGATTAATATGCTACCTACAGGAGCCAGAACCATTTTTAATTTATATACTATAGAAGGATACAAGCACAATGAAATAGCTAAAATGCTTTCTATAAGCGAAGGAACTTCAAAATCTCAATTATCTAAGGCAAAAAGTGTTTTAAGAGAGTTGGTAACCAAATATTACGAACGTTAACCTTTATATATATCCCTTGAAAAACAAAAAAAACATAGAAGATTGGTATAAAAACGAACTGGAAAACTTTAGCGTTGAACCGGAAAAAGGCTCGTGGGATAAACTTTCTTCTTCAATGGATAATCCAAGTGAATTATCTGATGAAGCTTTTGATGATTTTGTGAGAGATGAAATAGAACATATAAAGACAAACCCTGATAGAGCAGTTTGGGAAAAACTTTCAGAAAAATTAGATACTACAACAGTTTGGGAACGTTTATCAACAACCTTAACCCGTTACGAACGATTTATTTGGTGGAAAAATTTTGCTTTTAAATCTGCTGCTTTATCCTTGTTTTTTATGGGTGTTGGATTAAGCATTAATGAATTTTTCAATGAAGATACTCATCAAAACAATGAAAAAGTAAGCACTCCAACTGTTACAGCAACTACTTTTGAGCAAGTAACAAAACAAGCTCCAACCACAAATATTTTAGCTTCAAAAAATGTGTTAAACTCATCCGCAACTGAAAAAGAAGAAGTAAATCAGCATATTGTTTCTAATCCTACAAAACAAACTAACAAACCTATTGCTGCGGAAAAAACTGTGGCATCAACAGCTAAAAAACAGCCATATATTGCCTCAAAAGAAGTTAGTCAACAGCTTAATAATGATAAGGAAATTCAATTAAAAAAATCCAATCATGAACTTAAAGAACACATTATCCAACCAAAAGAATTTTTAATTAAAAAGGAGAACAACAAAATCATCTTTAACAACAAAAGATTTTCGTCTCATTTTGCTTTTGGAATTTATGCCAAACGAATTTATATGGGGTTAAATGTTGGGTTTAAGAAACAAAGTATGATTGCACAATTGAAAGATAACAGTGAATTTAATAGTCTTTCTCAAAATACCTTGTTAGACCATGGAAGTAGTTTTGGAGCTACTGCTGGTATTATTCTTTCAGACAAAATGAACTTAGAAACCAATGTGAATTTCTACTCGAGCAATGGCTATAGAAAACAATATGCCTCAGACGAAAGTAGCTATACAGAAAACCTTAGCCTAGCCTATACCAATGTAAGTATATTGGCTAAAAGAATGTATAACAAATCTACTTTTGATGATAAAAAATACTCCACCAATATTATTGGCGGGTTGTATTTAGGATATCTTTCTAGTGCGACTTCAATAATTAATGGAGTAACTTACAAAAACGAAGCTTATAGCAACCTTGATTATGGTATTGTATTAGGTTTAGAACAAGACAGATATTTAACCAAAGAATTAATTATTACTCCGGGAATTAGATATTACCAAGGAGCTAAAAACATAGCTAACGCAGAAAATCATTTTTCTTATGCCTATAATTCTACTCTAGAATTCAATTTAGGCATAAAATATATTTTCTTAAAAAAACATTAACTTCTCCTACCAACCATTTCTAATACATAAACGTTCTACAAGCAACTTATGGAACAATTAAAAAACATATTACTTTATTTTTTCTCTTTTGTGGTGCTTTTACTTCACCCTAGTTTAAACAGCGAAAAAAATCCTTTATCTTTTGTCCATTACCATGCTTATGGCAACACATTCAAATTAAAATTTGATGATTCCATTGATAAAAACAAACTGTACATAAAATGGACATGCGAAAATCAGGATGCTGATTGCAAAGAATTAGCTATTTTTAAAGGAGGTAAAAAAGTCAACACAATTCCTTTTGAATCTGGAAAACAGGAACTTGTTGTATATTACAACAACAAAATGATTGGTCAACTAAAACAAACTAAAACTAAAGAAAAGCATGCTCATGCTTACTTTGTAAACTTAAGTGGCATCCAAAATAATACTATAGAATTTAAAGGTGAAATAACTGGACCATCATCAGCTGTAGCAACTGTGGTTACTACATTAAACAATTTAATTTCTCAGCATTAATTCTTGACTTAGATATTATAAGTCCAGTCAAATTTATCTGCTACTCTACCTCTTTTAATATCTTCAATTGATTTTGCTATCTTGTTAGAAACTGTTCTGTTTTCAATTGGAGGCAACTCAAAACGTTCGTCTTCAAAAGTTATAGAAGCAATTTGTGCAATTGTAGCAGCGGTTCCTGTCCCAAAAGCATCTTGCAGTTTGTTATTTCTTGCTGCTTCAACAACTTCTTTTACAGACACTCTTCTTTCTTCTACTTCTAGTCCTAACTCTTTAGCTAATTTTATTGTACTATCACGAGTAATTCCTGATAAGGTGGTATTTAATGCTATAGAAGGAGTAATTAATTTATTATCAATCAAAAACATTACATTCATTGTTCCTGATTCTTCTATATATTCATGCGTTTTTGCATCTGTCCAAATCAATTGCTTATAGCCTTTTTCCTGACCTAATTTAGCCGGATAAAGTGCTGCGGCATAATTTCCTGCTGCTTTAGCAAACCCAACGCCACCTTCGGCTGCTCTAGAAAAATTCGATTCAATTTTAACATCTACGGGGCCTGTATAGTATGAACTTACCGGAGATGTAATAATCATAAATTTATATTCTTCTGCCGGTCTTACTCCTAACAATTCTTCGCTAGCAAAAATAAAAGGTCTTATGTATAAAGAGCAACCTTCATTTTGAGGAACCCAGTCTGCATCTAACTGTACTAATTGATGGATAGCATCCATAAAAAGTTCTTCAGGAACTTCAGGCATACAAAGTCTTTTGGCAGAAACATTTATTCTTTTTGCATTTTCTTTTGGTCTAAATAACAATACTTTTCCATCGTCATTTTTATAGGCTTTCATCCCTTCAAAAACTGCCTGACCATAATGAATTGCTGCACAAGCAGGGCTTAATGAAATTGGAGCATAAGGCTCAATTCTTAAGTCTTGCCACTCGCCATTTTTATATTCTGCCACAAACATGTGGTCAGAAAATTGTTTTCCAAATTGTATATTATTGAAATCAACCGACTGAATCTTAGATGTTTTTGTTTTCTCTATCTTAATATTACTTACTGCGTCCATCATTTAAAAAATCCTTTTTTTTTGTAGGCATAAATTTACTATTTTTTATTGTATTGAATCATGATTTTTATTTGGTTCTTTAGTTCTTGTACTAAAGAATTGTTTCTCTATAAGTTGAAAGGAAAAAAAATAATTATTTTTTATGTTGAAATTCTTTGTTGAGCCAATTTCAACGCATTCTGAAATTGTTCTTCTTGATTGATATGTGTATTGTCTAACACAACAGCATTTTCAGCTTGAATAAGTGGGTTTTCTGTTCTGCTGGTATCATCGCCATCACGAGAAACAATATTTTTCAGCACCTCATCGTAAGAAATATCATCTCCTTTGGCTTTTAACTCGTCATACCTTCTTTGAGCTCTTACTTCAAAATCGGCAGTCATAAAAATTTTAAGTTCTGCATTAGGAAAAACTACAGAACCTATATCTCTCCCATCCATTACCAATCCTTTATTCTGCCCCATTTTTCTTTGCAATTCTACCATTTTAGTTCGTACTTGTTTTACTTTGGCTATTCTGCTCACTAAACCAGAGACTTCAATTCCTCTAATTTGTTTTTCTACATTTTCATTATTAAGACAAGTTTCTGAACTATTTTTTTCAGCATTAAATGAAAAAAACACGTCAATATTATCCAAATCATCAATTAATTTTTGTTCATCAAAAAAATCTTCTCCAATATATCCTTTTCGGAGAGCATATAAAGCAACTGCTCTGTACATTGCTCCCGTATCAATATAAATATAGTTTAATGCTTTAGCCAATTGTTTTGCCAATGTACTTTTTCCACAAGAAGAGTAACCATCAATGGCTATAATAATTTTTTTCATCTGTTGATATTTTTATTTTATTAAATCGGTCAGATGTAACTGCTCATCGCAAATATATTGTTTTATTAATGTATTCGCGAACTAGCGTTTCCCATATAATCATTTTCTTGTGCGAGATTTTTTTACTCATGGTCGTTTCATTCTTCGATTTGTTTGTCTTTTTTGCTTTTTCTAGCTTTTTTTGAAGCTTTTTCTTCTGGAATTACTACCTGATTCTTTTTGTAATAATCTGAAATGGTGGTGGTAATGGTAAAATGATTGGAAGTTCCTGCCAAGTGATAACTTGCTCCTCCGTAACTTACATGAATTTTTTTGATTCTAAATCCTAAGCCCCAACTAAATCCAATTAATCCGCCTTTGTTATCAAAAGCTAATTCAGCTCTTCGTTGGAAATTATAACCAAACCTCAACATAAAACTAGGTGAAAGCACAAATTCTGTCCCAACAACAACATGTCTAAAAAACTCACTAACCATTCCTGTTTTATTTAATTCTTTTCTGGCTTCATCATCTAAGGTATTATCTCTATTAGTTACCGAAGAAGAATCATTATAAGCTAAATTCCAATTATTTAACTGAATAAAATCAACATTAAAACGAATTGGTGTATGAGCCAATTTTTTAGAAATCCCCAACTGCACTTCAAAAGGCAAGGGTTCTGTTTCTCTTTCTTCAATATAAGTAGAAAATTGTCGTCCGATGTTTTTAATTAATAAAGCGGTAGTCAATTGTTTTTTTGCATTGTGATATGTTGCGGATAAATCCATTGCCATAGCAAAAGAACTATATTGATAAAATTTGGAGTAAATTGGTTTTAGGTTTGCTCCAACAGAAAAAGATGTGTCTATGCTTTTTCCCCAACCTAAAATAAAAGCATAATCTGAAGCCGAGAAAGAACCTAGCTCATTTCCTCCTTCATCTGTTTCTAAAAAATCTCCGTAATTGATGTACTTTACGCCACCCGAAAATGTTCCATATTTTTTAAAATCATGAGTATAAGAAAAGTGACCTAAATTAACATCCGCAAAGTAATTTAAATATGTAAATGAAAGTGCACTACTCATTTCTGCCGATAGTAATGACGGATTGTCTAAAGCAAAATTGGGATCATCATCTTTTATAGCGATAGCATTGCCACCCAATGCTCCCGTTCTGGCAGATACAGGAATATTAAGAAAACTAAAAGCACTCACTCCTCCTACTTGTGCTATTGATTCACAAAGCGTAAGGGCAATAAAAATGAGTGTAATAAAAAATTTCATTAACCGATTAATGTTAGCAATGGATGGCTAAATTACGCTTTTATCAATAAATTATTGTGTAGCTTTTAGATTGTGGAAAAACTTAAGTCAAAAATAAATAAAACTTAACCGCTTAATAGTTAAACCACATAGTGACATAGTTTTAATTGCCTAAAAAAAATTGCTAAGTATCATATAGCTTGTTTCCATTTTATGGAAACTCTTTGTGTGGCTATAAATATCTTTTACAACTATAACATACTATCTTTCTATGTGGTTAAAGATTGATGTTTGTCTTATCTCTGGCTAAATTAATGATGATTAGCTTGTTCTTGAGAAATAGCGATGATTACATCATTATAGATTTTTTCCATTTCTTCGGGATATATGGAATAATAAGCAATGTTGTTATTAAATTGCTCTTCGGTAATGTTATGTTTTTCAAAAATATGTACGTAATGATTTTCTTGAAATGCTTTACTTCTAAACAATGAATCATCTATTGAAGATTTAATTTTAAGATAGCCTTGAGCAATTTCAATATCTGTAAGTATAGGTACTAATTCTTCGTGGACAAGAATTCCCTCCGGTAGTTCATTTTGGGAAAAACTACATGATAAAAATAATAAAATGGAAAATATAAAAATGAATTTATTAAGCATCTTTAGCTGTTGAAGCAGCAGCTACATATCTAATTGTTTTCACTGCTTTAATCATATCTTGAATCATTTTTTCTCCAAATTGCTCACTTTGCAAATCTCTAATTTCATAAATATCATTGTTGATAGTTGCTTTATAGAAAAAATGGTGTTGCGTTTTAACTCCTGATTCAGGGATATCTTGCTTATAAATCAATAAGTTTTCTTCTTCGGAAACAATTTCTGAAACAAAAACCAAGTCTTCTTCTAAATCCATTTTTAACAATGCAATATCTCCTTCTCCATACATAATTTCTATTCCGAATGAATTGCCAACTACTATTTCTAATGCGCCTCTATTGGTTAAAACTACTTGTGGTTCACCATGATTTTCAGCATCTGGAACCATAATTGCCATTGGGAAACCCCACTGATTTAGATCCAATTCTTCGTGACCTTTTAATTGAACTACTTCTTGAGTTTCATCTGTTGTATTATTGTCATCGCCACAAGCAACAAACAAGAAAGTTGAAAATATGGCTAAAAATATAAAGGTTGTATTTTTCATATATAAAAGTCTAATAAAGAACAAATATAAAATAAAAAAATACAACCTTCAAAAATTAAAAATTTAATTTTTATTTAGTGCTTGTGTTTGAGTTCATAAATAAGTCTATACCCAAACTTTACAACTAGTTTTTTTTTAAAACTTAAGTTGATAAACATTGTCTAATTCATCATTGTTGGTGAAATTAACTCCTAAATCTTTTATTAGTCCATTGTCAATTCCATAAACCCAACCATGTATGTGTAAAGTTTGTTTATTATTCCAAGCATTTTGAACTATAGAAGTTTTTGCTAAGTCGAACACTTGTTCTACAACATTTAATTCAACATATCTGTCAAAACGTTGTTTTTCATCAGTGATAGCATCCAACTCTTCAGCATGAAAACGATAAACATCTTTGATATGTCTAATCCAGTTATCAATTAAACCAATATGCTGATTTCCCATTGCAGCAGCAACTCCACCACAACCGTAATGTCCGCAAACAATTACGTGTTTTACTTTTAGTGCATTAACGGCATAATCAAGTACACTTAACATATTCATATCTGAATGAATAACCATGTTAGCAATGTTTCTATGTACGAAAACTTCTCCCGGTTGAGCTCCAATAATTTCATTGGCAGGAACTCTACTGTCTGCACAACCTATCCACAATACTGGTGGTTGTTGACCGTTAGCTAATTTATTAAAAAAATCCGGATCTAAATCTAATTTTGATTGAACCCATTCTTTATTGTTATCTAAAAGTTGTTTATAAAATTTATTTTCCATTTTGTATATTTTTTTAATCGTTATAAAATTAATTAGTTTTATTTAAAAGCAACACCATCTATGCCTTTTGTTTCTACCTGAATATTTTTTAATTTAGAAGTATGATTTACAAACTCTTGTATATTCTCTAAAACATCATAAGCAACAGTATAAGATCTTGATGCATCAATTATTAAAGTTGAATCTTCAGGTATTTTAGCCAATTCTTTTGCAACACTTGCTTTATTTAAAAATGTTACTTCTTCTGAAAGTGTTAAGGTATATTTAGTTTTACCATCAACTACTTCTTTTTTACAATTTAAGGCATTTTTATAATTCTTTCTTAAAATATAAAATACGGCTACCACCATTCCTATTCCAATACCTTTTAACAAATCTGTTCCTACAATAGCTATGACAGTTACTACAAAAGGAATAAACTGTTCATGTCCTAATTTAAACATATCTCTGAATATTGATGGTTTAGCAAGTTTATACCCTACCAATAATAATATTGCTGCTAAAGATGCTAATGGAATTAGATTCAGAAAAACGGGGATAATAATTGCCGATGACAATAAAATTACACCATGAAATATGGCTGACATTTTAGTTTTACCACCTGAATTAATATTAGCAGAACTTCTTACAATAACTTGTGTAATTGGCAACCCCCCAATCATACCGGAAACCATATTTCCTATTCCTTGAGCTCTTAATTCTTGGTTGGTTGATGTTCTTCTTTTGTAAGGATCTAATTTATCTGTAGCTTCCAAACAAAGTAATGTTTCTAAACTAGCTACTATAGCTAAGGTTACTGCAACCACATATACTTGCGGATTGCTGAATGTGGAAAAATCAGGAAACTTAAAAAAGCTCAGAAACTCTTGTGGAGAAGAAGCTACCGGCAATTCAACTAAATGTTTTCCACTTAAAACTAACTCTGGAGCTAAATTTAAAAATAGTGCGTTAAGTAAAATACCTGTCAATACGACAAACAGTGCCCCCGGCAAAAACTTAAACAAGCCTATTTTTTTCATAAAATTAGTCTCAAATAGAATTAACATTCCTAATGAAATAACACTAATGATTATTGCCCCCATACTACTATACTTAAAAGCATAATAAATTTCGGTAACAGTATTATGTCCATCTTTTTGAGCAAAATCAAAATCACCCATAAAATCTTCATCGTAACCCAAAGCATGAGGAATTTCTTTAAGAATAAGAATTATACCTATAGCCGTTAACATTCCCTTTATTACAGATGATGGAAAAAAATAACCAATGATACCGGCCTTCATAAAACCTGCTAAAAGTTGCAACACACCTGAAAGTACTACTGCTAATAAAAAAGCTTCAAAAGTACCTAAGGTGTCAATTGCCCCTAATACAATTACTACTAAACCAGCTGCGGGTCCGGAAACGCCTAATTGAGAATTACTAAAAGTACCTACAACAATACCCCCCACAACTCCGGCAATAATTCCGGAGAACAATAAATCAGAGCGACCCGTTGAAGCTAAGGCAATACCCAAACATAGAGGAAGGGCTACAAGAAAAACTACTAACCCGGCAGGAAAATCTGACTTAAGATTAGCAAACATATTTAATTTTTTTGGTGTCATAATATAAATTATTGAACAAACAATTAACTGATAATCAATTAATTAAATTTGAATTATTGATAAAATTAATCTTGAAAAACTATTTTTCAACGATAATAAAAGGAACACTATAAATTACTATAGCGTTAATTCAATAATTTATACTAATTCGGGTGGGGGAGCAACAATTTCCTTATATGGAGGAAAAAGTAAAGAAAATTCTACTTGATGTTCTAACTCTGTAGATTGGAAAAAACATCTGAAATCTGAATCTTCTGTAATATATTCTTGCATAGCAAAGGTTGCAGTAGAACCACCACTATGTCTATTTTCTTCTTCAGCAATTTCAACAAATTGATAAGTAGGAACAGAAAAATATGAAAATGAAAATGTACTTACTAAAACTAGCAAAAAGAATGTGGCTATTATTTTATGACCTTTCACGGTGGCGAAATTACATATTAAAAGCTACTTTTTCTTTTTTTGAAAATTAAAAGTGTGTTAAAATATGCAAAAAAAGTAATTCCCACTTGCGTTTCTAGGGTATCTTCGGTAAGCATTGAAAGCATTGAAATGGAAATAAAACAGATATAAATATAATCTCGATATTGTTTTAAAACAACGATGGGGTAAAGTAAAAAGATGATAAAATAAATTCCTCCTAAAATACCAAAACTCACAAAATAAGTTAAGTATTGATTGTGTGCTCTTCTCCAATATTTTTCAGAGATAACACTTGTCTCTTCGTGTTTTTGATTAAAAGCATCCTGAACATCTCCCGTACCTACGCCAAATAAACTATTTTCTTTTATAATATTATAAGCTGATTGCCAATATACCCACCTGAGCATTACGGAATGTCCATCAGCCACATTGTACTTATTGTACATTTCCAACTCCCAAAATATTTTATGCAACCTTAGCTCTATCCCATTCATATCGAGATACCTGAAATTAGACACGCCATTTTCAATAGCTTTTATTTCTTCAGATGTTAGTTCATTAATAGCTTCTTCTGTTTTTAATTTACCTTGAGAAGTAATAAACCTTAATATGGTAAATCTAATTTGTTGTCCTTTATTATCAAACCCATCAAAATTGATTTTACTTCTTTGGTTCCAAGCCTGTTCTATTTCTTTGTTAGCAATATTTCTATAGATGTAATTTCCATTTTCCATTCGGAAACTATTAGAACTTATGGTATCATGAAAAAGTTTTTCGCCCTTAGGTGAATATTCTTGAATGGGCAGTACTTCAACATCATGAAAAGATAAATATTCTTGATGACAACTTTTTACATAAAACACTAGTGAAACTACAATTACAAAAACCACTATTACTGCCGATAGTTTCACCATAATATTGTGATGTTTTGTTCCGTAATAAAAAATCAACACCATGAAAGTGAATGCTGTAACAACTATACCAGTTATTAGATTAAGTAAAAACAAAAAGCCAACCAACCACGCAAAACTCAGTATCCATCTTATCTTTTGTTTTTTATTTTTTGCTTTTACAGCATAATATAAAGTCCCGAAGATAGCTAACGACACTTCCAACCCAAACCTAATATGAGAATTAAACCTTGATAAATCTCTTTTGTCAACGATAACTTCATTAAGACCACCTAACATTACAAAAACACTCCAAAACGAAGCTGCTATTACACCTCCAACATATACCGAAAAAATTAAACGAAACTCTTTATTGGTTAATGGTTTAAAACCAACTATTAAAAAAGGCAATATAAGAAGGGGTAATTTTCTTCTGATATCATCAAAAGCAAAATCGAAATTAGTAGTATTTAAAAGCCCTAAGAGGGTAAGCAGATATACAGAACTTAATACAAGTGCTGTTCTGTTTTTGAAAAAGCGTTTTATTTTTTCTAGGTGATTTCCTTCTAATAACCATAAAAGACCTATACAAAGTTCTCCTAAAGTTATAAGTGGTTTAGACAATGAGAGTCCCACTGCAATAAACATCAAAAAAAACAAATACATGTTTCTTGAATAAGTGGAAACAAAACTCATTTTAGAAAAAATTTAAATTAAACGAAAACTAGTCTTGCTCTATATTATTGCCTGCAAAAACGGCATCGTATTTTTGTTTATCGGAAAGCACTTCAATAGCTTTTTCCATTACAGGATCTGTTTTTAAAGATGCTTCCATTTTTCCTTTTTGATAATAATATCTTGTAGCAATTTCTGTTTCCAAAATATATTTTATTTCTTCTTTAAAGGTATATAAATCTTCTTCTTTGTTATGTTTTAACTTGTCTAATAAAGCATTGTATTCACTTTCTAAGCTTTTAAAATACTTATCTGCTTTAGCAGCTTTTTCTAGTTTCTCTAGTAACGCTTCACTATCTGTAGTGTAGTCATAGTCCTTACCATCAAGAAACTTAACAAACTTTTCATACTCTTCATCAGAAATAGTAAACGCAGCTACTGCAGGAATTGCATTATTTTTTAATTTGAAATCTGTTGCATAATCAAATAAATGATTTTTTAGATACAAGCTAGTAGCGATATCGCTAATTTCTTTTTTCTCTACTTTAATATCGGGTTCAATTCCCATTCCGTCAAAAACAGGTCTATACGTTTTTAAAGTTTTAAACTCTCTTATTAAAGAATCTGGAATTGCATTTACTTTTCCATCCTCATCTTTATGAGAATAATCTAATTTTTGAATACATCTTCCGCTTGGTGTGTAATATTTAGCAACGGTAACTTTTAATTTTGAATTGTAACTCAATGGTCTTACTTGTTGCACTAATCCTTTTCCGAACGAACGATTTCCAATAATAACAGCTCTATCATGGTCTTGTAATGCTCCCGATACAATTTCTGAGGCAGATGCGGACATTTCATCTATCAACACTACAATTGGAATTTCTATGTCAATAGGCATTGCTGTAGCTTTATACACTTTATCCCAATCACTAATTTTTCCTTTGGTGCTAACTACTTCAGACCCTTTAGGAACAAAATAATTTACAATATCTATGGCTTCTTTCATTAATCCACCACCATTTCCTCTTAAATCTAAAATTAAAGACTTAGCCTTTTGCTCTTTTAATTTTGTAAAAGCTGCTTTTACTTCAGCACCGGCAGACTCAGTAAATCCGTTTAGCTTAATGTAGCCTATATCATTTGAATACATTTTATAATAAGGTACATCGTCAATTTTAACCTCTTCTCTAACCACTTTTTTCTCAATTGGCTCTTCCGTTCCTGGTCTTTCAACTGTAATATTTAAAGTAGTTCCCGGTTGCCCTAAAAGTAAATCTCTAATTTCTGCGGTTGATTTATCTGTAACATCTTTTCCGTCAATTTTTAACAGTCTGTCTCCCGCCCACAAACCGGCTTTATGAGCTCCAAACCCTTCATAAGGTTCAGATATAACTACATGTTCGCCATGTTGTTGAATTAATGCTCCAATTCCACCATACTGCCCCGTAGTCATTAACTTATAATCTTCAATATTAGATTCAGGAATATAGTTAGTGTAAGGATCTAAAGATTCCAACATAGCATCAATTCCTGTTTTCATCAACTCTCCCGGATCTGTATCATCAACATAGTAAATATTTAATTCACGAAAAAGTGTTGCGAAAATGTCGAGATTTTTAGAAACTTCAAAATAGCTATCTACAAAACCAACCGAAAAAACACTTGCTAATGTTATACTTACTATTAAAATGTATTTTTTAAATTTTTGTGTCATATTTATTTCTTTAATCTTTATTTATCTTAAGGTACAGGGTCATGTCCGTGTCCGCCCCAAGGATGGCAAGAAGAAATTCTTTTTATTGCCAACCAAGTTCCCTTAAAAGGTCCATACTTTTCAATTGCCTCGAGACTGTATTGTGAACAAGTGGGTGAATACCGACAGTTTGCTCCTAAAAATGGAGAAATACTTAGTTGGTAAACTCTTATCAGCAAAACAACTATTTTACTCAATATCCACTTCACAAGGCATCTCTTAAACGTGATAAAATTACTTTTATTTTTTCTTCTATCTCTTTGTATGACAAAATTTGTTCCGAACCATAAATCACCATCATATTAATTTCTTTCTGTTTTTCAAGCAGCTTGGTTTTCAAATCGTGATTATTTAAGCGGTAAGCTTCTCTAATCCTTCTTTTAATTAAATTACGATTAACCGCTAGCTTAATTTTTTTCTTAGGAACGCTAACACCAAAGTTAATGGGAACGTTATTTTGCTCATTCTTAACTTTATAAATTAACCTTATGGGAAATTGATTAATAGATTTTCCTTGTTTAAAAAGCAGCTCAATTTCTTTTTGGCTTTTCAGTTTTTCTTTTTTAGAAAATTTATATGAAATGGAGTTGGTCAATGCTGAACTTATTTTAAGCAAAAATACGAAGAGAAAAACAATTCTATTCTTTTATTCTTTGCGGATGAGCGTAACATGTTGCTTTATTTTCTCTGCAAAAACCAAGAAGCGTTATGCCTAATTCTTTAGCAAAATCTACTGCTAAGCTTGATGGAGCCGAAACTGCTCCTAATACAGGAATTTTTGCTCCGTAAGCTTTGGCAACAATTTCATAAGAAATTCTTCCGCTTACCACCATACATTTTGCTTGCTTTAGTTGGTTGGTATCTATAAGATTTCCTACAACTTTATCTACTGCATTATGTCTGCCAACATCTTCTTTTAGCGAAAGTAACGTACTATCTTTAGCAAATGCTGCTGCTGCATGAGAGCCTCCCGATTGATGAAATGTAGGTTGACCTTTTTTCATGGTTTCAAACATGGTGTAAAGGTCTTTTATGGCAATAATTTGTTCTTGCTTTTCAATTTTTTCGCCCCCAGAAAGCTCTTGTAATTCTTGTTGTCCACAAATTCCACAAGAACTTACAGATAATAAACTCCTGCTGTTTTTATAACCATTGCCCAATTGGCTTTCATCTATCTCTACAAAGGCTTTGGAAACGCCATTTTTTTCGTCTTTTTCAATAGATACTGATAACGTTTCTTTTCCTCGATAAATATCTTCGGCATATAATAACCCTCTAACCAAATCCTCATCATCTCCTGGAGTTCGCATAGTAATGGAAAAAGTTTTGTTGTTGATAAAAATCTGTAAGCCTTCCTCAATGGTTAAATTATCTTCAACTATTATGGCTTCATTTTTACAAAACTTTTTTCCTTGGTATTGTTGTATTTTCATTTGACTTTAATCAGTAAAGTTGTAAAAATAGTTATAAAAAAAATCCTGACTAGTAAAAAACCAGTCAGGATTATATTTTTCTTTTTTGAAGAACTAGATTTTTTGTTTCACTTCAACTTGTTCGTAAGCTTCAACAATGTCGCCTTCTTTAATATCGTTAAATTTATCAATGTTCAATCCACATTCATAGCCTTTAGCAACTTCTTTAACGTCATCTTTAAATCGTTTAAGCGATCCTAATTTTCCTGTATAAACTACAATTCCGTCTCTAATAACTCTAATATCGCTTGTTCTATAAATTTTTCCTTCTTGAACCATACACCCTGCAATTGTTCCCACTTTAGAGATTTTAAATATTTCTCTAATTTCAACTGTTCCAGTAATTTTCTCCTCAAATTTAGGAGCCAACATACCTTCCATTGCATCTTTAATTTCTTCAATAGCATCGTAAATAATAGAGTACAACCTAACATCTATTTGTTCTTGTTCGGCAAGTTTTCTAGCATTTACAGATGGTCTTACTTGGAAACCAATAATAATTGCATCAGAAGCCGCTGCTAACATTACATCCGACTCAGAAATTTGTCCTACAGATTTATGTATGATATTTACTTCAATTTGGTCGGTAGATAATTTTTGTAACGAATCAGAAAGTGCTTCAATAGAACCATCCACATCACCTTTAATTATTACATTAAGCTCTTTAAAGTCTCCAATAGCTAACCTTCTTCCAATCTCAGCCAATGTTATGTGTTTGTTTGTTCTAGCTCCTTGCTCTCTTACTAACTGAAGTCTTCTTTCAGCAATATTTCTAGCTTCTCTCTCATCTTCCATTACATAAAACTTATCACCCGCACTTGGAGCTCCGTTCAATCCTAATAAGGATACTGGAGTAGATGGACCTGCTTCTGTAATTTTTGTACCACGCTCGTTAAACATGGCTTTAACTTTTCCGCTATAACATCCTGCTAATAAAACATCTCCAATTTTCATTGTTCCTGATTGAACTAACAAAGTAGAAACATACCCTTTCCCTTTATCCAACTCAGATTCTATAACTGTTCCTCTACCTTTTTTATCTGGATTTGCTTTTAACTCTAACATTTCTGCTTCCAACAATACTTTTTCCAATAAATCTTCTACATTGGTACCGAATTTTGCTGAAATTTCTTGTGTTTGATATTTTCCTCCCCACTCTTCTACTAAAATGTTCATAGCAGAAAGTTCTTCTCTTAATCTATCAACATTTGCTCCTTCTTTATCAATTTTATTGAATGCAAAAACAATAGGAACTCCTGCCGCTTGAGCATGATTGATTGCCTCTTTTGTTTGCGGCATGATGTTATCATCTGCAGCAATTACAATAATGGCAATATCTGTTACCTGAGCTCCACGAGCACGCATAGCGGTAAAGGCTTCGTGACCAGGAGTATCTAAAAATGCTATTCTTTTTCCGTTATCTAATGTTACCGAATAAGCTCCAATATGTTGCGTTATTCCTCCAGCTTCACCAGCAATTACATTTGCTTTTCTAACGTAATCCAGTAAAGATGTTTTACCATGATCTACGTGACCCATTACAGTAACAATTGGCGCTCTATCTAATAAGTCTTTAGGATCATCATCCTCTTCTTGTTCAAAATCTAAGTTTTCTGAAGCAGAAATAAATTGAACAGAATATCCAAACTCTTCTGCAATAATGTTAATGGTTTCTGCATCTAAACGCTGGTTAATAGAAACAAACAAGCCTAAACTCATACATGCTCCAATTACCTCATTAACATTAACATCCATTAATTTTGACAGCTCATTTGCTGTAACAAATTCAGTAATTTTTATTATTGACTTTTCTTTTTCTTCTCTTTCAACATTTTTCTGCGCTTCTTCACTTGCCGCTAATCTCTTGTCTTTTCTGTGTTTCACAGATTTACTTTTTCCTCCGCCTGTTAAACGAGCAAGTGTTTCTTTTACTTGGTCTTGAATTTGTTTTTCTGTTAACTCTTGTTTTTTCTCTACTCTTTCACCCTGTCT
>Ga0209231_1000275_pt1 | contig 33130 bp, 22 predicted proteins | sample Deesub45470m_DNA_FD_188086 | JGI IMG/M metagenome (GOLD analysis project Ga0209231, IMG submission 188086) | Deep subsurface microbial communities from North Pacific Ocean - 450_OLKR46/470m Metagenome (SPAdes) (version 2) | ecosystem: Environmental > Terrestrial > Deep subsurface > Unclassified ... | reverse complement strand
AGAAGTGGTTCTGACCGGGATTCATATCGGCGGCTACGGCCTCGATCTGTCTCCACCGACCTCTTTGACCAATTTATTGCAGGAACTTCTGCCGCTGCCGTCCGGCGCCCGTTTACGCCTCGGTTCATTGGAGCCGACAGAGATCCCGGACAGCTTGCTGGCGCTTCTAGCGGCTAACCCGTCGCTCTGCCCGCATCTGCACATCCCGCTGCAATCCGGGTGCGATACAGTCTTGCAACGGATGAATCGCACCTATGACACCGCTTTTTTTTCTGCCCTTATTTCACGCGTCGTCCAGCAGTTGCCGGATGTTGCCATCGGTCTCGATGTGATCGTCGGCTTCCCCGGCGAGAGTGATGAGGAATTCGCCGCCACGCTCAACTTTCTCAAAACCTTGCCGTTTTCGCACCTGCATGTTTTCCCTTTCAGCCGGCGTCCGGGGACACCGGCGGCGACCATGTCCGGACAAATTTCAGGTGATGTGATCAAGGAACGGGCAGCGCTGTTGCGTGAACTTGGCAGTCGCAAGCTGCAATCATACGCGGCACGATTTATCGGTAGCGAACTTGATCTGGTCGTTGAGGCGGGGGGAGAGGGTCGTCTGCGGCAAGGGTTGAGCGCTAACTACCTGACGGTACAATTTGACGGGGCATCTGAACTGTCTGGTCGCATGCAACGAGTGCGTGTGGTCGGTCGTAAGGGTGAGCAGTTGTTGGCGGAGTTGCTATGAGACAAAGCCAACAGTTGCGTTGGGGCGGTGTTGTGTCGACTACCGATGCAGGAAAACGTCTCGATCTGTTTTTGGTCGCAAATGTGCCGGGAGCATCGCGCAAGGCAGTCAAAAAAGCACTGGACGCGGGGCAGGTCTTTGTCGATGGGCGCGTCGAGCGCCGGGCCGGACGTTTGTTGCTTGCTGGCGAGCAGCTTTTGGCAACGGTTATGGCAGAGATTCAGGAACCGGCAGTGCGCGAATTACCGTTGTCGATTCTGTATCGTGATTCTGAACTGCTTGCTGTCGACAAACCATGTGGCTGGCCGGTGCACCGGACTGATGCTGGTGAGGTAAACCTGCTTGATGCCGTCACCGCCCTGATCAAGCGTACCGAACCTGACGCAACCCCGATTTTGTTACATCGGCTCGATGCTTCGACCTCCGGGGTTGTGCTCATTGCTCTTAACCCCACTGCCAATTTGATTCTGGCCCGACAGTTTGCCGATCGTCGCGTCGACAAATATTATCTGGCTCTGGTTGCCGGCTCTCCCCCATCCGAATTTTCTGTTGATGATCTGTTGCGTACCGGTGTTCGTGGCCGCACTGTGCGTGTTGCCAGCGGCGGTAAACCGGCGCAGACCACTTTTCGCACCCTGGCCGCCATGGATGGCATGGCGCTTGTTCTGGCGCAACCAAAGACCGGACGCACCCACCAGATTCGCGCCCATCTGGCAATCGAAGGTTACCCCTTGCTCGGTGATCAGCTTTACGGTGGGCCGTCTGCGATGACGACTCCTGACGGTCAATGTCTGATCGCCTCCCGACATAAACTCCATGCAGCGCAGGTCATTCTGCACCACCCACTCGATCATCACCTTTGTCGTCTGCAGGCTCCGGTGCCGGACGACTTCCTGCCATTTCTGACCCACCTCGGCATCGACCCCGACGCACTGACTTCGTTTTGATCTTTACGAAATTGAAATCTTGTCTCACGCAAAGCCGCAAATTCGCAAAGGTAGGCCCGTAATCTGAGGTTTTCTTCGCGCCTTTGCGTCTTGAGTGAGCAACGCGAACGGGCGTGAAAGTGATTATCATCTTGCTTGATAGCTTTATTGGAGAAGAATTTTATGAGGGCGTTACTCGGTGTTGGCGGTCAGACGCCCACGTTCGACGTTGACGCCTGCCAGCAGCGTAATTCCGGCAATAAAGAAGACGGCGAGGGAGAGAATGGCGATCCGGCTGGATCCGGTGAGATCGATAAGCAGAGCAAACAGTAACGGGCCGAAAATCGACGCAAATTTAGCACTGATGGCGTAGAAGCTGAAAAATTCGGCGCTGCGCAGCTTCGGCAGCATGCTCGCAAACAGTGAACGGCTCAAGGCCTGACTCCCACCGAGTACCAGTGCCACAGCAAAACCAAGAATCCAGAACTCGGTCGCATTATTCATCCGGCTGGCATACACCGTAATTGCTAAAAACCCGACAAGACTCATCATGACGGCTTTTTTGCTGCCAATTCTTCCGGCAAGGCGGGCAAAAAGCAGCGAGCCAGGCGTGGCGATAAACTGGATCATCAGAAAACAGCCAAGGATGCTGGTGGTGGAGAGGTTGAGCTCTTCCTTGGCGAAGATAGCCGCAACCGCAATAATGGTCTGGATGCCGTCATTGTAGAGCAGATAGGCGAGTAGAAAGCGCATCAGGTCAGGATAACGCCGCAACTGACGCAGGGCACGCAGATAATCGGACGGATGACGCAGTGGCTGAATATGCGTTGCTACCGCTGTCCGGTCCCGCACCCAGGCGAAAGTTGGCAGGGAAAAGCCAAACCACCAGATGCCGGTGAGCAGAAAGCCGACACGGGTGGCCGTGGCCTTATCCGGCAATCCAAAGGCGCTATGCCACTGAATAAGCAAAAAGACGATGGCCAACATCAGGCCACCCCCAATATAACCGTAGGCAAAGCCGCGCGCTGAGAGCCGATCAGCATCACGCCCATCGGCTAGAACGGGGAGAAAAGCATTGTAAAAAACATTGCCGGCCGCAAAGCCGATATTGCCGATGATGAACAGGATGGCGACCAGCCAATAGTCTGCCGGGCCGGTAAAGAAGAGGGCGGATGTCGCCGCCGATCCAAGCAGGCAAAAAAAGATCAGCAGCGGTCGCCGCCAGTTGCGGCGGTCAGCCAGATTTCCCAGTCCGGGAGCGATCAGGGCGACGATGACCATTGAGGCTGAGACGGTGTAACCCCAGAAAGCGGTGGCGTTGACCGGTGTACTGCGCCAGAGAAAGAGGACACCCTCAGTCGGAACCAGGCTGGCAAAATAGACCGGCAGCACCGCGGCCAGAATGACGGTTGCAAAGGCCGAATTGGCCCAATCGTAGAGGCACCAGCCGAGTTCAGCACGCTGCTGGTCACGACTGCTGGTTGACGGGAAGTGTTTAATATTCATTTTGGGGACGATACCCTGTCAACTTAACCTTTTGTTGTTTCTGTGTCTTGGCGCCTCTTCGGCAGAGTCTTTTTTTTGCCTGTTCTGATGTCCTTATGGCTAACCGGTTTGGTGGTTTCCAACCATTTGACATAAGCGCAGTCAGTTGTGAGCCATTCGGCGTCGCGCACCACCGACGGGGTCAGTTTGATGCACTCTTCCCCGGTTTCAAATCGTTTATGATAGACCTTGCACTCGCGGGTGACGATATCGAGGTAGCGGCAGGCGATACGGGTGTGGTAGATGGTGCCGTCAACGTCGATGATCTTTTCAAAGCAGCATTCACCGCAGCGCTGACAGATGTTTTCCCACTCAGGTTTGGTCATGTTTTTTAAGCGGACGCGGATCCGTTGTCGAATCCGCGTCCGGCAGCCCTATTATTCTGTTTTGGCGGTGATGGTCAGGGACTGTTCGGCAAGAACAGTTCCGCTTTCGTCGACAGTCTGTACCTTCAATACGCCAGGCAGCAGGTGCCAGACCTGTTTTGATGACCAGGTGCGCCAGCGGTCAGCGTCAACCTTCAACGGGACACTGGCAATTTCAACATCATTATAGAGCCAGCGGTGGGTAAGGGTGCTGCCGGCTGCATTGATGATTTCGTTGAAAAAGAAGATCGACTGTTCCCCGGCGACGATGTTTGTTACGGCATTGACCGGTTCCCGGTCGGCAATTGCGGTGCACAAGACGGCCCGGTTGACTTCTGGGGTTCCGACCGCAAATGCGGCCAGAGGGGTCAGTAGTGACAGGACAACAAGGTACAAAATCAGACGTTTCATCGATTCCTCCTTCTTGGGGTGAATTGACGGTTATTTTAAAGGAACTTCATCCTGCTGTCCATGTTTCAACCTGATTATTATTTCGAGTTTTCACTTGACCCATATATTGAATTCCATATACATTATTTTAAACAAATACGCAGGAGAGAGAAAATGAAAATCACTGAGGCCGCACGGTTGGCATTGGAGCCGGTTCTGGCCAAAAATCGTGGAAAAATGATCCGGATAGCCGTCCAGGGCTTTGGCTGAGGCGGGCCCCGTCTGGGGCTGGCTCTGGATGAGCCGGATGAGCAACAACAGGTAGAGATTGATGGAGTGACCGTGTTGATGGATCCGATGACGCAGGCGGTTTCAGTTGGTCATGTTCTGGATTATGCCGAGAGTGAACGGGGTGGTGGTTTCAGTATCTCTGTGAAAACCGGAAGCTGTTAATTTTTAGTTGTGTAGATAGATATCTTTATTGACAACAAGCTCGGCTCAATGCGGGCTTGTTTCGTTTTTGGAAAAGGCAGTTGACTTCTTATTTTAAAAATACGAATGTTAGATCGTTTAAATTTTTAATTTTAAGTCAAGAGCGTGATATTTTATTCCAACAGCCTAGAAGGTAAAGGTTTTTTTCTAACCATTCGGAGGTTCTTATGGCTTCGGCAAAAGAGTTATTAAGATGCATTCTTTGTTTCCTGGTCGCGACCGGGTTGCTTTTTGGTTGTGCAACTCTCGAAAGGGAACCGGTCAAGACCGTTAACGAAGGTCCGGTTGTGAGCAAGGTTCTGCAAGCCGGTGCCACCATGGGGCTCAAACGCAAAGTTGCTATTGCCCGTTTTTCCAATGAAACCAAGTACGGACAGAGTGTTTTTCTGGATCAGAATGAGGATAAAATCGGCAAGCAGGCGATGGATATTCTTTCAGCCCGCCTGAACAGCACTGAAAAGTTTATCCTTCTGGAGAGAGCCGATCTCGACAAGATTAACCGGGAACTGGAGATGGGTAATCTCGGTAAAATGAAAATTGCGGCTGATTATCTCGTCCTTGGGTCAATCTCTGAATTTGGCCGTAAAGATGTGAGTGACGTTGGTGTCTTCAGCCGGGTCAAGAAACAAGTCGCTTTCGCAAAAGTTAATATCCGACTGGTTGACGTAACGACTGGTCAGATCGTCTACTCGGAAGAAGGTTCCGGCGAAGCCTTTTCGGAAGCCGGCGCAATTTTTGGTGTCGGCACCAGGGCCGGTTACGATTCGAGTTTGAATGACAAAGCAATTTCTGCCGCTATCGACAAGTTGATTAATAACATCGTCGAGAATCTTTTGAGCAAACCCTGGCGCTCCTACATTCTTGCCTATCAGGATGGTGGTTACCTGATCTCTGGTGGTGCAGAACAGGGGCTCAAGGTTGGTGATGAGTTTGTCGCAATTGCCAAAGGAAAAGTGGTCAAAAATCCGCAGACCGGGATGCCTATTGAACTACCCGGAAAGAGAGCTGCAACTTTACGTGTCGATGCCTTGTTGGGGGGCGATCCGTCGAATGAGGTCTCGTTGTGCTCGGTGGTTTCGGGTAGCCTGCCTGCCAGCGGGTTTGAAGCGTACCATATTGAACAAGCACCTGTCCGCTAAGGAGAGCGCAAATGACTATAAAAAAATTACTGGGATGTATTCTGCTTTTATTGGTGACTGCTTGCGGTTATCAGTCGGGTGCCAACCAGAGGCAAGAACAATCTTTTGTCCGCTTTATTGGCAATCTCGATAATGCGGTTGTGTTATTCGATGACAATGCATCGACTCTATCGCTCGATAGCGGTACTGCAAAATTTGCGATATCGCCGGGTAAGCATCGGGTAAAGGTTGTTCGTAATGGTCAGACCGTTGTTGACCGGGTTCTTTTCCTTGGTGATGAGGCGACAATGGAGGTTAACGTTCCATGAAAAACTTTATTCTTTTCTTTATTTTGGCAGCCTTATTGAGCGGTTGTGCGCCGCCGACCCTGTACCAGTGGGATGATTATTCGGATACACTTTACAGCCTCAAGAGTGACCCGAATGCCGAACACTTGTCCGAGCACATCGAGTCATTGGAGAACATCATCAAGGCGTCTGCTGAAAAAAACCAGCAGGTGCCACCAGGTGTTTATGCCGAACTCGGATACTGGCTGGGCAAGGCTGGCAGGGGGAATGAGTCAATCGCCTTTTTTCAGCTTGAAATGCAAACTTATCCCGAGTCGAAAATATTGATGGATAAAGTCATTGCTCAGGCAAACGCCAGCAACAAGAAAGGTGCCGGGAAATGAGATACTTATTGACACTTGCTCTGGTATTTCCGCTGTTCCTTTCCGCATGCGTACCGCCAACGATGTCGAAGAAAGAAGCTTACCCCGGTATGTACGACAAGAAACCGGTTGCCCTGCTGGTCCTGTCACCGGTCAATCAGTCGACCGCCGCTGAAGCCAAAGACTATTTTTTGACCACGATTGCCATACCGCTGGCTGAGAAGGGGTATTACGTTTTTCCGATTGATGTGGTGAATGACATCATGCGGATGGACGGTCTGCCGGATACGGAATTGCTGATCAACAGCCACCCCCGGCCGTTCAAAGACAGGTTCGGCGCTGATGCTGTTCTCTATATTGTGATCAATCAATGGGATACAAACTATTATGTCGTGGGAGGTAATGTAACGGTCGGTATTGGCTACACCCTAAAGGATACGGTCACGGGAGACGTCCTGTGGAGTTACTCACAGACGCAGGTGATTGATACCTCCGGTGGTAATCAGGGCGGTGGCATTGCCGGTCTGGTGGTCGCGTTGATTGAAACCGCAGTCAAGACGGCAACGACCGATTATGTTCCCGTCGCCCGTCAGGTTAACACTGTTGCCCTCGGGGCTTTCCCCGCCGGTAAGTATCATCCATCCTACGGAGTTGATGGCGAGGATCGAGTTCTTGTTCCGGCGCCTAAAGAAGAAGCCAAATAAAATCGTCATCAAAAAGGCCGTGCTGCGTACACGGCCTTTTTGATGCAAATGAATGACTGGTCTAGAAATCGAGATTGGTCTGAATGTAACGTTCGGTCGGGGCCAGTTGGCTCTTCAGCTCTATAATCTCATTCTCCAGCTGGATCAATTTCCCATCAAGGCTCTCCAAGCGTGCGCTAATCATTTTTTTCTGATCGCCTAATGATTTAAGTTCCTGCGCAGTCTCCTGTTTTGACATCTGCGGATTGTTGCGGGCTTCTTCTTCAAGCCTTGTCCCCCGATGGTCAATCTGTTGCAGAAAGAGTTCCAACCGTTCCGTGGTTGTACGGTTGGAACTTACCTCTCTTTCCAGAGATTCGATCCGTTTTGACCGGTAATCAAGATAGGCAATGGCAAGGTTCAGTCGGCGGAGTTTATCATCCTGACGGTTGTCTGTTGCTTTCTCTTTTTGCAGGTCGGCAAGCCGATTGACGGCATCGGTCAACCGCGCAATTTCAGTCGCCAATTCGCTGTCGGCAGCACTGGCGTAAACGGGCGCAAAGACCAAAGAGGAGGCAAGGGCGCAGATTGCCAGAAAAAGGGTCAGGCTTAAGCGGCGGAGATGACCATTCATGGCTAAAAATCCTTTTGCAGGCGCGAACAATTAACCACGACCGATCATCGACAAGATACGATTGCTCCGTTCGAGAAACGCATCCATTTTTGTGCGGTCGAAACCGTGCTGCGCCAGTTGAGCCAGATCATGAACCTGGGCGGCGATCAGTGCGGCATCGTCCTTGCGGTCGGTGGCCAGCAGGCTGCTGAGGTTGCGAATCACCGGGCTGGCCAGATTGATAACCAGGGTCTTTTCCTCCGGCAGTTTAGCCGCTGCATCACCGTACATGCGGGTCATGTCGCGAAAACGGCGCGATTGCTCATCCTGCAGGATCACGCCGGGGATGGAGTCGTCCCGGAGACTCTCGATGCGAACCGTCAGCTGACTGTCGGGCAGGGCCTGCTTGAACAGTTCACGCAACGACTCATCGCGGCTCTTGCTGTCGCTATCTGTTTGAGGATCGGCGCTTTGATCGCTTTCAAGGATATTCTGTGTCAGGTCGGCATCAACCCGCTGAAAATGTACGTCACGGTTCTTCATCTCCAGAAACGATAACAGGTGGGCATCAATCGGATGATCGAGAATGAGGACTTCGTTGTTCTGTGCCGCATACATTTTCAGGTAGGTCGATTGCGCCGTCTCGTCCGTTGCATAATAAACCTTGTTTTCATGACGTTCTTTCGCCCGCTCAAGATAAGCGGCCATGGTGGTCTGTTTGCTGCTGTCGGTGGTGGCAAACAGAACGTGATCCTTGACCTTGTCGTAAAATTTGTCATCGCGCAGCATGCCGAATTTGACAAACGGGCTGATGTCGGTCCAGATCTTGATGAAAGCATCGTGATCCTTCTTCGCCATATCGACCAGTCGACCAGCGACGCGACTGGTCAGGACGTCGTTAATCTTGCGTACCTGCGGTTCATTTTGCAAATAGGAGCGCGACACGTTCAATGGCAGATCGGGGGCGTCGAGACAACCCTGCAGAGGGGTCAGGAATTCCGGAATCAGCTCCTTGCAGTTGTCGGAGACAAACACCTGATTGCAGAACAGCTTGATGTGGCTCTTGGTCACATCGAATTCAGTGTTCAGGCGCGGAAAGTAAACGATCCCTTTAAGGTTGAACGGAAAGTCGATATTGAGGTGAATCCAGAACAGCGGCTCGTCGGCCATCGGGTAGAGCTTGCGGTAGAACTCTTTGTAATCTTCGTCGCTGACTTCGCTCGGGGATCGGGTCCAGAGCGGGTCGCGATCGTTGACCAGATCGCCGTTGAGGCGGATCGACACCGGAAGAAAGTTACAGTATTTGACCAGCACCTGCCGCACCCGCACCGGGTCGAGAAACTCCTGCTCATCGGCGGTCAGATGGAGAATAATTTCGGTGCCGCGCACCGAGCGATCTGCTTCCTCCAGGGTGTAACTGGTGCTGCCGGCGCAGCTCCAATGCGCCCCCTTGGCCTCCTTCTGCCAGGAGAGGGTGCGGATCTCAACCTGGTCGGCAACCATGAATGAGCTGTAAAAGCCGAGTCCGAAATGGCCGATAATCTGGTTTTTTTCGTCGTCGTTTTTGTACTTTTCAATAAATTCTTCGGCTGATGAGAAGGCAATCTGGTTGATATAGCGTCGGACTTCATCAGCGGTCATGCCGATGCCGTTGTCGCGGACCGTTAAGGTGCCGGCCTCTTTGTCAAGTTCGACATCGACAACAAACTCCGCGTCGAGTTTCAGCCCTTCCACCAGATTGATGTGCTGCAGTTTATGAATGGCATCAACCGCGTTGCTGACCAGCTCGCGCAGGAAGATCTCCTTGTCACTGTAGAGCCACTTTTTAATAATCGGGAAGATGTTTTCAGTGTGAATGGAGATGTTGCCGGTTTCGGCAGTTTTAGCTGCTTTTTTCTTTGCCATGCTGTTTATCCTTTATAAGTTTATTTTGTGTCGGCAGGTTAAGCACCGGAGGCCGGGTTGTCAAGGTTTCTGGATGAAATCTGTCGTGACAAGCTGCTGTGTGCGCTAGACGTCCTGGCCATAGATTTGTTTGACTGAATGCCGTGACAGGACGATCAGGGTAAAGACACCGAGTATGGTGCCGAAGGGGACAAAAACACACATCAAGGCGCCGACCACGAAGGAGAAGAGGTGCTTTTCACGCCGGGCAATCTGTCGTCCGGAATAGATGATCAGTATGGCCAGTATCTCACCAATCAGGATAAATGCTCCACCGAGGCAGACAAACAGCCAGCCGACGAATTCTGGCGGTGGACTGCCGCTGTTGCCATGCTGCATCGCTTCCGGGGAGAGCAACATCCACAGTCCGATACCGAGATGGATGCCGGGGAGTAATGAGAAGAGAGCAGTGATGCCGCCAACGACATAATGGAAGATGGTCAGCAGGCGCAGATGCTCTACGTCCTGATTTATATGGGCCATGAATTCCTCAAAATTAAGGTGGTGTCGTTTAAGACCCAAAGACCCGTTGCAGGATCTGCGACGTGCGTTTGAGCGGATTGTGTCGAATGCCGGCCTCTTCTTTAGCCAGATAATGGAAGATGCCCCGCACGGCCTGTTCGACGACATAGCCGGTCAGGTCGGCATCAATCCTTGGTGCCATAGGGATGGCATTGTACTCCTGCAGCGTCTTTTGGTAGGCCCGTACGGCACCGACCTCATTCAGGCAGCGGTCGGCCACCGGTCGCATACTGCGAGACAGTTGTGCCGACATCTTCCCTTCGAAGTAGCGGGTGGCCGCGTCGTCCGGGCCGTTGAGTATGGCCTGCAAATCGGCCAGCCTCATGTCGCGAATCGCCTGCCAGAGTAGGGTTTTGGCTTGTGGGGCCGCTGCTTCCGCCGCCCGATTGAGGCGCTCTTCCAGATCATTGAAGCTGCGATCAAGACCGACCTTGCGGGCGAAGTCCCGGGCGCTGGCAAGCTTTTTCGGCAGGGGGATGAAGATAGCCGGATCGGTGTAGTAGCCATTGCGCCGGCCAATCTGCGCCACCACCCGCTCACTGCCGATGCGTAGCGCTTCGCGCAGCCCGGCATCCATCTCGGTCGCAGTCAAAGGCGCCGATTGAGTCGTGGTTGCACTGATCTGCCCGAGCACACTGCGCCCGGTCTGCTGCCACTCGGTTTCGGTGCAGGCAGCTAACAGCAGCAGGCAGAGCAGGGGGAGGAAACGAAACCGCATCTGGTCCTCTCACTTCAGTAAAAAGGTGTCACCACGCCGGGGGGTGTCTGTAAGAATGACCGGAAAAAGGTAGCATCACCGTGCCCATCTGTCGACCTGCTTTTTACTGGTTTTCGACAATGTCAGGGCGGGTCGATGGAGAACGAATAAAACACTTAATTTATCGGATGAAAAACGCTATACTCCACAGTTCTGTCTGCCACCTGTGGCGATGGGACTTTTGGGAACGATAGATCCATGTGCTTTTCATCCGAAAGTGATCCGTCAATCGATAACCAGATAGATGAAATCCAGTCACGATAAACCTTGTCAGGAGACGTAAGTGTTGAAACAGTTTGAGTCGAATAACCGACCACTGATCGGTACCTTTCAGCCTGCAATACAGGCAACAAAGGACCGTCTCGCGCTCCTGCGTCGGGTTCGGGAACCGCTGTACCTTCTGGCGCAAAACTGTGACACAAATTTGATGACCGGCACAGTTGGCACCGGTATCGACGATGCGCAAAAGCAGGCCTTTTATGGTCTGGTGCTGCCGTGCCCGCTGGAGAGCCTCGGCGATGCCGGCTTTTGCCGGGATCACGCTATTCGTTATCCGTACGTTGGTGGTTCGATGGCCAAAGGGATCAGTTCAGTGGCCATGGTTGAGGCTTTGGCCAAATCAGGTATGCTCTGTTTCTTTGGTGCCGCCGGCCTTTTGGTGGAAGAGGTCGAGTCGGCAATCGATCAGTTGCAAAACTCCGCTGTTGGCTGTTCTTACGGGTTCAATCTGATTCACAGCCCCAACGAATCGGATCTGGAAAACCGGCTGGTCGATCTCTATTTGCGCCGCGGAATTCATCTGGTCGAAGCGTCGGCGTTTCTTGCCCTGACCCCGGCTCTGGTGCGTTACCGGACCCACGGAATCTGCCGTGATGCGCAAGGGCAGGTGGTGACTCCGAATCGGATTATTGCCAAAATTTCCCGGGAGGAGGTTGCCGCTAAATTTTTTGCTTCACCACCGGAGCGTTTTTTGCAGGATCTTGTCGCTGCCGGACAGTTGACGGCTGAGCAAGCGCAGATGGCCGCTGAAATTCCCATGGCCCAGGATGTGACCGTCGAAGCTGATTCTGGCGGGCACACCGATAATCGTCCGGCGCTGGCGCTCTTCCCGACAATTCTGGCGCAGAAAAATGCCTGCCAGAAACTCTACGGTTATGCCCAGACGCTGCGCGTCGGTCTTGGCGGCGGTATCGCCACACCGGCCTCAGCTGCGGCGGCTTTTATCCTGGGTGCGGACTATCTGGTCACCGGTACGGTCAATCAGGCCTGTATCGAGTCGGGGACCAGTGATGAAGTCCGGCAGCTGTTGGCCGAAACCAGGCAGGCTGATGTGACGATGGCCCCTTCCGGCGATATGTTCGAGATGGGGGTCAAAGTGCAGGTGATCAAGCGTGGTACAATGTTCTCCATGCGCGCTGCCAAGCTCTACGAACTGTACCGTGCCCACGGCAGTATTGATGAACTGCCGGTTGATGAACGGCAGAAGCTGGAAAAGACCGTCTTCTGCAAAAATCTTGACCAGGTCTGGACGGAGACCCGCAGCTTCTTCAGCCAGCGCGACCCCCGTCAACTGGCCAAGGCAGAGGCCGATCCGAAGTACAAAATGGCACTGGTGTTTCGCTGGTACCTCGGCCAGTCACCGGTCTGGGCCAATCGCGGCGAATCCGCCCGTCGGCTCGATTATCAAATCTGGTGCGGTCCGGCCATGGGCGCGTTTAACGAATGGGTCAAGGGGAGTTTTCTGGAAGCTCCCGGCCAACGACGCGTCGCCACGGTTGCGTGGAATATACTTTTTGGTGCCGCAGTGCTACTGCGCGCCCATCAACTCAAGTTGCAGGGTGTTCCCCTCGAAGACGAGGCTGAACTGACTGTCCCGCTTGAAATTGCTCAGATCAAGGAGTTTCTCAGTTGAACAAAAACAGCGGAGAAAAAAACCGACCGGCGGTCACCTCGACGCCCCTCGCCATTGTCGGCATTGGCTGCCTTTTTCCTCAGGCCGACAACGCCGGCACCTTCTGGACCAATATTAAAACTGGCGCCGATGCCATCGTTGAGGTTCCCGAAACCCACTGGCGCTCCGACGACTATTTTGACCCGAACCCCAAGTCGCCGGACAAGGTCTACGCCAAGTACGGCGGCTTCCTGTCGCCGGTTGCTTTCAATCCGCTGGAGTACGGCATCCTGCCCAATGCGCTGGAGGCGATTGATACCTCGCAGCTGCTCGGCCTGGTTGCCGTTGACCAGGCGTTGCAGGATGCCGGATACACGGTTGAAAAAGAGTTTGATCGGGACCGGGTCAGCGTCATCATTGGCGTGACCGGAACGCTGGAACTGGTCGTCCCCCTCGGCGCCCGTCTCGGTCACCCGCGCTGGCGTGAAGCCTTGAAGGATGCCGGTATTGCCGATGCCATTGCCGAAGATGTCATGCAGCGCATCAGTGACTCCTACGTCCCCTGGCAGGAGAACTCCTTTCCCGGTCTGCTCGGGAACGTCGTTGCCGGCCGGATCAGCAAACACTTCAATTTCGGCGGGACCAACTGCGTCGTCGATGCTGCCTGCGGCAGTTCCTTAAGCGCTCTCAACCTGGCGGCGCTGGAACTGGCCGCCGGTAAATCCGATATGGTGATCACCGGCGGTATCGATACGTTCAACGATATCTTTATGTACACCTGCTTCAGCAAAACCCCGGCCCTGTCACCGTCCGGTCATGCCCGGCCGTTTGACGCCAATGCTGATGGCACCACCCTTGGTGAGGGACTGGGGATCGTCGTGATCAAGCGTCTGGCCGATGCCGAACGTGATGGTGACAAGATCTACGCCGTCGTCAAGGGGATCGGTGCGTCGAGCGACGGCCGTGGCGGCGCCATTTATGAGCCGAGCGCCAACGGTCAGCAGAAAGCGTTGCGCCGGGCCTATGAACAGGCCGACATTGAACCACAGACTATTGAGTTGATCGAAGCCCACGGCACCGGCACCAAGGTTGGCGATGCGGTTGAAGTGACGGCGCTGAAGTCGGTCTTTGGTGACGCTGAAATCCCCTGGTGCGCCATCGGTTCGATTAAATCGCAAATCGGCCACACCAAGGCAGCGGCCGGTTCGGCCGGACTGATCAAGGTGGCCATGGCTCTGTACAACAAGACCCTGCCGCCGACGATCAAGGTTAACCAGCCGCAAGTTGCGGTCACCGCCACCATGTCCCCCTTTTATGTCAATACCGAAGCCCGTCCCTGGCTTCCCACCGCTGGCCATCCGCGCCGGGCCGGAGTCAGTGCTCTTGGTTTCGGAGGCAGCAATTTTCATTGCCTGCTCGAAGAGCATCAGTCACACAAGGTAGCAGCCGACTGGCAAGGGGATGTGCAGTTGCTGGCCTTCAGCGCCAGCGATGAGAACGGTCTGGAAACATTGCTGAACGAGTTCCCGGCCAGCGGTTCCTGGGCTGAGCTTCGTCTGGCTGCCGATCGCAGCCGCAGTCAGTTCGACTCCAAGCACCTTTGTCGATTGGTTCTGGTGCTGGAAAAAGATAAATCGAAACCGGCTGCCCAGGTGCAGGGTGCCTTGAGTCAACTGCGTACCAACCGTGGTCAACCGGCGTGGAGTACCCCGGACGGAAGCTTCTTTGCCCGGGGTGAGGTGACAGGCGATCTGGCCATGCTTTTCCCTGGTCAGGGGGCTCAATATCCCGGAATGCTGCGCGAGCTGGCGATCCAGTTCCCACAGTTTCTCGACGTTCTGACGGGTGCTGATCAGGCGTTTGCGGTCAATGCAGCTGGAATTCCGTCCCGACTGAGCGACTTCCTTTATCCCCGCCCGGTCTTTGATCCGGCGGCAAAAGCAGAGAGTGAAGCACGACTGCAGGCAACCGCTGTGGCGCAGCCGGCTCTTGGTGCGGTCAGCCTCGGCGCCAGTGCGGTTCTGTCGTCTTTCGGGGTGAAAGCTCAGGCTTATGCCGGTCACAGCTACGGCGAACTGACTGCCCTTTGTTGTGGCGGATACTTCGATGTGCCAGCTCTGCATGCGCTGTCGCGGCTACGTGGTGAACTGATGGCCGCCGGCGAAGGTGACCGCGGTTCGATGCTGGCAGTCTCTGCCCCTCTGGCGCAGATTGAGGCGTTTTTGGCCGAGAGCGGTTTACATCTGGTGCTGGCCAATCGCAATACGCCGGAGCAGGGGGTCCTCTCCGGAGCTACCTCCGAAATCGAGAAAGCGATCACACTGCTCGACCAGCGCGGACTGCGCAGCAAGCAGCTGTCGGTGGCAGCCGCCTTCCATAGCGAACTGGTCGCCGAAGCCAGCGGTCCTCTGGCAAAAAGGTTGCAGTCCATCGATTTTAAAGCGCCGGGCACACCAGTCTTTGCCAATACCACCGGCAACGTTTATCCGGATGCGGCGAATAGTGCCCGGGAACTTCTGGCCGCCCAATTAGCCAGCCCGGTCAATTTTGTCGCTGAGATTGAATCGATGTATGCCGCCGGCATTCGCATCTTCCTTGAAGTCGGTCCTGGTGCCCGTTTGACCGCTATGGTTAAGGCGATCCTCGGCGATCGATACCATCAGGCGATCGCGATCGATGCCTCCAACGGCAAGCGTTCCGGTATTTATGACCTTGGCCGCGCCCTGGCGCAACTGGCGGTGCAAGGCTGTGTTCTCGATCTAAGCCGCTGGGACGAAGGCTATGCCGCGTCACTCCCCTCGCAAGCGGGGAAAAAACCGGGCATGACCGTTGCTTTGTGTGGAGCCAACTACTTCAAACAACCGCAGAGGCGGCCGCCGGTTCAGCCGCAGATAGCCGCCGCGCCGGTGCAGTCCCCACTCAATCAGCCGCTGACGTCTCCGGCAGCGGTGGTGAGTGCATCCTCTGCGCCCGGGCAGCCGCCGATGACTTCCGGTCCCCTGCACGATGCCCTGCAGATGACCCGGCAGAGCATGCAGACGCTTCAGAGCCTGCAAGAGCAGACCTCTCGTCTGCACCAGCAGTTTCTCTCCGGACAGGAAGCGGCAACCCGCTCCTTTTTAACTCTGATTGAACAGCAGCAACGCATGTTGCATGGCCTTCCGGCGACGACTGTTAGCGCAGTTGCGCTCCCGGTCGCGGCGGCACCTGTTGCTGCGCAGTCGCTGGCTGCTGTTGCCTCTGTGGCCGTTCCGTCTGCGCCCGTTGCCACTGTTGAAGCGCCGCAGGTTGCGGTCGACAATGCGCTGATTGCGTCCACCCTGCTTGCGGTCATTGCCGAAAAGACCGGCTATCCGCAAGAGATGCTTGAACTCGACATGAGTCTCGATGCCGATCTCGGCATCGACTCGATCAAGCGGGTAGAGATTCTCTCCGCCTTGCAGACGCAGCTCCCTTCGGCTCCGGCGATCAGACCGGAAGACCTTGGAACCCTGCAGACCCTGGGCCAGATCATTACCCATTTAAGCGCTGGGTCGGTTACGTCTCCAACCACGGCGAGTACGCCGGTCTCGGCAGTAACGGTCGACAGCAGTCGGGTCGCTGCGGTCCTGCTTGAGGTGATCGCCGAGAAGACCGGTTACCCGCTGGAGATGCTCGAACTTGATATGGCCCTCGATAGCGATCTGGGGATCGACTCAATTAAACGGGTGGAGATCCTTTCTGCTTTGCAGGGTCGTCTGCCGGAAGCTCCGGCGGTCAAGCCGGAAGATCTCGGTGTTTTGCAGACCCTCGGCCAGATTGTCGATCACTTAAGCGCCGGTATGGTCGGAGTGTCGGCAACTGTGGCGACGGTTTCCGGGTCAATACCTGCAACGGTCAAAGTCGACAGCACCAGGGTGGCAGCGGTGTTGCTGGAAGTGATTGCCGAAAAGACCGGCTATCCGCTGGAGATGCTCGAACTTGATATGGCCCTCGACAGTGATCTGGGGATCGATTCGATCAAGCGGGTGGAGATCCTTTCCGCTTTGCAGGGTCGTCTGCCGGAAGCACCGGCAGTCAAGCCGGAAGACCTCGGTGTGTTGCAGACCCTGGGTCAGATCGTTGACCACCTGACCGCTGCCAGTAACAAGGATTCAGCGCCTACGACCACACCCATAACATCGGGTCCGCTCGACCGTGAGGTCGTGGCTGCCGCCCTGCTTGGAGTGATTGCCGAGAAGACCGGCTATCCGCTGGAGATGCTCGAACTTGATATGGCCCTCGACAGCGATCTTGGCATCGATTCGATCAAGCGGGTGGAGATTCTCTCCGCTCTGCAGACAAAGCTGCCCGGTGCACCGGCGATCAAACCGGAGCACCTCGGCACCTTGCAGACCGTGTTCCAGATTGTCGATTTTCTGGCCAGTGTTTCCGGTGCCGGTGAAGTCGAAGCGAAACCGGTTACGCCCTTTAAGTCTGTGACTGTCGGTCATGGTGTCGATCGCCAGGTGCTGCGTTCACTGCCGTTAACGGCAACCGGTGGTCACGATGCCATCCAGCTGCCCAAATCTGCCTTGATCTGGGTCACGAATGACGGTTCGCCCCTGACCACCGCCGTTTGTCAGTCTCTAGCTGATGCCGGGCTTCAGACCGTGATCGTTGATGTGGAACAGTCTGCCAATCTACTGCCGACAGACAATCTGGCCGGTCTGGTTCTGATCGCGCCGGCGGGCGGCACCGATGATCATTTTATTGAGAACGCTTTTGCTCTGATGCAACGCGCCGAACCGGCGCTCAACGCAACCGGATCCAGCTCCGCAGCCGTGTTGGCAACGGTCTCCCGCCTCAATGGTCGTTTCGGTCTGCAGGATGGCGGGACGGTTGCTGACCCGCTATCGGGCGGCCTGGCCGGTCTGGCCAAGACTGCCGGACACGAATGGCGCGATGTCAGCTGCAAGGCTTTTGATCTGGCGACTGATCTAGACGATGTCGAGGCGACGGCCAGGCAGCTGGTGCATGAACTGCTTACGGTCGGGGAGACGGAAGTCGGCTTTACCCGCAGTGGCACCTACGGCCTTGAGTTGGTGGCTGAGGCCTTGCCAACAGAGTCCCAGCCGATTCCGGTCGGTTACGGTGATGTGGTTGTGATCAGCGGCGGTGGTCGCGGTGTGACGGCTGAGGTTGCCGTGGCGCTTGCCACCAGCCGCGCCACTCTGGTTCTGCTCGGACGCAGTCAATCGCCGCAGGTAGAAGCGGACTGGCTTTCCGGTTTGACCACGGAAGCCGATATCAAGAAAGCGCTGATCAAGCACGCCGAAGAACCTCTAAAGCCGAAAGAAGTCGGTCAACGTTGTCAGGCGATACTGGCTCAGCGCGAAATTCGCGATAACCTGCGCCGGATCAAAGAGGCGGGGGGGCAGGCACTGTACCGTTGTGTCGATCTGCGCGACAGCGCTGCGGTTGCTACGACCATCCGTGATATCCGCGACGAGTATGGTCCGATCAAGGGTCTGCTCCATGGCGCCGGAGTCCTGGCTGACCGCCTGATCAAGGACAAGACGGCCGAACAGTTTGCTCAGGTCTACGGTACCAAGGTTAACGGACTGCATAATCTGCTGGCGGCGTTGGCTGATGATGACCTGAAATTTATGGTCATGTTCTCCTCCTCAACCGGGCGTTTCGGTCGAACCGGTCAGGTCGATTACGCAGTCTCCAACGAGATTTTGAATAAAATCGCCCAACAGCAGGCAGCACGACGACCCGATTGTCGCGTGTTATCCCTCAATTGGGGGCCATGGGATGGTGGTATGGTGACCCCGGCGCTGAAGAAAATCTTCGCTGACGAAGGGGTGGCGGTGATCGGTCTTAAGGCCGGTGCCGATTATCTGCTGCAGGAGATTGCAACGGCGCCCGGTGGTCCGGTGGAACTGGTGATCCTCGGTGGCAAAGAAGAGGTCGTAACCGAAAGTCCGGCCCAGACCCAGGATAATATCTGCGTTTCGAAGGCGTTTGACCTCGAAGTCTCTATTGAGCACTACCCGTTCCTCAACTCCCATGTCATCGATGGCAAGGCGGTTCTCCCCATGGCCATCATGGTCGAGTGGATGGCACACGGCGCGATCCATAACAATCCAGGACTGCGCTTCCATGGTTTCAATGACCTGCGTGTCCTGAAAGGGGTGACCTTGAACAAGGGGCAGTCTCACACCCTGCAGGTTATGACCGGCAAGGCGTTTAAAAGCGACGGCGTGCATGTGGTGCCGGTCGAACTTTCCGGGACCAGCGCCGCCGGGCAGTTTTTTGTTCACGCCCGGGCGCGCATGGTGCTGGCGGCCCGCCTGCCGGAGAAAAAACCGGCTATGGAGCGTCTGGAACTGCCATCATATCCCCGCTCTGTTGAGAAAATATATCAGTCAGATCGGCTATTTCACGGTCCTGACTTCCAGTCAATTCGAGAGATTATCGGCTGCTCGTCAGAAGGAATTACTTCAGTGGTCCGTCCGGCGCCATTGCCGGGCGAGTGGATCAACCAGCCGTTGCGCAATGCCTGGTTGTCTGATCCTCTGGCCCTCGACAGTAGTTTTCAGATGATGATTCTCTGGAGCTTCGAGCGCTATCAGGCCGGTTCGCTACCAGTGTTCGCCGGTCGTTACCGCCAGTTCCAGGATAAGTTTCCGGACAGCGGGACCGAAATCCGCATCCATGTCACCAGTCAGAGTGCCAGCAAAGCGACCGCTGAAATCGATTTTGTCGATCCGCACAGCGGCGCGCTGGTTGCCCGGATTGAAGATTACGAATGTGTGATTGATGCTTCGCTGAATGCCAGTTTCCAGCGCAACAAGCTGCAGGGGGCTGCCTGAGCATGAAGCACGGCCAATCGGTTGCTATTGTCGGGGTCGGCGGCATCTTTCCCCAGTCGCCGACCCTGGACCGTTTCTGGAGCACAATTACCGGCAATGTCGACACCTCCCGCCAGCCGCCCGCCGGGCGCTGGCTGCTCGATGCCGACGAGGTTTTCGACCCAAAAGTCGGAGCTCCGGACAAAATCTATTCAAAAAAAGCCTGCTTTCTTGACGACGAGAGTGACCCGTCGACGGTCGCCGGACTGGCGCTCGACCCCGACTTTTTGTCCAGACTCGACCCGATGTACCGACTGTTGCTGCGGGTCGGCCAACAGGCTTTTAGCGATGGTCGGGTCGATGAGCTTGATCGTAGCCGGGTCGGTATTATTATCGGCAATCTGGCGCTCCCGAGCGAATACGCCTCGACCGTGGCGCGCAGTCTCCTCGGCCGCAGCTTCGCCGAACAACTGCTCGGTACTGATTCTTTGTTCGATCTCCCCGAAGTCGATGCGCAAAACCGTTACGTTGCCGGTCTGCCAGCCGGATTACTGGCCAAGGCCCTCGGTCTTGGCGGCACCTGTTACACCCTTGATGCGGCCTGCGCTTCTTCCCTCTACGCCATCAAACTCGCCGTCGATGAACTCCTCGCCGGACGAGCCGATGCCATGCTCACCGGTGGCCTGTCGCGCCCTGACTCCCTTTATACCCAGATGGGTTTTTCTCAACTGCACGCCCTTTCACCCTCCGGCACCTGCTCCCCGTTTGATGCCAAGGGCGACGGTTTGGTGGTCGGGGAAGGGTGCGGCATGTTTCTGCTCAAACGGACCGAGGATGCGGTGCGTGCCGGTGACCATATCTATGCTGTCATCCGTGGCATCGGCTTGTCCAACGACCTCGGCGGCAGCCTGCTGGCGCCGGTCTCCGAAGGGCAGCTGCGGGCCATGCGCGCCGCTTACCAGCAGGCAGGCTGGAGACCGGGTGATGTCGATCTCATCGAGTGTCATGCCACCGGCACTCCGGTCGGCGATGTGGTCGAATTCAGCAGTTTAAAGAGCCTCTGGAGTGAGGAAGAGTGGCAGCCTGGACAGTGCGTCATCGGTTCAGTCAAATCAAACATCGGCCATCTGCTCACCGCCGCCGGCTCGGCGGCGTTGATGAAGACTCTATTGGCACTTAAAGAGCGTACTTTGCCGCCGACAGCCAATTTTGTCCGGCCGGCCAGTGGCATTGAGCTCGATGGCAGCCCGTTTCGGGTTTTGCAACAACCGAAAGCCTGGACACCGCGCAAAAAAGGGCAACCCCGTCGTGCTGCGGTCAGCGCTTTTGGTTTTGGCGGTATCAATGCCCACCTGTTGGTCGAGGAGTGGATACCGCAGAGACCGGAGAAGAGTTCCGTTGCTTACCACCCATCCTTCAAGAAGAAAGCCCAACCGGTAGCGATTGTCGGCATGGGGGCGCATTTTGGCCCCTGGGATTCCATCAACAGTCTGCGCAGCCGTCTATTGGGTGGTGATCCGGAGACTGCACCTCAAAGCCCGGAACACTGGTGGGGGGCACAGCAAAGCCGCTGGTTTCGTGACGCTGGACTGAACCAGACCGATTTCAAGGGTTATTTTATCAACGGGGTCGATGTTGCGCCTGGCACGTTCCGCATCCCGCCGAAAGAGATTGAGGAGATGCTCCCCCGGCAGTTGCTGATGCTCAAGGTTGCCGACGAAGCACTCAAGGATGCCGGACTGCAAAAAGAAGATCTGCTGTTCACCGGCGTCTTTATCGGCACCGGCCTTGATCTGAATGCGACCAGCTTCAGCCTGCGCTGGGGGGTCCAGAAGTGGGCGCGCGCCTGGGCGCAAAAACTCGGCCGCGATCTGACTGACAGCGAGCTTTCTGCCTGGATCGCTGACCTGCGCGAAGCAGCCGGACCGGCGCTTTCGGCTAACCGGGTGATGGGTGCACTGGGGAGTATTGTTGCCAGTCGGGTGGCCAAGGAGTTTCGTGTTGGCGGTCCCAGTTTTACCCTTTCCAGTGAGGAGAATTCCGGTCTGCGTGCCCTCGAGGTCGGGGTTCGTGCTCTGCAGGAAGGCTCCATCAACCGGGCGATTGTTGGTGCCGCCGATATGGCAGGTGACCTGCGTGCCGTGCTTTGTCAACAGGCAACCCGGCCCTTCTCTCCGGACGCGACCCTGCTTCCGTTTGACAAGCACGCCAATGGCACTCTGATCGGTGAGGGGGCGGCGGCCGTCATCCTTAAACGACTCGAAGATGCCCAGCAGGATGGCGATCACATTTATGCCGTTATCCGTGGCGTTGGAACCTCTGTCGGTGGCGACGTTTCGGCCAGCATCCCCGGCAGTGCCGCCTGCCGGCTCTCTATCGAGCGGGCCTGTCACGAAGCCGGAGCCACGCCGGAATCGATCAGTTATCTCGAGACGCATGGCAGCGGCGTCGTCGAGGAAGACCAGCTGGAGGCCAACACCCTTGGTGCTTTCTTTGGCGCCAAACAGAGTGCGAATCCCTGCTATATCGGTAGTGCCAAGGCCGACCTCGGCCATGCCGGTGCCGCCGCCGGTCTCGCCTCTTTGATCAAGGCCGCGCTGTGTCTCGAACAACAGTTGTTGCCACCTTTGCGCAACCTGCGTCAACTGCGCTATGAGTGGGTGCGGGGCAAGCGCAGTTTCACCGCTCCCGATGCAGCTCAATACTGGCTGCGAAACCGCGGCGAAGGGTCGCGGCGGGCACTGGTCTGCGGTCTCGGGAGTGATGGCACCTGCTCCAATGTTCTGCTCGAAGGGGTGGCTGATAAACAGGGGCGGAGTCGATTGGCCTTTGCCGCCCGTCCGCTTGGCGGTCTTGACGAAGGACTGTTTGCCCTTTATGCCGATAGCAATGCTGGTTTACTGGACAGAATCGCTCAGTTGCGCGATTTTGTGATGCAGACCGATGATTGCGACATTGAGTCGCTGGCGCTGCAGTGGCATCGTCTGGCACCCTCTCATCCGGCCCGGGCTCTTTGTCTGGCAGCGGTGGCTGCAAATCGCAACGAACTGCTTGAACAGATCGATTACGCCGCGCAGTCCCTGCGTCGCGATCCGTCGACAGCCCTTGGTGCCAGCGGGACGCTGCTACCGGCAGCTCTGCGCGACCGACTGTTTTATACCCCACGGCCGCTGGCTGTGCAGGGGAAAGTGGCGTTTGTTTTTCCCGGCTCCGGCAACCATTTTGCTGGCATGGGACGTGAGCTTTCCGCTCGCTGGCCAGCTATCTATGGCAAACAGGATATGCAAAGCCAGTTTCTCGCCCGACAATTTCTGCCGGAGCAGTTCTGGAGACCAGATCTCGCCGAGTCGCTGCACGACAACCACAATGCCCTGGTGATCGGTCAGGTCGCCCTTGGGACCGCGGTCAGCGACCTGGTGCGCAGTTTCGGGATCGAACCACAGGTGGTCAGTGGCTACAGTCTCGGCGAATCGGCCGGACTCTTCTCCTTTAAGGCCTGGACCGATCGCGATGGCATGTCACAACGGCTGAATGATTCGACCCTGTTCACTGATGATCTCGCCGGCGAATGCAAAGCGGCCCGCAAAGTCTGGGGATTGAAGAAAGGGGAGGGCGTCGACTGGGTTCTCGGTCTGGTCGATGCACCGGCAGAGCGGGTCAGGCAGGCCTTAATCGGCAAGGATCGGGCTTATCTTCTGATTGTCAACACCCACCGCGAATGTGTCGTCGGTGGCGAGCGCGTGCAGGTTGAGGCACTGGTTCGTCAGATCAACGCGCACTTCTTTCCGTTGCGCGGTGTGACCACGGTACATTGCCCGGTCGCCGAGCCGGTGGCCAAAGCCTATCGCGAGCTGCACCTGTTTCCGGTCACTGTTCCGGCTGGCGTCAGCTTCTACAGTTGTGCCCTTGGCACCAGTTATCCGGTGACCACGGAGAGTGCGGCCGATGTCATTCTCGCCCAGGCTCTCGACACCATTGATTACACAAAAGTGATTGAGCAGGCTTACGCCGATGGTGTGCGCGTTTTTCTCGAAATGGGGCCGGGCAACTCCTGCAGCCGCATGATCGCCAGTATTCTCGATGGCAGAGAGCATCTGGCCCGGGCCGCCTGCTACCCCGGACCAAAACCGACCTCACTGATTCTGCGCCTGCTCGCCAACTGTCTGGCTGAGCGGGTTCCGGTCAATCTGAATATTCTCTATCCGGATAGTCTGCAGCTGACACCAGCCAAGGTCGGCCTGCGCATCCAGACCGCTATCGGTGGCGCTGCTTTTGTTCCGCCGGCGCTGCCGCCAGTGAGCGCGCCGGTCCGACCGCAACCAGACCCTGCTTCATCGTCAAAGATTGCGGCTCCCGTCGTCGCTGTCGCGGTGCAAACGTCAACCGATCTTGATAATCCGCTGCTGCAGCCCTTGACCCAGATTATGGAGCAGAATGCCCGCTCCCACGCGGCCTACCTCAGTTTTGCCGCCACGATGGAACAGACCCTGGCGGAGAATATCGCCCTGCAGATGACCTTGCTGCAGCAGATGGCCGCTAACGGCGAGTCGATTCCGCAGTCGGTTGCCCCTCTGCCTCGCACTGACTGGACACCGTCGACTGCGGCCAAATTACCTGCGGCACCGTCTGTGGCGCCGCCGGCGTTCGATCGCGCCCTGTGCATGGAGTTTGCTATCGGTTCGATTGCCAAAATGCTCGGTCCCGAGTTCGCTGAGATCGACAGCTATCCGACCCGGGTCCGTCTCCCCGATGAGCCGTTGATGCTGGTTGACCGCATCCTTCGTGTCGAGGGGGAAGCGCGCTCCATGACCAGCGGCCGGGTGGTGACCGAGCATGACGTCACCGCTGATCGCTGGTATCTCGACGGCGGCCGCATTCCGACCTGCATCGCGGTCGAAGCCGGTCAGGCCGACCTGTTCCTCTCCGGTTATCTCGGCATCGATTTCATCAGCAAAGGGAAGGCCGTCTATCGCCTGCTTGATGCCGTCGTCACCTTCCATCGCGGTCTGCCGGTGGTTGGTGATGTCATCCGCTACGACATCAAGATCGATGGCTTTTTCCGCCAGGATCAGACCTACCTGTTTCGCTTCAACTTTGAGGGGACGGTCAACGGTGAGCCGTTGCTGTCGATGAAGAACGGTTGTGCCGGTTTCTTCACCGAGCAGGAGCTGGCGGCCGGTCAGGGGATTATCCATACCAAACTCGATCTGCTGCCGCAACCCGGCATCCGTCCGGCCGACTGGCGTGAACTGGCCCCGTTGGCCATCGAGAGCTACGATGCTGCCCAGGTCGATGCCATCTATCGTGGCGATCTGGCCACCGCCTTCGGTACCCTGTTTGCCGGCCTGCCTTTAAGTCGGCCATATACCTTGCCTGGTGGCAAGCTGAAGCTGGTTGACCGGGTGATTGAGCTCAATCCCTCTGGGGGTCGTTACGGTCTCGGTCAGATCCGCGCCGAGATGGATATCCATCCTGACGACTGGTTCTTGACCTGCCATTTTTGCGACGACCATGTCATGCCCGGTACTCTGATGTACGAATGCTGCATGCACACCTTGCGTATTTTTCTGCTGCGCATGGGCTGGGTCGGCGAAGAGGGGACAACCTGGTGTGAGCCGATTCCAGGGGTCGACAGCGGCCTTAAATGTCGTGGACAGGTGGTCGAAACGACTCAAACCGTCACCTACCAGGTGAGTATCAAAGAGCTCGGCTATGGACCGGAACCGTTCGCTATCGTCGACGCGCTGATGTTTGCCGACGGCAAGGCGATTGTCGAAATCCCCAATATGTCGGTGCGTCTGGCCGGTCTTAATCGCCAGCAGGTCGAAGGGTTGTGGCAGGGCCGCAGCCAAACGACGATCACATTGCCTGCGACACCGGCGGCCAAGCCGCTGCTCTACGACTACGCCAGGATCCTGGCCTTTTCTACCGGTAATCCGTCGGAAGCTTTTGGCGAGCCTTACCGGGTCTTCGATCAACAGCGCAAGATTGCACGTCTGCCGGGGCCGCCGTTGCAGTTCCTCGACCGCATTACAGCCGTAACCGGTGAACCGTTCAAGCTGGTCGAAGGCGCGACGGTCGAGGCGGAGTACGACGTGCCGCCTGATGCCTGGTATTTTACAGATGGTCGTCAGCCGCAGATGCCGTTTTGTGTTCTGCTCGAAACCGGCCTGCAACCTTGTGGCTGGCTGGCGGCTTACCTCGGATCGGCACTGACCAGCAGCACCGATCTCAAGTTCCGGAATCTGGATGGGTGCGCCGTGCAACATCGAGCCGTCACTCCGCAGACCGGCACCTTGACCACCCGGGTCAAAATCACCCGTATCGCCAGTAGCGGCGGGATGATTATCCAAAGTTACGACTTTGAAGTCAGCGATGCATTGGGGCCGATCTACACCGGCGATACGGTTTTTGGTTTCTTCTCGGCTGAGTCCCTCGCTCAACAGGTCGGGGTGCGTGATGCCAAACCGTATCTGCCGCTGGATGCCGAAATTTCTCGCGGTGAGCAGTTTGCTTATCCGTCGGAGGCCCCTTTTCCGGCGACCACATTACGCATGATTGATACCATCGAGCTGCTGGTTGCCGATGGCGGTTCACACGGTCTCGGTTTTATCCGTGGTCTTAAAAGAGTCGACCCGGAAGAATGGTTCTTTAAGGCCCATTTTTATCAGGATCCGGTTTGCCCCGGTTCCCTCGGTCTGGAATCATTTTTGCAGTTGCTTAAAGTGCTGGCCATGAAGCGCTGGGGTGTCTCTGCCGACACTGTTTTTGAGACCGTGGCTCTGGGGCACAAACAGAGCTGGAACTATCGCGGACAGATCATTCCGACGAATGATCAGGTTCAGGTTGAGGCGGTGGTGACTGCTGTCGATGATGAAAAACGGATGCTGACGGCCAACGGCTATTTGACGGTTGATGGTAAAGTCATCTATCAGATGAAAGACTTTACCCTGAAACTTCGTTAAACAACAGGAAAGCAAACCCTTGCCTGAGTGCTCTTCAACAGGTAGTATGTGCGCTCCTTGCACATGTGGTTTCAAGAGTGAATGGTGGTGTCAATGAAGTACTCACGGGTATATATCGAATCGGTCGGCTACGAGCTGGCTCCGATCGTCGTCACCTCAAGCGAGCTCGAAAGCCGTTTGAAGCCGATGTACGACGCCCTGCACATTTCTCCCGGCCAACTGGAAGCGTTGACCGGAATCCGCGAGCGCCGCTGGTGGAAGCCGAATACACGCATTTCTGAAGGGGCGATTGCCGCTGCCAGAAAAGCTTTACGGGAGCGGAATATCTCTGCTGCTGATATTGGTGCTGTGGTTTACGCCGGGGTTTGTCGCGAGCATTTTGAGCCGGCCACGGCCTGTCAGGTTGCCGCCGCTCTTGGCGTCCATGGCAACGCAGCGGTTTATGATACCTCCAATGCCTGTCTCGGTGTGCTCAATGGGGTTCTTGATCTCGCCAATCGGATTGAGCTTGGTCAGATCCGCGCCGGACTGGTGGTTGCGTGTGAAAGCTCCCGCGAGATCAATGAAATCATGATCCGGCAGATGCTGGCGAAGCCGACCATGGAGAATTTTACCACGTCGCTGGCCACATTGACCGGTGGCTCCGGTGCGGTTGCGGTTCTGGTCACCGATGGCTCGTTTACCCCGTCGCGGCGGCCGCGTCTGCTCGGGGGGGTGAATCTCGCCGAACCGCAGCACCATGAATTGTGCCGCTGGGGGATGCGTCTTGATGACCCGCAGAATCATGTCCCGTATATGCATACCGATGCCGTTGCGGTCATGAAGTATGGCGTTGAGCTCGGCAAAAAAACCTGGGAAGCATTTCTGAAAGAACTTGATCTGACCACCGACCGCATCGATAAGGTAATCTGTCATCAGGTAGGTGAAGCACATCAGAAACTGATTCTGCAGACCATCGGCATCGACCCGAAAAAAGATTTCACCTCCTTTGAATTCCTCGGCAACATGGGGACGGTCTCGTTGCCGGTGACCGCCGCCATCGCCAAGGAACGCGACTTTCTTCTCCCCGGCGACATCGTCGGCTTCCTCGGTATCGGCAGCGGCCTCAACTGCCTGATGCTCGGTATCCAGTGGTAATGAGTACACTCTATCCGTTTCAACATAACGAGCTCGAACTTGATGGCCTGCGCTACCACTACCTCGATGAAGGGGCGGGCGATCCAGTTGTCATGGTCCACGGTAATCCGAGCTGGTCGTTCTACTATCGCAATCTGGCCATCGCCTTACGTGATCGCTACCGGGTCATTGTCCCTGATCATATCGGTTGCGGCCTGTCAGAAAAACCGGGGGTGATGAACTATCCTTACACTCTGGAGCGTCGGGTCGACGATCTGGAGGCGCTGCTGGAACACCTGAACGTGCGAGAGCGGATCACCCTGGTCGTCCACGACTGGGGCGGGATGATCGGCATGGCCTATGCCAGTCGCCACCCGGAGCGCATCGCCCGACTGGTGATTCTCAACACCGCCGCCTTTCATCTGCCGGCCGGTAAAAAGTTCCCCCTGGCGCTGAAGATCTGCCGCGATACCTTTATCGGTGGCTTTCTGGTTCTGCAACTGAACATGTTTGCGGTGATGGCGGCCCGGATCGGTTGCAAACGCAACCCGATGCCGGCGCCGTTGCGCGGCGCTTACTGCGCACCCTACTGCTCCCCGCCCGATCGCATCGCCACGTTGCGCTTTGTTCAGGATATCCCTTTGGTTCCCGGCGACTCCGGTTACGACCTGGTCAGCGAGATTGAGGCCGGACTGGAGCGCTTTGCCGATTTGCCGATGACCATCTGCTGGGGATTGAAGGATTTTGTTTTCGATGGCGATTTTCTCAAAGAGTGGCAGCGACGTTTTCCCAAAGCTGAAGTCCACGCCTTTGCCGACTGTGGCCATTACATCCTCGAAGATGCCAAAGACGAAGTGATTCCGATCATCGAACAGTTTCTGGCGGCGCACCCTCTGCCAGTTGCGAGCGCCGGATCCGTCTGATGCCTTCGGTCACCTCCGTCAACGTTGCGGCGCACCTGCCGGCGATGGCGCGCCTGCAGCCGGCGCCCCCGGCTCTGCACATCCCCTGCGGTCCGGTCGGTCCGGGCCAGTCCCGCTACACCAGCTTCAGCTTCGCCGAGCTCGACCGCGCCAGCAGCCGTATGGCCTTCGCCCTTGCCTCCATCGGTATCAAGCGCGGGGTGCGGACCGTTCTGATGGTCACCCCGGGCTTCGAATTCTTTGCCCTGACCTTCGCCCTGTTCAAGATCGGTGCGGTGCCGGTGCTGGTCGATCCGGGGATGGGGGTAAAAAATCTCAAGACCTGCCTGGCTGAAGCCAAACCACAAGCCTTTATCGGTATCACCAAGGCCCATATTGCCCGATTGCTGCTCGGTTGGGGCAAACCCGATCTGACTATTCTGCTCACTGTCGGTCGTCGCTTGCTCTGGGGCGGGACCACCCTTGATCAACTGCTGAAGGACATTCCCGCTGACAGTGACTATCCGGTTGCTGACACCGCGGTTGATGAGACCGCCGCCATCCTGTTCACCAGCGGCAGTACCGGGGTGCCGAAGGGGGCGGTCTACAGCCACGGCAACTTTGCCGCCCAGGTGGAGCTGCTGCGTCAGGTCTACGATATCCGTCCCGGCGAAATCGATTTGCCGACCTTTCCCCTGTTTGCCCTGTTTGCCCCGGCTCTGGGAATGACTTCGGTGATTCCGCAAATGGATTTCACCCGGCCCGCCGCCGTCGATCCGGTCAAGATCATCGCCGCCATCAAGCAGTTTCAGATCACCACCATGTTCGGTTCGCCGGCGTTGATCAACCGCGTCGGCCGTTACTGCGTTGAACACGGTATCAAGTTGCCGAGTCTGAAGCGGGCGATCTCAGCCGGAGCGCCGGTGCCAGCGGCGGTACTGGAGCGCTTTGCCGGCCTGTTATCGTCACCGGCCGAGGTGTTCACCCCTTATGGCGCCACTGAGGCACTGCCGGTCTGTTCCATCGGCAGCCGTGAGATTCTCACCGAAACCCGCCTCGCCACCGATCGCGGCGCGGGGGTCTGTGTTGGTCGTCCGGTCCCCGGTATCGATCTGCAGATCATTGCCATCTCCGACACCCCGATTGAGCACTGGAGCGAGAGCCGGCTCGTGCCGGACGGCACCATCGGCGAGATTGTGGTCAAAGGGCCGCAGGTGACACAGAGCTATTACAACCGGCCGCAATCGACTGTGCTGGGCAAGATCGCCGACCCGGACGGTATCGGTTTTTATCACCGCATGGGTGATCTCGGTTACCGTGATACCCAGGGGCGGATCTGGTTCTGCGGTCGCAAGGCGCACCGGGTCGAGACCGGGACCGAATCGATGTATACCATCCCCTGCGAGGCGATCTTCAACACCCATCCGGCAGTGTTCCGCAGTGCATTGGTCGGGGTTGGTGACGCCGGTCAACAGACCCCGGTGATCTGTATCGAACTCGAAAAATCGGCAGCGTCCAGCGATCAGGCTCAACTCCGGCAGGAACTTTTGCTTCTGGCAGCGACCCACGATCTGACGCGCCGGATCAAAACCGTCCTGTTTCATCCGGCTTTTCCGGTCGACATCCGGCACAACGCCAAGATCTTTCGCGAAAAACTGGCTGTCTGGGCAGTGGGGCGCAGCTTATGAAGGCTCTGGTCACCGGCGGCGGCGGTTTTCTCGGCCAGGCCATCGTCAAACTGCTGTGCGAACGGGGCGACGAGGTCCGGTCGTTCTCGCGTCACCCCCATCCGGCATTGACCGCGCTGGGTGTTGAACATTGTCGCGGCGAACTCGCCGATGCAGCCGCCGTCCTTGCCGCGGCAAAAGGGTGTGATATCGTCTTCCATGTTGCGGCCAAAGCCGGGGTCTGGGGCCCTTACGCAGAATTTTACCAGGCCAACGTCCTCGGTACCCGTAACGTCATCGCTGCCTGCCGGCTGCACGGCATTACGCGTCTGGTCTACACCAGTTCGCCGAGCGTGGTCTTTGATGGTCAGGACATGGAAGGGGTCGATGAATCGGTCCCTTATCCGCAACACTTCGAGGCCTTCTACCCGCAGACTAAAGCCGAGGCCGAGCAGCTGGTGCTGCAGGCCAATGATGCAAACCTGGCAACGGTCGCCCTGCGGCCGCATCTGATCTGGGGACCGGGGGACAATCATCTGGTGCCGCGGATTCTTGAGCGTGGTGCTAAAGGGCAGCTGCGGCGCATCGGCCGGCGCGTCTGTCTGGTCGACACCATCTATGTCGACAATGCGGCCGGTGCCCATCTTCAGGCTGCCGATCATCTTTCTATCGGTTCAGTGGTTGCCGGCAAGGCCTATTTCCTGTCACAAGGGGAACCATTACCGATCTGGGAGATCGTCAACCGCATCCTTGCCACCGGCGGTCTCCCGCCGGTGACCCGTACGATTTCACCCGGACTCGCCTATACCGCCGGTGCGGTACTGGAGACGGTCTACCGGTTGTTGCACCTGCCGGGTGAGCCGCGCATGACCCGATTTGTCGCCCGCGAACTGTCGACCGCCCACTGGTTCGATCTCAGCGCCGCAAAGCGCGATTTCGGTTACCAGCCACAGGTCTCCTTCGATGCCGGGATGGAGCGGTTACGGCTCTGGCTGGCCTCAAACAGGTCGCCCTGAGGACGCATGCGTACTGTCAACATGACTCCCTGGCAGACTCCAGTCGTCCATCATCCACTCGATAGGACAACCGTTCACCTCTGGCGGTTTCCCCTGACCGACACAGGACCCATTCCTGACCTGCTCAGTGCCGACGAACATCAGCGTGCCGGACGCTTTTTGCTGCCGGACAAGGCCGCTGCTTTCTCCCTCGCCCGCACCCGTTTGCGGCAGATCCTTGCGCGCTATCTGGTTTGTCCGCCGCAGAAGATCACTTTCACCACAACTTTAAACGGCAAACCTCAGATGATTGTCGATATGACTGATCCGCTGTTTTTCAACCTGGCTCACGCAGGGCGCTGGGGCTTGTGTGCAGTGACCCGGGTTGCCGAGGTCGGGGTCGACCTGGAAACGATCAGTAGCCGTCTGGCCTTTGAACCGCTTGCCCGGCAGTTTTTTACTGCCGACGAATACGGCGCATTACAGCGGGTGGCTGAGAGTCGAAGACGGCGACAGTTCTATCGCTTGTGGACGCGCAAGGAGGCCTGGTTGAAGGGGAAGGGGGGCGGATTTTCGGAACCTGATCTTGGCCTTGACCCGGCGCACCTTGCGGCGACTTCGGCTGTCGCCGGGGGCTGGTGGGTCAAAAATATGCCGGTGGCACGCGGCTATGTCGGTGCCCTGGCGGTCGCCGGTACCGTGACCAGGGTTGAACGTTGGAACTGGTGTGACTGACGCCGAGTAAAGTGGTGTGACAACGCGCAAACTAAAAAGTGAAAGACGCCTCAACCGGTGCGGGAGAGGCGTCTTTTTTGTTGGAGTTGGTGCTTGTGCTGTTTCGTGATGCCGTTTAGCCCTTGATTGATATCTCTTCCGGGAAGTCGGTGGGTGTAAACCAGGCGCTGTCCATGAATTCAGTGTCGGTGATCTGGCCGAGATCACGTTTCATATACTTCCCTTCAGCCGAAGCTGCCAGGCTGCCATCGGCAAGGTAGAGTTCTCCCGTCCCCTCAAAAATCCGTCCGGCATCCTTGGTGATGCGACCGATGGCTTTCAGTTCGACACCATACGGAACCGGTTTCTTGTACTTGACTGTCAGCTCAAGGGTGACGCCGAAGGTGTTGCGGTCGTAAAAACTCATGATCGCCCGGCCGATGGTTTCATCGAGGATCGCCGCCGTGATACCTCCGTGAGTGATGTTCGGGTAACTCTGGTGAACCTGTTGCGGTGTAAAGACAGCGATGACTTCGTTCTGCTCGGTTTGATGAAAGCGGGTCTTGAGGCCGAAAGCATTTTCGACACCACAGACCATGCAGTCGCGGGAGATGTTCTGGGTGCTCTTTATCTTGTAAGTCATGCCTGAACCTTTCTGCTGAGTGTCGTCGATGTGACTCTTTGTCCTGTCCAAACGAAACAAGTTTCGTGAATAAATAATCATGCAGCTGGATTCGCTACTGTTATAATGCATGTCACTCATTATCACAACGTAAGGAGCGTAGAAATGCGAATCAAGATCAAAGCACTATTTGTCATCTTCGTTGCCACCCTTTTTCTCAGTGGCTGTGTCATGAAAACAACTTATGATGCAAAGGTTCAGGAGAATCAAATTCTGAGTCAGGATCTGGATAAGACGAAAGGCTCCTTGACAGAGTTGCAGGATCAGAACGACAAGCTGGTCGAGTCTAATACTCAGCAGGGTAAAGAGTTGAGTGAGGTTAAAGGGAAGCTGGAAGAGGCTCTCAAGCCGGAGAATCTGCTCAAGACTCTGGCGGCATTTATCGCCGATCAGCAGGCAAAAATTGATGCTCTGACAAAAGAAAACGCCAGCCTGAAGGATGCGGTGCCGGCGGCGCCGGTTGTTGAGTCCGTGCCGTCGGATATCGTCCCTGCGGTTACTGCGCCGGCGTCAGCCGCTGACGTGATGACTGAATCTTCACTGGTTGAAGACAAGGCCGTGGAGCCGGCAGCCGAAACGGCACCGGTTGTCGAAAACACGCCGGAGACACCGGTCGAACCGGCGG
>Ga0209231_1000274_pt1 | contig 33177 bp, 32 predicted proteins | sample Deesub45470m_DNA_FD_188086 | JGI IMG/M metagenome (GOLD analysis project Ga0209231, IMG submission 188086) | Deep subsurface microbial communities from North Pacific Ocean - 450_OLKR46/470m Metagenome (SPAdes) (version 2) | ecosystem: Environmental > Terrestrial > Deep subsurface > Unclassified ... | reverse complement strand
TAAAGCAATTGCTCTGCACCCCGGAGGGTCAGGTATTGCGTGCCGCTCACCCGGATTATCCCGACATGCACATCAAACCCGAACAGGATTTCACCATCTGGGGCGTGGTGAGCTGGAACGTCCACAAACACTAGCGCTACGAGCTAAAAATGCAACGCGCGATTGCTCTGGTGGACTGCAACAACTTTTATGTCTCCTGCGAGCGACTGTTCCGCCCCGACCTGGAAAACCGCCCGCTTGTGATATTGAGCAACAACGATGGCTGCGTGGTATCCCGTTCACAGGAAGTAAAGGACCTCGGTGTGCCGATGGCCGCGCCCTGGTTTCAATTGAAGGACATGGCGAAAAAACACGGCATCATCGCCTTCTCGTCCAATTACACCCTGTATGCCGACATCTCCAACCGGGTGATGCAACTATTGTCGCAATTTTCCCCCTTGCAGGAAATCTATTCGATAGACGAATGTTTTCTGGAGCTGACCGGCATGAATGAGCTGACCCGCTATGCCCGGCACATGCGCGCCACCCTCAGACAATCCATCGGCATCCCGGTGTGTGTCGGCATCGCCGCCAGCAAGACGCTCGCCAAGCTGGCCAATCACGTCGCCAAGAAACAGCCGGGCTACAAGGGCGTATGCAATTTCAACGAGCTGCCGGAAGACCGGCTGGACACCCTGCTGAATAAAATCAGTGTGAATGAAATATGGGGAGTGGGCAGACGCACCACCCTGCGCCTGCAGGAGATGCAGATCACGAGCGCGCTAGCCTTGAAACGCGCGCCGGCCAAACGCATACGCGCCGAGTTCGGCGTGGTGCTGGAGCGCACTGTGGCCGAGCTCAACGGCGCAGCCTGCCTGGAACTGGATGAGATCACCCCGCCCCGCTCGCAAATCATCTGTTCGCGTTCGTTTGGCGTGTCTGTTAGCAATTTGTTCGAACTGGAACAAGCCGTGATCGCCTATACCAGCCGCGCCGCCGAGAAGTTACGCAGCCAGCACGCTATGGCCAGTTGCATACAGGTATCCCTCCGCACCAATCCGCACAAGCCACAAGAACCGCAATATCAATCAGCAACCACCGTTCCGCTGAGCGCGGCCAGCGATGACACGCGACTGCTGTGTCACGCGGCCCTCGGCGGATTGCGCCACATCTATCGCAGCGGCTATGCCTATCAGAAGACCGGCGTGATGCTGTCCGGCATCGTCGCCGAGCGACCGCGCACCCTGTTCGACGATGTCGCCGCACAAGAGAAATCCGGCGCGCTGATGGCTACACTGGATCAAATCAACCGCCGCATGGGCAGCGGCACGGTACGACTGCTGGGGGAAGGCATCAGCAAAGACTGGGCGATGAAACAGAGGAATATGTCGCGACGCTACACGACAAAACTGGATGAGCTTGCGGTTGCCAACGCCTGACACCGTAATTCGCACGTAAAAAAGCCCGGACGATGGACTCGTCCGGGCAGCTTGCTGCTACAGATCAGGCGCGCTTCTTGAACTCGTTGGTGCGTGTGTCGATTTCGATCTTGTCGCCGATCTCAACAAAGGCCGCAACCGGCAACTCAAAACCGCCGTTGATCTTGGCAGGCTTCATTACTTTGCCGGAAGTGTCGCCGCGTACCGCAGGCTCGGTGTAGATCACCTCGCGCACGATGGTGTTCGGTAGTTCGACCGAGATCGCCTTGTCGTTGTAGAACACCACTTCGCACGGCATGCCGTCTTCGACGTAGTTGATCGAATCGCCCATGCTTTCGGCTTCGATTTCATACTGGTTATATTCTTCGTCCATGAACACGTACATCGGTTCGGCGAAATAGGAATAGGTGCATTCCTTGCGATCCAGAATGATCTGATCGAACTTGTCGTCGGCGGCAAAGACGGTCTCTTTGGCCGATTCAGTCAACAGGTTCTTCATCTTCATCTTGACCACCGAACCGTTACGGCCGGAGCGGCTGTATTCCGCCTTCAGGATTACCATAGGATCGGTGCCGACCATGATGACGTTACCGGCGCGTAATTCTTGTGCTGTTTTCATGTTTGCTACCCTTCAATTTTCAAGGCGCGCATTGTACCGATTTCCTGAATAAAATCCAGCAAATTCAATGCCAGAGTGTTTTCCGCCAACTCATGCGCCCATGCCATGGCGAGAACATTCAACTCGTCCAGCACATCGGCCAGCGCATCCCACTCCAGTCCGGCATTCCCCTCATCATTCCAGGCTCGCCACAAGCCCTGCAAGGCCTGAGTCGCCGCAGGACTGAGCGGCGCCCCGTAGCGATCCAGAAAAGCCTGCAGTTTCTGCCAGTGCACCGCATCGTGCTGCGGATATATCTGCCAGACGAACGGCTTGCCCGCCCACTGCGCACGCACACAGGAGTCCTCGCCGCGCACGAAGTTAAGATCGCACGCCCACAGCAACGTGTCATAGTCTTCCTGCGCGACAAAGGGCAGCACGCGCACCGTGAGATTGCCGCGTGAAAAACTGCGTCCTGCGCCGTTTTCATCGCCAAAATAGTGCAGCACCTGCGGCAGTATACGACCTTCCGGCACCAGGCACAGCACCGCCCGCGCACTGTTCTCCCATGCATCGAACAGACCTGCGAGTGCGGCATTCTCATAGGCAAACAGGGATATTTTCAGCGTATTGGCAGAGGGCATCTCCATGCCGGCAGATTCCCAGAAACCCTGCTGTTGCAGCGGATCGCTCAAGAATGCATCGCGCCGTGCCAGCAGATCGCGCTCCAGCAACAGGCCGCCGGTCTTTTTGGTAAAGCCGGGAAAGAAAAAATAGCGGGTCAGCGGCGGGCGCGGCGAAGGCAGCTTGTGACAGCCCTCCACCCAGTCTTCGGCGGAGAGATACTCCAGATTGATCCACAGGGCCTGCCCGGCAACTTCTGCCATAGCGGCGAGATAGGCTTCAGGCAATGCGCAGCCGAACGCATCAATCACCACTTCGGCAGGCTGAACGTCGTCAAAGGTTGCGCCCCACAGCCGCACCTCCACACCGCGACAGCGCTGGATTTCCAGCGTCGCATCGGCATCCGGGCACAGTCTGGCAAAACTGCTCAGGTCATCCACCCACAGGCGCACTTCCAGACCGAACTCATTAGCCAGCTGCCGCGCCAGCCGCCAGCTCACGCCGATGTCGCCGTAATTGTCGATGACATTGCAGAAGATGTCGCAACTGTAGGGTAGCTTCACCGTTTTGGTTTGCCGTAACCTGCGAACTGCCGCTGCGCATCGGAAAATTCATCCGCAGTCAGCAATACCGGTTCGCCGACGGACAGGGTACGCAGATAAAGCTCGCTCAGATTTTCAACCTCCACGGTATTGCGGTACGCCTCGGCGAGATTCTTCCCCGCCGCGATCATGCCGTGGTTGGCCAGCAGGCACGCCTTGCGGTCTTTCATGGCAAACAAAGCGTTGTCGGACAAAGCCTGCGTGCCGAAGGTGGCATAGGTGGCGCAGCGCAGACTGTCGCCGCCCAGCAGCGCCAGCATGTAATGGAAAGGCGGTATGTCGCGCCGCAGACAGGCCAGCGCCGTCGCCGCGTTGGAATGAGTGTGAATCACCGCGCCGAATTCGGGGCGCTGCGCGTAGATGTCGCGGTGAAACAGCCATTCGCTGGACGGCTGCCAGCGCCCTTCGGACTCACCCGAGAGAGAGACAAAGACGATATCACCGGCAGTCAGACCTTCCGCGCCGAAGCCGGAAGGCGTGATCAGAAATCCATCGGCATAACGCACGCTGAGGTTGCCCGACGTGCCATGACTCAGTCCCAGCGCATCCAGATTCTCGGTGACGCGCACCAGCTCTGCACGCAGCTCCTGTTCGTTCATTTCATATCCTTATTGATCCGCCATCTTAAAAACCGCAGTTGTCCACGAAAAACACGAAAGGCACGAAATAAAAGCCATAATCCCGGAAAATATTATCGCCTCCCCCTTGCATGGGGAAGAGGCTGCTCGGTTCTAATGAACTATTTGGGATAATTTCATTCGAAATTTTCGTTAAATTGACGGTGCTCATGTTCGAAACACTGAATGCGAGTTGAGCAGGCTCGGCTAGGACTTTTCGTGTCTTTCGTGTTTTTCGTGGACGATGCTTCTAGGGAGATGCTGATTAAATCGTCTTTGCGAGGAGCGCAGCGACGTGGCAAACCAGAATCTTTTTTAAATCAAAGCACTGGATTGCCACGCTTCGCTCGCAATGACGGCGCAATGAATAAATCAGTTTCCCTAGTTATTTTTGAGTCGCGCGCGTATCGCGTCCGCATTCGCCGCCACCAGCCCGCGTTCGGTGATCAGTCCCGTCACCAGACGCGCGGGCGTCACGTCGAAAGCGTAGTTGGCCGCTCTTGAACCTTGCGGCGTGAGGCGCACGCGGCGCACCTGCCCGTCATCGCACAGGCCGTCGATATGCGTCACTTCCTCTTCACCGCGCTCCTCTATGGGTATCTCCCGCACACCGTCCTGCAAGCTCCAGTCCAGCGTCGGCGTGGGCATCGCCACATAGAAGGGTACGCCGTTATCAAAGGCCGCCAGCGCCTTCAGATACGTGCCTATCTTGTTGCACACGTCGCCCGTCGCGGTGACGCGATCCGTGCCTACGATGACCATATCCACCAGGCCGTGCTGCATCAAGTGCCCGCCCGCATTATCGACAATGACGCTGTGCGGCACGCCGTGCTGCGCCAGCTCCCATGCGGTGAGACTCGCACCCTGATTGCGCGGACGGGTCTCGTCCACCCATACATGCAGCGGGATACCCGCCTCGAACGCCGCGTAGATCGGTGCGAGCGCCGTGCCCCAGTCCACCGTCGCCAGCCAGCCAGCATTGCAATGCGTCAACATATTCACCGTATCGCCCTTACGCTGATGGAGGGAGCGGATAAGCTCCAGCCCGTGCCGCCCGATAGACTCGTTTATCTCCACGTCCTGTTCTGCGATGCGCTCCGCCTCCAGCCAGGCGGCAGCGGCGCGCTCGCCGGCGGGCAGCGGCGACAACAAGTCACGCATGCGCTCGATGGCCCAGCGCAGATTCACCGCCGTGGGCCGCGCTCGGGCCAGCATGTCGCAGGTCGCCTTGAGCGCCGCGTCCGAGGCATGATGCTTCATCGACAGCGCCACGCCATATGCCGCCGTCACGCCGATCAAGGGCGCGCCGCGCACCTGCATGGAACGAATGGCGAATTCCGCATCGCGCATGGAATTCAAACGCAGGGTGGCAAAGACATGCGGCAAACGCGTCTGATCTATGATTTCGACCGCACCGTCAGCGGTCGGCCAGATGGTGCGAAAAAGGCTTCCGTTAACTTTCATCGTTCAACTCCTCGCTACTAGCTCGTAGGTCGGGTTAGCGCAGCGTAACCCGACGCATTGCGTCATCAATCCGTTTCGTCGGGTTACGGCGAAAAGCGCCTAACCCGACCTACGTTTAATCCCCTTCGAACTCGCACAGCGCAAATACCTTCTGGCCCATTTTCTCCAGCCTGGCGCGGCCGCCGATATCCGGCAGGTCGATCACGAAGCAGCACTCGACCACGATACCGCCCATGTCTTCGATCAGTCTGACTGCCGCTTCCGCCGTGCCGCCGGTGGCGATCAGGTCATCCACCAGCAGCACGCGTTCGCCAGGCTTGATCGCATCCAGATGGATCTCGATGCGGTCGCTGCCGTATTCCAGCTGATAGTCTCGCCCCACCGTCTCGGCGGGCAGCTTGCCGCGCTTCCTGATCGGCACGAAACCCAGATTCAGTTCATAGGCAACCGGCGTGCCGACGATGAAACCGCGCGATTCAATGCCGACCACTTTGTCTATTTTGACGTCCTTGTAGCGATGAACGATCTCTTGAATCGTCGCACGCAAGCCAATTGGATCCTTCAGCAAAGTGGTGATGTCGCGGAACATGATGCCCTGATGGGGATAATGCGGGACAGTGCGGATACGGGATTTTATGGGCATGATTAGTCAGGATCGAGGATTGAGGGTTCAGGATTGAGGATGCGTCCGGCCACGGCGGACAGTTTTTCCAGCATCGCGGCATCACGCGCTTCCGGGGCGGTGAGGATGGCGTATTGCAAGGCGCTGCGGCAGGCGCAGGCGTGGGCCTCGTCATCGCCGTGTACCGGCTGTGCGACCCCCTTCACCAGCGTGCGCGCCTTATCTGCGTTTTCCAGCAGCACTTTGACGATCGCATCCACCGTGACGTTGTCGTGATCCGGATGCCAGCAGTCGAAATCCGTCACCATCGCCACCGTGGCATAGCAAATCTCGGCTTCGCGTGCGAGTTTGGCTTCTGGCATATTGGTCATGCCGATCACATCGCAGCCCCAGCTGCGATACAGCTCCGATTCCGCGAGGCTGGAAAACTGCATCCCTTCCATCACCAGATAGGTGCCGCCGCGCACCGCCGGTATGGCCAGCTGCTGCGCCGCCTCGAACAGGTGATCGCCCAGCCGGTTGCACACCGGCTTCGCCATCGACACATGGGCGACCAGCCCGGTGCCGAAGAAACTCTTCTCTCGGGCGAAAGTACGGTCTATGAACTGATCGACGATGACGAAGGTGCCGGGCGGCAGGTCTTCGCGCAATGAACCCACCGCGCTGACCGAGATGATGTCCGTCACGCCCAGGCGTTTCAACGCGTCGATGTTGGCGCGGAAATTGATGTCCGACGGGGAGATGCGGTGCCCTCTGCCGTGACGCGGCAGGAAGGCAATCGGCTGCCCGGCCAGCTCGGCCAGCAGCACTTCGTCAGAGGGTTCGCCGTAGGCTGATTCCGCCCTGACCCAGCGGGAATTTTCCAGCCCCTCGATGTGGTAGACGCCGCTACCGCCAATAATGCCTAACATGAGCGCTTATTCTCCCAGCATGGATTTATAAATGAAATTTTGCAGCACGGTCAGATCCATGCTTACGCTTTGCACAAACTGCATGCCATGCATGATTCCTTCGTTGCCCGTCTGGCTATCGTTCTCTGCATTTAAATTGCGTATCACCGACGACACCTGAAACACCTGATTCTCGCCGCCGATCTGCATGCGCAAACCCACCGTTACCGTATCGCCCACCTTGCCAAATGCTTTGCTGGCGTGGATGCGCGCGCCGGAAATACTCATATCCTCGATGATGGCAGGCACTTTCAGGCCGGTAACCGCCGATTCGATGGAGCACACCAGCCTGAGCTTGATGCGCACCGAACCGCGCATATTGGTCGTCTTGACCTGTGGCGGAAAGGCAAGATGCAGATAAGGGTAAGGGGTCAAACAGACGCTGATCACATTGCTGCTGAATTCGTAGGTTTTTGTGCCTGAAAAACCGCGCACCAGAAACCCTACCCCTTCCTTGATGAAACTCAGCTTATCGTCCTGGCGTGGATGGGATACCAGCACGCTTTTTTTATTCATGAAACCGATCAGCTTGACGAAATAACGCTGCTTGCCCGAGGAAAAATCCTGCAATTGCAGCGTGTCGCCGATGGCCAACTTGATAGATGGCAATTCCTCGATTTGTTCCACCGGAGCGTGTTTCCCGGCAACCGGCTCCGCTGACACAGGCTTACGGCTGGCGGCTTCATCCCTGCCCTCGCGAAACAGACCATCCACACACAGTGCGTCGATTTGCTGTTGCGATTCGACCAGCGCGCCCTCGCCCAGCAGCAGACGGCCGAATTTATCGTACACCGACCACGCCAGCGGTTTGCCGATTTCAATCTCAGTTTGCTTGACTGGCTGCAACTTGTCATCCATACACTTCCCCCTGTTACACCCGGACGGGCACGCGCGCCGTCAGCGCGCACATCAATTCATAGCCTATGGTTCCCGCAGCGGCCGCCACCGTTTCTATCGGCAAGCCCGCCCCCCACAATATAGCTTCGCTCCCCACCGCGGCTTGCGGCAAGGCGCTCAGATCCACGTACAGCATATCCATGGAGACGCGTCCCAGCAGTTGCGTCTGCCGCCCGTCCACCAACACGGGCGTGCCGCCCGGCGCGTGACGCGGATAGCCATCGGCGTAGCCGCAGGCGACTATGCCGATGCGCATGGCGCGATCCGCACAAAACAGGCCGCCATAGCCTATACGCTCGCCTGCAGATAAATCCTGCGTGGCGATGATGCGACTGCTCAGCGTCATCGCCGGCTTCAAACCCATGGACTGCGCGCTGACTTCGGCAAACGGCGACGCGCCATACAGCATGATGCCGGGGCGCACCCAGTCGGCGTGCGTCGCAGGATAACGCAATAACGCGGCGGAATTGGCCAGGCTGCGGGCGCCGCGATAGGCGGACGCCACCTCATTGAATAGTTGCAGTTGCCCGGACACGCCGCGCGCTTCGTCCGCGTCGGAAAAATGACTCATCAGCGTGATTTCGCGTACCGCGGCATGACGACGCAACGCCTCCATCGCTTCCGCCACCTGTGCAGGCGCAAAACCCAAACGGTGCATCCCGCTGTTGACCTTGAGCCAGACGTCCAGCGCGGCGCGCCCGGGATACGCGTCCAGCAACGCGATCTGCCAGACGCTGTGTACCACGCAGCTCAGTTCGTACTCGGCAACCAGCGCCAGATCCTGAGCATCAAAAAAACCTTCCAGCAGCAGCAGGGTCTGGCGATATCCCGCCTCACGCAGACGCACGGCATCCTGTATATCCAGCAGCGCAAAGCCGTCTGCATCTGCCAGCGCCTCGGCCGCACGCAGCAGACCATGACCATAGGCATTTGCCTTGATGACAGCCATAACGCGAGCCTTTGTTGCGCGCCTTGCGACATGCAGATTGTTTTCCAGCGCATTCAGATCAATATGTGCTTGTATGGGACGCGGCATGTATCTACTGTTTCAACGGGATTTCAATTGCGCAATGATAGCAGGGGCTATGCTTTCGTGTTATAAAACGAATTGATAAAAAACACCCCCCAAGCTGTATGAATCTCGGCTTCTACATCATTCTCGCGGCACAATTCCTGTCCGCGCTCGCCGACAATGCCTTGTTGTTTGCCGCTATTGCATTGCTGATGGAGCTTAATTCACCGGGGTGGCATACGCCGGTATTGCAACAGGGGTTCATCGTCTCCTACATCGTGCTCGCCCCGTTCGTCGGTGCCTTTGCCGACTCGCTGCCCAAGGGGCGCGTCATGTTCATCAGCAATATCGTCAAGCTGTTTGGCTGCATCGCCATGCTGATCGGCCTCAATCCCCTGCTGGCCTACGGCATGGTCGGACTGGGTGCGGCGGCCTATTCACCGGCGAAATACGGCATCCTCACGGAATATCTGCCACCAGAAAAACTGGTATGGGCAAACAGCTGGATGGAGGGCCTCACGGTCGCCGCCATCGTACTGGGCGCGCTGATCGGCGGCATGCTCATCAGCCCGAGCATCACCGCGCCGCTGCTGCAGTCACTCGATATTCCGCTGATAGACAGCATCCCCGAACTGGCGATACTGATCATCGTGTTCATCTACATCGCGGCGGCGATCTTCAATCTCTATATCCCGCACGTCGCCATCGACCACAAACCGCTCAGCCGCAACCCCGTCTTCCTGCTCTCCGAGTTCTGGCACAACTTCAAGCTGCTATGGAAAGATCCGCTCGGCCAGGTGTCACTGGCGGTGACCACCCTGTTCTGGGGGGCGGGAGCCACGCTGCGTCTGCTGGTGCTCGGCTGGGCGGCTGTAGCGCTGAACTACGACATCGGCGCCGCCGCCAAACTGACCGCCTGGGTCGCCGTCGGCATCGCCATCGGCTCGGTGCTGGCGGCGAAATTCGTCAGACTGGAAAACTCGGTGAAGGTATTGCCGGTCGGCATCGCGATGGGAGTGGCCGTGCTGATCATGATACCCGTCACCAACAGCACACTGGCCATACTGCTGCTGATTACCATAGGTGCGATGGGCGGCTATTTCGTCGTGCCGATGAACGCGCTGCTACAGCATCGCGGCCATTTGCTGATGGGTGCGGGCAGTTCTATCGCGGTGCAGAATTTCAACGAAAACCTGAGCATCTTCGCCATGCTGGGGCTATATGCCGTGATGCAGAAACTGGATTTCAGCATCTACATCATCATCCTGGTATTCGGCCTGCTGCTGTCAGGCATCATGACCGCGCTATACAAGCGGCACGGCCACGATCAGGATTCCGGCAAAATGTAAGGAAGAGTCCATCGTTTTTTTCAGAAGAGCGGAGCGCAAGCGTCCGTTCTGCCCGGCCGGGTGATTCAGTTTATGCAGCGTGCCTGACAGGAATGAGTCGTCATGCAAAATGACGAATACTGATTAACGCACTGTATTTAATGAGGAATGGTGCCCAGGACCGGAATCGAACCGGTACGGAGATCGCTCCCCGACGGATTTTAAGTCCGTTGTGTCTACCAATTTCACCACCCGGGCGGATGTTTGGAGGTGCGTCCCAGAGTCGAACTGGGCTAACCGGATTTGCAATCCGGGGCATAACCGATTTGCTAACGCACCGTACTGTAAAAACGCTTGAAATAAATAAGGGAAAGCATGATGCTTTCCCTTGAAATTGGAGCGGGAAAAGAGGTTCGAACTCTCGACCTATACCTTGGCAAGGTATCGCTCTACCAGCTGAGCTATTCCCGCATTGAAGCATCGCAAAACTAAACACTGTACTCCGGTGAGACTGGAGCGGGAAAAGAGGTTCGAACTCTCGACCTATACCTTGGCAAGGTATCGCTCTACCAGCTGAGCTATTCCCGCTTTGCGAGGCGCGAATTATAGGGCCTTCAGAATTTCTGTCAAGATTTTTTGCGTGTCACAGCTTAAATAAACGCGCAAAGTTGTCGCTGGTGCGCAAACCCACTTCTTCCACGCTGATGCCGCGCAGCAAGGCAATTTCTTCGGCCACATGTTTCACATAAGCCGGTTGATTGAGCTTGCCGCGATAGGGAACGGGTGCGAGATAAGGTGCGTCCGTTTCGATCAGCATGCGATCCAGAGGCACGCGCCGCGCGACATCCTTGATCTGCAGGGCGTTCTTGAAGGTGACAATGCCGGAAAACGAGATATAGAACCCCATGTCCAGCGCGGCTTCCGCCACCTCCCAGCTCTCGGTGAAGCAGTGCATCACTCCGCCCGCCTCAGCCGCGCCTTCTTCCGCCATGATGCGCAGCGTATCCTCGGCCGCGCTGCGCGTATGGATGATCAGCGGTTTGCCGCACAGCCGCGCGGCGCGGATGTGATTGCGAAAGCGTTCGCGCTGCCAATCCAGATCACCGCTCAGGCGGTAGTAATCCAGACCGGTCTCGCCTATCGCGATGATCTTCGGATGGCTAGCCAGTGCGACCAGATGTTCGACCGACGGCTCTTCGACGTTTTCGTAATCCGGGTGCACGCCCACCGAGGCGTAGATATTCGGGTAATCTTCGGCGAGCTTGAGTACCTGCGGAAAATCGGCCAGATTGACCGAGACGCATAATGCACTCAGCACATCGTTCTGCTGCATTCTGGCCAGCACCTCGCCGATATTTTCTGACAGCTCGCGGAAATTGATATGGCAATGGGAATCTACAAAAGGCATGGTTATTCGACCATCAACTGACAATAGGTAAACAAAAGCGACTCGATGAAAAGCTTGGGATTCAGCGTGTGTTGTGATTCGCGTTTCGCCGTTTGCAGGTATTTTTGCAGGCGCACCAGATTCAACGCATCCAGCGGCGCCACCAGCTTCCGGATGAGCGCCTCGTCGGCCGGATGATAACGCAAGCGCCCCGCGAGCTTCATCGAAGTCAGGTCATGGCTCCATTGCTGCATCCACTGCACAATCTGCACCTGCTCGGTCTTCTGCAAGGCATCGGTCAGCGCGAATACGTCCAGCGTCGCGGGTTGTTTTACGCCGCGCAACAACTTATTGCGCGCTTCGATACCGCCTTGTTCCGCGCCCAGCAGTGCCTGCAAGGGCGAGAATCCGGCAACGGCCAGCGCCTCAGCGGCATCTTTCACCCCCTGACCCGTCAGCCAGCGCACAGCCGTGGGCGCATCCGGTGCAGCCAGACCAAATATCAGACAGCGACTCAACAGGGTAGGCAGCAACTGCTGCGGCTTGTGCGTCACCAGGATGAACAGCAGACCGGCCGGAGGCTCTTCCAGACTCTTCAGCAAGGCGTTGGCCGCGTTGGCATTCATGGCTTCCGCCGGGTGAATGACAACCACCCGCCGTCCGCCCTGATGCGCGCTCATGCCCAGAAAATCGGCCAGACTGCGAATCTGATCTATGGAAATCTGACGGCTGGGCTTTTTACCTGCCTCGACTTCCTCGGTTTCGGATTCAGGCTGCAAAAAACGAAAGTCCGGATGCGTCCCCTGCTCATACCAGTGACATGAGGGGCAGACGCCGCAGGAAAAACCGTTGTCCAGCGGATGCTGGCACAGCAGGGCGCGGGCAAAGTTCAGCGCCAGAGCAAGCTTGCCCACACCTTTCTGCCCCTGAAACAGCAGGCCCTGCGAGGCGCGTGCGCGCAAGGCCTGCAAGCGCGCCCAGTCGTCTTTCTGCCAGGGATAGAGCTCACTCATGTTCAAATCGACTCGATAAGGGCGACTAATTGCTGCTGCACCGCATCAAGCGTCTGCGCCGCATCGATCACCGCATAGCGCTCCGGATTTTCCGCCACGCGCCGATGATATCCGGCACGCACCCGCTCGAAGAACGCGTCCTGTTCCTGCTCGAAGCGATCCAGCGACACATTGTTCGCCAGTCGCAGCCTGGCTACCTCCACCGGCACATCGAAAAACAGCGTCAAGTCCGGCTGCAGATCGGCATGCACCCACTGCTCAAGCTGACGCAATTTTTCCCAGTCCATGCCGCGGCCGCCGCCCTGATAGGCAAAACTGGCATCGGAAAAACGGTCCGAAATCACCCACTTGCCGGCAGCCAGCGCAGGCTTGATGACCTGCTCGACATGCTCGAGACGCGCCGCAAACATCAGCAGCGCTTCCGTACCGATGCTCATGGGCTGACTGAGCAGCATTTCGCGCAATTGCTCGCCCAATGGCGTGCCGCCCGGCTCGCGGGTCACGATCACGTCCGCGCCGCGCCGCCGCAAGGCATCGGAAAACCACGCCAGATGGGTGCTCTTGCCCGCACCGTCCACGCCTTCAAAAGTGATAAATTTGTTCATCTCTGGTACCTGTTCACCGCCTGGTTATGCGCGTTCAGATTACTGGAAAAATGCGAGCTGCCATCGCCGCGCGCAACGAAGTATAAGGCATTGGTGCTGGCGGGATGCAGCGCAGCCTGCAGCGCGGCCCGTCCCGGCATGGCTATCGGTGTGGGCGGCAGCCCGCCACGGGTATAGGTGTTGTACGGCGTGTCGCGGGTCAGATCGCGGCGGCGCAGATTGCCGTCGAATTGCTCGCCCATGCCGTAAATCACCGTCGGGTCGGTCTGCAGCATCATGCGGATGCGCAGGCGATTGACAAACACACCGGCTATCATGGGTCGGTCACCGGGCGTGCCGGTCTCCTTCTCCACGATGGAAGCCAGAATCAGCGCCTGATAGGGTGTCTCCAGAGGCAGGTTCGGGCTGCGCGCCTGCCATGCCTCATCCAGGCGCTGCTGCATCAGACGATAGGCGACTTTCAGGAGTGCCATGTCGCTGCTGCCCGCTGCAATGTAGTAGGTCTCAGGGAAGAACAGCCCTTCGGGATGACTCTCGTGCGCACCGATGCGCTGCAAAATCTCGCTGTCGGACAGACCCTGCGTGTCGTGCCTCAGGTGCGGGCTGGCATCGAGCGCGTCGCGCAACTGCCTGAAATTCCAGCCTTCTATGATGGTCACCCGACTGGTGCTGACGTTCCCCCGGGTAATCATCGTCAGCAATTCCATACGGCTGACCGCCTGATCCAGCTGGTAGACGCCCGCCTTGATTTGTCCGGCGCGACCTAGCAGACGCGCAAACGCGACGAATAGTCGGGGCGACTCCAGCAGGCCGTCCCGTTCGAATTGTCGCGCCACCGCGCTCAGACCGCTGCCCTGATTCAGGGTGAATTCCAGCGGCAGCTTTTCTGGCGTCAACGGGCTGTAGGCATAATAGGCCAGGCTGGCGCAGGCCAGTGTCAAAAACAGCAATGTCTTTCGCATCATCCCTTGGTCCCGCCCGCCAGCCCGGCGCGTATTTGCAGCGCATAATCAAAATCTGTCCACTGCCGCTGCCCGAAGCGGGACACCGGCCAGATGCCAATTACACTATTGCTTAGAAACACTGCGTCCGCAGCAAACATCTCATCCAGTCCGATGTCGCGCACCTCGACCGCAATGCCGATTTCCCCTGCACAGGCCATCACGCGATCACGCGTCACGCCTGCCACGCCGCAACGCGACAAATCCGGCGTAATCAGCCGGCCGCCGGAGATCAAAAACACATTGCTGCGCGTGCCTTCGATGACCTTATCATCAGCATCCAGCAACAGCCCTTCAGCCACAGAGTCGCCCGAAGCGGCAATTTCTGCGGCGGCCAGCACGTTTTCAAGCCTGTTCAGGTGTTTGATACCGGCCAGGCGAGGCTGATGAGACAGACGCAATTCGCACAGTGCCAACACCACTCCCTGCAAGGCATAATTTTCCGGATAATCCGGCATGGGGAAGACATCCCACAGATGGCTCGGAGAAGAGAAAGGCGAAGGAGCATAGCCGCGGCCGGATAAGCCCCGCGTGACGATAATCTTGAAAACCGCGTCGGGATGTTCGGTCAGCAGGCCGTCCAGTTCGTCAGACAGACGCGCATAGTCCGGGCAGTCTATGCACAGCGCGGCGCAATCGTGCTGGAGTTTGGAATAATGCAACGGCCAGTGCAGAGCCTGTCCACCGGCGGCACGCAGGGTGCGAAACACGCCGTCGCCATAAAGCAGACCGCGATCACGAATGCTGATCAAATTGCCTGCTTTGCCGTTGATCAGCATAGAAATATGCCCGAAAAACCCTGATCCACAAAAAACACGAAATTTTCGAAAAGCATCAAAGTCCTGCTCAAATATTAAAACCGACTAACGCCCGATAGTCTGAAATTGCATTCTTTTGAATTATGTTCGTATTTTTTGCGTACTTTTCGTGGACAGAGAGTTTTTAAGTTAACTTGAGTAGCGTCAGACTTTACCGAACACCAGCGTACCGTTGGTTCCGCCGAAACCGAAGTTATTATTCATGGTCACGTTGATTTTCATGTCGCGTGCCGAATTTGCACAATAATCCAGATCGCACTCCGGATCCTGCTCGAAGATATTGATAGTCGGCGGTGAAATCTGATGATGGATCGCCAGCACCGAGAAGATGGACTCGATGCCGCCCGCGCCGCCCAGCAAATGGCCGGTCATGGACTTGGTCGAATTTACCACCAGCTTGCTGGCGTGATCACCGAAAGCCAGCTTGATCGCGTCGGTCTCATTCTTGTCGCCCAGCGGAGTCGATGTGCCGTGCGCGTTGACGTACTGCACCTGATCCGGATTCAGCCCGGCATTATTCAGCGCATTCAACATGCTGCGTCTGGGGCCATCGCTGTTCGGCGAGGTGATATGGTAGGCGTCTCCGCTCATGCCGTAACCGGTGACTTCGGCATAAATTTTTGCTCCGCGCGCCTTGGCATGCTCGTATTCTTCCAGCACCAGTGCGCCGGCGCCTTCGCCGATCACGAAGCCATCCCTGTCCTTGTCCCACGGACGACTGGCGGTAGCCGGATCGTCGTTACGCGTGCTGAGTGCGCGCGCGGCCGCGAAACCGCCGACCGCCAGCGGGCCGATGGTTGCTTCCGCCCCGCCCGCAATCATCACATCCGCATCGCCGTATTCGATCATGCGCGCCGATTCACCGATGCAGTGCGTTCCTGTAGTACAGGCGGAAACCATCGCCAGATTCGGGCCTTTCAATCCGTACATCACGGACAAATTGCCGGAAATCATGTTGATGATGGTGCCGGGAATAAAGAAGGGGGAAATCTTGCGCGGACCGGCGGCGAGGTAATCGTTATGCGTATCCTCGATCGTCGGCAGGCCGCCGATGCCCGAGCCGATATTCACGCCGATGCGCTCCGCATTCTGTTCCGTGACCTCCAGACCCGAATCCGCAAACGCCTCCATGCCCGCCACCAGACCGAAATGGATAAATCTCCCCATACGGCGGGCATCCTTGGCAGGCAGGTACTGTGTGACATCGAAACCGCCGACTTCACCCGCAATCTGACTGGCAAAAGGACTCGCATCGAAATGCGATATTCTGACTATTCCCGATTTGCCGGCGACGATATTCTGCCAGGCAGCGGGTATTCCAATTCCGACCGGGGATACGATCCCCAGGCCGGTTACGACGACTCTGCGTTTAGACAAATTAACTCCGCACACTCTGAGGGAAACTGAAACGAATTACTTGGGATGCGCCAGAACGTAGTCGATGGCTTGCTGCACGGTGGTGATATTTTCTGCATCTTCGTCAGGAATTTCGCATTCGAATTCTTCTTCCAGCGCCATCACCAGTTCAACGGTATCAAGGGAATCAGCACCCAGATCATTCACGAATGAAGACTCATTCTTCACTTCAGATTCATTCACGCCCAGTTGTTCGGATACGATCTTTTTTACGCGTTGTTCAATAGACATTTTATTACTCCACCCTGTTGTAAGTTGATAAGCGGAGGCGATTGTATCAAAGTTGCGAGGAATTCCCAACAACATCCGCACCATGCCAAATACCTACTATTATTCATAGTGTTATTCTTCCCTGAGGATACGCATGGGCGACATCTCCGTCAGCCTTCGCGTATTCAGCCATCCTGCCAGCATCACCAGGACCATTCCGCCCAGCACGCCAGTCAGCCAAACCAGACTATTGGACTGGTAGGGAATCTCCAGTACGTGACGTGCCAGCACCCAGCCTGTCAGAGCCGCGCCCGCCGCCGCAAACAGGCCGCTGAGCAAGCCCAGCACGGCGAATTCGCCCATGTGCAGGCGGCGCAAATAGGCGCTGTCCGCGCCCAGCGTGCGCAATATCGCGACCTGTTGTACACGTTCGTCCTGCGTGGACAGCAATGCCGCATACAGCACCACCACCCCGGAGAGCAGGGTAAACAGGAATACCGCGCCTACCGTTTGTGTAACCTGCGCGATGATGTTGCGCACCTGCGCAATGGCCGCACCGGTATCGATCACCAGCAGATTGGGAAACACCCGCACCAGTTCATCGCCGGCCCGCACCTTGTCCGGCGGCAGGTAAAAACTGGTGAGGTAGCTGGACGGATAATCCTGCAACAGGCGCTGCGTCCCGATGACAAAAAAGTTCACCTGCATGGAGTCCCATTGAACCTTGCGCAGACTGGTGACCCGCGCGGAAAAACGGCTGCCTGCCACATCGTAGGTCAGTTCATCGCCCAGACGAATACCCAGCGTCCTTGCGATACCCTCCTCCACCGACAACTGCCCTGCCACCTCGTCAGATGATGCCCACCAGCGCCCGCTCACCAGCTCATTCCACTGCGGCATGTTGTCCGCATAGGAAAGATTGAACTCCCGCTCCACCAGCCCCTGCGCCCTGGGATCGGCATAGCTCTCGCCGTTGATGGCGCGTTCATTGATCGCCAGCAGACGGCCTTTCACCATGGGCAGCAAACGCGGCGGCGGCAATTTTTGCGCCTCCACAAAATCCAGCACGGCCTGGCGCTGATCGGGCTGGATGTTCACCACGAAGCGGTTGGGTGTATCCGCCGGCAGCTTACCCTGCCAGCTTTGCAGCAGATCGCCGCGCACCAGCGTCAGCAACAGCAGCGCCATACCGCCCAGACTGAGTGCGACCACCTGCACCGCCGCGCTGCGTCCATGCCGCGCGAGATTGTTGAGCGCATGGCGCGCGCCGGACAGATAGACATGGCGCGCCAGGCCCTGCAACAACAACCATGCCAGGACGCCAAACACCAGCAGACCGGCCAACAAACCGCCCAGCACGGTCAGACCCAGTTTCAGCGAGCCCGCCTGCCATAGAAACAGGATCGCCAGCACCAGAATCGCCAGGCCGTAAATCAGCCAGCCGCTGACCGCAGGCAAACCCATTTCGCGGCGCAACACACGCAGCGGAGATACGCGGCGCAATTGCAGCAAAGGCAAGAAGGCAAAACCGATCAGCAGCGCGAATCCGCTGACCCCGGCCTTGAGCACAGGCAGCATGCCGGGCTGCGGCAGCCCCGCCTCGCGCATGGATGCGATGCTCTCTATCAGCATGGCTTGCGTGACATAGCCCAGCAGCGAGCCGGCCAGCACCGCCAAGAATCCCACCAGCACGAATTGATACAAAAACAGCCGCAACACCTGACCCTGCTGCGCGCCCATGCAGCGCATCACCGCGCATCCATCCAGATGGCGCGCGACGTAGCGCCGTGCCGTCAGCGCCATGGCCACCCCGGCCAGGATCGCGGCGGTGAGTGCGGCAAGGCCGAGAAAATGTTCCGCGCGCTCCAGCGCGGTGCGAATTTCCGGTCGCGCGTCCGTCACATTTTCCAGCCTTTCGTTGCCGGAGAGCCGGGGTAGCCACTGCGCACGCAATGCAGCCACCTGTTCTGCTTCCCCTGCGACCATCAGACGGTAAGCAATGCGGCTACCTTCCTGCAGCAGGCCCGTTGCCGCCAGATCAGCCTCATTCATCAGCACGCGCGGCGCGAAGCTGGCAAAACCCAGGGTCTGGTCGATGTCTTTCACGATGCGTGCCGCCACCACGAAGCGCTGCGTACCGAGGCCCACTTCTTCTCCCACGCGCAGATCGAGACGACGCATCAGCCGCTCATCCGCCCACACCGTACCACGAGAGGGGATCAGCGATTGAGCTTCACGCTCACCGCCCCTCCCCGTCAACAGCCCTGCCCCATCGTCGATTTCGATCTGACCGCGCAGCGGATAACCCGTTTCCACAGCCTGAATCTCGGCGAGCAACACCTGTTCGCGATACGCCACCATGCTGGGGAAGGTGCGGCTCTCCACCGCACGCAAGCCGCGCCCTTCGGCCATTTCCCGATAGGTGGGCGGCAGCGCCCGCGTCGAAGTGATGCGCATGTCCGCGCCCAGCAAACTGGTAGCCTGCTGCCACAATGCCTGACGCACCCGGTCGGCGAACAGCCCCACGGTGGAGAGACTTCCTACCGCCAGCACCAGTGCCAGCAGCAGCACACGCCACTCTCCCGCCCGCCAATCGCGGCGCAGGAGGTTGAGGGACAGACGAAAGGTTTCCATTTTACAGCTCCACTACCCGCCCCGCTTCAAGGCGCAACTGTTTGCCGCAACGCCGGGACAGCAGTTCATCATGCGTCACCAGTATCAGGGTCGTGCCTTGCACGCGGTTGAGTTCCAGCATCAGGTCGATAATCTGCGCACCCGTAGCCGCGTCCAGATTCCCTGTCGGCTCGTCTGCAAACAGGATTTTCGGCTGGCTGACGAAGGCGCGCGCCAGCGCCACGCGCTGTTGTTCGCCGCCGGACAGATGCTTGGGCAGATGATGGGCGCGTGCGGAGAGCCCTACCTGGCGCAGCGACAGCTCGGCGCGTTGCCGCGCATCAGCCGCGCCGCGCAACTCCAGCGGCAGCATGACGTTCTCCAGCGCGGTGAGCGCAGGCAGTAACTGGAACGACTGAAACACAAAACCCGCCAGCTCGCCGCGCACGCTTGCGCGACCATCCTCATCCAGCGCAAACATATCTGCGCCTGCAAGCCAGACACTACCGCTGCTGGGCACATCAAGGCCCGCCAGCAGTCCCAGCAAGGTGGATTTACCAGAACCGGAAGCGCCGACTATGGCCAGGCTCTCGCCCGCCGCCACCTCGAAATTGATTTCGTGCAAGATGATCAGCGGCAGCTCGCCACTTAACACTTGCTTACTCAGCTTAACCGCCCGCACAATCGTTGCCATGAAAAATATATCCTCGTCGATTCTCACTTATTTGAAGCGCGCCTTGCTGCTTACCGCGCTCTGCCTGCCCGCAGCGGTTCAGGCCGCATCCGCCCCCATCCTGGTATTCGGCGACAGTCTATCAGCTGGATACGGCATAGACACGCAGGATAGCTGGCCCAGCCTGTTGCAGCAGGAACTCGATCGCAATCATTACCCATTCAGGATAGTGAATGCCAGCATCAGCGGCGATACCACACTGGGCGGACGGCAACGCATCGGCAAACTGCTGGAGCAATATAAACCTGCGATCGTCATCGTGGCACTCGGCGCGAACGACGGCTTGCGCGGCTACAGCGCCGCAAGCATTGAAAGCAATTTGAGTGACATCCTTGCGCAAATCAAGCCCGGCCGCGCCAGAGTCCTGCTGGCCGGGATGAAACTGCCGCCGAATTACGGTGAAAGTTACACCCGGCAATTTCAGGCTATCTTTCCCCGTCTGGCGGAAAAACACCGCGTCCGCCTGCTGCCCTTCCTGCTCGAAGGCGTGACAACGGAACAGTTTCAGGCCGATTACCTGCACCCCTCCGCCGCCTCACAAGCGCAGATCATGCGCAACGTGATGCACTCCCTCAAGCCGCTGCTGCACTGAGCCCGCGGGCCGGGGTCATGATATGATGCACGCCTTATTCGCAGTGCATTTGATATTCAGGGTGTGTAATGAAAAGCAGTGAAATCCGCCAAAAATTCCTAGATTATTTCGCCTCCAAAGGCCATACCGTCGTCGCATCCAGTTCGCTGGTGCCGATTGAGGACCCGACGCTGCTGTTCACCAATGCGGGCATGAACCAGTTCAAGGACGTGTTCCTGGGTTTCGACAAACGATCCTACACCCGCGCGGCTTCATCGCAGAAATGCGTGCGCGCCGGCGGCAAGCACAACGATCTGGAGAACGTAGGCTATACCGCGCGTCATCACACCTTCTTCGAGATGCTGGGCAACTTCAGCTTCGGCGATTATTTCAAGCGCGACGCGATTGCCTACGCGTGGGAGCTGCTCACGGTGGAGTTCAAACTCCCTAAAGACAAGCTCTACGTCACCGTGTATGCCGAGGACGACGAGGCGTACGACATCTGGACCAAGGAAGTCGGCGTACCCAATGAGCGCGTGATCCGCATCGGCGATAACAAGGGCGCGCGCTACGCGTCCGACAATTTCTGGATGATGGGCGATACCGGACCCTGCGGACCCTGCACCGAAATCTTCTACGACCACGGCGCGCATATCCCCGGCGGCCTGCCCGGCACGCCCGAGGAAGACGGCGACCGCTATATCGAAATCTGGAATAACGTATTCATGCAGTTCAACCGCGACGAGGCGGGCGTGATGCATCCGCTGCCCAAGCCTTCAGTGGATACCGGCATGGGGCTGGAGCGCATCTCGGCGGTGTTGCAGGGCGTGCATGCCAACTACGAGATCGATCTGTTCCAGGCGCTGATTGCGGCGGCGGCGCGCGAGACGCATTGCAGCGACATGGATTCGCCCTCCCTCAAGGTGCTGGCCGACCATATCCGCGCCTGTTCCTTCCTGATCGCCGACGGGGTAATTCCCGGCAACGAGGGCCGCGGCTACGTGCTGCGCCGCATCATCCGCCGCGCCATCCGTCACGGCTACAAACTGGGCGCGCGCGAGGCGTTTTTCTACCGCATGGTGCCCGATCTGGTCGAACAGATGGGCAGCGCCTATCCGGAACTGGTCGCAGAACAGGTACGCGTGAAAGGCATACTCAAGCTGGAGGAAGAGCGCTTCTTCGCGACCATCGAACATGGCATGGCGATACTCGAAGCCGAACTGAGCGCCATGCAAACGGCGGGGAATTCAGTCTTCAACGGCGAGACCGCGTTCAAGCTGCACGACACCTTCGGCTTCCCGCTCGATCTGACTGCCGACATCTGCCGCGAGCAGGGCGTAACGGTAGACGTGGCGGCTTTCAATACCGCAATGTCTCGCCAGAAGGAGCAGGCGCGCGCCGCAGGCAAGTTCAAGATGGCGGCCAACCTCGAATACGAAGGCCAGCCCACGACTTTCCATGGCTATGACACCCTGGAGCACAAGGGCTGCGTGCTGGCGCTGTACAAGGACGGCGTGCCGGTAAACGAACTCTGCGAGGGCGACACCGGTGTAGTGGTGCTGGACGACACGCCTTTCTACGCCGAATCCGGCGGTCAGGCGGGCGACTCCGGCGAGTTGCGCAGCGTGCACGGCATCTTCGCAGTGGAAGACACGCAGAAGATACAGGCGGCAGTATTCGGCCATCACGGCACGGTCACCACCGGCAAGCTGACGACAGGCAACGGCGTGACGGCGCGCGTAAACATGACGGCGCGGCGTGCTACCGAGCGCAACCATTCCGTCACCCACCTGATGCACAAGGCACTCTCCGAAGTGCTGGGCGATCACGTACAGCAGAAGGGTTCACAAGTCGATGCCGACAAGACGCGCTTCGACTTCGTGCATAACCAGCCGATGACGGATGCGGAAATCCTCAGGGTGGAAGCGATCGTCAATGCGGAAATCCTGGCCAATGCCGAAACGCAGGCACGCGTGATGGGCATAGAGGACGCGCAGCAGACCGGCGCGAAGATGCTGTTCGGCGAAAAATACGGCGACGAAGTGCGCGTGCTGACGATAGGCAGCTCCAGGGAATTGTGCGGCGGCACGCATGTGAAACGCACCGGCGATATCGGCCTGTTCAAGATCGTCGCAGAGAGCGGCGTAGCGGCAGGCGTGCGTCGCGTCGAGGCGGTCACGGGCGAGGGCGCACTGAGTCTGATCCAGATGAGAGAACGCCAGTTGCGCGCCGTTGCCGACGCAGTGAAGGCGCAGCCGCACGAGGCGGCAACGCGCATCGCGCAGATCATGGATAACGCGAGGTCGCTGGAAAAAGAACTGGCCGCACTGAAATCAAAGCTGGCTTCCGCGCAGGGCGACGAGTTGCTCGCACAGGCGCAGGACGTTAACGGCGTGAAAGTGCTGGCAGCCCTGCTGCCCGGTGCCGATGCAGCGACCCTGCGCGAGACGCTGGACAAGCTGAAAGACAAACTTCATTCCGCCGCAATCGTGCTGGCCTCGGTGAACGATAGCAAGGTGAGCCTGATCGCCGGTGTGACGGCTGATACCACAGCAAAAGTGAAGGCGGGCGAACTGGTCAACTTCGTCGCACAGCAAGTCGGCGGCAAGGGCGGCGGCAGGCCGGACATGGCGCAGGCGGGCGGCACGCAGCCTGAGCATCTGGCAGCGGCGCTGGCGGGGGTTGCGGATTGGGTGAAGGGTAAACTTTAGTTTTTGCCATGCGTAGCTAAGCAACATCAAAACCGCCGGGCCACCCCCGGCGGTTTTGATTTTGACATTCATCCTTCGATACACCGCGCCACACGCGGCACTCAGGATGAACGGCCTTGTTGGAAAGGCTGTTGGGTTACGCGGTAAAACTGCTAACCCAACCTACAAAAGCTGTGTCAGAACGGCAACTTAAAATGCGGCGCTGCCTGCTGAAATATCCTGCGAAAGTCGTTCTGTATGCGCTGCAATCCCTGTTCGGTATCCGCTTCGAAGCGCAGCACGATGGCTGGTGTGGTGTTGGACGGGCGCGCCAGACCGAATCCGTCGGTATATTCGACGCGCAGGCCGTCGATGGTGATGATCTCGACCGCACCGGGAAAGTCAGCCGTCCGTTTCAGTTCTGCCAGCAGCGCGTGGTTCTCGCCTTCCCGGGTCGGTATGTGCAGCTCAGGCGTGCTGAATGCGTCAGGCAATGCCTTGAGCACCGCGCCCGGATCGTCGGTGCGGCTTAAAATCTCCAGCAGCCGGGCGCCCCCGTACAGCCCGTCGTCGAAGCCGTACCAGCGTTCCACAAAGAACAGATGGCCGGTCATTTCGCCCGCCAGCAGTGCGCCGCTCTCTTTCATCTTGGCCTTGATCAGCGAGTGCCCGGTCTTCCAGATGGTCGGCTTGCCGCCGCGCTCGCGTATCCAGTTGAACAGGAGGCGGGTGGACTTGATGTCGAAGACGATCTCCGCACCCGGATTGCGGCTCAACAGATCGGCGGCGAACAGCATCAGCTGACGATCCGGGTAGATGATGGTTCCGTCCCGGGTGACCACACCCAGCCGGTCGCCGTCGCCGTCGAAGGCCAGCCCCAGTTCGCTGTCGTTGTCGCGCAGTGCCGCGATCAGATCCTGCAGATTGCGCGGATCGGACGGATCGGGATGATGGTTGGGAAAGTTGCCGTCCACTTCGCAATACAGCTCTTCAACGCTGCAGCCCAGCTTGCGGTACAGCTCGGCGACATAGGCGCCCGCCGCGCCGTTGCCGCAATCGACGGTGATCTTCATCGGGCGTGCCAGCTTCACATCCGATACGATGCGCGCAATGTAGGCCGCACTTATGTCCTGTTGCGCATAACTGCCCTGACCGTGACTCAGGTCGTTGTTTTCGATCCGCAGGCGCAATGCCTGTATCGCCTCGCCAGACAGCGCCTCCTTGTTCAGCACGATCTTGATGCCGTTGTATTCGGGCGGATTATGGCTGCCGGTGAGCATCACCGCGCAGTCGGTGTTCAGATGAAAGGCAGCAAAATAGGCCATAGGGGTTGCCACGCAGCCGATGTCGATCACGTCGATGCCGCTCTTCTGTATGCCGCGCGCCAGTGCTGCGAGCAGCTCCTGACCGGACAAACGGCCGTCGCGCCCTATTGCAATGGTGTGCTGTCCGCGTGCGGCAGCCTCCGAGCCGATTGCATGTCCTATGGCCTCGACGACCGCCGGAGTCAGCGTCTTTCCTACTATGCCACGTATGTCGTAAGCCTTGAAAATTTCGTTTGGCAGATTCAGCATCAGGGACTTTCGGTGAAATGACGATTTAAAATGGCTCACTCGGAGGACTTCAAATTCTTACGACCGAGCGGCATCTATTATCTCAACAGCGGCTTTAGTTTATGTTTTTTCCGCGTCCTCCGCGCCTTTGCGTGAGTAAAATTCAGATGCTTTGCTCAATTCTCTGCCAAACCACATCCGGCGTGAGCTGGTTCATGCAGTTGAAGTGCCCCCTGGGGCACTCTCGTTTGAAGCAGGGGCTGCACGCAAGATCGAGTTTGACGACCTGTGCCGCAGCAGACAGCGGCGGGGTGAATTGCGGGCTGCTGGAGCCGAACAAGGCGATTAAGGGCCGGTCGAGGGCGGCGGCCAGATGCATCAGCCCGGAGTCGTTGCTGATGACCAGTCGCGCGCAGGACAGCAGCGCGATGGCGTCACCAAGATCGGTGCTGCCGCACAGATTGCGCGCGGTCCTGTTGCCCAGGGCGACAATTTTTTCCGCGACTTCGCGGTCCTTGCCGGAACCGATCAGCCAGACCGCATAACCCAGATCGTGCAGCCGCTGTGCGGTTTCGGCGAAATAGGCCACCGGCCAGCGCTTGGCCGGGCCGTATTCAGCCCCCGGACAGAACACCGCAACCGGCTGATCCAGCGCGAGGCCCAGCTTGTCCAGCGTGGCATCGCGCTCGGCAGTGGAGACGGATAATCCGGGGTTGTCCAGCGGGCGAGGTATTTCCCCACCCTGCTCTTCTGCCAGATAGGCGAAACGTTCCACCATCAGCGGCAGCGCTTTTTTATCCAGTTTGCGCGCGTCGTTGAGCAGGCCGTAGCGCAGCTCACCGACAAAACCGGTGCGCAGCGGAATGCTGGCGAAGAATGGCACCAGAGCCGATTTGAGCGAATTGGGCAATACGATGGCCTGATCGTAATGCGCCGCACGCAGTTGCACACCCAGCCGGTAACGCGCCCCGAGATTCAGCGCACCGTGCGGAAAGGGATTGATGAGGGACTGATTGACTTCCGGCATCGCGCGCAGCAGCCCTGCCGTCCAGGGCGGCGCGAGCACGTCTATCAGGCAACCGGGATAGCGCTGTTTCAGACGCATCAGCATCGGTTGCATCAGCATGCAGTCGCCCACCCAGCTGGGGGCGATGACTAATATTTTATGCATACCGGTCATATTCCTGAAGCCTGTTGCGCGATGATCGAGCCGCGCAACGGCCTGCTAGTGATGCGACTTGGGTAATTCACCCTTTAACTTATACCGTGTTCCGCAATACGGGCAGTGCGCCTCGCCGTCGTGATTCAGCGCAAGCGCGACTTTGGGATGTGCGCTCCACAGACTCATGCCCGGCATAGGGCAGGTCAGTGGCAAATCATGCGCGGTGACTTCAATGTAACGCTGGGTGACAGTGCTCACGGCAATCTCCTTAAACGTAGCTCAGCCAGTCGGTATGCAGCGGATGCTTGCCTGCGACGCAATCGAAGAAAGCCTGTTGCAGCACGGTTGTGATCGGCCCGCGTGAACCTGAACCTATGGTGCGCTGGTCGAGTTCGCGAATAGGCGTGACTTCTGCGGCCGTGCCGGTAAAGAACGCTTCTTCGGCGCAATAGATTTCGTCGCGCGTGATGCGCTTTTCGATCACTTCTATGCCCATCTCCTTGGCCAGCGTAATCACGGATTCGCGCGTGATACCTTCAAGGCAGGAGGTCAGATCGGGCGTATAGAGCTTGCCCTTCTTGACGATAAAGATGTTCTCGCCCGCGCCCTCGGCCACATAGCCGTCGACGTCCAGCAGCAGCGCCTCGTCGTAGTTGTCGTTGGCGACTTCCTGATGCGCCAGGATCGAATTCGCGTAAGTCGTCACCGACTTGGCGCGGCACATGTTCACGTTGACATGGTGGCGGGTGAAACTGGAAGTCTTGACGCGTATGCCCTTCTGCATGCCATCGTCGCCCAGATAAGCGCCCCACGGCCAGGCGGCAATTGCAACATGAGTGGACAGCGTGGTCGCGGCAATACCCATCGCCTCGGATCCGTAGAATGCGATGGGGCGGATGTAGCAGGATTCGAGCTTATTGGCACGCACCACCTCGCGGTGCGCCTCGTTGATAGTTTCCTTGTCGTAAGGCATCTTCATCTGGAAGATGTGCGCGGAATTGAACAGGCGGTTGGTGTGGTCTTCCAGACGGAAAATCGCCGTTCCTTCGGCGGCCTTGTAGGCACGCACGCCTTCAAATACGCCCATGCCATAGTGCAGCGTGTGCGTCAGCACATGAGTAGTAGCATCGCGCCAGGGCACCAGTTTGCCATCGTGCCAGATAAAACCGTCGCGGTCGGACATGGACATATTCGAATTCCTTTGAAGGGTCAGTTGCAAAGCGTGGATTCTAGCGTTTATCGGCGGGTTTATGAAGCACAAGCAGGGTAAATTTATCTGCGCATCGCTCATGCAGCCGCAATAAACGATTTTTTCCGCAGTACAATCCGGTCCTGCCGCACACCCGCAGCGCCAACCCACCGCACAGGAAAGCACCGAGATGTTTGAAGTCATCGTTTTAGCCATTGCACTGAGCATGGACGCATTCGCCGTTTCCATCGGCCTGGGTTCAAAGGGAAACACCCGTGGACTGGGATTGAAGGCAGGCCTTTTCTTCGGTGTCTTCCAGGCATTGATGCCCTTTCTGGGCTATCTGGGCGGCAAGGGCGTGCTAGGCTGGGTCGAGGACTATGCCCGCTGGATAGCCTTCGGATTACTGGCGCTCGTCGGTGCAAAAATGATTTACGAAAGCCTGCAGGAGGGCGTGGAGGAAGACATCACCGCCATCACCAACAAGATGATGCTGGTGCTGGCCGTCGCGACCAGCATAGATGCCATGGCCGCAGGTTTCAGCCTGACCCTGCTGGAAGTCAACGCTTACCTCGCCTGCGCCATCATAGGCGTGACGACTTTTGCTTTCAGCTGGATCGGTGTGCGCATCGGCGAGAAGAGCGGCACCTGGCTGGAGAGTAAGGCGGAGATGTTTGGCGGGGTGGTGTTGATCTTGATCGGGATCAAGATGTTGGTGATGTGATTGCCGTAGCGCGCAATAAGCAACAGGCATTGCCCGCCTCACCAAACAAAAAAGCGTGTGCAAAGCGCACACAATACCGTCTTTGATTCTTTTTCCCCTGAGCGCCGCCGAGTAGCGCAGACTGGTCAGGGGGATTTCGGCGAGGACTGTTCATTCAGAAATAAGGGGTTTTATTGCCTATATTTCGTGGGAATGCCCTTGCGGCATCTGAGCGCGTAGCGCGAGTTCCGCAGCCGCCTGAGCAGTCGAGCAACGCAGGGGACCCACGAAGTGGGCGGCAAACCGGGGGCGATTTCTTTGGGTTACCTTTCTTGGCAAGACAAGAAAGGTAACTTGCTGTCGGGCAACCCCCGACGGTTTTGACTTGTCGAGGCGTTACACCGGAACGTATGCAAGTTTGGATCGACGAGAATACCAGTCCATGTACCGCCGCAGAATCCACCGCTGCTGAATGTCAGTATCAACCGAAACCTGAGCGCGGGACATTTGTTATACCTGGTTACGAATCACTTCAGCTCCAGCACATCCTGCATGTCATACATCCCAGCCGGATTGGCTTTCAGGTAGCGGGCGGCGCGCAGCGCGCCCAGCGCGAAGGTAGCGCGACTGCTGGCCTTGTGGGTGATTTCGATGCGTTCGCCTATGCCCGCATACAGCACGGTGTGATCGCCGACGATGTCGCCGCCGCGCACGGTAGCGAAGCCTATGGTGGAAGGGTCGCGCTCGCCCGTCACCCCTACACGGCCATACACGGCACATGCCTCCAGATCACGTCCCAGCATGCGTGCCACCACTTCGCCCATGCCCAGCGCCGTACCGGAAGGGGCATCCACCTTATGACGATGGTGCGCTTCGATGATCTCGATGTCGTAGCCTTCGGACAGCACGCGCGAGGCGGTTTCCAGCAACTTGAACACCAGATTCACCCCCACGCTCATGTTGGGCGCGAACACGACACCGATATCCTGCGCCGCCGCACCCAGCTGCGCCTTCTGCTGCGCGTTGAACCCGGTCGTGCCTATCACCATATTCACGCCCAGCCTGCGGCAGATTTCCAGATGATGCAGCGTCCCTTCCGGCCGGGTGAAATCGATCAGCACATCCGCGCCCATCAAGGCGGCTTCCACCTCGGCGCTGATCTTCACGCCGCAGGGTGCGCCGGACAATTCGCCCGCATCGCGTCCCAGCATCGGGCTGCCATCGTGTTCCAGCGCGGCATGCAGCACCAGATCATCAGCCTGTGCGACGCTTTCCAACAAAATCCTGCCCATGCGTCCGCTGCTACCGGCGATAGCGATTTTAATTTTGCTCATATCTATATTCCTTCAGGAAAATACCGGTTTCGTGCTATTTGCCCGCTTCAGTCGCTGCGGGCGGCACGGTCAGTCCGCTGTCGTCAATGCGCGCCAGACTGTCGCCGTTGAAATACAACGTCAGGCGTTGCTGCTCGACCAGCTTGCCGCGCTGCTCCAGACGGTATACATAATCCCAGCGGTTGGCGTGAAACGCATCGCTGATCATCGGCATACCCAGCACGTAGCGCACCTGGGCGCGTGACATGCCGATTTTCAGCTTGTCGCGCATCTCCACAGTCACAAAATTCCCCTGGCGAATGTCCATTTTGTAAGGCGATGGCAAGGACAATGAAAAATTGCCGCATGAGGCCAGCGTCAGGGAAAGTAAAATAATTTTAAAGCGCATGGTCTGTAGTCTCGTAATGTCCAAAAGCCGCTGCATGATACCTCAAGCTGCCACGCCCAGCATCTCCGCCGCATGTTTGCGCGTGGTTTCGGTGATCTTGACCCCGCCCAGCATGCGCGCGATTTCCTCGATGCGCTGCGCGTCACCCAGCACCTCGATACGGCTCAGGGTGACACCGTCCTCCACCGCCTTGCTGACCTGCCACTGCCCGTCCGCCATCGCCGCCACTTGCGGCAGGTGAGTGACGCAGAGCACCTGATAATCCCGGCCCAGTTGCTTGAGCAGCAGGCCGACGATCTCAGCCACGCGTCCGCCGATGCCGCTGTCCACCTCATCGAAAATCAGCGTTGGCACGCTGGCAAGCTGACTGGTGGCGACCTGTATCGCCAAACTGATGCGCGACAGCTCGCCACCCGATGCGACACGCGCCATGCTGCGCGCCGGCACGCCCGGGTTGGCGGCGACCTGAAATTCTATCGTCTCCAGGCCATACGCATTACCCTCGGTCAGCGGCAGCAATGCCACGGCAAAGCTGCCGCCTTGCATCGCCAGTTTCTGCATCGCGGCGGTAATTTCCCGCGACAAATTTGCGGCAGCCTGCTGGCGCGCGTGACTCAACAGCTGTGCGCTGTCCAGATAGCGTTGCTGCGCGGCTTGCTCCTGCTGCGCCACGGCCGCCATGTCGGCTTCGTCACCCAGCTCCGCCAGACGCACGACAATCTGTTGCAACACCTCGTCCAGTCGTTCCGGCATGACGCGATACTTGCGCGCCGTATCTATAACATATTGAATGCGCTGCTCTTTTTCTTTTATCTGCTGCGGATCGGTATCCAGATGCTGCTGATAATGGCGCAGGGCATAGACCGCCTCCTGTAATTCCGCCTGCGCCGACTCCAGCAGCTTCAGCGTTTCAGCCAGACCGGCATCATGCTCCATGCCGTCGCGCAAACGCGCCATCAGTGCGTTTAACTGCGCAAGGCAGGCCGTATCCGCCTCGCTCAGGGTCTCGATGCCAAACGCAGCAGTTTCCAGCAGACTCGCCGCATGGGCCAGACGCGCATAGTCTGCCTGCAACTCCTCCCATTCGGCAGCATTGAAGGCCAGACCTTCCAGTTCATTGCGCTGAAACAGCAGCAACTCGCGTTCGGCAGCCATGGCCGAGCGATTTTCGCTCAAGGCGATTCGACGGCTTTGCAAGGTCTGCCAGTCGCGATAACGAGCCGCCACCTCTGCGGCGCGCTCCTGCAAACCGGCATAGCCATCCAGCAGGGCGCGCTGTGCTTCCGGTCGCAACAGCGATTGATGCGCATGCTGACCGTGAATATTCAACAGCAATTCGCCCGCTTCGCGCATCTGCTGCAGGGTCGCACCGCGTCCGTTGATGAAGCCGCGCGAACGTCCGCCCGCATCCAGCAGGCGCCGCATCAGACAGATGCCTTCATCCCCTTTCAGCTCCTGTTCCTTCAGCCAGAGCTGCATATCCGGCAAGGCGCGCACGTCAAATTCCGCGGTGATTTCGGCGCGCTCGCACCCGTTGCGCACCATGGTCGCGTCGCCGCGCTCGCCCAGCGCCAGCGACAAGGCATCTATCAGTATGGATTTCCCCGCGCCCGTCTCTCCGGTCAGCGCGGTAAAACCGGGGCTGAATTCCAGCTCCAGTTCCGATACGATGACAAAGTCACGCAGGCTTAAAAACTTCAGCATTTTGGTGATCCGGACATTAGAACGCCTGATTCCAGAGCAGCTTCTCGCGCAGCGTCGTGTAGTAACTATGCCCCAGCGGATGCAGCAGACAGGCGTGGTCGGGATGACGGGTGACGACAATCTTGTCGTGCAACTGCATATCGAAACTGCTGTGACTATCCAGACGCACGCGTATATCGTCGGTGCGATGCATCAGGATTTCCAGCACTGACAGGCTGTTCACCACGATCGGGCGATTGCTCAGGGTATGCGGACAGATGGGCACCAGCTCCAGCACCTCGAGTCCGGGATGCAGTATCGGGCCGCCGGCCGACATCGCATAAGCGGTTGAACCTGTCGGCGTGGCCACGATCAGCCCGTCGGCACGCTGGTTGTACAGATACTGGCCGTCGATGCGCACTTCAAATTCCACCATGCTGCTGATATTGCTGCGATGCACCACCACTTCGTTGAAGGCCAGACCGCTGAACACTTCGGCCTCGCCGCGCAACACACGCGCCGACAGCAACAGCCGCTGCTCGGTGATAAACCGCCCGTCCAGCATGGCCGCGATGCTGTCCAGCATGTTTTCCGGGGTAAGGTCGGTCAGAAAACCCAGCCTTCCCTGATTCACGCCTATCAAGGGCACATGATGCGGCGAAAAGGTGCGCGCGATATTCAGCATCGTGCCGTCTCCCCCCATCACGATCGCCAGATCCGTCACCGCCGCCATCTCCGCCAGCGCCATCGCGGGATAGGGGTTATCCGTGAGCAACTCGTCGGTCAGCTCATCCACCACCACACTCAAACCCCGTTCAGACAAAAAATCTGCCAGTCGCAGCAAATGCACAGCGACTTCGGGCGAGTTATGCTTACCGATCAGCGCAACGTTTTCAAAGGGAAATTTCATGGGCGCGATTAGACCACATCGCACAGACAATGACAAAGCGGAAGGCAATTATCGACGAGTGGAATCTACAGACACGTCTGCCCAGTTTTGATTGAATCGGCCGTGCAGCACCCGCAACGCTATCGACTCTGGCTTTGGCAGCGGCGAACCATGTCGCCTGCCCATGCGCTCGATGTACTCAGCAAGGAAAAACGGCTCTGCCAACTGCGAATTGCCCGGCACGGAACCATAAGGATGCCGCAGCTTTTACAGTGTCAGCGAAGGCGTCAAAACGTCAGACTTCCATTCGCTCGGCAAACAACATCAGCTGCACACCGATGGTTTAGTCACTCTTCATCCTTCTTCAGTCTCTTGGTGCGCCCGCCCGTCAACTGCTTATAATTTCCCGCCGAAATTACCGGCTTGCCTGTTTGAAGTTCAATATCCTTGCGCGTTCTGCCAGCCACCGCGCCGCCATCTTTCGCATCTTTTTTCAGCGGCTCCATGCCCTGCGAATCGCGGTCACGGTGCAACTTCGTGGTCGTCTCCTCGGCCAGCATGGTGAGGATCAACTCGATGTCCGTCATATGGTCACGCAAATTCTCCCTCGCCAGCGACTTCACCTGTTTGTATTCGTCCACATTGAGACTGAATGCGCCCTGCATGATCTCAGAATCATAAAATTCGCATAGCGATCCGTTCGCCTCCTCGCCCGCTTGCGGGAGAGGATTGAGGAGAGGGTAACGTCAGAATCGCGAACTCCTTGCTGGATGCTACGCCGCGATCTTTCCATTCATCGATCAAGTCCTGCCGCACCGCGATACCGCGCAAGCGCTTGTCTATCCACTCCTTCGGGTAACCCTTCTTTTCGTACAAATCCTGCATCCGCCCCATCGCCAGTTCGGGGTTCTCAATCTCCTTCACCCGCTCATAACCTACTTGCGCCAGCCAGCGTTTGAAAGGTTCGGCTTTAGGTGAAGGAATGGATTGAATGAGGCGAAATAAGCCTTCGGTATTGGCGCAATCGGTGACACGCTGCTTACCGTCCGGTGCTTCGAGTTTCAACCCGTGACAAAATGTCACGTGT
>Ga0209231_1000273_pt1 | contig 33208 bp, 23 predicted proteins | sample Deesub45470m_DNA_FD_188086 | JGI IMG/M metagenome (GOLD analysis project Ga0209231, IMG submission 188086) | Deep subsurface microbial communities from North Pacific Ocean - 450_OLKR46/470m Metagenome (SPAdes) (version 2) | ecosystem: Environmental > Terrestrial > Deep subsurface > Unclassified ... | reverse complement strand
CCCGCCATAAAACAGCCCCGCGTAGCCAGCAAAGCGCCTGAGATAGTCGAGCAACCCATCGTCAGGCAGGCTGTTGCCGTGGAACCCGTCGTCGTACCCGTCAGCAAACCTCCCGATCCGGACATCGTTGCGCGTACCGAAGCACTGGATGCCCTGGAGGATGGCAAGCTGGAACTGGCCGAAACCTCCCTGACGGAATTGCTCAAACGCAGGCCGCAGGATTCGGAAATACTGGGTGGGCTGGGCTTTGTAAAATTACGCCAGGGCAAGCAGGCTGAAGCCGAAAACTGGTTTAAACAGGCCTTGCGCGTATCAGACGAGGATAGCGTCGGAAAATGGACCAGTCTGGCCACCACAGCCGGATTCTGGAAAAACATACGCCTGGCTGACGAACGACTGGAAGAGAACCAGCTGCGTGAGGCGGAAGCCGCCATTCAGCAGGCGCTGCTCCTGCAACCGGAAGACCCCTACGCGCTGGCATTGCTGGGCAATATCAAGGCGACCGACAACGACCTCATCGAGGCTGAACGCCTGTATCGGCAGGCGCTTGACAAGGAAGGCCACAACGTCGCTGCGATACGCGGACTGACCAGCCTGCTGACGCGCACTCAGCGCAGTGCGGAAGCGCTGGAACTGCTGGAACGGGTTTTCCGGACTTATCCGGATGAGCTGAACCAGAACCCTGATAACCATGCCGGATTGCTGAGGGAAGAGGCGGACCTGTATATCGCCGCGCATCGCCCCAGCCACGCGGTACAGGCCCTGGAAATGGCGCTCGTGCTCGCCCCCAAAAATGCCTGGGTCAGATTTTCGCTGGCCAAGTTGTATATCAGCCTGAATCTCACGCCGCTGGCCATACAGGTGCTTCAGGAGGGCGCAACCCTGTCTCCCAAAGATCCGGACATGCACTATGTACGCGCCCTCGTGCTGATCAGCCTGAATGACTATGCGGGCGGCCTGGACAGTCTTGCCCAAATCCCTGATGCGGAAATGACCAAACCCATGCGGGAAACATGGAATCGCGCGCTGATTCAATATCATTTCCAGCAGGCCGAGAGCATGCTTGCCCAGGGCAATCGCAAAGAAGCCATCCGCATCATGTCCATCGTAGAGACCCAGGCACGCAACAATTACCCCGCGACAGAACAGGTCGCCGAAGGCTGGTTCGGACTCGGTCTGCAGAAGCAGGGACTCAATGCGATGCGCAAGCTGCCTCAACCCGTGCCGCTGGGCACGCAAGTATATTTCGCCTCTCTGCTTAACCGCGCCGGAGCGGATCAGGAACTCGCCGCCTACCTGCCCTCGCTGCGCATTCCGGAAGGCACGGATGTCACCACCCAGAAATATCAGGCTACCCTGCGTGATATCGAATTTGCGATGGCGGGCAGGCAGTACGACAGGCTGATGAAGGCGGGCAAGGCCGAACAGGCGCAACAACTTGCCGATAGCGTGCTCAATACGGGCCAGCTGAGCAATTCAGACTATTTCAAGTATCACCGAACCTATTTTGCACGTTCGGAATTGCCCGAAAACGCGATACCGCTGCTGGAACAGGAAAAAGAACTCTACCCGAATGATCTGAGCATACGCTGGGATCTGGCCTATGCCTACTATCAGGCCAAGCAGAACACCCAGGCGCAAGGTGCAATACAGGAACTGCTTTCCCTGACGACGGGTGACGATATAGACATGCGTTTGCGGGTCTCCAAACTCCAGCAGAACATGGGAGATCATGCGGGCGCGAAACATACCATCAACGACTTGCTGAACCGTTTCCCCGAAAACACGGATGTCCTGATGCAGGCCGGAAATATTGCGCGCTCAGAAGGCAAGTACAACAGGGCGATGAGCTACTACCGCAAGACCCAGGAACAGGCTCAGAAACCCGTTGTTACAGAAACCAGGTCAGTCAAACCGGTTAAGGATGAAGCGCCCGACGATGTATTGCTGGATCTGCTGCCTGCACAGCAGATGACAACGGGCTCACGCATAATCAAGACTCGGCGTGTCGCGCCCGCGCTGGCAAGCACGAAAGAGAGTGACAAGATTTACCGTGCCGCCCTGGCAGGCGATGCTGCGACTAAAAAGCGTGTGGTCGGCGGTGCGGCAACCGCTGCCGAACAGGAAATGGAGAGCATCGCAGCGCGGCGTTCGGCGAAGATAGAGGCTGGACTGGACATACAGTCAAAAACAGCCAGCAGCGGAACATCGACTTATAACGCGACGGAGATCCCGCTGCGCGCACGCTTTCCTATCGGATATGAGGCGCATGGAACCGTTCAGGTCGATCTGGTCAACATCGATGCCGGCACACTGCCGTCCACCTATAACGACTCGGCCTTGTTCGGGAAGATACAGGCCTATGGGATTCCAACACAGCCCATACCGCAAAAGGCATCGGGCACCTCCATAGGCTTCGGCTATGAACAGGAATCCGTAAGAGCGGACATCGGCGTTGTCGGCATAGGCTTCCCGGTCAGCAACGTGGTGGGCGGTCTGCGCAAGGGGGGGGACGTGGGGCGCATGAGTTACTCGCTTACGCTCTCCCGCAGACCTTATACCGGCTCACTGCTCTCTTATGCGGGCGCCAAAGACCCGGCTACAAACACGACATGGGGCGGCGTGACCAATACAGGCCTGGGTCTTTATATGTCCACTACCCTCAAGGACTTCAACGTATCGACGATGGCTTCCTACGGACTGCTGCGCGGCAAGAACGTCCTGAATAACGATCGCCTGTATTTGCGCGCCGCCTTTGATAATGACGTCTACAGCACCGATGACATGATCCTGAATATGGGGTTGAATGCCAGTTACACACGCCATTCCAAGAACCAGGCCTACTACACCTTCGGCCACGGCGGCTATTACAGCCCACAAAGCAGCCTCGGCTTCAGCCTGCCTATCGAGTTAATCGGTCGCGAAGACATGCTGTCCTACCAGCTCAGGCTCAACTTATCCTATTCACGCACCAGCGAGGATGCCGCCGTCTTCTACCCGACCGACCCCGGCTTGCAGGCACTTGCGACAGCGACTGCGGCGGGAGGGCTCTTCCCCAGGGGCTATCCCCAGCCGATCTACGGGGGTGGCACAGGAGGCGGCTATGGCTACGGCCTGCGCGCAGCGGCCGAATATCGGTTCACGCCGAATTTCGCGTTCGGCGGACGCTTCAACATGGAGCGCTCGGCCTACTACGCACCCAATTCGCTGTTGTTCTACCTAAGGTATATGTTTAACCCGGAAACAGGCCAGGTCAGGATGCGTCCAGACCCGGTGACGCCTTATTCGCAATACTAAACGTGAATACGGGCGAGAATTCATACTCGCCCGCTCGTCTACTGGCATAAAGATTGACAGTTCGGGCAGACCGCTTGTCAAAATCCGGCCTTTCCTAGGAATAACGCAAGGCCGCCGTTAAGCTACAGCTTGCCCTTGCTTAACGCCTCCAGCCACTGACGTTCGGCATCATTGATCGGCATCTCGATCACGCGCTCAGGAATTTCCCACACTATCGTCCCGGGCGGATTGTCGCGGAACGTCGCTCCGGCAAAAAAGGCGATAGCGGCTCCCGAAAAATTTCCCCCGTCCTTAGCCAGATTCGCCACGGGTTCGCCCAGCTTATGCTCCAGAAACGGCACAAAATTGCTGTTGCGGGAATAAGAGGTGCCTATCAGCGCAATGGCAGGCAAACCGGCATCACCAAACAAATCATCGCTTTCTACGGCAATCGGCGCAACTTCCGTGGTCTGTACCTTTTCCATAGCGGGGCGCAGGAATCCTGGCAGTCCATCCAGCCCGGCCAGATGCACCAGGTCACCGGATCGCTCGATACGCACGGCCTCCGGCAGCGTAGCGTCTGCCGCGGGAACGGCCCATTTAAGTTCACCCAGACGGGTTGCCACCGTCCGGGCTGCGGCATACGCACCCGTTTCATTCCAGTGCGTATCCGTGCGGTAATAGCGCTCTCCCGACGTACTGTCCAGCACGGCAGTCATATCCAGCGTTTCTACACCGTGCGGCTGCAGCAATGCCAGCCAGTTCACCACCCGCTTATCAAACAGCGCGGAACGCCTGAGCCCGCAAAGATGCGCGCTTTCTATGCGCGTTTTGTCAGGCACCACTGCCACCAGCAGCCTGATGCCGCGTTCATTCAGGCGACTGGCGAGTTGCGCTGCCAAGGCGGCCCTGAACTCAGCCGATTTGTTCCGGTCAGGATGCAGCGTTAATTCATCGGCCAGGAACAGCCACTCCGGACAGCCCGCACGCACACCGGGGCCTAAATCACCCGTCAGATTCCACAGCATGCCGCGCTCAATCTGGTTGAAAGTGCTGCCCAGCACGAAGTGTTTATTGAGCAATTTGGTAAAACGCCGTGTTGATTCGCCGCTCAGGATGTTGTCCGGCTTCTTCAATTCAACCCAATCTTCATCCGGCACGGCCTTGAGCGACAGAAAGGAGACGACGAAGCCCGCCATCAGCAGGACAGCGAATGCCAGCACCGGCAGTAGAATCATGTATTTTCGTTTTATCAGCATGGTCGGCTTCCCTGTCAAAACTGAAAATATAAGAACGGCGGAGACTGTTGGCCGGTCAGCACGATAAGTGCATAGGAAAATGCCAGCACCGGCCAGACGGCACGCCACGTGTGCGTGCCGAATATCCACCAGCCGGTCTGTGCAATGCGCGTCGCGGGGTAAATAATGCAGACCACCCCCAGGATGAAGGAGGCATATATCGTCGGGCGCAAGGCCAGCGCAACTTCGTCGCCCATCGCCATGCCATTAAAACCGAATTGCCCTGCCCACACTGTCATCGCAGCTGAAAAATCAGTCGCACGAAACACCGTCCAGGCCAGCATCACGACTATCAGGGTAAGCAGGCGCGAAAAAAAGTCGGGCATGGCATAACCCATGTTGTTGTAGGCACGCGCAATGCAAAGCGCCGCACCATGAATGAAACCCCATATCAGGAAATTCCAGCTCTCCCCTCCGTGCCACAGGCCGCCTATCGACATGGTCAACATCAGGTTGATGTAGGTGCGTGTCTGACCGCTGCGATTACCGCCCAGCCAGGCGATATACAGGTAGTCGCGCAGCCACGATGACAGGGTGACATGCCAGCGTCGCCAGAAATCCTGTATGGACACGGCAAGATACGGGTTGTTGAAGTTGATTTCAAACCTGAAACCCAGCATCAATCCCAGACCGATAGCCATCAGACTGTAACCGGCAAAATCGAAATAAAGTTGTATGGTATACGCGCCGCAACCTATCCAGGAATCGATCAACGTAGGGGCGGACTGAGTAAATACCAGCTCGACCAGAGGCGAGAGCGGATCGGCGATCAGCACTTTCATCGCGAAGCCGATCATGAACAACCGCACGCCGGATGCGAATTCCTCTGCAGAAAAAAACCGTTCCCTGAGCTCCTTCTCAATCACCTTGTAACGGACGATAGGCCCGGCTATCAGATGAGGAAACATGGCGATATAGGCGCTGAAAAAACTTAATTTGTATTGCGCCTGAACCGTGCCGCGTCGCACATCAACCAGATAGGAAATGGCATGCAACACGGTAAACGAGAGTGCGATAGGCAGGAATATCGTTTCCCAAGCGATCAGCGGATGCTCCTGACTGCCGAACAGGTCATTGAGGGATTGCACCACGACATTGGCGTATTTGTACCAGGCCAGACTGGCCAGATTCACCAGAATCGCGCCTGTCATCATGCGTGTCTTATATTTTTCCGAAACCGATTTGTCGATCAGTATCGCCGCCAGCCAGGTGACGATGGTCAGGGCAATAATCAGAATCAGAAATTTTGGCGTCCACCAGGCATAAAACAGCCAGCTTCCGATCAGCAGCGTGTGATTACGAAATCGTGGCGGGGTAAGAAAGTAGAACGCGAAAAAAACGGGCAAGAACAGCGTCAGAAATTCCAGAGACGCAAATACCATAAATTGTGACTCCGAAATAATGCAGTTTAATAAAAAACTCTACAGCTCCCCGCATGGATTACGGCAGGCGAGCACTCGCGGGTAAGCACAGTGATCAACCGCTGCGCGCCTTATCAGTCACGCACAAAAAATGCCTGCCGGGTGTTTTTCAGTGTCAGCAGAAATACGCTATAACGTTCACCGGGCTGGAGCTGTGACAGATCGACCGACGCACCGCCAGAGCGCCCGGCACAGGCGACCGTGGCACTCAGCTTGACGGGATTAACCAGGCGGCGCTGCACGGTAAAAGGCTGAATTTTGTCCAGTATGGTGACGTTTTTGGCACCGCCCTGCATGACGGCAGCACCGCACTGGGCGTCCAGATTAAACAGCGCCAGCGACGAACGCATCGCATTGAAATCACTCGGCGTTTCTCTGACCAGCTTGGTCTTGACGCGCCCCTGGCTGCCGGGCATTACGGCAATCGTGATGTATTCCCACGGGCTCCCGACCACGTCCACCGGGATTTTACGGTTGTTACTCTGTATCGTTGCGGATAATTTTGAACCCGACTTCACCGGAAAAAAACGGGACGCACGCCCTTCCGCCTGAGCCGTCAGCTCAACTTTCGCCGAACCTTGCGATGAAATGACCGTAATATCCTGTTCCGTCGCATTTACGAAGCGGACATAGGACGATTCTTCTGACGGGCCGGTTTCATAAAGTTGTGGTTCCGCATGCACAAGAACCGTGCCTGCACACGTAGCTGCCAGCAGCAACCCGACCATGCGACGAGCGCAATTTCTCATATCAGCCTCAGCGTTTGATTTTTTGCAAGACATCGGACGAAACTATCACCCGTGAAATCGCGCTGCCCCAGGCTTGATAACCGGCCTTGGTAAAATGCTGTCCGTCATCGTGGAGCGTACCCCATTCGCCCGGCTTGGACATGGCCAGAGAATTGATATAGATGCATGGTGAGACGATATCCGCGAGGTATTCGGACATTTCCTTCACGCGCGGAAAGTTTTTGCCGTTCTTGCCGCCTTCATTCCCCCACGCAGGCCCCACCCACACACAACTCGCGCCACTAGCCTTGATACCCTTGGTCAGCGTGCTGACTTCATTCCATATCCAGGTTTTAGGCAGGCTGGCATTCTTATAACCCGCCATGGTGTCACCGTTAACGACCACGATCAAATCAGGGTGATGTAAATTTACCAGTTCGGGCAGGGGTTTGGTAGATCCCGCTTCACCCGCACGAATTCTCAGTGGCCCGTCATCCAGCCTGAAAGCACTGCCGCAGGGCGGCTGCATAGTTTTCATCCACGCACCGGAGGGCGTACCGCACGCGCCATACGAATAAACTCTGGCACCGTTGCGCATCAACTCGTCATGCAAGGTGGTAATCAGATAATCCTTGGTTGACAGATGGCTGTCACCAATCACCAGTACCGTCAGACCTGCCAAGAGTAAGCTCATTATTTAATCCTTATATTCTCGCGTTAAACAAACGGCGCAAGTTTAAGCGCTGGATTTATGGTTGTCCAGATTTATGAAAATAACCCCCGCCAAACATAGACCTGAACATAGATATATCTATATACTCCGTTTCACCTTATGACATAGTCCTAATCTGATTATATCTTCCTGAGTTCCTATGCACAGAACGCCCAAGCGGCCGGATTACCTGCACAAACCTGACGAACAGGAAGAACAACCGGCCATCACAAAACCACAATCGTTCGTAGCGAATGAACAGCCGTTGTCAGAAAACACACCGCACAAACTCCGGACACCCATAGAACCGCGACAGCCAGGCGACGATCGGAACGATGGCAGAAGGAATATCGGGCGACGCAACATACCTCCCAACAACTTGGCCGGCCGTTCCATAGGGAACAGACGAGCACAGATCGGTTTGCAGCGCGCTCAGCCCACGCCCACCTTGGCAAATTACCTGAGCCATCTCGGTGAGGAGGCAGCCGCAAAGCCTGAGAATCAGCAACGCGACACGCCAGCAGAGCCTCAGGCGACTGGCAGCGATCAAAACGAAGGTAGAAGGAATGCCGGGCGACGCAACATACCGCCCAATCACCTGGCCGGCCATTCCATAGGAAACAGACGAGCACAGGTAGGCGTGCAGCGTGCGCAGCCCACGCCCTCGTTGACAAACTACCTGAACCATCTCGGTGAGGAGCATGAAAATCAGGAACGCGACGCCCCCGGAGCACCTCAGGCGATAGACAGCGATCAACCGAGAGACAGCGCGCATGCGGTGCAAGGCAACGCTGCATCGCCGGACGAGTCAGTCAGCCTCACCGTCGACGCCAGCAGCGCACGAATTGCGCAGCCCTCTCACCCGACCAAGCCCCGCTGGATATCCTGGCTGACCTGGTTTGCAGCACACAGCAAGCGGCCGGACACATCCTCCCATACCGGGATTACGCTGGGAATATGGGGCTATTATTTCGCCGCAAAACTGGCCCTGCTCTGGATGAATCTGATTTCTTTTCATCCGCTGGAAAACCTGGCTCTTGCCGTGTTCATCCTGTTTTCCAGTGCCAGCCAGCGCCTGCGCCGGATCAGAAACACCCTCATCGCCGTGTCTGCTCTGGCACTGCTTTATTACGACTCGTGGCTGCCGCCTATCGCCAGAGTCGTCGCTCGCGCGCCCTCCCTGGCCGATTTCAAACTTATTTATCTTCTTGAATTAACGACACGCTTCATCAGCCTGCCCGTGATTGCCATCCTGCTCGGCGTCTGCCTGGTGTATTGGATAGTGTCGCATCGCCTGCGGAGCGGCGCGCTGGTCATCGCCTGCCTCGCGGCTTTGTCACTGCTCGAGTATCCCCTCCCCAACTGGATGACCAACCCGTCTGACACCCTTGAGCAAACCGCATCGACAGATAAACCCAGCATGGATCAGATCGCACAAACTTTTTTTAGCGATGAGGCACAGCGCAGTGTCTCGCTCCCCATGCCCCAGGCTGATGCCGCTCCGTTTGATGTGATTTTCATTCAAGTCTGCTCACTCTCGTGGGACGACCTGCATTACGCAGGACTGGATCAACATCCCTTATGGCAGCGTTTCGACATCTTGCTGACAAAATTCAATTCAGCCACGTCTTACAGCGGGCCGGCCGCGATACGTTTGTTGCGCGCCACATGTGGGCAGCCGGAACACAGCAGCATGTATTCGACTATGCATGATAATTGCTATCTGTTGAATAGCCTGAACAATAATGGCTACGAGACGAATTTTGCCATGAACCATGATGGCAAATTCGATGATTTACTGGGGCAAATCAAATCGTACGGTCAGGTGACGGCGTCTCCCTTGCCAGTGAACGGACTCGAGATCACTCAGCGTTCATTCAACAACTCTCCCGTTTACGATGACTTGATGGTGCTTAATCGCTGGCTGGAAACCCGGCAGCAATCCGCCAGCCCGCGCGTCGCGCTTTATTACCACACAGGCAGCCTGCATGACGGCAATTTTTTGCTGGGCACCGAATCCTTGCCGAACACCTTGCAAACTTATCAGAAGCGTCTGCTCACCTTCCTGGACGAGATGGAAGCCTTCATGCAGAGTCTGGAGCAGTCCGGCAGGCGTGCGGTTGTCTTCATGATTCCAGAGCACGGAGGAGCCGTGCGCGGAGACAGCAGGCAAATATCCGGTTTGCGGGAAATCCCCACGCCTGCCATCACGCTGGTGCCCGTCGGCATCAAGGTCACGGGCGGAAATGTACAACGCAAGGGTGACACGCTGCTGATTGACCAGGCGACCAGCTATCTGGCGATTTCGCATATCGTGGCGCGCATGCTGGAAAATTCACCTTTTACCAGCAACACCTACGCGCCGTCCGATTATGTCGCGGATTTGCCGTCCACCCGATTTATCGCGCAAACCGAAAACGCCATGGTGATCGAGGAAAATGGCCGGTTTCATCTGAAAGTCGGCTCACAGAGCTGGAGTGATTACACCGAATTCAATATTTCAACCAACCGTTGATGACTGCCCTATGAAGAAAACCACCTCATGGGCTGAATACCTGAACAAACCTGGAGAGCAGGTAAAGCAATCACGCCCCGCGGAACCGCAATCGCCTGAGGCGGATGAACAGCCGCCTTCAAAAAACCGGCGGCACGAATCGCAACAGGCAAGCTCAACCGAGAACGGTGACAGGACAGATAACGCGCAGCGCGAGAATTCTGTATCCTCCAACAAATCAGCCATCCCCCCCATCGGCAACAGAAGAACGCGCCCCAGGCAACGCCAGGCTCCGATAGCCAGCGCCTCGCCTCTGCCCGCAATGTCCTCGTGGGCAAACTATCTGGACAAACTGAGCGAGCAAGTACTGTCAGAGAATGAGAATCAGCAGCCCAACGCGCCCTCAGAACCCCAACCGGCTAGCTCAGTTCTGCACGATGACAGGACGAATACCGAGCGGCGCGAGAATTCGCTACCCTCCAACGAGCCAGCCGACCTCCCCATAGGCAACAGAAGAACACATGCTGAGCAGCGTCAGGATACGGCCGAGCAGCCTGTAGCTGAACACAGACCTTATTGGGCTGTCGTCCTGAGCTGGTTTTGGGTACATATCAGACGGCAGGTGAGATCGCGACAACTTCCCGGCACGGGGACAAATCTCCCTGAAACGGAGGCCTCCTTCCATAGCAGAATTTCACTGGGAATATGGGGCTATTATTTTGTTGTGAAGCTGACTTTGCTCTGGATGAATCTGATTCCGTTTCATCCGCTGGAAAATCTGCTGCTCGCAACGCTCATTTTATTTTCCAGTACCAGCCTATATTTTTACAGGATTAAAAACACCCTCATCCTGGTTGCCGCCCTGACCCTGCTCTATTACGACACATGGCTGCCGCCCATCAGCAGTGTAGTGTCTCAGGCATCATCCCTGTCAGATTTTAAATTCAGTTATCTTGTTGAATTAACATCGCGTTTCATCAGCCTGCCGGTAATCGCCGTCTTGCTCACGGTCTGCCTGTCATACTGGATAGTGTCGTATCGTTTGCGGGTTGGCGCACTGGTCTTTGCCTGCCTCGCGGCTCTGTACCTGTTCGAGTATCCTGTTCCCAATATGATCTCAGAGCCCGCATATGAACCATCCACAGCTGTTTACCAACTAAAACCGGACATGGATAAGGTCGAAAAAACTTTTTTTGACCATGAGGCACAACGTTCCGTCTGGTTGCCCATACCTCAGGCAGATGCCGTACCGTTCGATGTGATTTTTATTCATGTTTGTTCGCTCTCATGGGACGATGTGCGTTACGTGGGCCTGGATCAACACCCCTTGTGGCAGCGCTTCGATATATTGCTGACAAAATTCAATTCAGCCGCGTCTTACAGCGGGCCGGCCGCCATACGCCTGCTGCGCGCCACATGCGGGCAGCCTAGTCACACCAACATGTATTTGGCAGCCAATGACAATTGCTATTTGATGGACAATCTGCGCAACAGTGGTTTCGAGGCCAACTTTGCCATGAATCATACCGGCAGATTCGATGACTTTCTGGGGACGGTCAAGGCGCACGGGCACTTGACGGCTGCACCCGTAACGCTGAACGGCCTGGAAGTTGCTCAGCGCGCCTTTGATGATGCGCCGGTTTATGATGATCTTAAAGTGCTTGATCGCTGGCTGGAGACCCGAAAAAAATCCGCCAGCCCGCGTGTCGCGCTTTATTACAATACGGTGAGCCTGCATGATGGCAATCATTTCCCGGGCGCGGAATCATTGCCTAATACGTTGGAAACTTACCAGGGGCGGCTGCGCACCTTCCTGGACGAGATGGAACAATTCATGCACAGTCTGGAAAAATCCGGCAGGCGCGCGGTGGTGGTCATGGTTCCGGAGCACGGAGGTGCGGTGCGTGGCGATGCCAGACAAATATCCGGATTGCGTGAGATTCCGACACCAGCGATTACACTGGTGCCCGTCGGCATCAAGGTCACAGGCGGCAATACCCAGCGCAAAGGCGACACATTGCTGATTGACCAGGCGACCAGCTATCTGGCCATCTCGCATATCGTGGCGCGCATGCTGGAAAACTCACCCTTTACCAGCAACACATACGCCCCGTCCGATTATGTAACGGATTTGCCGTCTACCCAATTTGTCGCGCAAAACCAGAGCACCACATTGATCGAGGAAAACAGCCGACTGCACCTGAAACAGGGATCATCCGGGTGGGAGGAATACACCAACATACGCTGAATGCTATCCTGGCGCACCGACGCAGACCAGCACTCAAACTGAGCCGGTTAACGTCTGGCCTTCTTCGATTTAGGTGCCGCGTTTTTCCATAGCGGAGGAGGTTCCGGCTGACGGGTCTGGTTATAACTGACCGCCAGTTCTGCCGCGACCTGGCGCAACAGCAACTCGGCTTCCGCATTGTTTCCCTGCCTGACCAGCGCATCGGCGCGGTCAATCTGCACGTGAGCCCAGGCCATTTTTTGCAACTTGCCCATCTCAGCAGTGCGCGAAACAGGCGAAATCTTGTCTAGCGTGTGCAAGGTTTCCCACCACAGACGCTGTGTCGCATACAACTGCGCGCTGGCGTAGAGCGCGTCCGGCAAATCAGGATATGCCGCCAGCACGCTATCTATCTGCAGCCGCGCTTTCGCCATCTCGCCCGCACCCTGGTAAATCTTCGCCAGATCCAGGCGCGCGCTCATGCTGCCAGGATTCTTCAGCAGACTGTTCTCCAGCGCCGAGCGTGCATCCACATCGTCTCTTGCGGCAGCCTGAGGCGGAGCAGCACGCCTGGACAGGCCCGCCGGATGAGCGGGCTCAAGCGTATACAATTTGTTCCTTAGCTGGTCGGCAAGATCACTGCGGCCGCGCGCTTCCCAGTATTGCGCCTGCTCATCCAGCTCCTCACGGCTCAGCGCCGTTCGGCCATGTTCCGGGACGCCGGATACCCTTTGCGTACGGCTGTCCACTGCGAGAATATTTCGGTCTACGCTTGCGATGGCCGCATCCCTGCCAGCGCCCGCTACTGTGGGTCTGGCTTTACTGGCCAGATCGCTGCGGCCGCGCGCCTCCCAGTATGCTGCCTGCTCTTCCAGCTCCTGCTTGCTGGGTACTGCGCCCGCCTGTGTCATGCCGGGTTCTGACGTACCGAGTTGCGCCTGACTGGCGGATGCACTGCGTGCGATGACCTTCTCCGCCAGCGCGATGCGCTTGCCGGCAGCTGAATTTTTGCCGGGTACCGCATTGCCCGGCTCAGTCATGACCAAAGCAGGCTGATCCGGCACTTTGGCGACCAGATCGCTGCGGCCGCGCGCCTCCCAGTACGCTGCCTGCTCTTCCAGTTCCTGCTTGCTGGGTGCTGCCGCACCGGTTTCTGACTCACTGAGTTGCGCCTGACTGGCGGATGCACTGCGTGCGATGACCTTCTCTGCCAGCGCGATGCGCTTGCCGGCAGCGGAATTTTTGCCGGGTACCGCATTGCCCGGCTCAGTCATGACCAAAGCAGGCTGATCCGGCACTTTGGCGGCCAGATCGCTGCGGCCGCGTTCTTCCCAGTACTGCGCCCGATCGTGCAATTCCTGTCTGGAAGGCTGGGCAACCAGCGCTTGTACATTCTCGTCCAGGGTGGGCTGCGGTTGACTCACGACCTGCCTGTTTTCGGCTGTTGTTATCGCCGGTTTCGCAGCGACACTTACAGCCTGTATTTCAGGCTTGCTGCTTACGGTAAATTTCGGCTTGTCCGCCATTTCCGGATTCATGGCATCAGGTTTGCCGCTCACTGCCACCTCGGGTTGCGGCGCTAATTCCTTGCGTATCTTGGCGGACAAGTCAGCGCGTCCACGGCTGTCCCAGTACTGTGCCTGATCCAGCAGCTCCTGCCTCGACGGCTGGTCGCTAACCAGCAACGACCCGCCCGGGGTCGAGTCAGGTTCGGATTCTGGCAGTGCGGGTTTAATTCCGCGCTGGTAAAACTCCCGCCATTTTTCCGGCGGAGCAGCTTCGTACGGTGCCCTGAGCGTCACGCCAGGAACGCGACCCGTTTCAACTCTGGTCAGCACATCAGGCGCAGCCCCGCCCATTGCGTTCGCCACTTTCGGCTCAACTGGCTGTTCAACGGCCTGCTCAGCACGGCCATTTATCGCAATCTGGGAAGCAATCGGAGTCGATATCTGGTCATCGGCTGGCAGTGGTGCACCCGCTGTCGGCACGCTTTCTTTCAGCCCGCTCTGATAAAGGTCAGCCCAGTCTTCCACTTTCCTGCCATCCCGTTCCGGCTGAATTTCCGCGGCTGGTTCCAGCGTCGTATGTTGCGCGGTCTCCGGTACCGTTGCGACAGCCGCGTCGGCTGATGCGGGGATATCTTGTTCTGCTTTGCCGCTTTCCAGGTTGTCGGGATGGGCTAACGTCGGCTGCTCTATATTGGTTCCCGTGGGTGTTTGATAGCGGGCCAGGCCCGCCTGTGCCTGGACATTATCCGGATCAACCAGCAGCAATTGCTGCCAGGCCTGGGCAGCCATGTCACTGCGGCCTGTTTTCTCCCAATACTGCGCCCTTGCCATCATTCCCTGCGTATCGGGCTGCTCCTGGGGCATCGCGGCAGGCGCGCTGTCAGGCTGCGAGTTGGCCGCAGGAATAACTCCAGTATCGGACTGAACCACAGGCGTGTCTGCGACATCATTTGCAATTTTGTCTGCCTGCGGTTCAACAATGACGGCTGGTGCCTCGGTCTGCTCCTGGCGCATCGCGACAGGCGCGCTGTCAGGCTGCGAGGCTACCGCAGTAATGACCCCGGTATCGGGCTGAGCCGCCGGCGTGTCTGCGACATCATTTGCTATCTTGTCTGTCTGCGGTTCAACAATGACGGCTGGTGCCTCGGGCTGCTCCTGGGGCATCGCGACAGGCGTGCTGTCAGGCTGCGAGGTTGCCGCTGTGATGACCCCGGTATCGGATTGAACAGCAGGCGGGTCTACGACATCATTTGCTATCTTGTCTGTCTGCGGTTCAACAATAACAGCTGGCTCGGCAGCCTCGGGCTGCGCAGGGTGCGGTAGAGCAACCTGATTGCCTGCATCTGCCGCCTTCGCTTCCGGTAATTGACTGCCCGAGTCGACGGTCGGTTCACCATCAACAGCGTGATCAGCTACGGCCTGGCCTGAAGAATTGCCCTGCGGAGCGCTTCCCTGTTCTGCATCTGTTCCATCTGGCTGCGCCTTGAGCCCGTCCGGATACAGATCGGCCCAGTCTTCCACTTTTCTGACTGGCTCATGCGAATGAGTGACTGCCTGCGTTTGCACAGCTGCGTCAGAGTCGGCAGACGCAACCGTGCTCGAAGCGCCGCTTTCCGGCTCTACACCAAGTTCAGGCGCGGACTTCGCCTGATGCCGCGCAAGGCCTGCCAGCGCCTGCGCATTATCCGGATCGACCAGCAGCAATTGTTGCCAAGCCTGGACAGCCATGTCACCGCGCCCCTGCCTGTCCCAGTAATTTGCCCTGTCTGTCAGGATTTTCTTTTCCTGCTGAGTGTCACTTGCCAGAGCCGGTAACGACATGGGCAAAATGGCGAGCATTGCAAGCCAGGCTATTTTATTACGGAACATGATGACTTCCACTTTGCGGCAAGTTGCCCTTGCGAAGAAAAACTGAAACGATGCTCCATCCAGCCCTGGCCGAACAGCGTGAGCACCTGGTCGTAATAGCGCGGATTCTGCCCGATTAACAAACCGCTCGCATCACGTTGTGCAAGCAGCCTGTCCTGCTGCAAACGCAACGCCCTCTTATTTCCCATCGTTGAGAAATAAGGCAGCAATGCAGCGGAAAAACTCGGCGGACTGACGCCGGCTACCTGCCCTGTTTGCACATCAACGGTCAACGGCGGGAAGATTTCATGTGCAGGGATCTGTCGATTCATGCCATACAGGTTTTTTTTCAATTTTGCGGCCATCGGGTCTCGTTTGGATAGCATGCCCCACCACAAATAAACACGAATGGCATCATATGAACCCTTGCTTCCATGCTGCGGATCAGCCATATATCCTTTTCCGGGTACATACGCCGCCCAGTCGGGTACAAAGCCCCGTGCACTTAGCGCCTCAAGCAACTTGAGATTGCTGTTGATGACCTCATTCCACGGTCCTGATGGATCTGTTTTTGCAAAAGTTCTCAACAATTGCACTGGCAAATAGCTGGGATTGATGCGGCTGCCGCCCTGTTCCAGATCAAATCCTGTTTCAGCCGGCAGCAGTATTGCGCCCGACCCAGGGAATTCACGTATCAGACGCATGCGTATATTGGCCAGCATCAAATTACCCTGCGCCGTGTAGCGCGGCTCACGCCACAAACGCCCCGCTTCCAGCAAGGTATAGGCTAGCCATGTGTCTGCATCAGCAGCCGAATTTGCATCGACCACGCCCCAATGTCCATCGGGCCTTTTTCCCCATTGCCAGGCGGGCAGGCGGGCAGTCAGATCAGCCGCAGCCAGATTTTCACGCGTCCATGTCAGTATCCGGTCGAAGGCGTTGCGGTCATTGGCTACCAGCGAGAAAAACAGCGCATAGGCCTGACCCTCCGAGGTGCTGTAGCGCTGTTCACTCTCATCGGCCAGCACCCGTCCGTCAGACTGAATGAAACGGCTGCTGAATGCACTCCACAACGGCCAATCGACACACGAGCCGGCGTGTGACGATGGCACCACCAGCATCAGACAACAAACCAGCAGACTGGCGCCACGACGGGTTTTTTGACCGATCGAGGCGAGCATGATTTATTGTCCCAGTCGTTTGGCCGAACGCATGCGCAAATATCGGAAGGCCATTACCGCTACCAGCAGCGCTACCAGACCAATGGCCAGCACCAGAAAGAAGGGGTGCGATGAGAAGTACCAGCTCACTGCCGTCCACCATGGCAAACTCCCGACATAGTAGGTCGGTCCCGTCTGAAAACCGTCTATGCGTTTTCCGCTTTGCAGCACCAGGTCGCCATGAAACGCAGCGTTATATTTCGGGTCGATCATGAAGCCGGTCAGCTCCGATATCTGCTCTGCATTGTCACCGGTGAACACCACGACGCTGCGACCGCTCTTCAATGGAGACTCGAAGGCAACCAGTGCGCCCAGCCCGCCGTCGCCTTTGCTGATCAAGTCTCCCGCACGATGCATGGCGTCTGCAAGGTCGCGGTTTTCCCAGCGTGACAGCAGACGTTCAAAAGGACCCGGCAGTCTGAGATTGTGCGTGCCTTTTTCCAGCAGCGGATGCACTTTGTCCGACCAGCGTTCCAGCAAGGGTTGTCTGCCTGCCGAACCGATCAGGATCAGATCCTTGCCGGCGTTATCATCAACACCGGCTGCCGGTATAACCACATGCCGTATGGCTGGATAACCCGTCACCTTGCCCATGCGTCCCATCACCGTCAGATAGGTTTCCATTTCCGCGATTACCGCATTGTCCGGCATAACCACGGCTGTCTCGGACAAGTCCGCCATGCGCGTATAAGGAAAACCGTCATTTACGAAGAAACGCAAATTAGGTAATGCCGTGTAATGCGGCAACGACGAGAAATCGATGGTCGAATCCGGATCGACCACCCCGCGTTCGTTGCTCAGGAATACGTCCTTGCATGAACCTTGTTTGCTGTAGTCGAAGAAGTAATGGAATTGCAGCTGGTTCGTTCCGTAAAGATCGGCGTGTGGAATGAATACGAGCTCATTCCTGATCGCCTTGCCATCCTTCATCAACGGCAGCTTTACCTTCTGTTCCAGCTTGCTGGGAACGCTATACAGCGGCAGTGCCTGAATAAATTGCTTGTTGATATTGACGTTCAGCGTAGATTTATCTACTGCCGGACGCGGCGTGTAGCGGTAATGCAAATCCATCGGAATGCCCGCACTGCGCCATGAGAAAAGGTCAGGCGGTACGTTGAAGTTGACCTTGATTACGTCAGGTGTAAAACCCTCAACCTGCAAATCCATGGGCCTGGCCAATTCACCAAAATTGACCGGGCGATCGGTGGGTATCCAGTTCGGCGCATCGTAGGGTTTGCGTGCGGGAATGTCTGCCATTTTCTGCACGCTGACATAAGCACCTGTCAGCGTAGATTTGCCCAGCGTCAATGCCTGCGCTGCGATATCCAGCTCGCTTGCATTGCGCCCCATGACCACCAGCAACTTGGCATTGGGGTTGAGCGGATTGCTTACCACTGCCAGGCCGGGGCCGCTCACCGCAGGAAGATCGAGGCCGGCCGGAGCAGAACTACCCGCGACGATCACCACTCCGTTACCCTTGGGCAGGGTATTGATCAATACCGGAAACTGCGCGCCGCGATAACTGGACAGTGCACCGAACCAGGATGAAACCACACCGGCCGCGCGCAGCACATCGTTGCTCGGCTGCGCAGGAAAGATGACAGGCAGGATCAGCTTACGGTTATCCAGCCTGTCGAGAAACGGCGCGGGCAACAGTGCTAGGTCATTAGGCAGCTTCAAGTGCCGGATGGTAATGTCCAGCTTGCTCTGATTGCTGACATTCGCCCACAGCGTAGAATGCAAAGGGTCTTCACAGTCGCGCGTATAGTGCGCAATCAGGTTTAACGTCAACTTATTAAAGTCGATGAACATGGCGGGATCAAGCTTGACTTCGCTCATTTGACCATTGCTGTTCTCGCGCGGCAGCGGCAAGGAGGTCATCAGCTCGTCGTTCAGCAATACCTTCAAATGCGACAGCTCAGGAATCAGGGCGGGTGACCAGGCATAGTCCAGTCTCAACTTTGCCGCGGTAATAAGCTCATCCGCACGCATGGAGAAGGACAAACTTCGTTTGCCGTCTACGGTATACAGCTCAACAGGCGTGAGCGCACCCAGTTCTTCAAGCGTGTAGGAATATTTGTTGAATTCATCCGAACTCTCCTTTGCCGGCGCGTCGGTTTCAATCGTGGCTACGGTCTCGACCTCAACGACTTCAACGGGCGCGGGCTGGGCTTGCTTCTTCGCGTGAACCAATCCGGGCGCACCGAGCAGCGTGATAAGCGACAAGCCCAGCAGCGCTTTACCCAGGCGAACCGGATTAAACATAGAGTTGCCATTCATACAATCGCGTATTTTTTCCATAAGTAACTCACAATTTTTCAATCAATAATCGCTCGCGCGTCTGTACTGCCCCGAAATAAACCTGCTATGCCCTGCCCCTCGCCAATCTCGCACGAAGCGAGTCTCCTGACTTCAGCAGCACGGCCCGCCCCTTCTGCACAAAGCCATTCAGCCTGTGCATCATCGTTTCCTGTTGTCCTGCACCTGTCATCTTTTTCGACAGCGTATGATAAAAGACGTCTTTTCCAGGTTTTTTGTCCTCGGCACCCTGAGGCAGCGTAGTGCTCACGCGTGTCAGCAGATGATGCCACAGATGCTGGAAACCTTTCATGCTGTGAAACAATATTTCCTGCAAGCCCCTCATGGGTCTATCCACGACGCGATTGTCGGTCCAGTCCAGCCAGGCGTCGGCACGGGCCAGCGTACACTGCACCAGATCCATCTGCTGTTGCAGGCTCAGGCCTTCAAATTCCACGCCAACCTCGGTATCCCGCGCAAAAACCACGCGCGCAGGGAATACGAATTCACGCACTCCCATAAAGAGCGAAACGCGCACCTCGCTGTGTAAAGAAACCATTCCTGCGTCTGGCATGGTCAATCCCAGGCCGCCTTCAGAATAATCACTGGCACGACAAACCACGCGGCTCCCGCTATTGAGTTTTAACATGGCTTTCTGATTGCAATTGACGCGATGATTCGCCCTCACCTGTTTCGCCTCGGTGGCAACCGCCATGGTCGCACCCAGCAGAACCAGATTGTATACAGTCCAGATAATATTGAGGATAACCGTTTGCGCCTCGAATGAATTCCACCAGAACAGGCGCACAAAGCCCGTCAGCAAACCCGCGATATTCAACCCCAGCATAATGAGATAAGGTGCGCCGATCTGCCAATCCAGAAACTCTTTTTCAATCAGACCACCCTTGGCCGTAACGTTGAATTTCCCGAACTTGGGATCGATCAACGCAACCAGCGTGGGCCTGAGTATGTACCACGCGAGGGTAGATTCATACAGCTCCGCCCAAAACGAATGGCGATGCGTACCCTGCATGCGCGAGTTGGTCAGATTGGCGTGGGCGAGATGGGGTATGGCGTACGCTGCGATGAGCAGCGCCTCGGCATTGATGATGTGCGCCTGAAAGAACAGATACGATAGCGGTGCCGTCAAAAATATCACTCGCGGCAAACCATAAAAGAAATGCAACATCGCATTTGAATAACACAGCCGCTGCATCAGGCTAAGTCCCTTGCCGAACAGCGGATTATCCACACGGAATATTTGCGCCATGCCGCGCGCCCAGCGTATGCGCTGTCCGACGTGTGCGGACAGGCTCTCAGTCGCCAGACCCGCCGCTTGCGGTATGGAGATATAGGCCGTCGTATAACCCATTCTGTGCATCTTCAGGGCGGTGTGCGCATCTTCGGTCACGGTTTCCACCGCCACTCCGCCAATATCCAGCAATATGGAACGACGAATAACTGCGCAGGAGCCGCAAAAGAAGGTGGCATTCCACAGATCGTTGCCATCCTGGATCAGGCCGTAGAACAGCTCGCCCTCATTAGGCACCCGGCGGAACGTGCCCAGATTGCGCTCGAACGGATCGGGTGACAGAAAGTGATGCGGAGTTTGTATCATCCCCAGTTTCTGGTCGCGCAGAAACCAACCCATAGTCATCTGCAGAAACGAGCGCGCCGGAATGTGGTCGCAATCGAAAATTGCAACATATTCACCGCTGGTTTTGGCGAGCGCTGCATTGATGTTGCCCGCCTTGGCATGAAAATTATTGTCACGCGTCAGATGGGTAATGCCCACGCTTTCGGCAAACTCCCTGAATTCCTCACGACGTCCGTCATCGAGCAGATAAATATTCAGCCTGTCGCGCGGCCAGTCTATCGCCAGCGCAGCCAGAACGGTCGGGCTAACCACTCTAAGCGGTTCGTCATAGGTCGTTATGTAAATATCCACACTAGGCCAGAGCGCAGTGTCTTCTGGCATGGGCTCGGGTTTGCGCTTGAGCGGCCAGATAGTCTGCACATAACCCAGCAACAGCACCATCCATGCATATATTTCAGCCAACAGCAGGATGATGCCGAACGTACCATCCACCCAGTTATCCAGCACTAGCGTTTCCGTCATCCGCCAGTACAGGTAACGACTGGACTGGCCGACCGAAAACACCACCATGACAAGGGTAAAGAGGGTGCCGGTATAGCGGCGAATAAACATTGAAATGGCGAACAGGATAGCCGCATAGACAGACTGAAATGCCAGACTCATCGGAACCGACATGCTGAATACAAACAACACCAATACCACCAGAATGACGGCGATACGCCAGTAGTTATGCTCCCAGCCATGCCACTCGAGTATCGCCGTTGCGTACTCGTTCAGCTTACCGAACTTATAGCGGCTTTGCCCCCTGAGCCTGCTGCGCCTGTCCTCCCGCTGTTCTCCGGCGGGATTAACGGGATTGTTGTCAGACGGAGCGCTGCTCACCTGGCAACCCGGGCCACTTTATTTTCCAGCCACACAGCCAGTTGCGCCAGATCTTCAACCGACTGGCTGTACGGCGCATAATCGCGGGCGGGCTGCTGAAAGGCCAGCGCTTCGCTCAGCGATTCATCGCGGTGGATACTGTAGGGAGCCAGGCGCTCGCCCAGCGTATTTTGCATGACGTTTTTGATGTCCCGGTTGAGCGGATGCTCAGCATCGAACTGGTTCAGCACGTAATAAGAGCCGTAAAAATCGCTGCGATGGGCGCAGTAGTAATCGAGCAAGCCTTCGATGGCGGGCATCGTTGCGTAGGAACCCGCATCCGGTATCATCACGACCAGCACCAGGTTGGCAATAGACAGCACCTGCTGTACATACACCGAAGGACCCGGCGGCGTATCGATGATGGTTAGCCCGGCCGGGTCATGACCCAGCTCCGCGATATTGTCGCGCAGCCAGTTCGGCGTCTGCGCAAGATACGCCTCAAAGGTAATCCGCTCCACTTCCGACACCCTGCCATACGGTATGAAGCTGACCCCGTAGGCGCTGTCATACTCGGTGTAATACCAACTGCTTTGTTGCAAGGTTTGATGCACCAGCCCATTTGCATCGCCCGGATCCGCCCCCAGATGCAGGCGCAGCGCATTTTGCGGATCCATATCCACCAGCCTGACAACACGCCCGTTTTCTGCCATGGCACTGGCCAGATTAACGGCTACGGTCGTCTTTCCCACGCCACCCTTAGGCGAAATTACGGCAATTACAGTCATTATTTTTTCAGGAATCCCAGCATGCTGCGCAAGCCATTTTCCGGCTCACGCGTATGGACTGGATTTTGCGGTTTTATCAAACGTGAAAATACGGAATTAAGCGGTGCATTTCCTGATTGATGCACTGGATTAGCTTGCTGCCCGTTTTTTTCCTGCTGATGCAATGCATCAGGTGCAGAACTCAAACCGGCAAATAAGGAACGCGCCGGTACAGGTGCCGGTGCAGGTGCCGGTGCAGGTGCCGGTGCAGGTGCGGGTGCAGGTGCGGGTGCAGGTGCGGGTGCTGACTTGAAAAACGGAGAACCCGCAGGCTTGGAAAACAGAGAACCCGCTGGAGCGGGTTCAGACCTGGCAAATAAAGCGGACAAACTGCCTGCTTGTTTGGCCGGGCGCGCTGCCTCGGCAACAGGCGCAGAGCGCGTGACTACGGGCGGCACAGGTCTTGAAGCAGGCGCAGCTACAGCCTGCTGCGCAGCAGCGGCCCTGAGCGTCGGCGCCTTGGCACGCTCTCTCTCCATGGCTTCGACAATAGGCCAGCTTTGCTTCGCCTTGTCATCGACATATTCCTGCTGAATTTCCTGATAGTTCCCTGCATCACCGCCAAATCGGCGAAAGAGGTTACGAATATCAGCATCTGCCGGTTTTTTCATCATGATCTATCCCCCCGTTAGCAATACAGCTACGCCGACTGACCCAATCGAAATACCAGCAAAAAGTCACTATCCTGCTCAGGCTCAACCTGAGAGAGCTTCAATCGTGAATCACCGCTGATAACGGAGAACCAATGGGCATAAATACCCTCCAGAATAGCAGGAGACCAGGACAGCGCATCTTCACCGAACGCGCATTGCAGCGGCGCCACATGATGCTCGATGAACAGGCCGTCGTTTTTCTCGACCAGACTCACCCAGCCCCAATCCATGTCGAACCAGATGGAGTTGATGGAATCTTCCAGCTCGACTATCGTGTCGCCGGATGGAGTGGAAATACTCTTCGCCATCGATGTCCCAAGGCGCGCCATCAGGACACGCAATTCGGCTACAGGAATTTGCTGCCCGAATTCGCTGGCAAAGGCACTTAAAAACCCCTGCCACTGAATGGAACACTGCTGCCGGGCGAAATACCCCAAATTTTCTTCTGTATCGTTCATTATTGCCCCCAAACGGTTATCTTACGCGACCGGCGCAAATTCTAGCATTTCAATGCGAACTAGTGTTAACTGACATTCATATAATCGTACTGTTTGAGGGTTTCATTTCACAAATCAACTCCAGCAACGATGCCTGGCTCAATAAAAAACACCAAACCTCTTGAAAACTGCAAATCCGGCCCAACCTACGGCGGGTGTAAATTTTGGAGAACACAATGGAACAGAACAACCCGAAAATTGACCAGCATGACGACATGGAAGTTGACAGCACTACTGACGCAAGCCCTAACGATGTCATGCCCAGCACCGAAGAACTGCTGCAAGCCGCCGAGCGCAAGGCGCAGGAGCACTATGACGCATGGATGTACGCCAAGGCTGAAAGCGAAAATACCCGTCGTCGCGCGGCGGACGATGTGAGCAAGGCACAAAAATTTGCCGTTGAGCGCTTCTCCAATGAAATGCTGGCCGTCAAAGACAGCCTGGAAGCCGGCCTGGCGGTAGAAACCGCCACGGTGGAAAGCTTCAAGAGCGGCATGGAACTGACCCTAAAGCAACTGTCCACCGTGTTCGAAAAATTTCATATCACCGAAATTAATCCTGTTGGCGAAAAACTGGATCCGCACAAACACCAGGCCATCAGCCTGGTGGCAAGCGACCAGCCTGCCAACACCGTGGTCAGCGTGATGCAAAAGGGCTATGCACTCAATGACCGTGTGCTTCGCCCGGCGCTGGTACTGGTGTCGCAGGGAAACTGAGCTTGTAGTCCGTAGCTGGTGGCAAGTAGCCAAACCGGGGTTGGCTATTGCTACAAGCTACTCGCTACAGGCTAGCAGCAACCCTCTTGAAATTTACGACTGCCACCCCATCTAACGCAGCAAGCAACCAAATCAACCAATTCAACTGAAAGGAAAACATTATGGGGAAAATTATCGGTATTGACCTGGGCACGACGAACTCCTGCGTAGCGGTCATGGAAAACGGCAAGACCAAGGTGATAGAGAACGCCGAAGGTACGCGCACCACACCGTCCATCATCGCTTACATGGAAGACGGCGAAGTGCTGGTAGGCGCATCTGCCAAGCGCCAGGCGGTCACCAACCCGAAGAACACGCTGTACGGCGTGAAGCGCCTGATCGGCCGCCGCTTCGATGAGAAGATGGTACAAAAAGACATTGACATGGTGCCGTTCACCATCGTCAAGGCCAAGAACGGCGATGCCTGGATCAAGGTACGTGACAAGGAATTCTCCGCGCCTGAAATCTCGGCGCAGGTTCTGATGAAGATGAAGAAGACCGCCGAAGACTATCTGGGCGAATCCGTTTCTGAAGCCGTCATCACCGTACCCGCCTACTTCAACGATGCACAGCGCCAGGCGACCAAGGATGCCGGCCGCATCGCGGGTCTGGACGTCAAGCGCATCATCAACGAACCTACCGCAGCCGCGCTGGCCTTCGGCATGGACAAGCAGGAAGGCGACCGCAAGGTAGCCGTTTACGATCTGGGTGGCGGCACATTCGACATCTCCATCATCGATATCGCTGAAATCGACGGCGAGCACCAGTTTGAAGTCATGTCCACCAACGGCGACACCTTCCTGGGCGGCGAAGATTTCGACATGCGCGTGATCGAATTCCTGGTTGAAGAATTCAAGAAGGAATCCGGCATAGACCTGAAGAAGGACATGCTCGCGCTGCAACGCCTGAAGGATGCCGCAGAAAAAGCCAAGATCGAATTGTCTTCCGCGCAGCAGACCGAAGTGAACCTGCCCTACATCACCGCAGATGCCACCGGCCCCAAGCACTTGGCTGTGAAAATCACGCGCGCCAAACTGGAAAGCATCGTGGAAGATCTGGTTGCGCGCACCATTGAGCCGTGCAAGATTGCGATGAAAGATGCCGGCATTGCGATTTCCGACATCGCCGACGTGATTCTGGTCGGCGGACAGACCCGTATGCCTATGGTTCAAAAGAAAGTGGAAGAATTCTTCGGCCGTGAGCCACGCAAAGACGTGAATCCGGACGAAGCCGTCGCGGTCGGCGCCTGCATCCAGGGCGGCGTGCTGCAAGGCGAAGTCAAGGACGTGCTGCTGCTGGACGTCACGCCACTGTCGCTGGGTATTGAGACCATGGGCGGCGTGATGACCAAACTGATCAAGAAAAACACCACCATTCCGACCAAGGCATCACAGGTATTCTCGACTGCCGATGACAACCAGAGCGCGGTGACCATACACGTACTGCAAGGCGAACGCGAAGTTGCATCCGGCAACAAGAGCCTCGGCCAGTTCAACCTGTCGGACATTCCGCCCGCACCGCGCGGCATGCCTCAGATCGAAGTGACTTTCAACATCGACGCGAACGGCATCCTGCATGTAGGCGCGAAGGACAAGGCAACCAACAAGGAAGCCAATATCACCATCAAGGCCAGCTCCGGTCTTTCCGAAGCGGAAATCGAAAGCATGGTTCGCGATGCGGAAGCCCATGCCGAAGACGACAAGAAGGCGATTGAACTGGTGGGCGCGCGCAACCAGCTGGACGCACTGATCCACTCCACGACGAAGTCGCTGAAGGAATACGGCGATCAGCTGGATGCAGATGAGAAGTCAGCCATCGAGGCCGCCTTGAAGGAGGCTGAAGAAGTGGTGAAGAGCGATGACAAGGATGCCATCGAAGCCAAGTCAGAAGCACTGGCCACGGCCGCACAGAAACTGGGCGAAAAGATGTATGCCGCCGAGCAGGCCAAGGCACAGGAAGCAGGCGAACCTGCTGCCTCCGAAACCAGAAAAGATGAAGGCGATGTGGTCGATGCCGAATTCACCGAAGTAAAGGACAAGAAATAAGGCAAAAAGGGTTAAGAGGGAAGGGAGAAGGGTGTGAAACGCACTCACCGCAATCTGAAAGCCTGGCAGCAGGCAATCGAATTAGTGACTGCGACTTACACTACAACTTCTACTTTCCCCACCCATGAGAAATTTGGATTGTCCAGCCAGATGCAGCGTGCATCTGTTTCTGTTCCAGCAAATATTGCCGAAGGTTTTGCTCGCAATGGAACGAAAGAGCTGCTGCATTTCCTGAGCATCTCGGCTGGCTCACTTTCCGAGTTGGATACCTTGATCGAACTTGCCGCTAGATTGGGCTACCTGAATAACGCAGAGGAGCTGAACGGAAAAGTGGATGAAGTTTCGGGACTGTTAATGGGGTTGTCGGCATCAATCAAACGCCGCACCACCCCCTAACCCTTCCCCCTTCCCCCCCTCTCCCTTCCCATCAACAATGAGCAAAAAAGACTATTACGACGTTCTGGGCATCAATCGCGATGCGTCAGACGATGAGATCAAAAAGGCTTATCGCAAACTGGCGATGAAGCATCACCCTGACCGCAACCCGGACAATCCCAAGGCGGAAGAACATTTCAAGGAAGCCAAGGAAGCCTACGAGACGCTGTCCGACGGGCAGAAGCGCGCCGCCTATGACCAGTATGGTCACGCCGCGTTTGAGGCAGGCGGCATGGGCGGCGGAAGTCCGTTCGGCGCCGGCGGAGCAGGCGCACAAGGTTTTGATTTTTCAGATATTTTCGGCGACATCTTCGGCGGAGGCCGGGGCGGCAACGGGCGCAGCAATGTCCAGCGCGGCGCCGACCTGCGCTACAACCTGGAGATCACGCTGGAGCAGGCCGCGCGCGGTACCGAGACGCAGATACGCGTGCCGACCATGGCGGAATGCGAAACCTGCCATGGATCAGGCGCCAAGCCCGGCACCAGCCCGACTACCTGCACCACCTGCGGCGGACACGGACAGGTGCGCATGCAGCAGGGTTTCTTCTCCATCCAGCAGACCTGCCCGCGCTGTCACGGCAACGGCAAGATGATCAGTTCGCCGTGCAAACCCTGTAACGGCAGCGGACGCATCAAGCAGCACAAGACGCTGGCGGTCAAAATTCCGTCAGGCGTGGATAACGACGACCGCATACGTTTGTCCGGCGAAGGCGAGCATGGCGTGAATGGCGGGCCGGCAGGCGATCTGTATGTCGTAATACATATCAAGGCGCACGCCGTATTCCAGCGCGACCACAACGATTTGCACTGTGAAATGCCCATCAGTTTCAGCACGGCGGCCCTGGGTGGCGAAATCGAGATACCCACGTTGGATGGCAAGGCGCATATCAAGATCCCTGCCGAGACCCAGAGCGGCAAGATATTCCGCCTGCGCGGCAAGGGCATCAAGGGTGTGCGCAGTTCTACGCACGGTGACTTGCATTGTCACGTCATCGTCGAAACACCGGTGAACCTGACCGAGCGTCAACGGGAATTGCTGCGCGAATTTGAGGGCATCAACGATCTGAACAGCGGACATCACAATCCGCGCGCCAAATCCTGGATGGACAAGGTAAAGGATTTCTTCGGCCAATAGACCGTGTTATTTTATTCCGCCAATCGCGGACGAAAAAACGGGCATCCTGAGGATGCCCGTTTTTTTCAACCCATTCAGCTTAGAAGTTGTGCTGCAGGCCCAGTGAAACAACAGAAGGCGATGCACCTACACCGTTGATGCTGGTCGCTGTGGTTTGCGAGAAACCGTAGCTGGCAGCGCTCTGATTGCTGATGCGCGAGTAGATCGCGTACAACTTGGTGCGCTTGCTCAGACCGTGGTCATAGCCCAGGCTGAACTGGTTTGAGCCGGTATTGAGCGTCGCACCCAGTTGACCGGCCTTGCCATAGGCAGCCTTGATGGCATTCATGCCCATCTTGTAGTTCGCGGACAGGTAGTAAGCGTTATGGCCGCGAGCATTGGCACCCAGTGCGCCTGTGTTGTCGTCGGTCTTCTCGTACACGAAGCCCAGACCCAACGCGTCGATGTCATAGCCTACGCCCAGTTTCCATGCGGATTCCTTGGTGCCGGCAACACTGCTAATCTCGTGCTCTTCATAGCCCAGTGCGGCGTAGAGGCCGTTGGCCTTGTACGAACCCATCAGGCTCAACGCGTTGGACTTGGCTTGTGCAGCGGTGGTGTTGGCTTCCGCCAGATTCACATAGGCAATCGCACCGGTAAAGCCATTCAAGCTCGGGCTGATGTAGGCGATCACGTCAGGCTGGCGGCCATCGAAGGAGACCGTAGCAGACTTGCCCGATACGGCGCCCAGCAGTGCGCGGTTATCGGCGATGCTGTCGCCGAAGATATCCAGCTTGCGGGTAGCCAGTTTGTAAGGGGTGTCGTGACGACCCAGCAGCACGGTGCCCAGGCTGTCGCTCTTCAGACCGGCAAAGGTGTTGCGCGTGCCAAAGGTACCACCGGTGTTGTCCATGTTGATCTGTTGCTCGATCTGCCATATGGCTGACAAACCCTCGCCCAGACCTTCCGCTCCCTTGAAACCCAGCTTGGATACGTTGCTCGATACGTTGTTCTTGCTCACGCCAGCCGTACCATTCGCTGCGGTGCCGGTGTTGATCACGTCAAACGACAGATCAGCCTTGCCATATATGCTCACGTTAGCAGTTTCGGCCAGCGCAGGTGTCGAGAAAGCTGTTGCAGCCAGCGCAACAACGATGAGTTTGGTTTGTGTAGAAAATGCTTTTTGCATCGATAAATCTCCCGAAAATTTGAAGGCCGCCCTAATGCGACCCCGGCAGTTTACGAAGCAAATATGATGGATTAATTAAGAAAACATGACAGTTTTGTGACAAACGCAGGATGAGAAAGCGATTTCACGCGAAGGAAGACAACTTATCGCAAAGTTATTTCCATCATCAATGCCGTTGCGACTCCCAGTTTATATGACGAGATTTTCTCCGCGTTCTCCGCGCCTCCGCGTGAGTATGATTTTGATGTTTATTTAACGAGCCTTGATTTTAAAGAATGCCCGCCTGCACAGCGCTGCGCACATAGAATATCTCCATGCCGGGCACGCGCGCACGCTGCATCAGTTGTTCTGCAAGCAGATCGTCCAGGATGAATTCAACTTTCACCGCCAGTTCTCCGGCAAGCTCAAAAAAAGTATCCTCGTGCAATCTGCCATGGCGCCCGAATCCGGCGATGGCGCGAAACGCCGAGCCGCCATGCACGCCGAGCGCTCTGGCCTCTTCCAGCAGCCATTCATACAACGGCTTGCCGGCATAATGCTGCTTTTCGCTGACGTAAAAACTGAGTCTGTTCATCATTGCACCCCCTGTAGATATTTGAAAGTTTGTATACCCAGCACGGTCATCAGCAGCGAGCCGCCCAGATGAGCGACGATGATGCCCATCCCCCACGCATACTGCCCGCGTAACAACAGCGTGATAGTTTCTGCCGAAAAAGTGGAAAACGTCGTCAGCCCGCCGAGAAAGCCGGTGATGATGAACAAGCGCCATTCCGGTGACAAGCCGGGATGCTGCATGAAAAATGCGATCGCCAGCCCGATCAGATAGCCGCCCAGCAGATTGGCGGCCAGCGTACCGAGCGGTAATTCGGGCAGCACCGGAGTCAGCCACAGCCCCAGGCCCCAGCGCAGCCACGCTCCGCATGCCGCACCGAGTCCGATTGCAAGAAACGAATAAATCAACATAGCAGCATATTACCCGACCTCACGCACCAGCGCGAAGCCACCGCCCGGGGTGCGAAAGTTCGTCGTTTGTCCCTGATAGAGTCGCGCGGCCACCAGCTGAATCTTCCCCTCATAGACATAACAGCGCACATCGTATTTGAGCGATACGCCCTCCGCCACGCTGCGTTCACCCGGTGCGGCCAGTCTTTGCGCGACATACTCCGATTGCAGTATTTCACCGAACACGCGCCGGGTGAGCTTCTCTCCGCGATACGCCCCCTTGCTGCCGTAGCTGCTGCATGGTTTGAAAAACAACTGGCGGCGCTCCGACCACAGGGCATCTTCAAGATCAGGCTGCACCACAAAAGTGTGCGGAATACCCGCCTGCAGAATGGCGACATCAGCAGCAGTCACGCCAAGTTCGCGCAGTCCTTCTGCATCGGTCAGCCGTGCCAGATTGCGCTTGTCGGCGTATCTGGCGTAATGCTCAGGATTCGGGGTCAGCACCACGCCATCCTCCCGCCAGGCGTGCAGCAAGACAGGGTAGCTTTGCAGCGAAAAATCCGTCAGCCGGTTATAGACCATATCTATCTTCTGCTCTGCCGCGTACAACCCTCCGGCACGCGCGTGCAATTTAGCCGGATCAACGATGAGGGATTTGATCCCGGCGCGCTCGAACAGACTTTGCGCCAGCAGAAATTCAGGATACAGGTATTGCCCTTCCGGCTGCTCATCGACGATGGCAATGCAGCCGAGCGCAGCCTCGCCCGCCGCCTGCCGCCACTCTTTGCGAAACATATCTAAAAAAACTTTTTCGAGATCGGCCTCAGCCACGACCACGCCCGGCAGAACCGTATCGCGCTGACTGCCTATTAGCAGTGCATTGAGGAATGCGCCGCCCGCATTGGTATTGATCTCGATGAGGTGCACGCCCTCGCTGTTCAGATGAAAGTCATAGCCGTAGAAAACGCCTTTAGCGCATTCTTTTCCTGAACCCTCAATCCTCAATCCCGCGTCAGGAAGCCACTTGCTGCTGTTCACCACCCGCTCCGCCGCCTCTATCACTTCACGCATCTGCGACAGGCGCGAGGCGCTGATAAAAACAGGGGCGTTGGCATACAGATGCGGACAACGATTCGCAATCAGGTCATACCAGAGTTCGCCTTGCGCCCGCAGCGTTTGCTGCAGGGCGGCATGACTTAATCTGGCTGCCCGATGATCCGCATTAAGTCTGCCGGCTTCCGACACCTATTGACCGCCTAACAGTTTCAGTTTGAGCGTTTCCTGAGCCGGTTTTTCGCCCAGCCATACTTTCAGCAAGGCGGTATTAAACTCCGCACCCGGAGCCGTACCCCGCAACACGCCGTTCAGCTTAACCTGCGTACCCACATCTTTCTGGTAATCCAGCAGAATGATGTCACCCTCCTTGAGTTTGCCCATCTTATGAAAAATCAGCTCAAAATTATGCATGGCCAATTTCATTACCATCAATTCATCGTAAGTGTGATTCTTCTCAAAGCCCCGTTTGAAGGCATACAGCAGATTCTCCCCGCTGATGTCGCGCAACAGATGCATGACCAGACGCTTCTCGCCTGTATCGGCCAGCACCGCATCCGCACTGGATTTCTTCGCGCTCAGGTACAGTGCGGCAACGTATATGTCGAAGATAAACTTGCTGCGCACCCCGGCGCCGTTCAGCACCAGATTACTGGTTCCCAGATGCACATTGTCTGCCAGCCTGACGCCCTCCAGTTCAACGGCTTGCGCAGTGAAACCCAGATTCAGCAACAACGTGAACAGTAAAAGCTTTTTCATGGCAATGCTCTTTCTTCGAACTTGGTCGTATCAAAATCGGCTTATGTGAAACACGTTAAAACACCTCAAACACTCCTGCCGCCCCCATGCCCGTGCCGACACACATCGTCACCATGCCGTATTTCTGCTTGCGGCGGCGCAATCCGTGCAGCAGTGTCGCACTACGGATCGCGCCCGTCGCACCCAAGGGATGGCCCAGCGCGATCGCGCCGCCCAGCGGGTTGACGATGGCCGGATCGAGACCGACGTCCCGGATCACCGCCAGCGCCTGCGCGGCGAAAGCCTCGTTAAGTTCTATCCAGCCCATGTCATTCAGACTCAATCCGACCTGTTTCAGCACACGCGGAATCGCCACACTGGGGCCTATCCCCATGATCTCGGGCGGCACGCCCGCCACCGAATAACCCAGGAATTTTCCCATCGGCGTGAGATTGTAGCGCATCAGGGCCGCCTCGCTGCACAACAATACCGCACCCGCGCCATCCGACATCTGCGAACTGTTGCCCGCCGTCACCGAGCCTCTTTGCGCAAACACGCACCTTAACCTGCCCAAGGCTTCCAGCGAAGTATCCGCACGCGGCCCTTCGTCCTGGGCCGCCATACGCATTTTAACCGACACTTCGCGGCTGTTCAGGTCCGGCACGCGTTCGGTGATGCAGTAAGGCGTAATCTCGTCGCCGAATTCGCCGTTGTTGATACCCGACAGCGCGCGCAGATGACTGTGCAGCGCGAATTCGTCCTGATCCTCGCGGGATATTTTCCACTGTTCCGCGACCCGTTCAGCCGTCAGCCCCATGCCATAGGCGATACCGTAACGTTCGTCGCGCTCGAATATCGCCGGATTGAACGCCACCTTGTTGCCCATCATGGGCACCATGCTCATGCTCTCGACACCCGCCGCAATCATCACATCGGCCTCGCCCAGGCGGATGCGATCCGCCGCCAGCGCCACCGCCTGCAAGCCGGAAGAACAGAAGCGGTTCACCGTCATTCCCGGCACCGAGTCCGGCAACCCGGCCAGCAACAGCGCGATACGCGCCACATTCATGCCCTGCTCCGCCTCCGGCATCGCACAGCCCGCGATCACATCGCCGATACTGGCCGGATCGAGCGACGGCGGCAGCACGCTTTTCAGCACATGCGCCAGCATGTCATCCGGGCGCGTATTGCGGTACATCCCGCGCGGCGCCTTGCCCACCGGCGTGCGCGTCGCCGCGACGATGTAGGCTTCCTGGACTTGTTTGGTCATGACGCTCTCCCAATCAACTATTGTTCGATATTCTTATTCCAAGAATTGAGAATGAGCCGGAAAAACCTGACGCACATCCTTAAATTCGCAATTCGCGAAATGTGAAAGTCCCGTTTATTCAATACGCGTCTGACAAACCTCAGTGCGCATGAGCAGGTGCAACCCCGTAGGTCGGGTTAGCGCAGCGTAACCCGACACC
>Ga0209231_1000272_pt1 | contig 33430 bp, 30 predicted proteins | sample Deesub45470m_DNA_FD_188086 | JGI IMG/M metagenome (GOLD analysis project Ga0209231, IMG submission 188086) | Deep subsurface microbial communities from North Pacific Ocean - 450_OLKR46/470m Metagenome (SPAdes) (version 2) | ecosystem: Environmental > Terrestrial > Deep subsurface > Unclassified ... | reverse complement strand
TATCAATCCGTTTCGCAGCAATTTTGAGGCGACGTTGCCGAACTGGCGTCTGTTGCGGCAGTAGATTGCTAGGGGTAAGTAGAAAAACGCGTGGCCTCGCGGCCGGTATGCTCCCCGCGGAACTCGATTTAACAGGTTGCCTGTTTGAAGTCGATGGTCAATTGTACTGGCTAGCCAACGGTTACGGCTAAAGTACTAATGGCTGGATTCACATGACGCAGGTGTTCCACCGGGTTTTCACCGTCCGGAGGTCTCTGACCGGGTTATTGGCGGTGTCGCTGATCGAAAACCACGTCTGACGGCAACCAGAATGCCCCCCGCTTGTCCCGCCATAGCTCAGCGAGCGACGGAGGACAGGGGAGAGCCATTTTTTGCTTACTTTTTTGTGGCGCCTGACAAAAAAGTAAGGCGTCTGGCGGGACGCGCCCCGCCGGTTTTCAGTTTAAGAACAGTTCAAACTAAAACGACACACTGGAACTGCGACCTTAGGTTCCGTATTTTAGGCTAAACTACAATCTCAGCGCTTTGAGTTTGTTTAATTGCGATGCAGTGCAGGAGTAAACGATGGCTTCAGGAAAAACCCTGTTGGTCGGGGCTGGCAACATCGGCCAACTGTTATTGCAGCTGATTGATGAAGATGTCGAGCTGGTCTGTATCGACCGGGTGCAGGCCAACCTCGATCGTGCTCTGGAACTGCGTCCGCAGGGGCTGACCGTGGTCTGCGGCGATGCCACCAGCCGGTTGCAGCTTGAGGAACTGGGTCTCGATGACATCGACACCGTCATCGCTTCGTCGACTTCGGAGCGGGTCAATATCGAAGTGGCGCGGGTGATCAAGGAGCACTTCGATGTACCACAGCTGATCGCCGTCGGTATCACCCACAGTGGTATCGAGCTGCTGCAGGAACTTGGCGCCGAGGTCGAGGATATCTTCCACTTAAGCGCCAGCGGTATCATCAACCGCCTTGAATCGAAATCGAAGACCGCCATCGGCATCGGCCTCGGCCGCAGTGAAATCCTCCAGGTCGAGGTCCACCCCGACTCGCGCCTGGTCAATAAGCGCTTGTCGCTGTTCCACGCCAAAAAGTGGCGCATCGGTATCATCTACCGCGACGAGCAGATTATTGTGCCGCTGGGGAGCACGGTGTTGCGCCCGCACGACAAAGTCGTTCTGCTCGGCGACCCGCGCGCCATTCACACTCTGTCAGAGCGCCTCGCCTTTCGCTTTACCAGCTTCCCGCTTGAATTCGGCGATACTCTGGTTGTCGCCACGCCGCGCAGCCTCGATTCCGCGTTTCTTGATGAGGTCCGCTATCTCTGCGAACTGTTGCCGATCGAGAAGATGCTGGCGATGATCGGTGCGCCGGAGTGGCAGGAGCCGTTGCAGGCGATCGCCAAGGCCTGCGGCATGAAGAGCTGCGAGGTGGTGGCGGCGGGTAAGGGTGGTCTCGACGAGTTGCCGGCGCTGTGCGCCAGCCAGAATGTGCACCCGGCCCTGCTGGTACTGTCGCGATCTCAGGTCCTGAATTCAGGCCTGCCGCTGCTGCAGGGGCTGCGATCCAAGCGCCAGTTGCTGCGTTTGGCCGAAGAGTTGGGCGCGCCGCTGCTGCTCGCCTCCGGCCAGTTCCCTTATCATAAAGCGGCGGTCGCCTCCCTTGGTCCGCAGAGCCTGGAGCGCTCCCTGGAGATCGCGCTCGAATTTTCTACCCTGGCCAACTTCGCTATCGAGGTGCTGGCGGTGGAGCCATCTGAATACCTTGATTCTGATGATAAATTCGATGCGGTCGAGGCGATGGACAAGATCGTCGCCTATCTGGCCCGCACCTACAAAAAGGATATCCCCGAGCGGCCACTGGAAGGTAACCCGATCCTCGCCATCGGTGCGGCACTGGCCGGGCAGCAGCTGCTGGTGGCCGATATGGAGGCGTGGAAGAAGCCGACCCTCCTGCGCACGTTGCTGACACCCGATACCGGCTGGGAGATCGTGCGCCGTGCCAGTCTCTCCTGTCTGCTGATCCCGCCCGGCGCCGTGTTCGAATGAGGCGATCACCATGAGCCTCAATCCGCAACAATCTTCCATGCTGCTGGTGCTGCTCGGCACCGCCGTCATCCCGTTTGTCGCCAGGCGGCTGCGTATCCCCTCGGCGGCGCTGGAGATCGTTTACGGCCTGCTGCTGTTTAATCTGGTCATCCACCAGATCCCGGAGTGGTTCGACCTGTTAAGCGAGATCGGCTTTATCTACCTGATGTTTATCGCCGGGATGGAGCTCGATCTGCGCCATCTCTGGCGCAGCGGCATGAGCGGCTGGTACGCCCTGGTGTCGGTGGTCTCCTTCACGCTCACCCCCTTGCTGTTCAGCCTGCTCGGCCTGCCGTTTTTCCTCGGCGTCACCGTCGCCATGATTTCGGCCGGCATCGTCATCCCGGTGCTCAAGGAGTGCGACCTGATGGAGTCGCCCTTTGGGCATATTGTGGTCGGCGTCGCCCTGACCGGGGAGCTGCTGTCGATTCTGGTGTTGACCTTTGTTGATATCGGCCACCTGCACGGTTTCAGCTGGTACGGCCTGCTCGCCTTCTTGCGTTTGGCTCTGTTTTTCGGGTTGGCTTACGGGGTACTGCGGCTGCTCTACCTGCTCGCCTGGTGGAACCCGGAGCGGGTAGCCAAGGTGATGGAGAGTGAAGATCCGGTCGAGGAGGGGATTCGCATCCTGGTTACCCTGGCTTTTGCCGGCGCCCTGCTCGCGGCTCTGGCCGGGGCCGAGCCGATCCTCGGCTCTTTCTTGGGTGGCATGGTGTTCAGCCTGGTGTTTCGCAGCAAGGGGCGTTTTGAAGAGAAAATCAACGCCGTCGGTTTCGGTTTTTTGATCCCGTTTTTCTTTGTCGGTGTCGGGGCCAGCATCAATCTGCAACTGCTGACTGAACCGGAAGTGATCGGCAAGGCGCTGCTGCTGACATTGGCGGTGCTGCTCAGCAACGGAGCTACTGTGCTGCTCTCCGGCCGACTCGGTCTGAAACGGATTGAGGGGGTGGCGCTGGCGGTGATTTTATCGGCGCCGCTGTCGATGATTGTTGTTGCCGGCACCCTGGGGCAAAGGATGGGGCTGGTCTCGGAAGGGATGGCCGGCACTCTGGTGCTGGCGGCGCTGCTCTCCAGTGTGATCTACCCGTCAATCTTCCGCCTGCTGGCGCCACGGCTGGCGACGGCACCGGTGGCAACCAATGGTGGTGTCCTGCGCCGTTGATACTGTAAAGGCTATAATCTGTGGCCAAGGTTTTTTTGTAATTTTTTGTTTACCTACTCCACAGCGGAAACGCTGAACGTCTTGCCCGCAGCCGTTTCCAACTCATCGCCAACGGTCTTGCCGAGCAGTTCGCCTCCCAGCGGTGCGGCCGGGGTAACGACCACCACTTCACCGGCTTCAGTTGCCAACTTCAGACCACCGGCCTCCGGCCCGAGAAACACTCGCGTGATCCCCCCTGCCTCATCCTCCAGCGTCACCAGCGCCCCGAGACGGATCGGCGTCTCTTCGTTAAAGTCGCGTAGCGTCATACTGCGGTAGGTGGCGACGGCGGTGCGGATCTGCGCGGCGCGGTTGGCCTGCCCCTGGGCGACGTAGGAGGCTTCGAGAGCGGTAGTGTCGTACTCGTTGTCCGGCTGACATTCGGCATCGGTCGCCGCCGCGTGCGCGGCACGGGCCGCAGCAGAGAGCAGGGCAAGGTCGGCTTCAAGCTGGTCAATGATCTGTTGCAGTAGTCTGATCTTGTTCATGCGCTGGTCTCATGGTCGGTTTTAAAAATGAGGTAGGCTAGCAGGGGGGAGGGGGTGGGGTCAAATGGAAAGGTTATTGTTAAAGGTGGTACCCAGAGATGATCAGATCTGGCACGCTTTTAGACACACTTTGGGCGAAATGGCACATCTTTATATTGGAGCAGTTTGCAGTGTTGGCGATAATCGTAACAGGGTCATCGATAAGTGCCTGATCGCGCGGCCTTTTGTTGCGGTCCTGCTGGACAATTCTATTTGGCCTGATTTCTGCTATATTTATATCCTCTGAATCTGGTTATTTTCGAAAAGGATACAACTATGGCGGATGACAAGGGCATGAAATCGGCGACAGAATCGTCAACAACCGCTTTTGACGTTGGGGCGCAGAAGAAAAAAATTCTTCTGGTCGACGATGTGAAGCTGTTTATTGAACTGGAAAAAAGTTTTTTTCGGCGTAACGAATCTTTCGAGATTCTGACGGTTGGAAACGGCAAAGAGGCCCTGAAAATTGTTGAAACCGAACGACCGGACCTCATTTACCTGGACATGTACATGCCGGTCATGAATGGCGATGAATGCTGTCGATTGATCAAAGACTCGGAATACGGCAAGAACATTCCGGTCGTCATGGTGACTTCTGCCGGAAGTGAAGAGAACCGGCTACGCTGCCTTGCCGCCGGGTGTGATGAAATCATCACCAAACCGATCAACCGTACGCATTTTCTCTCAATTGCCAAAAAATATCTCGAGGTTCACGAGCGCGAAGAACCCCGCTACACGACGCATCTCAAAGTCCGGTTCGGCACGAAGATGGATAATCTCTTGACCGACTATACAGTCAATCTCAATACCGGCGGCCTGTTTCTGTCTTATTTTGAGCCGTTTCCGGTCAACACACAACTCGCGGTTGAATTCAGTTTGCCGGAGAGTGACAAGCCTATTTACTGCAAGGCCCGGGTGGCCTGGGTCAATGAGGTTGGTAACCCTGTGAAGCGCGATCTTCCGGTCGGCATGGGGTTGCAATTTATAGATATCACGCTGGGGAAAATGGATAGCATTCGGGAATACATCAAGGAGAAGGCTCTTACGGCTGACTGGTAGCCCGCTTTTTCCGCCCGCTCACCTGATGGCAACCCGGAAGCTTTGCGGGCCGAGGGGGGGAATGGAGATAGCGCAAAACTTTGACAACTTTTGCGGGAATGGGGTAGAACTGACACGTATCCCATTCCACTTAGTGCCACGCAGCGGGACCAGATTGAGTTGCCGTCACTTATGGCCATAAGCCACACCGCGACCACCACCCGTGGTTGGACTGAAGGAGAGCTCTGATGACCCGAATCGCCCTGTTCCTCCTGCTTCTGTTTCTGGCCCTGCCGACCCTGGCTCTGGCCGTACAAACGATCCCGTCCATCAAGGTCAAAGCGCCGCCGATGCTGGATGGCTCCATTAAGGATCCCGCCTGGGATTCTGCGCCTCTGACGAGCGTCAAGGATACCGTTGCCGGCGCCGATGTCTTGCTCCGCTCGGTTTATACCGACGACAGCGTCTACTTTCAGGTCCTATTTCCCGACCCGGCAGAAAATTCGTACCACAAACCCTGGATCTGGGATGACGCCAGCAAAGCGTATACCGAAGGGGAGCATCGCGAAGATACCTTTGTCTTTAAGTGGAATCTTGAAAACCACGACGTCAACTTATCTAATTTTTCTGACGACAACTATCGGGCGGATGAATGGTACTGGAAAGCTAACCGCTCCAATCTGGCCGGTTATGCCGATGACAAACTGCAGATACTGTCAGGCGAGAATGTCGCCGATTCGACCGAAACCACAAGCCCGACCGGCAAAAAACGCTACCTGCAGCGCCTGAGCGACCGCGGCGAGCCGCCATACCGTGAGGTCGCGAAACCCACTGAATTTAGCCGCCCGCTGGTCAGTCGTTACGAAGCGAATGTTCCGACCGGCAGCCATGCCGACGTTCTCGCCAAGGGGGTCTGGAACGGCGGTCTCTGGTTCATTGAGTTCGGGCGTAAATTAAAAACCGACGATCACCTCGACATCCAGTTTTCCCCCAAAGCAGGCAAAAAATATCTTTTTGGCGTCTCGGTTTTCAGTCTCTATGGTCAACCTCTGGATCAGAGTCAGCCCAATCGCTATGGCATGGGGCGCATTTCGGAGCCGCTCTATCTTGAATTCCGCTGAAGAAGTGGGTGGCTAAATTAGGGACACTCCCCATTTTAATTTGCTGACGCCATTTTCGTCGGCACCCAGCAAAGACAAAATAAATCTGTCCCCATTTAACTTGCGGCGACAAAATAAATCCCATTTGCAATTTATTGTGTTTTTCCTTTCTAGGCAGGAACCAGAACTAAGTAAGGTGTCCCCAGAATTCCGGGAAAATTGACCGGTCAAGTGTCTCGCGTTGTTTGTCAAAGGACGGAAGATGCAGTAAGTTAGGTATACAAAAGTACCGGATTAAATCCTTGCCGGTGAAGGTGATTTCTTATCCCAATCAGGACTCCCGATATGCAAAAACTGGTTTTCATCGATGTCGAAACCACCGGCGTCGACCCGGAGCGCAATGGCCTCACCCAGATCTCCGGCTGTATCCAGATCGGCGACACCGTCACCGACACCTTTGATTACTACGTGCGCCCGTACCCCACTGACCAGGTCGATCAGGCCGCCCTCGATGTGACCGGCATCGACCGCCGGCAGTTTCTGCCTGAATCGCACCCCGATTTTCTTGCTGTTCCCGGCCAGAAATTCGAAGACCCGCAAGATGTCTACGCGCGTCTGGTCGAGCTGCTCGGCAAGTATGTCGACAAGTTCAACAAGAACGACAAATTTCAGTTTATCGGTTACAACGCCCACAGCTTCGATATGCCGTTCGTGCGCAAGTTCTTCGAGAAGAATAATGATCGCTACCTCGGTAGCTGGTTCTGGTACCCCTGCCTCGACGTCATGCTGCTCTGGGCGCAGATCCTGCAGCCGGTGCGCGGCCAGCTGATGAACTTCAAGTTGATGACCGTCGCCGCCTACGCCGGCCTTGAGGTTGACGAGAGCCGCCTGCACGATTCGCAGTACGACATCGAACTCACCCGCAGCCTCTGGCTCACCGCCAAGCAGATCATCGAGCGTGGCGGTGTGCCTCTGCAAAAGGGGGAGCAGGGGCGGCTGTTTTAACCGCGAACGCCTGACGACCGCACATACAAAAAACGTCCGTATCGGCATTGCGCCAATACGGACGTTTTCTTTTGTCTCCCCCCCTTTGCAAAGGGGGGCAGGGGGGGGATTTTTCCGGCAAAGGAACAAACCAAATCCCCCTCGATCCCCCTTTAAAAAGGGGGAAGTTAATCCCGTCGCTTTAGCCCTGCAGGTTGACCAGGGTGCGGCCGCGCAGTTTGCCGGCAAGGATGTCAGCGATCGGCTGCTCCAGCCCGGCGAGGGTGACTTCATTGACTGTTGTTTCGAGGTGTTGCGGTTTCCAGGCGCCGGCGAGTTTCTCCCATACCTTGAGGCGCGGCTCCACCGGGCACTGCACCGAGTCGATGCCGAGCAGGCTGACGCCGCGCAGGATAAACGGAAAGACGTTGATCGGTAGTTCGATCGAGCCGACCAGACCGCAGCAGGTGACGGTGCCGCCGTAGCGGGTCGATTTCAATGCTGCGGCGAGCATCTCTCCACCGACAACGTCGATCACCCCGGCCCAGCGCTCCTTCATCATCGGCCGATCTGATCCGGCCAGCATGGTTTCGCGGTCGATGACCTCGGCGGCGCCAAGCTCCTTCAGGTAGGCGTGCTCGGCGGCCTTACCGGTGACGGCAACCACCCGGTAGCCAGCCTGCGTGAGGATGTCGACAGCAACGCTGCCAACGCCACCGGTGGCGCCGGTGACCAGGATGTCGCCATCCTCCGGCTGTACACCGTTATTCTGTAACTTGTATACCGACAGCCCGGCGGTGAAACCGGCGGTACCGATGATCATGCTCTCTCTGACGGACAACCCCTTCGGCAATGCCACCGCCCAGGCGGAAGGAACACGGATGTACTGGCCGTAACCACCGGCCGTGTTCATGCCGAGATCGAAACCGGTGACAATAATTTTCTCCCCGGTTTTGAAGCGCCCGTCACTGCAGCTGACCACCTCGCCGGCGGCGTCAATCCCTGGCGTGTGCGGATAGTTCTTGGTGACTCCCGGTTTGCCACAGGCGGAGAGGGCATCCTTGAAGTTAAGTGATGAGTAGTGGACCTTGATCAGCAGTTCGCCTGCCGGCAGGTCGCTGATAGCGCGGGAGACGATGGCGCGGCTGAAGGTTTTCGGTGCGGTCTCGGTAACGACCATAGCAGTAAAGGTTGACTCACTCATGACGCTTCTCCTTGCTTGTTTATAGGGGCGGTCAGGATGTGGCTGTAGAGAATATTGACGAATTCGCGCATCGGTTTTAACGACTTCATCACCTTGGCGCGCAACACCGCCCCTTCGAGGCCGGTGAGCAGAAATTCGGCCAGCTGCTCCGGAGTCTGGTTGCTCTGCATCTCGCCGGCGGCCTTGGCGGCACGAAAACAATCGGCAAAAAGGCTCTTCCAGGTCTGGAAAATGTCTTCAATCCGTAGACGAAAGACCTCATGCTGGTCGGACAGTTCCTGGCCGAGGCTGCCGGCGAGGCAGCCCTTGCTGAATGAATTTTTGACCAGGCGTCCCATGTTGTAATCGAGATAGTTATGCAGGCGCTGCAGATGCGGCACACTCTCGTCGGAGAAAAAATCGTCGAGTCTCTGCGCGTAGCGCTCGGCGAAGCTGTCGAGCACCGCGAGGCCGAAGGCCTCTTTGCTGGGGAAAAAATGGTAGAAGGAGCCCTTGGGAACACCCGCGGCTTTCGAGACGGCATCGATGCCGGTGGCGTTAAACCCAAAGCGAGCGATGATGTCGGTGCCGGCGATGAGGATGTCGGTGCGGGTATCACGTTTGCTCATGCTGGACAAAATAGACCGGTCGTCTAGTAATGTCAAGGGGAGGGTGTTTTTTAAGAGGCGTAGGCGAGTCGTAAATCCTGAAACCGGCGGGTCTCGCCCCGCCAGGCGACTTACTTTTTGTCCAGGCGGCCACAAAAAGTAAGCAAAAAAGGCCTCTCACCTGCGGTGGGCATTTCGTGTGCGGTCACTGGCCGTTTTTAGTCAGCAGTACGGTTTAATCGCCCGGTCAGAGACCTCCTGGCGGTAAAATCTGTTTGCCGTAGTCCACTGTGCTCATTTTGGTTTGTATGACAGACAGAACAGATAGCCTGGCTCCGCCACACACAAAAAATCACCCGTAAAAGATCAATGCCCGCCGCACCCGCCACCACCGCAACCGCAGCCACTGGCCGGCTTCCCCTGAACCATTTCATCAATCTGTTCATCAAGGGCCGCTTCGATTTCGGCAAGGGCCGCTTCAAACTGGCTGGCAGCAAGTCCGGTGTTGCAGGTCGGGCAGGTGTTGTAGGTCTGTTTGAACCAGCTTAAGGGGCGGTCGATGGTCGCTTTGCAGCAGGGGCAATAAAGGCTGATCTGTTCTTCCGGTAACATGTTCTTCTCCTTGATAATAAGCGCTATTACCATAACAGAAAATTCACTGTGCAGAAACAGTGGGGAATGCAGTGATGAGGATGAAGCGATTTTTTGTAAGTAATTATAATGTCATCTGAAAGCGCATTCATGAGAGGTGGCGGTATAGTGTAAGTACAAAATTTCGGTGGCGGATTCGTTGCCGGTGTAATGGTGACCGGGAGGGAGAAAGACCGGAACCATGAGCGACCTTCTTTATATCCATTGTCAGAGTTGCGGCGAGCGACTCACCCAGCGCCGCAACCCCTATTGTCAATCCTGCAATCTCCGTCTGGCTTATCAAGCGATGCCATTTTTACTTGGTGCCCTGCTGCTGGGTGGTTTTCCACTTTTGCAGCCCATTGTGGTCGACGTTGCACCGGTCAGTCGGCATCTCGTGCGTGGCTACGACGATGAGAACGCTCTGTTCTGGGAGTAGTTGTTTCTCACGCACAGGGGTTGCTTCAGATCGAGAATAACGCTTTTTCGAGCAGGCTTCTGACCTGGCAGGCGATCTCATCGACCTTGGGGTTGGCGACCAACTCCAGGGCCACCACCGGATCCATGGCCATGACCCGGGTCTGCCCACCTTCGAGCGTATAGACAATAACATTGCAGGGGAGCAGCAGGCCGATGTTGGGCTCGACGGTCAAAACCTGGTGGGCCAGGGGTGGATTGCAGGCGCCGAGGATAATATAAGGCGGAAAGTCGACGCCGAGGTTCTCGGCCATTTTGGCGCGAACATCAATCTCGCTCATGATTCCGAACCCCTGCTTCTTCAGGGCGGCGCGGGTAAGGACAACGGCTTCGTCGTAAGGGATGTCGAGGGTTCGTCCGAAGCCGTAGTTGCATGTCTGGTCCATCTAAAAACTCCTGCTATTCTGTGTCGCTCCCAGCTGTTTTATGCAACGGCGGGGGCGTCGTCAGTTTTTGATTTGATTGTTCAACTTTAACACTTAAGCTGCAGTTGGCAAAGACGGACAAAGCGTGTCGACCCTTTTTTCGTGACCTTGCGCCCGGGGGGGCGAACCTGATAGTCTGCAACAGTCGTTTCTTGCTTGCATGAAGGTCATTTATGTCCCTGCCGCGCCCACCTCGCCGTCGACCGCGCCATCTGACCCGACGTTTTTTTGCGCGTTTTCGCCGCAACACTGACGCCGATTTTTGCAGTGGCAACCGCCTGCTGCTGTTGCGTAGTGGCGCCGATTTTTTCACGGAACTGTTTGCGGCTCTGGAAGCAGCCCGGCTTTCGATCTGTCTGGAATTCTATATCGTGCGCAACGACCAGACCGGGCAGCGGTTGGCCGATTCTCTGCAGCAGGCGGTCGCGCGTGGTGTAAAGGTTCATTTTCTTTACGACTACTTCGGTTGTTTCGACACCCCGGACACTTTTTTTCGCGATCTGTCAGACAGCGGCATCGCCTGTACAGCGTTCAACCCGCCATCGTGGGGCAAACGCATGCGCTGGTTCGACCGGCGCGACCATCGAAAAATCGTCGTTATCGACGGGCAGACCGCTTTTGCCGGTGGCGTCAATATCGGCGACGAGTACGCCGGTACCCTCAGCGATGATGAGACCTGGCGCGATGTCGGCCTCCGTATCGATGGCCCGTCCGCCGGCAAACTGCGTCAGCTGTTTGATGAAAACTGGCATGAGGCCAGTGGTCAGCGGCCGGTCTACCCGGTAGCGCCTCCCCTGATGGCCAGCGATCATGCCGATGCGGTGGCGATTGTCAGCGGCAGCCCGTACCACAACCGCTCACGCATCCGCGATGCTTTTTTGCTCGGACTGGCCGGTGCCGCGACGAGAGTGTGCGTCGAGACCCCCTACTTTGTCCCCGATCCGCGTTTTTTGCGGGCGCTGCTCCGTGCCGTCCGGCGTGGGGTGCAGGTGCAGTTGATCCTTCCGGCTCACAGCGATATCCCTCTGGTCCAGATCGTTAACCGCAGCTTTTACGCGGCACTGCTCAAGGCCGGGGTGGAGGTCTATGAACGGCAGGGGGCAATTCTCCATGCCAAAGCGATGGTCATCGACAGCGCCTGGTCGGTGATCGGCTCGGCCAATCTCGACCAGCGTAGTTTTCATCGCAATTATGAAGTTTCGGTTATTGTCGCCAGCGCCGCGTTCGGGCGTCAGGTGCAGACCTTGCTCGATCATGAAATGGCCGGTTCATACCCCATTACCCTTTCTGAACATGAACGTCGTGGCGGACTGATTCGCGTTCTTGAATGGTTGGCATCATTTGTTGGCTGGTTTTTGTAGGCGTATAACGTTATTTTTCACCAGACGCACTCCTTTTTTTCTGACAGGAGAAACTTGATGCAGCTTGTAGCCGTGTATGGTTGGCAGAAGGATGAGGCGGTGGTGGCCAAAACCATCGCCGATGCTCTGGGGGGACTGGTGTTCGAGTCGCGGCAAAAAATCGCCGGCGGCGGACCGGCGGTGCTGGCCAGTTTTGCCGATGCGAGCCGGGCCGAGGCCTTGGCCGACAAGCTCAGGTCTGAGGGTGTTCCGGCTCTGGTGATCGATACTGTCAGCGTGCGTCAACGCACCCCGTTTTATGTGCGGCGTTTTGTGCCGGGGGACAATTCCATTCGGGTCGATTCGCTGGCAGCCGAGTCTTGTGTGCTCGACTATGCTGCCATCGATCTCCTGCTGGTTGCGACCTGCAGCATCGGCCAGTCGCAGACCACCAGCACGATTACGGAGCGTAAATTCAGCCTCGGCAAAACCTTGATGTCGGGGGGGATACCGATGACCAAGAAAGTCTCGCATGAAGAGACCGTCACCAGTGAAAACCGGGATGAGACCCTCTGGTTGTACACCAAGGGGCGGGGACCGGTCATTTTTAACCGCTCGGCGTTGACCTATGATGGTTTTGGCGCTGCCCAGCAGATGACCAGCGGTCAAAACTTTACGCTCTTAAAGATGGAATTGCAGCGTCTGGCCCCCCGGGCCCGCTTTGATGAACGTCTGCTCAAGCGGCCGACCATGGTGCGTCTGCTTGGGCCGACGCTTACGCCCGAGGCCGATCTCGATCTGGCTTTCGAGGTGCTTGCCCGGTGTCTGCCGTAACCGTCTGTCCGGGCCGGCTAGAAATTGTAGCCGACAGAAGCGGCGACCAGGTGGATGACATTCTCGTACTTGCCGTTGGCCGGTTGGCCGAGGATAACTGACGGCAGATTGATCTGGTTGTTCTTGTGGCGATTGGTATGGTCCTGTAGGCCGTAGGCAAAATCAAAGGTCCAGTTTCCCCCCGTATAGGCGCCGCCGAGAGTGTAGAGGGTGGCATCGCTATCCGGAATGGAGGGGTCGAAGGTTGCATCCGGAACGCAGGTTTTGGAATAGAGCACGCCGGCCAGCAACGACCAACGGGGTGAAAACCGGTACTCGCCCCCCAGGTTGTAGGCCCAGGTCGACTTCCAGTCGCGCAAAATCGTATCCGAGGGCTGACCGGCAACCGGATTGGTGAAGGTAACCACCGTATTGCCGTACTGTGCCCAGTCTTCCCAGCGGGCTCCCACTTCCAGAGTCAATTCCGGTAAAATATCGTAAGCGACCCCGAGGGTTAGTTGTTGCGGCAGAGTGAACTTGGTTGCCGCCGTGGTGTTCTGGAGAAAAGGGGCCAGGGCCGAAGAGACGTTGTTAAAGTTGACGTCGAGGTCGCCGGCGTTGAGATTGATGTCGAATTTGGAGCGATAGGATAGTCCCAGGCATAGCTTTTCCAGTGGTCGCCAGGCCAGTGCAGCATTGAACCCCAGGGCCCAGGTGTCTCCTTTGGCCTGCTGGGCGGGATCCGGTTCACCCGGTATGAGGAAAATCGCCGGGATCATCCGGTTGGAATCAAGCTTGAAGTAAAGGGCATCGAGGCCGACGGCTGCCGACCATTGGTTCCCCATTTTCCAGGCGACGTTGGGGTTGATATTAAACGTCGTCACCTCGTTTTTGGTCGCGATGTAGCGCCCTTCCCAGGCGGTCGGCCACTCTGTCCCCAGGCCGAAGGTTGAGTTGACGGCAAGGCCGAACCAGACATCCTCAAGCTGCGGTAGCTGGCGGTAATAGTAAAGGGATGACGGGAAATAGGTATTATCTTTGCCGTCGGTCTCAGCTCCGGTGGAGGCCGAGGTAAACGAGCGCTCCGATTTGACCACCGTGGTGCCGACCTCGAACCCCGATGGTCTTTCCAGCAGAGGCATCAGAGCCGGATTGAAGTAGACGGTGGAGGCGCCAGCCGCGTGGGCAATGACGGCATTCGCCTGACCAAGCCCTTTTGCCCCCTGTACAAAAATTCCAAATCCGGAAGCCAGCGCCGATGTGGTCAGCAAAAGCGACCCGGCTAAAGCCATAAGGGCAATACGGAGCATTCCTTCACCTTTTTTCTGATGCAGTCGGTGACTGCTGGTCATGCCCCTCCTTTGATTCAAAACAACATGGTCGCGATCATATTAATCTGTAGTTGAATAGTCAACAACTGTTCGTACCCGCTTGGACGTGGCGTTGCTATCCGCCGTCACATCCTGTCGGCATGGCGCCGCGGCCTGCTGCAGGTGGCCGATCTCACGTTTCGGAGATTACGGCTTCTGGCCGCGGGCGATGATCAGTGGTGTATAGGTAAAGCGGCGCGGTGAAGCAAAGAACTGCTCGAACTCCTGCTTGAAGGCCGCATGCCGACTCGCAAAGTCATCGCTGCCGGCGCCGGCATACTCTGCCAGCGGACTGCCGGACTGTTCAGCCGTCAGTTCCAGCTTCCGGGTCCAGTTGTAGGCATCCGAGTCGCGCAGCTGTCCATAAATCAGATGGTGCGGCTCCATCATGACTTCGATGTTGTTGTATTGAAGCTGGTAAAGGTAATCGTAAAGTTTGCGCCCGGCATAAGGGTCGAAATTAAAGTCCTGTTCCAGGCGGAGCATAATGTCCTGCAGGGTGTTCTGCAGCCGTTTTGAGTGGCCATAATGCAGCAGTGAGTTGCAGTCGGAGTCGGCCAGGCAGAGAATTCCTCCGGGTTTCAGGCTCCGGGTGACGCAGTTGAGAACCTCCAGCGAGTTTTTTCTGAAATATTCGAGGATAAAGCGCAGCCAGACCCCGTCAAACTGGTCTTCGCACAGAAATGGTTTAGTGATGTCGTGTTTTACAAAGGTGACCCGGGCTGAACCGTAGCGTTCGCGGGCCATCTCCAGCCGCGCGTCACTGCTGTCAATGCCAACCGCCGATCCCGTCGGACCGACCAGCTCAGCCAGCGCTTGCGTTGTTTTGCCGATGCCGCAGCCGACATCCAGAACCCGCATCCCCGGGCCAAATCCTGACCATCCTGCCTGTCGTTTGACCGCTTCCAGGCCGGTTTTGATATCGAGGCGGACCCCTTCGTCGCTGTTCTCCATCAGGTATGACATAAAACTCCTGTTTTAATGATAGGCCGTCGGCTCGTTTTTTTTCGGGGTGATCTTGGTCTGATCACTTGAGTCGGTCACTTTTTTCGTGTAATTGGCAATGTTTTCTTTTGCCTCAGTTGTTAACGAACTGAATTCAACCCCAAAGCCGAACGGATAGTGCACGGACGGCAGGGGGTCACCGGTATTCACCCAGGCAATGCGGCCGGAAATACAGACCAGCTCTTCCGGTGCAGGCAGACTGAAGGTCAGCGTGACTTCGCAGCCTTTTTCCACTTTGGCCGGACTGGTCGAACGAATAAAGATCCCTTTTTCACTGATATCGACACTTGAGCCGGAGACGATGATTTTGCCGACTTTGGCAGAGACCTGAGTTCGATACTGAGCCCGGCCGCTTTCCCGGTCCTTCAGGGTCGGGTCTGCGTTGGCAGGGTCGAGCTCGCAGGCTTGGGTCTTATGCAGATACCTTAACAGTGCCCTGACGCTGCGCGGTTCAAAATGGATACCAGACTCATCCTGAAGCAGCGCGATCGCCTCATCCATCGGCATCGGCTCCCGATAGTGCCGTTTAGCGGTGATCGCCTCGAAAAAGTCGGCCACTGCGATAATTCTGGCCCCAAAGGGGATGTCAGTGCCGCGCAGTGCATTCGGGTAACCGCTGCCGTCCCATTTTTCATGATGAGAAGTGCAGATTGATGGGATTTCTGCATAAATCCCTTTGAATGGCACCCGGTCGAGAATCTGTCCAGTCTTGGCCGGATGGGTCCGGATGATGGCCATCTCTTCCGGTGTCAATTTGCCAATCTTCTTCAGGATGGCGTCGGGAACCCCGATTTTGCCATAATCGTGTAGCAGGGCAGCGACCCGGATCATCTGGACAAACTCGGAACTTTGACCGAGTTCCTGCGCAATGCCAGCGGCATATTCGGCGACTTGCTCCGAATGGCCGGCGGTAAGGAAGTCCCGGGCATCAATACTGTCGGCGAGGATTTTCAGGGTCGCCTCGAACTGTGACTGCTGCTCCTCGAGCAGGCGGGCATTTTGGATCGACACGCCGATCGCCGGCGCCACCCCCATGAGCGTATTCATGTCAGAGCGCAAAAGGGCCTTTTTTGACCGCTTGTTGTCGACGCCGAGAATGCCGATCGCCTCGCCTTCCAGGATGATCGGGCAGGCGATGAAAGATTGAATCTCCATGCCGCGGATGAACCGTAGACTTTTGTCAGTCACATCACCCGCAATCGAATCGACATTATTGATCAGGTACGGAGTCTTTTTCTGAAATGCGTAGGTAAAAACACCGCGTGAGTTTGGATTGTCCAGACGAAAACTGGTGGTTTCCAGCAGGTCAATCTGATCGTCGCTGTAGCCGAATGCGCCGCGGATTTCGAGCCTTTTACCGGCATCATCCGCGAGCAGAACCAGTCCCCGGTCAAAATCGAGCCGATCCTTTAACAGTTTGATCACTGAGGCGATAACCTCATCGACGGTGGTTTTGGAACTGATGATATGGCCAACATCCTGCGAGAGTTGGCTGTTGCGGTAATTGATCGCGATCTGTTCCGTCAGATCGTCGGCGCTGTTCCAGAGGCTGTCGATACTTTTCTGCTTCTGTTCGTTGAGCAGGTGCTCATGAATGACGGCAGTGAACAGGAAGATGATCAGCGACGACGGGACCAGCCAGATCAGTGCCGTCGGTTCCATGAAGGCGGCCGTAACAACACAACCTGTTAATAATGCCGTCGTCCAGTCCCTTAATTGTCTGAACAAGGATGCCGCGTTGCGCTCCCAGGTGACGATGTAGCGGCAATGCTTGCCGCCATTGAAAATGCATTCATCATGTTCAATTTTGGGGATCGGCAGGCCAAAGACAGTGACAATGGCTTCGAAAAACCCTTTCCTGTTCTGACAGACATATTCTTTTTCGACAATTCCCGGAACGGTCTCGACAATAATTTCGACACTGTTTGTTCCGAGACGTTTCGATTTATAGACCGATGATCGGGTGAAATTTTTGGTTGAGCGTTCGATGAGATTAAAAGCGTGGGCCGGTCCAACCAGGCCGAGGGTGTATTGTCGCATCGCTCCGAGGGTGCCGGGAGATGCGGCAAAGCGGCCGGCTTCGCGGGCCAGGTTTTCATTGTCGGTGGCGGCGACCATCAGCTCGTAAAAACGATCGACCTGCTCTTCGCTGAACCAGTGACCCTGATCGGCAATTTCGTACTCCTCGATCCCGGATTGGGTCAGAATGTTCCGGACATCGACATGCGGGTATCTTTCCCGGCAATATTGCAGATAGGTATTCAGAATTCGCGAGTTGTATAAAGCCTCTTTGAGATTCTTGCTCTGTTCAGAACTCGGCATCTGCCACTCCCGTTAAGCTTTGCGAAAATAGCGGTAAAGCCAGTCCATGTAGTCCTGAGTGTGCCGCAGGTTCAATGTCCACAGGTTGTAACTCTTATCAATCTTGAAATCATGTCTGACCGCGTACTGGCGTGGATAGATCATGACCGGGTGGTGTTGTTTATTATGTTTTGTTGCCAGGGCAAATACAACCATCTGGAACAATTTTTTATCCAACGCCTCCTGATCAACCACATAGACAAAGATTGCATTGGTCAATTCACTCATATTCAGGCCGAGGGCTGAGTCCTGAACTTCCACAAGAGCTTTCAGGCTCTGATGGTGACGCACGGCATAGAAATACCGACAGCGCTTGAGTCCCGCCGTGTGATAGGCATCGGTCAAAGTGGTATCGTCATAAGCGCCGACATCAAGATCGAACGCCTGTGCCATCAATCCACCACTTTGTTGCTGATAATAGTTTCTAAAGGCGGCAATGTCGTTGTCGTTGGCCCGCGCAATCTCCCACTCCCCTGGTTTGTCGTGCCAGTCGTCCCCGATCTGGTCCGCCTGTTTGATGTAAGCAAATTCATCGAGTGAGGTGACCTTATTGTTGTTGGCATTGCGGACAAAACCGCCGAAATAGCGGTCTGGAAAGCGATTTTCCGGCCGATAGAAGCCGATGATGTATTTCAGGTTGGTCGGATTCAGGAAATAGCTGTCATTGACAAACTCGGAGATCGCCCGAACCACCTTTAGGCCGGCACGATGATTCGGTAATGCGGCGTGGTGATGATTCATCCAGGTTGAGCGGTGGGTGCGAATGGTCGCAAAATGGCCGAGAATCTGACCGTTGTCCTGATAGATAAAGTGCCGGGACAGATCCTGTCCCCCCTCATAAAGTTTCATGTAAGCATTTTTGAAACCTTCGCGGTTGCCGGCCATTTCGGCATACTTGTGCGGATAGAGAAAGCCGGTTTCAAAAAAGAACTCGAACAGGGCTTCGGGGTCGACCTGATTGCTGACATACGCATGCGGGTCTTGCGCCTGCTGAATGAGGCTGATGAGCTTCAGATGGTCTTTGATCCCGATATCGAGCAGGGCGACCCCTGATTTGACAACACCGTCGATCGGTTGACCTCGAAAAACAACCTGAACCGTACAGTTCAGGCAGAGGGAATTAGCGAAGGAGAGCTGCGCATCCGGCAGGAGCAGTCCGGAGAGCAGGACCGAGCTCCGTTCCTGTTCCAGGACCGAAAAACCGAGTGAGCCGAGTGATTCAATCTTGAGGGTGCATTTGCGCCCGCTCAAGGGATGGGTGAAAACCAGGTCGGGGGAGGGTCTGAACTGTTCGCGTCGCGAGCGGTTTTTTTTCGGTTGGAACCGGGGGGTTGAAGACTCAAGCGGCTCGAGGATGTAAACTTTTCCATCAATGCTCTCTTCGTCTCGGGAGCAGATTTTAACCAGGCCGGAGTAGATCGGTTTGTCATCCTTGCTGATAATCAGGGTGGCCGGCAAAGCTGAATTGAGCCAGAAGAAATTTTGTGGGCCAAAGGTCTGTAGGCGGACTCTGAGTGCCTGCGGGGAGAAGTCCAGGAGCTGCCCGGAAAAACAGACCGAATGTTGGAGCAGGGAGATCTGAATGCCTTGCAATCGGCAGAGATGCCGAATCGCGACCCGGCCGGAAAGTTCATAAGCTTCTTCCGGCAGTGAAAAATTAAGGCCGGCATCATCAAAGTGATCGGCTACGGGGAAGATTTCGATAATCCGATGGGTTCCGGGAACGATGATTTTTTCAAGGGTGTAGCTGTTCAGATCAGGGGGAAAAACCGATTCCTTAAGCCATGTAGCCGAGACGTTTTCGTCCATACTGGGTAAAGGGGCCGCGCGCAGATGGACAGAATAACCGTGCGCAAGATGCCGCAGCACAACCAGCAGCGCTTCGTCCTGAAAGTGCAGCACATTCATCAGGTTGATGAGCTGGTGCTGTAAGATGACCGGCAGATGGGCTGCCGCAATTTTCGGTTCAGCTGTCACGTCTTCACAACCCCGTCCCCCCCGGTGTTTAATTCAGCAAATTTTCACTATTACAGTGTTGTCAGGGGAACAGTTTTTTCGATCAGGTTTGCCCTGAGCGAACAACACCGGCCCGGTCCATAACTCCTTAGGTTTGTCCGCGTCCTGCACGCAGGAGGAGAGATTTTTCGTGCCACTTGGCAGGCGTCAATTCTTTTGCTGACCGGTTCTTGTGCACCGGCGTCAGACTACAAGCTAAAGCGATATCTTACAAGATGTGAAGTCGCAGATGTGGCAAATTTGTTGGTGAAGAGGGGGTGAAAGGGGAGGCGAGGCTCGTTGCCCGGTCAGGCGTTTTTTCGTGAGTGCAGGGTGTGGCGTTTGATGGCTGTTTTTTTGTTCTGCTGATTGAGCGGCGATTTTTTTTGCAGAGACGAATCGGGTTGCTTAAAGAGGTGTGTCAGCGGTCTTTTTTCGAAAATAGCGGGTTCCCCCCTTTACGCGTCAGTACCAGCCATGCTCCTCAAACACCTGCCGACCCTCATCCGATTTGAGGAAAGCGATAAACGCCATCGCCTCCTGACGCAGGGGGGTGTGTGTGGTGAGAGCGATGGGGGTATGACGCAGTCCATGCTCGCCGGGGATTTCGATGAAATCCGATTCGGATTCAAGCGCAAAATGCCATGATTTATAGGTGACCCAGGCATCGATGCCAGGGGATGTGCGCCAGGCCTCGACCCCCTGCTGGCCGGTGAAGGCGAAGCTGCGGATATTGGGACTCAATCCGCTCTTTGCGCCGTGGAAGTGGCGCATTTTCTCCAGTTTGACATCGAGAAGATTGATTTCGTCCTGTCCTAAATCATCGATACCGTCAATCCCCAGCGGATTCCCCTTGCGGACGATGATACCGATACGTCGCGGATGCAATTTGTCGGCTGAGGTCATGTCGAGCAGGCCGGGGTTGCGCTGGTTGAAATTCTCCAGCATGTACTCGGCGCCGCCGTAGTAAATGTCGCCATCGGTGCGCAGGCGTTGTTCGAGATCGTGTGGAAACGCCTTGACGACGGCAACCTTGACCCCGTGTTTTTCGGTAAACAAACTTGCACACTCTTCGATGACATGGTGCGGTCCGCCAGGGCCGTAGACCCGCAGAATACGCTCCGACTCATTCGATGTTGCACGAGCAGTCGCTGCCGACAACAGCAGAACGAGAAGCAACAGTCCGAATTGGCGCAAGATCCGTTTCACTTTTATGATCCTTTAGCTTTGCAGCGCTGCTTCACTGCAAGAAAACCGGTAAATGGCGTTTTGCACCATGGCGCGCGTCTATTTCAGAAACGACCAAATAACAACAAACTGCGGGTCTGCAGCAGTTTTCATCCTGGGTCGTCTCCTTGGCTATGGATTATGAAGCAAAAGGTGTGCCCCTATTCATTAATTAAAATTTTACATTCAGGAGACTATTTTGCGTTTAGAGAATAGGCAGGGTCTCCTCAAGAGGATATAATTCCTGTAAGTAAGCTCATTTGAGGGAGGTTTACATGAAGATCAGTATCGAATATTGCACCCAGTGAGGATACCGTGAGCGTGCTGCCAGTCTGGCGGCAAAGATAGAGGCGGTCCTGCCGGTCAAGGTGGAGCTGATTGCATCGAGCGGCGGCGTCTTTGAAGTTGTGGTGGATGATAAGTTGATTTATTCGAAGAAGCAGACCGGTGTCTATCCGGATGAGGGGGAGTTGATTGCAAAAATAAGGGACGGTAAGGGTTAAGTGATGTCGCTCGGGCGGCGATGTGATGTCAGCTGCCTTCCTGCTTTTTGCTCAGCATGGTCCAGTTCTAACGCGCCGGGTTGCGGGTCAAAAAACGGTCGAGTTGATTGGCGAAGGCGGTGCGGTCGGATTGATTGAAGGTTGCCGGACCGCCGGTTTCGACGCCGCCACTGCGCAGCTCATCCATGAAGTTGCGCATCGACAGCCGCTCGCCGATATTCTCTTCACTGAAGAATTCGCCGCGCGGGTCGAGGGCGTGCCCCTTTTTTTCGATGACCGCCGCCGCCAGCGGAATATCGGCGGTGATCACCAGGTCGCCGGCCTGCAACAGCCGGACGATCTCCTGATCGGCGATATCGGCACCGGCCCCGACCCGGATCGTCGTGATCAGTGGCGAGGGTGGGGTATACAGGGCTTTATTGGCGACCAGAGTCACTCGTACCTGTCGCCGTTCGGCGGCGCGGAACAGCATCTCCTTGATCACCTTGGGGCAGGCATCGGCATCAACCCAGATCTGCATGGTTAATCCTTTATCGCTAACGAGTTTGCCAGAGTGTTGGAGGTGGAGCAAAGCAGCTGTCGTTTGGCCTCCGGTCGCAAGCTCTTGATCTCAAGCTCGCGGCGGCTGGCGCTGCTGCGGTCGTGGCCGTTCTCCAGATAGACCAACTCTCCCGGTGTGCGACCGCGAAAATATTTGGCGCCGGCGCCAGACGCATGCTGGGCCAGACGGCGATCGATATCGGTGGTGATGCCGGTATAGAGGGAGTCGTCCGAGCAGAGGATGATATAGACCTGCCAGTTCATGCCTTGGGTCCGTTCATGTTTTGTCAAAATTTGCGGCTGACATTAGCATGAAATTTGCGCCCTGGCCAGCGTGGCTTGCCGGGTCCCTGGGTGACTTGCTCTTGACACTGACGAGCAACGTCATGCATAATGCACGGCCATAATCCAGCTCCGCATCCGACATTTTACGGTTTTTATCCTCCTGATCTCCCTCCTGATTGGAGCGGGGAGCGGAGGCTATGTCCTCTGCCATGATGATGATGGCAGCCGCCACATTGAGGCTTCGGTCATCGGCAGTTGCGGTCAGGCCGAAGGGCCGAACGGCTCTGCCCGGCCTGAAATCGCCTCTCATGTCGATGCCGACGACTCGCACTGTGAGTCTTGTCTTGATGTTGATCTTTCCTCCGATCATCTGCAGCAACGCCTGCTGTATTCGGCCCCTCTGGCGCCACCAGCCCTGCCGATGCAACCGGTGGCCATTTCACGCTCATCCCCACCCTGAATACCGATCTTCTCGCTTCCCAATCACGCCGTTCACCACCGGCGTATCTTGTCTTGCGCAGTACCGTTCTGCGCTGCTGATCCTTCGTTTTTAGTTCCACCTTACCAAACGCGGTTCGGTGCAGCCCCATGCTGTGATCGGATCAACCCCATTATTCTGTAGCCAGTTATGACGGAGACTCACCATGCCAAGAACGACCTGGTCGCTTCTGGCCGGGATGTTGTTGTCTGCCGGCGTTGCATTTGCATCGCCGCTTGCCGACGACCACACCACCCTGCCTGCGAATCCGCAAGGGTTCGGCCCCAGAACTCTCACCTTGAACGACGCGCTGGCGTTGGCCGGAACCGACAATCCGGAGCTGGCGGCGGTCCGGTTCGACGTTGTCGCCAGCGCCGCCGACGCAGAGCAGTCGGCGCGCTTCGTCAATCCGGAACTTGCCCTCGAAGTTGAAAACTTTGCCGGGCGAGACAGCCAGCGGGGTTTTGATGCCGCGGAAGTGACCCTGCGTCTTGAACAACGATTGGAGCTTGGCGGTCAACGTGGTCAGCGCCGCGCAGTCGGTCGTGCTGCGCATGCCGTCGCGCTGCAGCAGCAGAACCTGGTTCGGGCGCAGATCCATCTGCAGACGGTCGAAGCTTTTATCGCCCTGCTGGCTGCGCAACAGCAGCAGCTTCTGGCCGAAGAGCAGCTGCAAACCACCCGGAAAATCGGCGAGAGCATTCAGGCGAAAATCGACAGCGGCAAGTCACCGACCATCGATGCCATCCGCTTCCAGCCCCTGCTCAGCGAGGCCCGGCTGGAGCGTGACCGGATCACCGGCGCCGTGACGATAGCCCGTCAGGCGCTGGCCGCTGTTCTCGGTCTCGATGCCACCGCAAGGATCGTTGCCCAGGGTGCCCTTGACCAGCTGCCGGAACCGCCGGTAACACAGAGCGTCGCCGACACCCCGGAGCTGATGCTGGCTGCCGCCGCCCGCGAGCAGGCCGCCGCCGAGCTCGCCGGTGCAAAGCTGCAGTCGATTCCCGATCTGACCCTCGGGGTCGGGGTCCGCCGTTTTGAGGAGAGTGGCGATACCGCCCTGGTAGCCGGGATGTCTCTTCCTCTGCCATTGTTTGATCGCAATCGCGGCGGCATTGCGGCGGCGGCAGCACGTCTGGAGCAGGCGCGGCAGCTGGAACAGAGCAGTCGTCTGCGCTCTGCCACGATCATCGCCAGGGCCGACGCCGATCTGCGCAACACGCTGGGCGAAGCCCGTGCGTTGCAGGATGAGCTCCTGCCGGCGGCAGAGCAGACTTTCGCGGCCATCGACTACGGCTACCGGGCCGGAAAGTATGGCCTGCTCGAGCTGCTTGATGCCCGGCAGCAACTGACCGGGCTCCGTTCGCGCTTACTGGCGACACAGGTTGCCTGTCACGTGGCCGCCGCCCGTTTAAACAGTCTGCTCGGCCGGATTTCACTGGCAGAAGGCTCCCCCTTATGAACACAACGATCCGAAAGAGGTTCACGATGAAACCACCTGTTGTTAAAACCCTGTTCGTCGCCACCGCTTTGCTGGTGACATGTGCCTGTTTCATCTCCGTCTCCGTAGCCGCTACGGATGAACATGCCGGTCACGACCACGCTGCCGGTGGAGCGAAAGAGCCTAAAGCCTTTGGCCTTATTGCTGAGGATGATCATGCTGGACACGACCACGGCGAAAAAGAGTCCAGCCCTATTGACGAGGATCATTCCGGTCATGGTCATGATGCAGCCATCGATCCGACCGCCTTTTGTGATGAGCACCGGATGTTCGAGCGGGAGGATGCCCTGTGCAACCCCGGGCTGATTACCGCTTTGCAGCCCGGGGACGGGCTGCAGGTCCGGCTGGCCGCTGCCGATGTCGCGGAGAAGGCCGGCATTGCGGTGTCGCTGCCGCAAAAGATGACGACCGCCGACGGCGTCATGTTTACCGGCCGCAGTGAATTCAATCGCAACCGATTGGCGCGGTTGACTGCCGCGACCGGCGGTGTGGTGCGCACTGCCACCGGTGTGGTTGGTCAACGCGTCCGCAAGGGAGAGCTGTTGGCGGAGATTGCTTCGCCGGAAGCTTCAGCGCTGCGCGGTCAGCTCAAGGCGGCGATCGCCCGTCAGGCCCAGACCGAGGCGACCTGGCAGCGGGAGCAGGATCTGTATGCCAAGGGGATCTCCTCGCGGCTCGAACTCCAGCAGGCTGAGGCTGATCAACTGGCGGCGCACAGTAACGCCGAGCAGCTGCGCGAACAGGCGCTGAGTTTTGGTGTCGCCGAAAACGGTGCCGCCCTGGCCCGTTTGCGCGCGCCACTGGCCGGAGTCATTGTCGACAAGCAGGTGGCGGCTGGCGACGTGGTCATGGCGGGAACGCCACTGTTCACCATTGCCGACCCGGAAGCGCTTTGGGTCGAATTGGCGGTGCCGGAGTCGCGCATTGCCCAGGTGAAAGTTGGAGCCAACGTTGAGGCCAGTTTCAGCGGTCTGCCGGGGAGTCTGTTTCACGGCCGGATTCTTCAGATCGGCGCCGCTCTCGATGAGCGCAGTCGCACGTTGATGGCGGTCGCCGAGATTGCCAATCCAGGTGGTCTGCTCAAGGCCGGCATGTTCGGTCAGGTCAAGCTTCATACTGCTGCTGCTGGCGAGGTTCTGGTGGTACCAGCAGGCGCCGTGCAGAGCATTGATCAGGAAAATTATGTCTTTGTGCGTCGGGAATCGGATCTGTTTGAACTGCGTCGGGTCGAGACCGGTGTCAAACAGCAGGGGCTGGTGACCATTCTTCACGGTCTGAAAGGCGATGAGCCGGTCGTCACTGCGCAGGGATTTGCTCTCAAATCGGAAGTGCTGAAGGCCCGTCTGGGCGCTTCTTGCGCTGACCACTAGGAGGTGGACGATGTTTGAGCGCCTGATTCGATTCTCGTTGCAGAACCGCCTGCTGGTGGTGCTGCTGTTTTGTGTCACTTTCGCCGTCGGCGGCTGGGCGCTGCTCAACCTGCCGGTCGATGCCTTTCCCGATACGACACCGGTCCAGGTGCAGATCAACACCATCGCCCCGGCCCTGGGGCCGGAAGAGGTGGAGAAACAGCTGACCATGCCGGTCGAGCTGTCGGTCTCCGGTTTGCCGCATCTGCAGAGTGTCCGTTCGGTCTCCAAGTTCGGCCTGTCGCAGGTGGTGGTGACCTTCAGCGACGCCATGCCGATCTACGATTCGCGGCAGCTGGTGATGGAGCGTCTGGCCAGCGTCGAACTGCCGCCCGGCATCGACCGTCCTGAGCTCGGGCCGATCTCTACCGGCCTTGGCGAGGTCTTTCACTATGTTCTGCGTTCCGATAACCCCGAGCGCACTCTCGATGAACTGCGGACTCTGCACGACTGGGTGGTCAAGCCGGAGCTGCGCAAGGTTGCCGGGGTGGCCGAGATCAACTCCTGGGGGGGGCTGGAGCGGCAGTATCATGTCATCGTCGAGCCCCAGGCGCTGATCAAGTACGGCCTGACCCTGGGCGCGGTCTCGGAAGCGTTGCAGGCGAATAATGCCAATGTCGGCGGTGGCCAGGTGATTACCGCCGGGCAGACCCTGCTGGTCCACGGCATCGGCCGGGTGACCAGCCTGGAGCAGGTCGGCGCCATTGTCATCTCCAGTCACAGCGGCACCCCGGTGCGGGTGCGTGATGTCGCCGAGCTGCGCATCGACCACGAACTGCGCCGCGGTGCGGTTTCGGCCCATGGTAAGGGTGAGGTGGTGCTCGGCCTCGGCTTCATGCTCATGGGGGAGAACAGCCGCGAAGTCACCACCGCCCTCAAACAGCGACTGGAGACGGTCCGCCAGGCGTTGCCGGACGACATCATCCTGGAGACGGTTTACGACCGGACCGAACTCATCGACCATGTCATCGAAACCGTTGAGCACAATCTGGTCGCCGGTGCCATTCTGGTGATCGCCATCCTCTTTTTTCTGCTCGGTAATCTGCGCGCCGGCCTGCTGGTTGCCGCCGCCATCCCGATGTCGATGCTGTTTGCAGGCCTCGGCATGATGCAGATGGGGATTGCCGCCAGCCTGCTGTCGTTAGGCGCCATCGACTTCGGCATTCTGGTCGATGGTTCGGTGGTGATGACCGAGGCCAACCTGCGCCGTCTTGGCGAGCGGCAGGCGGAACTTGGTCGTCCCCTGACCGCTGCTGAGCGGATGGCGGCAATCGTTTCGTCCAGCTGCGAGGTCGGACGCCCCATCGCCTTCGGCATGGGGATCATAGCCCTGGTTTTCTTGCCGGTTCTGACCCTGCAGGGGATCGAAGGGAAGATGTTCCAGCCCATGGCCTGGACCTTCATCTTCGCCCTGCTCGGCGCGCTTTTGGTGGCGATCTTCCTGTCGCCGATCCTCTCTTTCCAATTCCTGCCGCGGGTATGCAAGGAGCACATGGGGCGGGCGGAGGTCTGGCTGCGCCGGGCCTATATCCCGGCCCTCGATCTGATACTGCAGCATCGGCGTAAAACCCTGCTGGTGGCGGCACTGCTGGTGGTTGTCACCGGAATCGCCGCCACCCGTCTCGGTGGCGAGTTTCTGCCGCGTATGAGCGAAGGCTCGATTGTCGCCAGCGTCGTGCGTCTGGCCGGGGTCTCCATCGATGAGTCGATGGTCTACAACGGCCGCCTGGAGCAGCTGCTGCTGGAGAAGTTTCCCGACGAAATCAAGACGGTATGGAGCCGTCTCGGTAGCGCCGAAGTCGCCACCGACCCGATGGGGACTGAGCTGACCGATATCTTCATGGCGTTGCATCCGCGTGAGCAATGGACCCGGGCGACGACTCAGGCCGAGCTCAGCACGGCGATCAATGAGGAACTTGCCGGGCTGCCCGGCATCCGGGTCGTGCTCACCCAGCCGATTGAACTGCGGGTCAACGAGATGCTCTCGGGGATTCGCGGCGATGTCGGTATCAAGATCTACGGTGACGATTTTGACCAGTTGGTCCTGCTGGCCGAGCAGGTTGAGCAGTCGCTGTCCAGGGTGCCGGGGGCGGTGGATGCCTCCGCCGAGCAGATCACCGGCCAGCCGACTCTGCAGATCACCGTCGATCAGGAGCAGCTCGCCCGGTACGGCATCCCGGCCCGGGATGTCCTCGATGTCGTGGCTGCTGTCGGCACGCCGCGGGTTGGCGAAATTTTCGAAGGGGAACGTTCTTTCCCGTTGGTGTTGCGACTGCCTGACGACCGGCGGGAAGATGTCAACCTCCTCGCCGACACTCTGGTCCCCACCGCCAGCGGCGCTATCTTGCCCCTTTCCGCCCTGACGACCATCACTGAGGTCCAGCGGCCGTCGACCATCAACCGCGAATGGGGCCGCCGGCTGATCAAGGTTTCGGTCAGCGTTGGTGACCGCGATGTCGCTTCGTTTGTCGATGAAGCGCGAAGCGTGGTGGCGCGCGACCTGAAACTGCCGCCGGGCTATTTTATCGAGTGGGGCGGTCAGTTTGAAAACCTGGAGCGGGCACAGAGCCGTCTGGCGCTGGTGGTGCCGTTGACCCTGTTGCTGATTTTTGTTCTGCTCTGGTTCAGCCTCAAACGGCTGCGCGATGTGCTGATCATCTACACCGGCATTCCACTCGCCGCTGTCGGCGGCGTGTTTGCCCTCTGGCTACGCGGCATCCCTTTTTCGGTCAGTGCCGCCGTCGGCTTCATCGCCCTGGCCGGGATTGCAGTGCTCAACGGCCAGGTGCTGGTGGCGGCGATCCGTAACTTTCTCGCCGACGGGCAGCCGATGTCCGTCGCCGTGGTCTCTGCCGCCCGCCAGCGCTTGCTGCCGGTGGTCGCCACCGCCGTTGTTGATGCGGTCGGCTTTCTGCCCATGGCCTTTTCCAGCGGGGTCGGTGCCGAGGTGCAGCACCCGTTGGCGACGGTGGTGATCGGTGGCGTTCTGACTTCGACGCTGCTGACGCTGTTTGTCTTGCCGTGCCTTTACCTGTTACTTGATCGCCCGGAGAAGGGTGGTTGATCTGAGTTGAAATTAAGAAGGCGGCCCTTTGTGGCCGCCTTCTTTGTAAATGTGGCTTTCATTCGGGCAAGATGGGCCCAGAAAGATCACATCATTGCTCACGAGAAGAGCTCAACCAGTTTTTTCTCCCGGTAATCGAAGATCCGCTCCAGCTGGTTTTTAACCCAGATCTCGTGTGCCACCGCGCCGGCGATACCGAAGGGCAACTGGTAGTACACTTCGTCGCGCATTCGGGTGCCTTTGCTGACGGAGCTGATCTTGTGCTGATGCCGCCATGATTTGTAGGGACCCTCCAGCTGTTCATCGACAAAAGAGACGCCGTCAACAATCTCCTTGATTTCGGTCAGCCAGTTCTGTTTGCCGATGAAGGGGAGGGTGATCTCATAGCGCAACTGCAGGCCGTTGGACATCTTTTCCGGCACATCGGAGAGGATGGTGAACTGCAGATCGGGGGGGGTGAGCTGGTTGAGGTTGAGCGGAGTGGCGATAAAGGCCCACAGTGTTTGCGGTGCGACATTGAGGATGATTTCACGTTGCAGATGGTGCATGGTTTTATCCTTTAGCGTTCGGCAGTTTATCCGGTCCTTGCAAAATGTCGGCGCGAAGCTGCTTGGCGATGCCGCGTAGCATGCCGTTGAACACCAGATGATGAAACGGTGCGACGGCGTACCAGTACAGGATGCCCGCCACCCCTTGCGGCAGAAACAGGGCACGCAGCTGCAGTCGGGTGGCGTTGTTCGCGGCGGGTTCCAGCCGGAATTCGAGCGCGGCCTGACCAGGTAGTTTCATCTCCGCCACCAGTTGCAGCAATCGCGGTTTTTCTATTCGGCCGACGCGCCAGAAATCGAGGGCATCGCCAGGAAAGAGCTCATCGGCGCTGCGCCGTCCGCGTTGCAGGCCAATGCCGCCAATGAGGCGGTCGATGAAGCCACGAACCTGCCAGAGCCAGTTTGCATAAAACCAGCCGTTCGTCCCACCCATGCGGGTGATCACTCCCCATACCTCTTCAGGCGAAGCGGTTACAAGAATCTGGCGCGTATCGTTGAAGCAGGTGCCGCCGGCCCAGGCCGGGTCGTCCGGTGTCGCCCATTCAACCGGGGGGGTGCTGCCGGCATCGCGCCAGGAACTGGCGATCTGTTGTTCGTGGCTGCGATCGAGGGCCAGGCTGATCGCGGTGCGGCAATCGAGCAGTTCCTGCGGCAGCAGGGAGCGGATGCGCGTGTCGTGACAGACGACTTCGTTGCGCAGCCCTTCGGCCAGCGGGCGGGCGAGAGCCGCCGGTACCGGGGTCACCAGGTGAATCCAGTAGGAGCTCAAGCGCGGGGTTAACACCGGCACCGGGATAATCCAGCGTCGGCGCAGTCCGGCCTCTTCGGCGAACAGGGTCATCAGCTGCCGGTAGGTGAGAACCTCCTCCTGGCCGATATCGAAGGTTTCCCCAATCGTTTCCGGGCACTCCAGGCAGGCAACCAGATAGTGCAACACATTGCGGATGCCGATCGGCTGGTTGGGGGTATCGACCCAGCGTGGGGTGATCATCACCGGCAGGCGTTCGACCAGATAGCGGAGGATTTCGAAGGAGGCGCTGCCGGAGCCGATGATCATGGCGGCACGAAACACCGTCACCGGCACCTGACCGGCGGTCAGAATGGCCCCGACCTCGGTGCGCGAGCGCAGGTGGGCACTGAGATTTTCCCCCTCTTCACCGAGGCCGCTGAGGTAGATGATGCGCTCAATGCCGGTCGCTGCCGCCGCTGTCACCATGTTGGACGCCGCCTGGCGATCGCTGTGGGCGAAGTCGCGACTGGCCGGATTCATCGAATGGACCAGATAATAGACCGCTCGGCAGCCGTTGCAGGCGTTGTGCAGTGATACCGGATCGAGCAGGTCGGCCTGGACGATCTCCAGTTGCGGATGTTCCATCCCCGGCCGGTCGCGCAGTTTGAGGGGATCACGCGCCAGAGCACGCACCCGGTATCCCTGCGCCAGAAGCAGTGGGATCAGTCGGCCACCGATGTAACCGGTGGCGCCGGCGACCAGCAGCGGTTTTTGTTGGCTGTCCAAATTGATAAAGTCCTTTGTCAAGGTTTGTTGAAGTATTGCAGACTTAACCCACAATACAATCTGTCCCTTGCCTGTTACTTCGTTTCCGTTAGACTTCAATCGGCGTCAACAATCCATTTATCGGGCAAGGGGTGGTCATGGATGAGACAAAAATTCGACTCGGTGTCAGTTCGTGCCTGCTTGGTGAAAAGGTCCGCTTTGATGGCGGCCACAAGCTCGATCATTTTCTCGTCGACACCCTGGGGTGTTATGTCGAATTTGTGCCGGTCTGCCCCGAGGTGGAGATGGGGCTGCCGACGCCGCGTCAGGCCCTGCGCCTGATTGGCGACGCCGCTGCGCCTCGGATGGTTTTTTCCAGAAGTGGTGAAGATATCACTGAGCGGATGCAGGCCTGGGCCGAGGAAAAGGTTGTTGCCCTGGAGCAGGAAAATCTCTGCGGCTTCGTCTTTAAATCGCGCTCGCCAAGTAGCGGCATGGAGCGGGTGAAACTTTATGACCGCAGCGGGGTGCCGAAAACAGACGGTGTCGGCCTGTTTGCCCGCGCTTTCATGGATCACTTCCCCCTACTGCCGGTGGAGGAGGACGGGCGGCTCAATGACCCGGTGCTGCGCGAAAATTTCATCGAGTGTCTCTTCACCTTCAGGCGCTGGCGGCAGATGGTGGCCAACGGACAGACGCGCGGCGCCCTGGTCGATTTTCATAGCCGGCATAAATTGCTGATGCTGGCCCACAGTACCGAAATCTACCGGGAGATGGGCAAACTGGTGGCCGGGGCGAAAGCGTTGCCGGAGGCCGAACTCTTTAACCGCTACCTGCACCTGCTGATGCGTGGTATGCGCCTGAAAACGACGGTGCAGAAGCAGGTCAATGTCCTGCAGCACATCATGGGCTATTTCAAGCAGCAGCTCAGCGCGGATGAAAAACAGGAACTGTTGGAACTGTTTGACCATTACCGCCTGAAAAGAATACCGCTCATTGTTCCTGTCACCCTGTTGAATCATTTTGTCCGCAAATATGACCAGCCTTATCTGGCGCAGCAATATTATCTGCATCCTCATCCGCTTGAAATACGGCTGCGTAATCATGTCTGATCCTGCTGGAGCGGTGTGCCGCTGACAGAGGGGGACGGGCTCTCTCCCGGAAAAGATTAGCCGCACGGCCTCTCTTGCTTTATGCTGTATTTTTGCAGCGAGGTGGTGCATGTCCGAAGACCAATCCAGCCGGAACGAAGACGGGGTCGAAATCCCCTATGAGAAGCTTGACGCGCAGACCCTGCGCAACCTGATCCAGGAGTTCGTCACCCGTGATGGTGCCGACTGGGGTGATGCGGGTGGAACGCTGGAGGAGAAGGTTGCTCAGGTGATCCGCCAGTTGAAACAGAAAAAGATCAAGGTCGTCTTCGATCTGCAGTCTGAAACTGCAAATATCGTCCCCAGTAAATAGCAATCCTGCCTTCGCCCTCAAAGCGGTGCCACGTTTGATCAGCATACCTGAAAACAGATACTGGTTTTATGCCGCACAGGTCCGGCCGATTCTTGCTGCGCTGGATAATGGCGTGACAGGCATCGAAATCTCCGTCGATCTGAATCGATCGGTCCGCCATTTTGTGCTGGCAGCAGATGCGCTGATTCTTGATGGCAAAAATCGTTTGCGGCGGGATGATCTGCAGCTGATCGCCGGCAAAGAGAACCGGATTTATGTTCTTCAGGACGGCCAACTCGAGGTGCTCGAGGACCGCGCGGATGGCTACTATAAGCTGGTCGCCACCGAGCAGGCGCCGCTGCTCGAGATCAGCGGAGTGAAGATGCACATTTCGAAGGGGATCAGTCCGTTCGACAGTGCCGGGCAGATGGCGGCGCAGGTGGTGAAAAGAGGGGGCCGGGTCCTCGATACCTGCAGCGGACTCGGCTATGCGGCGACGGTGGCGTTGCAGCTCGGTGCGCGTGAGGTGGTGACGGTGGAACAGAGTGCGACGGTGCTGGCGCTGCGGGCCAAAAACCCCTGGTCACAGGGGCTGAATGCGGCCGGGATAAAGCAGGTTCATGCCGATGTCGGCGAGTATATACAGGGATTGCCGACAGCATCGTTCGACGCAGTCATTCACGATCCGCCGCGCTTTTCTTTAGCGGGTGACCTTTATGGCGAAGCATTTTACCGGGAGATTTTTCGGGTACTCAAGCGGCGCGGGGCGCTGTTTCATTACACGGGGAATCCGCATCTGCTTAAGCAGGGGAGTGGGTTTGTCGAGAATGCGGCGAAGCGGTTGCGGGCGGCCGGATTTAGTAAAGTGGTGAAGGTGCCGGCCCTGATGGGGCTGACGGCGCAAAAATAGTTTCCGGTTATTTAGTTACGGATAAGAATCTTAAGTCAAAGGATCGGGCGCTGCGCCCCGTCCCCCGCCTGACTTTCTTTTGCTCGCACAAAAAGAAAGTCAGCAAAGAAAATGCGCCCAATGCCACCGCCCGCCATTGCCCTGCGGGCGATGGCAGGTCCCCTCCGCTCCGCAGACGTTTCGGGGCCGCGAAAAAAACTTGCCCTGCGGGCTTCGGACATTTTTGCGGCAAGGCCCCCGAACCATCCGCTGCGCTCCGGCAGTGGCAAATGGGGTTAACGTCAAAAACCTGAAACCTGAAACCTGAAACCTGAAACCTGAAACCTGAAACCTGAAACCTGAAACCTGAAACCTGAAACCTGAAACCTGTTTCTCCCCCCTTACACCATCGCCGAACGGAAGGGTTTTCATCTGGAGTTTTCCGGGTCGAATGTCCGAAGCCCTGCAAGGGCAAGTTTTCGATCCCGGCCGGATGAAAAGCCTGCAGAGAGGGGACTCGCCGTCGCCCGAAGGGCTATGGGGGGCGATCGTGTCGGGGCGTCCTTCTTTTGTTTTCTTTTCTTGGACGAGCAAGAAAAGAAAGTCGTGTGGCGGGGCGAAACCCGCCGGTCTCTGTGCAAATCACACAAAAAACAGTGTCAACGGCCGGGCGCTGCGCCCCGTGCCCCGCCTGACTTTCTTTTGCGCGCACAAAAAGAAAGTCAGCAAAGAAAATGCGCCCAATGCCACCGCCTGCCATAGCCCTACGGGCGACGGCAGGTCCCCTCCGCTACGCAGACGTTTCGGGGCCGCGAAAAAAACTTGCCCTTGCAGGGCTTCGGACATTTTTGCGGCAAGGCCCCCGAACCGTCCACTGCGCTCCGGCGGTGGCAAATGGGTTAAAGGTCAAGG
>Ga0209231_1000271_pt1 | contig 33510 bp, 27 predicted proteins | sample Deesub45470m_DNA_FD_188086 | JGI IMG/M metagenome (GOLD analysis project Ga0209231, IMG submission 188086) | Deep subsurface microbial communities from North Pacific Ocean - 450_OLKR46/470m Metagenome (SPAdes) (version 2) | ecosystem: Environmental > Terrestrial > Deep subsurface > Unclassified ... | reverse complement strand
GGAGATGGCGGCATGGAAGGCGTGGGTGATTTCCATGACATGACTGGCGACGCGCTCCCCCTGTTCGACGAAGGATTTGAGGTCGCCGCCGGCGCAGAACATCCGACCGTTTCCGGTCAGAACCACGGCGCGGATGCCGGGGTCGACCTCGCAGCGGTTGGCGACCTGCAGCAGCTCCTGCGCCATTTCCAGGTTGAGGGCATTACCGTCGTCAGGGCGGTTGAGGCGGATCATCCCAACTCCGTTGGCGACTTCGAAGGTCAGCGCGTTGTAGCTCATGGCTTTGGCTCCTTGGTGAAGGGTTTTGGCTGGGTTAGAAAGGGATGATTGCAGGGGAGGGTAGGGTTCCAACGCTTCTTATGGCCGGGGAGGGAGACGGCTTCAACCTTCCAGAGTATAGCAAATGACCGCGGCTAGCTGGTGTTTGGGCACTCGATAATCAGCAAGGAGGGCTAAAAGTGGAGAAATTTCTTGAATCCAGGGGGGCGATCTTCTAGTCTTTTGGCCTCAGGACGTCCTTGGTCTTGGCCGGAAGGGCCGGTTGTGGGAGATAGGACCCGGGACACTTGATGTGAAGGCGGCCAGACGGTCGCCTTTTTGTTGCAAAATTACCTGGACTCTTCCGCGGGTTTGGTTCCTTTTCAGGAGCCACACCAGGTCAAGGCCGTCGCAAACCGCCCTCCCCTGCAATTCCCCTAGTGAGTGACATGATTTCAGAACTGTTGAAAATAATAGGCGGTCTGCAAGGCGAGTTGTATTTCTTTCTCGAAGACGGCCCGCTAAAAAACAAATTGATCGAACGTTACCTGAAGAAGGCGGATGCCGATGCTGATTTTCTCGAATTCGGGTTTGAGGCGTCGGTGCGGATCAGGCGGGGCGAGGGCTCGGCGGTCCCGGTCTTCGAAGCTCGCCTGGAGGGGGACGATGTCCATTATCGGACCCTCTTTTTAGTCGGGGATTTCGCTGCCGCTGAGATCACCGAATTGATGCAGCAGGTGCGGTCACTGGGTGCGCTCCATCGCAAGCAGGAGTCCGGGCCCGCAAGGACGATCCTCAGAAAGAAAAAGGCCGGCGGTTTGCTCAACCTTGCCGCGGCTGCAAACGCCCTGGGAGTCACCCCGCGGGCCTTGAAAGCGCTGATTCCCTGCAGCGATATCCGGATTTCGGAGCGAGGCGGCGACAAGACTGTGGAAGAATACTATTGGGAGCAGCAACTGATCAGCAGGTTTGAAACCTTGTGGGTGGAGCGGCAAGGAGGGCGAGGACCCAGTAGCGAGGATCTGACCTTCATCGCCGAACACTGTTGCGATGGTGACCGGCAATGGGCCCGGGACACCATCGCCGGATTTGTGGCTTTGAAAAATATGACCCCGTCCGCCGGGTAGCCTGGTCCAGGGTCGCGACTCTACCCGAGGGTGCAGCTGCAATTTGCAGGTGTAACTCCCAGGCAGGCGCTCTCCTGCGCAGACAACCCCATGCAGTTGCGGCTCCTTTTCGTTAGTGCTAGCATGGCCGCTCACCGTCCGAACCTTTCATTTAAAAACCTGATGCGAGAAACTCACCAGTGAATATGCCTGACGCTCCAACCCTCCCCCGCGAATCAACCACCGCTGTCTCCGAGTCCCACCAACCGGAGGGAGCACCAGCCTATGCCAGCGTCGATGAGGTGCTGCCGCCCGACCACTATGGCCAGCCCTCCGAGAGGCGCTCCTGGACCGATGGCCTGCGCAAGTTCGGCACCATCGGCCTGGTGCTGTTCTTTGTTTTCGGCAAGCTGAAATACCTGGGATTGCTGCTGCAGGTCGGCAAGTTCAAGACCTTTATCAGTATGCTGGTCAGCATCTGGGCCTATGCCATGTTCTGGGGTTGGTCATTTGCGGCAGGGTTCGTGGTGCTGATTTTCATCCACGAGATGGGGCATGTGCTGGCGCTGCGGATGATGGGGATACCGGCCACGGCGCCGATGTTCATCCCCTTTGTCGGGGCGCACATCGTGATGAAGAAAATGCCGAAGAACGCCTATGTGGAAGCGGTGGGAGCCTACGGTGGCCCGTTGCTGGGGACTCTGGGGGCCATCGGTTGCGTCGGCATCGGCATGGCGACGGGGAATCTCTTCTGGTATGCCCTGGCCTCGAGCGGTTTTCTGCTCAACCTGTTCAATCTGCTCCCCATCTCCCCCTTGGATGGCGGCCGGATCATCGGCGTGATCAGCCCCAAGCTCTGGCTGCTGGGGCTGCTGGGGGCGGTCGGCCTGTTCTATCTGACCTGGTCGCCGATCGTCGCCCTGATCCTGATTCTCGGGAGCTACCAGATCTACACCTCGTTCAAGAAGCCTGCCGCCGAACGGGCTCAATACTACAACGTCCCGCTGGGCAAGCGGATCGCTATGGGCGTGGCGTTTCTGTTCCTGCTGGCGGTGACCTCCATCGGCATGGTGGCAATGCAGGGGCCGCTGCAGGGGTTGTGAGTTCCGGGGGGAATGCTGATGAAAAAGTGCCCTTTTTGCGCCGAAGAGATTCAGGACGAGGCGATCAAGTGCAAACACTGTGGTGAGTTTTTGGCCGACGCTCGGCGGCAAGTCGCGGCAGAGCCAACCCTTCCCTGGTATTTCCGGACAACGTTTATCGTTTTCGCCCTCTGTTCCGTGGGGCCGCTGGCCTTGCCGCTGATCTGGTTGCGACCAAAAACCTCCCGGGGCTGGAAAGTCGGCCTCACCCTCGGGGTGTTGATTCTCAGTTGGCTGCTGTTTCAAGTGGCGATGGTTTCCGTCCGCAATCTGCAGGAGTATTACAAGTTGTTGGAGGGACTCTGAGCCGTGGCCCCCGCCCTCCTTGCGCGATTGTAGAATTCGTTCTATCCGTTAACCTTGTGGCAACGGCAAAAAAAACATCCCTTTGTTACACAGGAGGTTCGCAATGGCCAGCAAAGGTACCATCGGTATTCTCACCGGCGGCGGCGACGTCCCCGGTCTCAACCCGGCGATCCGGGCGATCACCATCCGCGCTCTGCGGGAAGGCTACAAAGTTCTGGGCATTCGCCGCGGCTGGGCCGGGCTGGTGGAGTTGGTCCCCGATCCGCACGCCGATAACAGCGCCAACGTCCAGCAGTTGACCCAGGATCTGGTCAACCGCGCCGGCCGCACCGGAGGCACCTTTCTGCACACTTCCCGCACCCGGCCGAGCCATCTGCCCAAGGCCAATCTCCCCGATCACCTGCGCGGCAAGTACACCGCCGAAATCAACGACGTCACCCCCGATGTGCTGAAGAACATCGAGTTTCTGGGGCTGGATTTCCTGATTCCCATCGGCGGCGACGACACCCTGAGCTATGCCCAGCGGCTGCACGAAGAGGGGGTCAAGGTGGTGGCGATCCCCAAAACCATGGACAACGACGTCCCCGGCACCGATTACTGCATCGGTTTTTCCACCTGCGTCACCCGCACCATCGAGCTCACCCACCGGCTGCGTACCTCGGCGGGGAGCCACGAGCGCTATCTGGTGATCGAGGTCTTCGGCCGCTATGCCGGCTTCAGCGCTCTGCTGCCGACCATGGCCGGGGCGGCGGATCGCTGCATCATCCCCGAGCATGATTTCGATATCGAGCAGTTGGCGCGGCTGCTCACCGATGACCGCAACCAGCATCCGAGCAAGTACTCGGTGGTGCTGATTTCCGAAGGGGCGAAGATGCGCCATCAGGCGGGGATGAGTTTTGAGGGGGAGGAGGTCGACCAGTACGGTCACCGCAAGCTGGGGGGGATCGGCGATCAGGTCTCGGCGGCGCTCAAGGAGCTCTCGCCCCGCTTCAATAATGACCGCCGGATCAACGTGCTCAACCAGCGCCTTGGCTACCTGGTGCGCAGTGGCGATCCCGACGCCCTTGATTCCATCGTGCCGATGGCCTTTGGCAATATGGCGCTCGATCTGGTTCTGGCGGGGACTTCGGGGCGGTTGGTGAGTATCCACAACGGCAGTTACGATACGGTGCCGATTACCGTGGTGACCGGGCAGAAGAAGGTGGTGGATGTGGAGAAGTATTACAATGTCGATCGCTTGCGGCCGAAGTATGAATCGTTTTTGAAGCAGCCGTTGTTTATTATGACGAGTGATCGGTAGGGCGACAACCGCGGGGTGGTTTTTTGATAATCAAGACCTAAGACCGCGGGGTGGCGGCCCCGCACGCCGCCCTACCTTTTAACCGCCTAAAAGGTAGGGCCAAAAGGGCGCCCCAATTGCCCCCGCCCGCCTTCGGCGGGTTCCCTGCGCTGCGCAGACGTTTGGCGGACGGGCAAAAACTCGCTGCGCTCAGACAGTTTGCCCGTCTTTTTCGCCAAACATCCGCTTCGCTCCGGCGGGGGCAAAAGGGGGAAAGAAGGTCAACAGCAAAAAAACAGATAAAAACGCAAAAAGAAAACGGTCGAATCCGCGGCCAGGGCCAAGCGTATCCGACCGCTTTGACCTCTGGGGGAGGTGCCACGGAGTTGTGCTGCTGTGCCAGCAGCCAAGTTTTTCCCTGCGACAGCAACCCGCGCTAGACATGCCCTCCGCAGGAGAAGCGCATTTCTGCCTACTCGTTGGGCGCTTGCAAAGAGTAGGTCGCCGTCCGGGGGCGAGACCCTGGCAGCAGACGGTAAAAAAACCTCAAACCGGTCGTCCGTAGCTGCTCGGCTGAAACCTAGTAGAGCCGCAGCTGCCCATCCTCCTCCGACTCGAACGTCGCATCCTCCCAAGCCGGAACCGGCGCCTGCAGCATCGGTGCGACTGGAGCCGGAATCGTCTGCTCTTCTATCCTGACTTCCGCAACCAGATTAACTTCTTCCGCCGCCTGTATCCCCTCATCCACCGCCCGCTTGGCCAATCGGTCGCAGCGTTCGTTGAAGGGGTGGCCGGAATGGCCGCGTACCCATTGCCAGCTGATTTGATGCTTTTCGGCCTGGGCGGCCAGCTGCTGCCAGAGATCCTGGTTGGCGAGGGCGTCGGGGGTGTCGAGGCGACCGTTGCGAATCCAGCCCTGCAGCCATTCGCTCATCCCCCGCACCAGATATTGGGAGTCGCTGAAAACCCGCACCGTGCGCGGGTTGTTCAGGGCTTCGAGGCCGCGGATCGCCGCGATCAGTTCCATCCGCTGCGAGGTGGCCGCGGGTTCGAAGCCGCTCAGTTCCTTCTCCAAATCTCCGTAGCGCAGCACCACCCCATAGCCGCCGGGGCCCGAGGCGGTTCCCGAGCCGTCGCTGTAGAGCTCGACCAGCCCCGGTGGCGGCGGAGTGAAGGCGAGGGCCAAGTCGGCAAATTCGAGCTGCTGCAACAGCGGGAGCAGTTCGTTGAGGTTGGGCGACTGGCGCTGCAGCTGGGCCAGGGGAACATCCAGCGGGACGTCGTAGCGGACCGTGGCCAACTGTTTCGATAGCCGGGCCTGGTCGGCAAAGGTGTGGAGATTGTTCTGGCGCTGCTTGCCGTTGACCAGATGTTTCCACTCAAGAACCCCTTCCAGGGAGCCGAAGCGCTGGATCAGTTCGGCCGCGGTCTTCTCGCCGATCCCGGGAACCCCGGGGATGTTGTCGCTGGTGTCACCGGCGAGCCCAAGTACGTCGGCGACGCGTTCGGCGGGGACGCCGAAGCGCTCGATTACCTCCTGCGGTCCGGAGCGCTGAGCCTTCAGAGTGTCGAGCAGGCTGATCCGCTGGTCGACAATCTGCATCAGATCCTTGTCGCCGGTGACCACCGTGACCTCGATCCCTTCGCCGGCATAGCGGCGGGCCAGGGTGGCGATCACATCGTCGGCTTCAAAGCCGGGAGCTTCCAGGGCGGGAATGTTGAGGGCCTGCAACACCTGCTTGATGGTGGGGATCTGGGCGAGCAGGTCCTCGGGGGTGGCATCCCGATTGGCCTTGTCGGCGGGATAGATCTGCCGGCGAAAGGTCTCCTCTCTGGGGCGGTCGAAGACCACGGCCAGATAATCGGGGCGCTGCTCCTGCAGCAGGCCGAGCAGCAGTTTGGTGAAGCCGAAGATGGCATTGGTCGGCATGCCGCCGGCGGTGGCCAGATCGCGGATGCCGTAATAGGCCCGGTAGATGTAGCTGGAGCCGTCGAGTAAATAGAGTTGCGGCGATGCGTCCACGGTCTCTCCTGGGCGGTTCAAGGGAACCTGCGGATTTTGTAAAAGCGGCCCTTGATCTTGTTGGCGCTCAGCCGGGTCAGGGCGAGTTTGGCGCTCCCCCGGCGAATGGCGACGAAGCTGTGAAAATCGAAGATATTGATCTGGCCGACCTCGCTGCCGGCGATCCCCGCCTCGCCGGTGAGGGCGCCGAGGAGGTCGCCGGGGCGCAGTTTGTTTTTACGGCCGCCGTCGATGCAGAGGGTCACCATCGGCGCTTCGAGGGGTGCGGCCGAGGGCATGGTCAAGCTCTCCAGTTCGGCCCTGGGGACGCTGACGCCGAGGGCGGCTTCGATTGCCGCCGCCCGCCGGCTCTCGGCCGCGGTCACCAGGCTGAGCGCCAGTCCCTGCTCACCGGCGCGGCCGGTACGGCCGATGCGGTGGATGTGCACCTCGGGGTCGCGGGTCAGCTCGTAGTTGATCACCGCGCTGAGCTCCTTGATATCGATGCCACGGGCGGCGACGTCGGTGGCGACCAGAACCGAGACGCTTTTATTGGCAAAACGCGCCAGCACCTGATCCCGTTCCCGCTGTTCCAGATCGCCGTGGATCGCCAGCGCCGAGCAGCCGCGCTCGATCAGCGCATCGGCGACCTCCTGACACTCTTTTTTGGTGTTGCAGAAAATCAGCGTCGACTCGGGGCGATAATGACCGAGAATCCGCGCCACCGCGGCCAGGCGTTCGCCACTCTCCACCCGATAGAACAGCTGCTCGATCTGCTGGCCGTCATGAATCGCCTCGACCTTCACCATCACCGGCTGGCGCTGCACGGTTGCGCTCATTTCGGCAATCGACTCGGGGTAGGTGGCGGAGAAAAGCAGGGTCTGGCGCCGGGGCGGAACCGCGGCGACGATGGTGGCGAGATCCTCCTGAAAGCCCATATCGAGCATGCGGTCGGCCTCATCGAGAACCAGCATCCTCACCGCCTTCAAGTTGAGACTGCCGCGGCGCAGGTGATCGAGCAGCCGCCCGGGGGTGGCGACCACGATATGGGCGCCATGTTCGAGGGAGGCGAGCTGGGGGCCGAAGGGGACGCCGCCGCAGAGGGTGAGAATCTTGATGTTGTCGGTGAAGCGGGCAAGGCGGCGCAGTTCCTTGCAGACCTGGTCGGCGAGTTCGCGGGTCGGGCAGAGCACCAGCCCCTGCACCGCGAAACTGGTGACATCCAGCTTCGCCAGCAGACCGATGCCGAAGGCGGCGGTCTTGCCGCTGCCGGTCTTGGCCTGGGCGATCACGTCGCTCCCGGCCAGAATCAGCGGCAGGCTGTGGGCCTGAATCGGGGTCATTTCGCTGTAGCCGAGGGAGGCAAGATTCTGCAGCAGCGGCTCGTTCAAGGGGAGACTGGCAAAGGCGGTCGGGATCATCGGCGGCTTTTCTGCTTGGGCGGTAAAGGATGGGTCTTAACGCAAGGAGTCGAACAGGTACTCCAGGCCGTTGACCTTGATTTCGTAGGTGGCCTGCAGCATCTGCCCCAACTTCCCCTCGGGGAACCCCTGCTTGGCGAACCAGACCACGTAGGTTTCGGGGAGGTCGATCAGCCGCATTCCGGCGTGCTTGCCGAAGGGCATGCGCATCGCGGCCAGTTCGAGCAGGGCGGTGTGGTCATAAACGGGACTGGGTTGCAACGGAGCACCTGGGGAGAAGGGGGTTGAAGGTTCCCGTTTATACCGTTGATTCGGTATTTATGCAAATCCCGCTGGATCATGCATCCAGCGATTAAAAATACTTGACTCGCAGCGAGTCTCGCCTGAAATTGGCATTTCCCTGCACGAACCCATAGCCTTCGAATCCGGATGCGAGGAAAACCATGAATCAAACCCTTAAGTTCAGCCGTTTGCTGACTCTTCTGCTGCTGTTGCTGGCGGCCCCGGCCGCCGCCGGTGAGTTGCGGCAACTGCTCAGCCCGCTGCTGGAGGCCCATCCCGGCCGGAGCGGCGCCTATGTGCTCGACAAGGGAGAAGAGGCGCTGTTGGCCCGGGCCTGGCTGGCGGATCGGGCGACCCAGAGCATCGAGGTGCAGTATTTCATCTGGAGTTCCGACAATATCGGCACCCTGGCCAGCGAAAGCCTGCTGCGGGCGGCGGAGCGGGGGGTGAAGGTCCGGGTGCTGGTCGACGATCTGCTGATCGACGCCCCCGATGATTATCTGCTGGCCCTGGCCGCCCACCCGCAGATCGAGATCCGGATCTACAATCCCCTGCACCAGGTCGGCACCTCCAGGCCGAAGCGGTTGCTCAACGTCTTCAGCGACTTCCGGGGGATCAATCAGCGGATGCACGACAAAACCTTCATCGTCGATGGCCAGGTGGCGATCACCGGTGGTCGCAACATGGCGGATGAATATTACGACTACGATCAGGAGTACAACTTCCGGGATCGGGACATCCTGCTGCTCGGGCCAGTGGCAGGGGAAATGGAGAAGAGTTTCGAGCGTTTCTGGCAGAGCGAGCTGGCCCGGCCGGTGGAGGCGCTGCTGGAAAAATCATGGAAACAACCCGACGCCGAAAAGGTGCAGGCGATTTACCAAGGATTGCACCAGTATGCCGCTCAGCCGGAAAATTTCGCTCCCGAGGTGCGTCAGGCCCTCAGCGATCTGCCGAAGAAATTCGCCATGCTGGTCGACAACCTGGTCTGGGAGCCGGTGCAGTTCATCAGTGATCAGCCCGGCAAAAACGCCGGCGACCAGGGGCTGCGCGGCGGCGGTCAATCCACCTCGGAGCTGGCGCAGGCTTTGCGCCAGGCCAAGCGGCAGGTGACGATTCAATCCCCCTACCTGGTGCTGCCGGAGGGGGCGCTGGAGCTGTTCACCGAGCTGATGAGCCGGGGCGTCAAGGTGCGGATCAATACCAATTCCCTGCTCTCCACCGACAACCTGCTGGCCTTCAGCGGTTACAGCAAGCAGCGCAAGGAACTGCTGCGGGCGGGGATCGAGATCTATGAGTTCAAGCCCAATCCGATGATTCAGAAGAGCCTGATCGATCGTTACGCCAAGCTGGAAAAAACCGCCCCGATCTTCGCCCTCCATGCCAAGACCCTGGTCATCGATGGGGAACGGCTCTACATCGGCACCTTCAACCTCGACCCGCGCTCGGCCAATCTGAACACCGAGATCGGGGTGATCATCGACAGCCGGCAGCTGGCGACCCAGGTGGAGCGCCAGATCGAGTTGGAGATGCATCCCGACAACAGCTGGAATGCCGCCACCGATCAGCCGGACCGTTTCGCCCCCCTGTGGAAGCGGTTGAAGCTCGATGGTTTGAAGCTGTTGCCGCTGAAGAATATCCTTTGATCGGCATTCTGTGGTCAGGGTGTCGACATAGAATGTACAGCGGCTGGAAAAAGATCAACGCTGCAAACTTCGGCCTCATTTGTGAAAATCATAGAATATCGGCGACTTGAGTCGGATTCCATCGCTGGCACGATCGCTGCTAAACTTTCGAGCATTCACCCGCTGGAAGGAGGCTCGAAATCATGGTCCTGGCAACTCTCGTCTCCCTCGCTTCACTTGTCCTGCTCGCCCTGCTGGCCGTCCACCGGCTCCCCCCGGTCGACAGCCACCCCCTGCTTTCCGATAAATCCCGGGTTCTGGATATGCATTGCCACGTCGCCGGCATCGGCGCCGGCGGCAGCGGCGCCTTCATCTCCGACAAGCTGCGCCGCAGCTGGAAGTATTCGATCTACCTGAAAGCCTTCGGGGTGACCGAAGCCGAACTGCAGCAGCAGGGGGATGGGCTGATCGTGGAGCGGATTTCCGCCCGCCTGGCCGCATCGACCCAGGTCGGCGCCGCGGTGCTGCTGGCTCTGGACGGGGTCATCGATGCTGCAGGGGAGCTCGACCGCCAGCGCACCGAAACCTACATCCCCAACGATTTCCTGGTGCGGGAAGTGGCCAAATATCCCAACCTGCATTTCGGCGCCAGCGTCAATCCCTACCGTCACGACGCCCTGCAGCGATTGGAGCAGGCCAAGGCCGATGGCGCCCTGCTGCTCAAGTGGCTGCCGGCGATTCAGCATATCGATCCCGCCGATGAGCGGCTGATCCCCTTCTATCGCAAGCTGGTCGAACTCGACTTGCCGCTGCTTACCCACGCCGGCGACGAGCACTCCTTCACCGGCGCCGCCCATCACTATGGCGATCCGCAGAAGCTGCGCCTTCCCCTTGACCTGGGGGTGACGGTGATCGTTGCCCACGCCGCCACCAGCGGCAGTAACGAGGGGGAGGACAACATGCAGCGGCTGCTGCTGCTGATGTTCGCCGACTATCCCAATCTCTACACCGACATCTCCTCTCTGACCCAGGCCAATAAGCTCGGTTTTCTGCCCAAGCTGCTGGCCGCCGGCATCGACCCGGCGCGGCTGCTCTATGGCACCGATTTTCCGCTGATCAGCACCGGTCTGACCTCGCCCTGGTTTTCGCTGTTGCATGTTTCACCGGGTAAGAGCCTGCCTTTGCTCAAGCTCGATAACCCCTGGGACCAGGATCTGCATCTGAAGCTGGCCTACGGGGTTGAGGCCGAAGTGTTCACCAACGCCCACCAGCTGCTGTTCAAATAAGCGAGGCCATCATGACCACTCAAGGCAACACGCTGCCGAAATCCTTTGCTTGGCTCAACCTGACCCAGTTTTTTGGCGCACTGAACGACAACCTGCTCAAGCTGCTGATCATCTTTTTCCTGATTGCGGTCAAGGGGCCGGAGCACGCCACCGGCGTGGCCGCCCTGGCCGGGGCGCTGTTCGTGATCCCTTTTCTGCTTTTTTCGCCGCTGGCCGGAGCTCTGGCCGACCGGCTGAGCAAAACCCGCATCATTTTTGCCCTGAAAGGGAGCGAACTCGGCATCGCCCTGCTGGCGGTGCTGGCCTTCAGCCTGAACAGCGAAACCGGGCTGTATGCGGTGCTGTTCCTGATGGCGACCCAGAGCGCCCTGTTCGGGCCGTCGAAATACGGCATCGTGCCGGAACTGGTCGACCGCCACCAGCTCTCCCGGGCCAACAGTCTGCTCGAAACCCTGACCTACATGGCGATCATTCTCGGCTCGGCGCTGGCGCCGCTGCTGGTGCAGCTGAGTAGCTCCGATTACCGCAGTGCTGCGCTGGTCTGTATCGGCATCTCCCTGGCCGGACTGGCCGCCTGCCGCAAGATCGAAACCACCCCTGCAGCCGGAGTCGGACGGCTGGCTGAGCCTGGCGCCCTGCAGCAACTCAAAACCACCCTGGCCGAACTGCGCCAGGACGGCTACCTGCTGCTGGCGATCATCGGCTCGGCCTACTTCCTGTTTTTCGGCGCCTTTGCCCAGATCAACCTGATTCCGTTGGGGATGCAGGAGCACGGATTGACCCAGGAGCAGAGCGGTTACCTGTTCCTGGTGGTGGCCCTCGGCATCGGCCTCGGTTCGCTGCTGGCCGGACGGCTCTCCGGCCGCAACGTCGAATTCGGCGTGGTCCCCATCGGCGCCCTCGGTCTGGTTCTGAGCAGCTGCGGCCTCTATCTGCTGCCGAGCTATCTGCCGCTGCACCTGGCCCTGGTGCTGCTGCTCGGCCTCAGCGCCGGGCTGTTTCTGATCCCGTTGCACGCCTTTATCCAGCTCCGCGCCCCCCGGGAAAAGCTCGGCAAGATTCTCGCCGCCAGCGGTTTCCTCAGTTGGAGCGGGGTCCTGGTTGCCTCGGGGTTGGCCTATCTGCTCAGCGCCGCCTTCGGCTTCAGCGCCGCCAAGTCCTTTTTGTTCCTCGGCCTGCTGACCATCGGCCTGACCGTCGCCACCCTCTGGATTCTCCCCGACTTTCTGCTGCGCTTTATCGCCCTGCTGGTGATGAAGCTCGGCTTCCGGATCAAGGTCAGCGGCGAGCAGCAGGTGCCAATGGAAGGGGCGGCTCTGCTGGTGGCCAATCATGTCAGCTGGCTCGATGCCCTGCTGCTGCTTGCCACCCAGCAGCGGCGGATCCGCTTCATCATGCACTGCGAGGTCTACAACGTGCGGCTGCTGCAGCCGCTGTTCAAGTTGATGGGGGTGATCCCGGTCTATCCCAAGGGAACCCGGCAGCAGATGGTGGAGTTCATCAAAACCTCCCGGCAGGCGCTGGACGAGGGCTACCTGGTCTGCATCTTCGCCGAGGGGATGATTACCCGCACCGGCATGCTGCAGCCCTTCAAAAGCGGGTTGGAGGCGATCGTCAAGGGGAGCGGCCATCCCATCATCCCGGTCTATATCGGCGGCGCCTGGGGGAGCATCTTCAGCTATATGCACGGCAAGCTGCGGACCAAGCTGCCGACCAGTTTCCCCTATCCGATCTCCGTCGGCTTCGGCCCGCCGCTGCCGGGCTCGGCTAAAACCAGCGAAGTGCAGCAGGCGGTGGCGGAGCTGGCTTGGGCCTACTTCGAAGGTCAGAAGGCCAAACGCACCTCCCTCAGCGAGCAGTTTGTCGCCACCGCCCGCGGCAACTGGCGGCGGCCGGCGCTTAGCGACAGCAGCGGCAAGCAGCTCTCCTTCGGCCAGACCCTGACCGCCTCCCTGGCTCTCTCGGCGCAGCTCAAGCCGCTGCTGGCCGAGGAGAAGATGGTCGGCCTGCTGCTTCCCCCTTCGGTGGGGGGCGCTCTGGCCAACCTGGCGCTGCCGCTGCTGGACAAGCTCCCGGTCAACCTCAACTACACCGCCTCCAGCGAAGCGCTGGCCTCGGCTGTTGCTCAGTGCGACATCAAGACGGTGCTGACCAGCAAGCGCTTTATGGAACGCTTTCCGCAGCTAATGCTGCCGGGTCAGGTGCTCTATCTGGAGGATTTGCTCCCCCGGATCACCAAAGCCGACAAGCTGCGCGCCCTGCTCAAGGCTTCGCTGCTGCCGACCCGGTTGCTGCTGCCGGGGCCCCGGTGCCGGGGGGAGGAACTGGCGACCATCATCTTCTCTTCGGGGAGCACCGGCGAGCCCAAGGGGGTAATGCTCAGCCAGCACAACATTCTCTCCAACCTCGAAGCGATCCGCATGGTGGCGGCGGTTAATCCGGCCGACAACGTCTGCAGCGCGCTCCCCTTCTTCCATGCCCTCGGCTTCACCGCGACCCTCTGGCTGCCGCTGCTCAGCGGCTTCTCGGCCAGCTATCACGTCAACCCGATGGATGCGCCGGCGATCACCGCCCTGGTGCGCAAGTACCACTCGACCCTGCTGCTGACCACCCCGACCTTTCTCGCCACCTATATGCGCCGGGCCGAGCAGGCAGATTTCGCCAGCCTGCGGTTGGTGGTGACCGGGGCCGAAAAGCTCAAAACCCCGCTGGCCAAGGCCTTTGCCGAGAAGTACGGCTTGCGGCCGCTGGAAGGCTATGGCGCCACTGAACTGGCGCCGCTGATCACCCTGAGCCTGCCCGATGTGGTCTCGGCCTCGGTCAAGCAGCCGGGTAATCGCGCCGGCAGTGTCGGCCGCGCGGTCCCCGGGGTGGTGCTGCGGGTGGTCGATCCGGAGAGCCATCAGCCCCTGGGCCAAGGGATGAGCGGGTTGATTCTGGTCAAGGGGCCGAACCTGATGACCGGCTACCTCAATCGCCCCGACAAAACCGCCGCCGCCATTATCGATGGCTGGTATGTGACCGGCGATATCGGTTCCATCGACGGCGACGGTTTTCTGCACATCACCGACCGTCTGGCCCGCTTCAGCAAAATTGGCGGCGAAATGGTTCCGCATATAAAAATCGAGGAGGTTTTCTACCGGGCCTTGAAGCTGGAGGGGAATGCCCTGGCGGTCACGGCGGTGGCCGATCCCCGCAAAGGGGAGAAGCTGGTGGTGGTCTTCACTGAGGAGGCCGGCGACAAGCCCGCGCTGGTCAACATCGCCAAGGAGAGCGAGCTGCCGAATCTCTGGCGGCCGCAACCGGAGAACTATGTGCAGGTGGCGGCGCTGCCGCTGTTGGGAAGCGGCAAGCTCGATTTGAGCGGATTGCGCAAACTGGCCGAGGAGTTGACGGCCTGAACCCGCAGAAGAGGAGGAATAATCATGGGGAAAAATAAAGGTCTGCTGACGGCTGTTATCGCGTTCTTGCTTGTTTCCGGCTGCGCCAATCAGGATGCGGCCCAGTTGGGGAGTCTGATCGGCCGCTCCCTGGGTCGCCCGATCGGCACCGTCGCTACGGCGATCGACGAAACCTTTCAGACCGCCGGCGATGTGGTCAAGGAGAACCCCCGCTACCAGCAACAGCGGCAGTCCCAGCCGGCACCGCAGCTGGCTCCGGCGTCGGCTCCCTCTGACCAGAGCGCCCATTATTACAAGGCCGAGGTGCTGATCAAGACCCGCGGCCCGGCCCGGATCGAATCGATGAACCTGCAGCAGACCGAGGATGTCTCGGCGTTCTGGAGGTGATCAGGCCTGCAGGTATTTCTTGACCGTGCGCCGATCGAGCTGGGTGCGCCGCGCCACTTCCTCGTAGGTGCCGAAGCGCTGGTGCAGCTGGCGGCAGTAGCGGGTCAACAGCTCCTGGGCGGTCATTTCGGCGCCATCGGCCAGATCCTGCAGATCGGCCTCGGCCACCGGCAGCGCGAAGGGGTCGCCGCTGTAGCTGCCATTGAGCAGCACCCGCCGCACCGCCTGCTCCAGTTCGCGGACGTTGCCGGGCCAGCGGTAGTTGGCCGGCAGATCCCGGCGCAGAGCCTGGCGGATCGAGTTCACCAGCTCGGGGTCGGCGGCGCCGAGAATCCGCAGTAGAAGAAACTGCAGCAGGGCGTCGAGGGAGGGGGGATCTTGCTGCAGCTGCTGGCGCAGGGTCGGCACTTCGATCACATCGGAGCAGAGCCGATAGTAGAAATCGTCGCGGAAATTGCCGTCGCGGCGCAGTTCGGTCAACGAGTGGTTGGTGGCGGCGATGATGCGGCCGCGAAAGGGCTTGTTTTCGTGGCTGCCGACGGGGCTGAAGCTGCGCTCCTGCAGCACCTTGAGCAGCTTGATCTGCACCGGCACCGAAACGTCGCCGATCTCGTCAAGGAAAATCGCCCCGTGGGGGACACAGCGGGAGAGAATCCCCTGGTGGTTGTCGACCGCGCCGGTGAAGGAGCCTTTGCGGTGGCCGAACAGCTCCGATTCGATCAGCGACACGGGGAACTGGGAGAGGTTGATGGAGATGAAGTTGCGGGTGAAGCTCTCGGCGAAGCGCCCGCTCTTCTCATCGAAGGGGATATAGCCGGAGCGGCCGATGGCGGCGGCCGCCGCCCCCTTGCCGGTGCCGGTCTCGCCGAGCAGCAGGGTGGAGAAGTCCTCCATCCGGTTCCAGAGCTTGGCCTCGTAGCGGCGGGCATCGTAGGTGAAGGTGTTGTTCCAGAGTCCGCAGCGTAGACTCCGCATCGCCGCGCTCTGCCCCACCAGCTGATTGATGAAAAAGAACGCCCGCCGCAACTGGTAGAAGAAGGCGAAGTAGTGCCGCGCCTCCTGCTCCTTGAACCCCTGCTCCCGCAGCAGGGCTAACAGCTCCCCGGAAAAAGGGACCGCGCAGGGGGCATCGCCGTCGCTCTGCTGGCGCAGAATCAGTTCGTCGAACGCGGCCACGTAGTTGTGGTAGTGGGCGAACAGCAATCCCTTGCCGAGCCATTCCCGATCCTCCGCCCCATACAGCGCCAGGCTGGCCTTGCCTGAGCGCATCAACCCCCGCACCCGCTCGATCACCGAAGCGATGGCCGATTGCAGCCGTTTCTCACGGTCGGCCCGGCCCCCACCCGCCAGCTGCAGGTCGAGTTCGCTGCGCTCGTCGCTGAACGGATTGCTGAAGGCCGCTTCGCTCACCAATTGAAAAAACTGGCGATCCTCTGTTGTCAGTCTCTCGATAGTTGCCATGCACGGAATGTACAGAAGGTCGACACAGAATGCCAGAGGCATTTGTGTTCGGGATCAAGGATCTATCGTGGGCTGTTGAAAAATGTGTTTGATTTCAAGCAAATAGAGGAATGGTTCAGTCTGGCATAACTCCTGAAAAAGCACCAACACAAGATCAACACCTTACCAGGAGGCCAGACGATGAAACGATTCATGCTCAGGCAATTGACCCCGCTACTGACACTACTGCTGGTGCTGCTCTGCAGCGCAACCACCTTTGCCGCCGGATTGCTCAAGCCGATCGGCGGCAGCCAACATGCGGCATTGACCATCGTTTCGCACCGGGTCGATGTCACCATCAACAACGGCTTCGTCCGCACCGAGGTCGACCAGCTCTTCCGCAATGCCGGCAACAGCGCCATCGAGGGACTTTACTCCTTCCCGCTGCCGAAGCAGGCCAGTCTCTCCGAGCTCTCCCTCTGGGTCGGCGGCCAGGAGATTCTCGGCGAAGTGGTGGAAAAGGGCGCCGCCCGGAAGATCTACCAGGAGCAGCAGGCCCAGGGGAATCAGACCGCCCTGGCCGAGAAGAACGATTACCAGAGTTTCGACGTCCGGGTCGGCAACGTCCCGCCCCAGAGCGACACCCGGGTGCGGCTGGTCTATTACCAACCGCTGGAGATCGACCTCAATATCGGCCGCTATCTCTACCCCCTGGCCGAAGGGAACGTCGATGAAGAGCGGATCTCCTTCTGGTCGGCGGACAGCCAGGTTTCCGGTCCCTTCCACTTTCACCTGCAGCTGAAGTCGGCCTTCCCGGTCAAGGACGTGCGCCTGCCGGGTCTGGACAAAGAAGCGGTGGTTCAGCGGGCCGGCGGTATCGGCGAAGGCAGTGCCGGCGAAGTGATCGATGTGGTGATCGACCGTCCGGAAGGGGCGGCACTGAACCAGGATATCGTCTTCTACTACCGCCTCGATGACAGCGTGCCGGCCCGGATCGAACTGGTTCCCTACAAGGCCGACCCCAACAGCGAAGGGACCTTGATGCTGGTGGTGACCCCGGCCGCCGACCTGCAGCCGATCAGCGAAGGGACCGACTGGACCTTCGTCCTCGACACCTCCGGCAGCATGGGTGGCCACAAAATCGCCACCCTGGCCAATGGCGTCAGCAAGGTGCTCGGGCAGATGCGCCCCAACGACCGCTTTCGCATCATCGGTTTCAGCAACAGCGCCCAGGAGTTGACCAACGGCTACGTCAACGCCACCGCGGAAGAGGTGCAGCGCTGGATCGCCCAGGTCAAAGGGATTCAGGCCGGCGGCGGCACCAACCTCTTCGCCGGGCTGGAGATGGCCTATGGCAAACTGGATGACGACCGCACCTCGGGGGTGATCCTGGTCACCGACGGCGTCGCCAATATCGGCAATACCGAACACCGCGCCTTTCTCAAGCTGCTGCAGAGTTACGACATCCGCCTGTTCACCTTCGTCATTGGCAACAGCGCCAACCAGCCGCTGCTGGAACGGCTGGCCCAGGACTCGGGCGGCTTCGCGATGAATCTTTCCGATTCTGACGACATCACCGGCCGGCTGCTGCAGGCCAAGGCCAAGGTGCTGCATCAGGCGCTGCACGATGTGGAGATCGAGATCGCCGGCGAGCGGGTCAAGGAGCTGACGCCGAGGAAAATCGGCAACCTCTATGCCGGCCAGCAGCTGGTGCAGTTTGGCCGCTACAACGGCAGCGGCGAGGTGGTCATCACCATGAAGGCCAAGATCTCCGGCCAGCCGCAGAGCTGGACAACCAGGGCGACCCTGCCCAAGGTCGCCACTGACAATCCGGAACTGGAGCGGCTCTGGGCCCTCTCCCGCATCGAGGAGACCATGGCCGAGATCCGGGAGAATGGGGAAACCAAGGGGCTGCGGGATCAGGTCAGCGATCTGGGGCTGAAATACTCCCTGGTGACCGATTACACCTCGATGCTGGTGGTCACCGACGAGGCTCGGGGGAATAGCGGCATCCAGTCCCGCAACGCCGACCGGGTGCAGACTGAGCGGGCCGCCCAGCAGCAGCGGGCCAGCCAGCCGGTGCAGAATCATCGGGTCGACTCGGGAAGCAACAACGGTCAGGGGGCCTTCAACAACCGCCCCTCCCACGGCATCGGCATGGGTTCCGGCCCGGTCGGACTGCTGGCGGTGCCGCTGATCGCCTGGCTGAACCGGCGCAAGCAGCAGAAGTAATGGTCGCAGTGAACAATGGGCGGGGCGGAACAACCCGCTCCGCCCGCTGACTCAGGAGGTTTTTCGATGCCCAAACCGACGCTGACCATCGATCAAAGTTTTCCCCTGCCTCCGGCCACAGCCACGACCGTGGCTAGAGGCGATTCACGGCAATGGCAGGGGTGGCTGCTGCCGCTGCTGCTGATCAATCTCGGCTTGCTGCTGGGGAATGTGCCGGCGGTTAACCTGGCCTTCGATTCGGCGGCGGTCGCCGCTGGGGAATGGTGGCGTTTATTGACCTGGCCGCTGGTGCATGTCAGCCGTTATCACCTGCTGCTCGATGGCGCCGCATTCCTGCTGCTCTACGCCGGGCTGGAAGAGCGGCGGCCGGCCAGACGGCTGCTGCTGTTTGCCGCCTGCGCGGCCGGCAGTCTGCTGTTGCCGCTGGCGCTGGCGCCGCAGATTCATCAGCTCGGGCTCTGCGGTCTCTCCGGGGTTGCCCACGGCCTGGCGGCCATCAGCGCTCTGGAGATGCTCCGGCATAAATCACAGCAGTCGGTGGGTTGGATGCTGCTTGGGGGGCTGCTGCTGAAGGTCGCCTGGGAACTCGTCACCGGCACGGTGTTTTTGCAGCAGTTGCATCTGGGGGATATCGGCCAGCCGATCGTCGCCACTCATGCCGGCGGCGCTCTAGGCGGTCTGCTCGGCTATTGGCTGTTGGGAAGTAAGGTCAAATGAAGGGCTCAGCTCTGCTCAGGCGCCGCAGTATAAGCGCGGTGCAGATCGCTGATCAGGATCACCGGATCTTTGGCAAATTGCGGCGGCGGAGCCCCCTTCATGAACTGGGCGGTGGCGTGGTCGAGAACGATGCGCGGATTGCTGCGATAAATCATGATCAGGAATTTGCGGAAGGTGGCGAACAGCTTGCCGTCGGCGACCCCGGGAAACTGGGCGAAGGCGATGGTGTTCCCCTCGATCAGCAGCGGCCGCCGGTTTGAGCGGGGAAACAGCAGCAGCTTGATCTCATCGAGATTTTCGGTGCTTTTGAAGGCGGCCAGCAGCTTGAGATCGGTAAAGTTCAGGGTGGCCCAATCCCGGCGGTTGGTGCTCATACCGCCGGGGACACCGCCGGCGTTGGCGCAGAGCAGCGGCGAGAGGGTGATATCGGAGGGGCCGGGCAGGGGAGTGATAGTTCGCGGCGAAGGGCGCTTTGGTTTTTGAGCTGCCGGTGCCGGCGCGGTTGGCACCATTGGCGGTTCGGCAGCAGCCACGGGTTCCGGCGGCGCAGCAGGTTCCGCAGGCAAATCTGTTGCGACCGCTGGAGTGCTTGGTTCGGTCTCTGCGGCAGCGGCGCGGGGTTCTGCTGGTTCGGATGGTAGCGGTGCGGAAGGCGGGGGTGATTCTATCGGCTGCGTTTCCCGCTCCCGGATGGCGCAGAGGGCGCCGGTCTGGTTGAGGGAGGTGACATATTTTTGCGCCATGGCCAGGCTGGTGCGAGCGATGATCACCGCTTCCGGGCCATGGAACAGGGCGCGAAGCTCGGCCGGTTCTTTGCGCAACAGCTCCGCCAGCCGGGCAAGGGTTTCCTTGCGCGTCATCCCTTCGGTAAATTCTCCTGTGAAAACAACCTGGTAGAAGCTGTCCGCCATGGAAATTCTCGGCCCTTGCTGGATTCTTGGACTGCGCTCTGCGGCCTCAAGGCCGGCGCAGCACGAGGAATGAAAATGCTCTTCTCCAGGCATGCAGCAAAGGCTGTGCCGAAAATCAGCACCGAGACACTGGTCGCTGTGGTTGCTTTCGACGGGTCAGGGTTGGGTCTTGATGTAGCTGAGAGTGGCCCGCCAGAAATTGAGGTCGTAATTGGAGGTTTCGTAGAGCCGGGCGTCCATGATGGCGATTCCGGCGATCTCCCCCAGGGCGGTGAGAAAGGCGACCTCATCCTGACTGAAATGGCGCGGTTCAGCGGTGTAGAGACGCAGCAGACCGATCACCCGATGCTGGGCGACAATCGGCAGCGACAGCAGTGAGGCGACCCCTTCCCGGACCATGGCCTCAGGGTACTCGATGCGGGGGTCGTGGCCGGCATCCTCGATCAGCACCGGAAAACCCTCCAGGGTTTCGCGGACGCTTTTATCGGCATGCAGCGGCCCTTTTTGCAGATAAGTCTCGCTCAGGCCACTGGCGGTGAGCAGCTCGAGTTCACCGGTGGTTTCGTTGACCAGCCGCAGGGCACAGGCCTTGACCTGCATCAGCGTCAGCACCCGGTCGGTGATCAGCCGCATGACCTTGCCCGAGTCGCGGGTGGAGAGCACCTCTTTGGTGAGTTCATGCAGGGCGCGGAAAAATTCGAGGCTTTTGGCCGAATCGACCGGCTTGACCGAAAAACAGCGCAGCCGCTGCTCTTGTTGCGGAGCCTTGCGCGGCAGAACGATACCGAGCTCCTTCCAAAGATTCTCCAGTTCGACACCGGTCTCCCGGACCAGTCGGGCGTTGGCGATGGCCAGCCCCCCCATTTCAGCCAGGGCCGAGGCGAACTCGATTTCCTCGGCGGTGAATTCCCGGGGTTCGCCGGTGAAAAGCCGTAATACGCCAATGGCGCCACTGTGGGCCACCACCGGGACAGATAAAATGGAACAGAGCCCTTCGGCCCGCAACTCATCCCGATACTGAATCCGTGGGTCGGAAAAAGCGTCATGGATGAAGATGATTTTCCCCTCCAGGGTTTCCGGAATGCTGCGATCCGCCACCAAAGGGCCTTTGGCCAGATATTGCTGGCTTAAACCCCAGGAGGCGACCAGTTCCAGGCGGTTGTCCTTATCGTCGATCAGCCGCAGGGTGCTCCCCTTGACTTCGAGGGCCTTGGCGGTTTTCTCCACCAGTTGCTGCAGAATCTCCGGTAGCGAGCCGGAGGAGAGCACGGCCTGGCAGGTCTCGTAAAAAATGCTGAAAAATTCAAGGGTCTTGTCCCGGGACATCGGTGCTCCTGTTGAGTAAACAAGGGTGGCAGGTTGACTCAGCGAACGGCTGTTTGACAATTAGCTATGCATTATACAACATTTTGTCAGAACAGTGTTTTTGTTTTTCCATTCATCCGAAGGCGGCTCCGGCAGGACATTGAGGCAAAACTGCGCTACAGTTTAGGTCAAATTGCAACCTGTGAGGGGAAAGGAGCGTGCAGCATGATCGTCGGGATTTTGAAGGAAATCAAGGCGGCGGAAAACCGGGTCAGCATGACCCCGGCCGGAGCCGAGGCGATGCGGGCCCGGGGGCATCGGGTGCTGGTGGAAAAGAGCGCCGGGGTTGGCAGCGGCTTCAGCGATGAGGATTATCGACAGTCGGGAGCCGAAATTCTGGGTGGTCCGGCCGAGATCTGTGCCCAGGCTGAGCTGGTGATGCATGTCAAGGAGCCGCAACCTTCGGAGTTCGGTTTGCTGCGGCCCGGGCAGATGGTCTTTACCTATTTCCATTTTGCCGCCTCCGAACCCCTGACCCGGGCGATGATCGACAATGGCGCGGTGTCGATTGCCTATGAAACCATCAGCGGGCCGGGCCACAGCCTGCCGCTTCTGACGCCGATGAGCGAGGTCGCCGGGCGGATGGCGGCGCAGCAGGCGGCCAAGTATTCAGAACGGGCCCAGGGCGGGCGCGGCATTCTCCTCGGCGGCGTGCCGGGAGTGCCGCCGGCCACGGTGCTGGTGATTGGTGGCGGGGTGGTCGGCACCCACGCGGCGCAGATGGCCTGCGGTCTCGGCGCCAAGGTTTACCTGCTCGACACCAATCTCGACCGCCTGCGGCATCTGGCCGAGGTGATGCCGAAGAACTGCTTTGCGCTGATGTCCTCCCAGGCCACCATTCGGGAGTTGGCCAAGGAGGCCGATGTCATCATCGGCGCAGTGCTATTGCATGGCGCCAAGGCCCCCAAGCTGGTAACCCGGGAGATGCTCTCGACCCTGAAACCGGGAACAGTGCTGATCGATGTGGCCATCGACCAGGGGGGCTGCTTCGAAACCTCCCGGCCGACCACCCACCAGCAGCCGACTTACGAGGTCGACGGCATTCTGCACTACTGCGTCGCCAACATGCCGGGTGCGGTGCCGCTGACCTCCACCATGGCCTTGACCAACGCCACCCTCCCTTATGCCCTGGCCCTGGCCGATCAGGGGTGGAAGAAACTGGCCCGCAACAACTCCGGGGTTCGCGACGGCATCAACATCGCCCTGGGCAAGGTGACCTACCGCGGAGTCGCCGAAGCTTTCGGCCTCGACTACACCCCGGTGGAGGATCTGCTCGCCGAGTGATCCAGCTTTTTCCCCTTGAAAACGGCAACGGCCCCAGGATGAAATTCATTCCGGGGCCGTTGCTTTATTTATGCTGGGACAGTTGGATCAGTCGTCGTCGTGCTTGTGTTTGCGCTTATGCTTGTCCTTGCCGGGCTTATGGGTCTTGCCGCGATAATGGCCGTCGTGACTGGCCTTGCGGTAGCTGTGATATTCCCGGTCACGGCACTCGACGATTTCCCGATATTTGTGTTTGCGCAGGCCGGGGGGGAGGTGTTTGTGCTTCACCTTCACCCAGGGGCCGTTGTAGCGGGAACTCACGTGCCAGATGTCGGCGTCGTACAGGTAGTAGCGCCCTTCGAGATAGACCACATCGTAGGGAATACCGATGGCGACCGCGAAGCCGAGCTGAGGGGGATAGAGGAACATCGGCGGCTCTTCGATCACCACCGGAACCGCACGGACCACCCGGGGGGCTGGCTGGTTGCCGACGCTGAGATTGATATTGAAACCGACGTCCGAGGCCTGCAGGGGTGCGCTGATAAGCAACAGGCCGATAAGCCCCGCCAGAATTTTGCGCTGCATGTGTAAATCCTTTCGGGAATGCGGGGAAGTCGACCGATAGCGGTCTTCATCCAGCCATATGCAGCGACCCTGCCAAGTTAAATAAGCCGGACTTCGACACTGTAAGTTGCCGAAATAACACATTGTCGGGGTTTGTTTTAGCCGAATTCCTGAAAAAACTGTCGGGTTTCGGAGACGATGGCCACACTTGGCGGCCCTTTTTCGGCTGGCTGGGGACTCATTGGAAAGGGGATGTCAGCGGGGCGCCGTTAGGCGTGGAGAAATTGAAGGGAAAAACTGTCGTTAACGGCCGACAGAGATTGGGGGGCGGGAAACCGGTTGACAGCCCGGGATGGCTGGGGCAAGCTCCCCAAATCTGCTGACAGCGCCGGAAACCAAATCGGAAACCGGCCTCCGCTGTTCAGCTTCTGGAGCCACCTTGTCGATCCCCTCCGCCTATCTGGGCGTTATCCTGATCTGGACCACCACCCCCCTGGCGATCAAGTGGAGCGCCGAAGGGGCCGGATTCTTCTTCGGCCTGACCGCCCGCATGGCCATCGGCGCGGTGGTGGGGCTGTTGCTGTTGGCGCTGCTGCGGATTCCGTTGCCGCAGCACCGGGCCGCCCGCCTGACCTATCTCTGCAGCGGTGGCGGCATCTTCGCCTCCATGCTCTGCACCTACTGGGGTTCCCAGTTCCTCCCTTCGGGCTGGGTTTCGGTACTGTTCGGCCTCAATCCCTTGCTGACCACGGCCATGGCTGCCTTCTGGCTCAAGGAGGAACGGCCGACCCCCCTCAAGCTCGGCGGCATGCTGCTCGGTCTGCTCGGACTGCTGGTGGTTTTTGGCGGCGGGATGAAGCTGGGGTCGCAGGCCGGTTGGGGGCTGGGGGCGATCGTGCTGGCGACCAGCATCCACAGCCTGAGTGCGATTTGGGTCAAACGCTTCGATGCCCAGATCCCGGCGCTGGCGGTTACCGCCGGAGGGGTGAGTGTCTGCCTGGTGCTGCTGCTTTTTACCTGGGCTCTGTTCGGCCTGCACTGGCCGGAGCAGATTTCGCCGCGGGCCGCCTGGTCAATCCTCTACCTCGGGGTGGTCGGCTCAGTCTTCGGTTTCGCCCTTTACTTTTATGTTCTGCGCTACCTGGAGGCGACCCGGGTGTCGTTGATCACTCTGGTCACCCCGGTCAGCGCCCTGCTGCTTGGCCATCTGCTCAACCAGGAACCTCTGGGCCCGCGGATCTGGCTCGGCACCGCTGCCATTCTCCTTGGCCTGCTCTGCTGCCAAGTCCGCCTCCGTCCGCGGAGCTAATCCACCCAGTCGAAACTGCGGGTCACCGCCTTTTTCCACTGCCGATAGCTGCGCTCCCGCTCCTCTTCCGCCATTTTCGGCTGCCAAGTGCGGTCAATTCCCCAGTTTTGCCTTAATTCTTCAGTGTTTTTCCAGTAGCCGACCGCCAATCCGGCAGCATAGGCGGCGCCGAGGGCGGTGCTCTCCGCCACCTTGGGGCGGATCACCGGGACATCAAGAAAATCAGCCTGGGTCTGCATCAGCAGTTCGTTCCCGACCATGCCGCCATCGACCTTGAGGGCGCGAAGGTGAATCCCCGAATCGGCCTCCATCGCTTCGAGCACTTCCCGGGTCTGGAAGGCGACCGCCTCCAGCGCCGCCCGAGCCAGGTGACCGCGATTGATGAAGCGGGTCAGACCGACCATCACCCCGCGGGCGTCGCTGCGCCAGTAGGGAGCGAACAGCCCGGAGAAGGCCGGCACGAAGTAGAGCCCGCCGTTGTCCGGGACGCTGCGGGCCAGGGCTTCGATTTCTTCGGAGCGGCTGATCAGGCCGAGCTGGTCGCGCAGCCACTGCACCACCGCGCCGCCGATGGCGATGGAGCCTTCGAGGGCATAGACTGCTTGGGCGCGGCCAAACTGGTAGCAGAGAGTGGTGAGCAGGCCGCTGGTCGAAGGGATGATTTCGTTGCCGGTATTCATCAGCATGAAACAGCCGGTGCCGTAGGTGTTTTTCGCCTCGCCGGGGGCGAAGCAGGTCTGGCCGACGGTGGCCGCCTGCTGATCGCCGAGGCAGCCGCAGACCGGGATGGCGCCGCCGAAGGGGCCGTCGGCGCTGGTGCGGCCGTAGCCGGCCGGATCGCTCGAAGGGCGGATCTGCGGCATCATGGCGGCTGGAATCTGCAGGGTCTGAAGAATCTGCGGATCCCAGGCCAGGGTCCGCAGATCCATCAGCAGAGTGCGCGACGCATTGGTGACGTCGGTGATATGCACACCGCCCTGAGGGCCGCCGGTGAGCTGCCAGATCAGCCAGCTGTCGATGGTGCCGAACAGCGCCTCGCCGCGCTCTGCGTCGGCGCGCAGGCCGGGAACCTGATCGAGCAACCAGCGCAGTTTCGGCCCGGCAAAGTAGGTGGCCAGCGGCAGCCCGGTCTGGGGGCGGAAGCGATCCTTGCCACCGTCGGCGGCGAGCTGGCTGCAGAGTTCGGCAGTGCGGGTGTCCTGCCAGACCAGGGCGTTGTGATAGGGGCGGCCGGTGTGGCGGTTCCAGACCAGGGTGGTTTCCCGCTGGTTGGTCACCCCGACGGCGGCGATGTCGGCGGCGCTCAGACCTCCGGCCGCCAGGGCCTCTCCAATGACCGCCTGGGTCGCCTGCCAGATTTCCAAGGGGTCATGCTCGACCCAGCCGGGTTGCGGGCAGATCTGGAGATGTTCGCGCTGAGCGCTGGCGATGATGCTGCCGCCATGGTTGAAGATCAGGCAGCGGCTGCTGGTGGTTCCCTGGTCGATGGCGGCAATGAATTCGGGCATCGGTTCCTCGGCACGGACGCGGGTTGGCGGGGGCGGGCGGTCAGCTGCAAGCATACGTGATGGCAGCCAAGGGGTAAAGTGGTCCGGTTGCCATCGAACCGAGGAAAGGATTGCAAATAGCGGCGAAAATGCTTTACTTTAGGGCAGAAATCCCTGGACGCGCGGAGGAGTCATGATTCTGGTCATGTTCAAAAACGGTCGCTGCGGCAAGGTTCCCCCCCCCATACTCGGGCGGATGATTTCCACCGGGGAAGTCACTCACTTCTGGCGCACCGACGGCTGGGTCGAAGTCAGCCGCGGACCGCTGCGCAAAAATGTTCGTCCCCTCTACCCCGGCCAGGAAAAACGGCGCGACTGGCGCACCCATCTCGATTGACATCACCCCCAGGAGGCCGACCGATGAAAAAGAACCCTTTGTGGCTCTTCGCGTTCGTGGTGTTTCTGGTCTACCTGCTCAGCCTGATGGCCCGCTGATACCGCCCCTCCACTCAGGAACCTTCTCTCCATGACCTCTTTCGCGGTTTCCACGACGGCTTCGCCCCTCTATCTGCCCCGTCCCGCCCGCATTGTTGCTGTCAGCGAGCTTTCGCCGCGGGAAAAGCTGTTCCGACTGCAACTCCCTGATGGCGCCGCCCTCGGTCATCGTCCCGGACAGTTCGTGCAGATCTCCCTGCTTGGGATCGGCGAGGCGCCGATTTCGGTCTGCAGCTCACCCACCCGCCAAGGCTATTTCGAACTCGGCGTCCGCGCCGTCGGCACCCTCACCAATGCCTTGCACCGGTTGCAGCCCGGGGATGAGATCGGTATCCGTGGCCCCTACGGCCGCCCCTTCGAGGTCGAGAAACTGGTCGGCCAGGATCTGCTGCTGATCTCCGGCGGCTGCGGCATGGCGCCGCTGCGCTCCTTGATCCAGTATTGCGAAGACCGCCCCGAGCAGTTTGGCCGCATCAGCATCCTCTACGGCGCCAAAAGCCCGGAGGATCGGCTGTTCAAGCAGGAGTTGCAACTCTGGCAGGATTCGGAGCGCTTCGCCTGCAGCTATACCGTGGATGATGCCGCCGGCGATGCCTGCTACGGCGGCAACGTCGGCCTGATCACCGCCCTGATCCCGCCGCTGGAGCTCGATCCGACCCGGACGGTTGCGGCCATCGTCGGCCCGCCGGTGATGTACCGCTTCGTTATCGACGAGCTGAAGAAGAAGGGGCTGGGGGAGGAGCAGATCATCGTCTCCCTCGAGCGGCAGATGCGCTGCGGGGTCGGCAAGTGCGGCCACTGCAGCATCGAGCATCTCTATTGCTGCACCGACGGTCCGGTCTTCTGGCTCAATGAGGTCAGTCACCTGCGGGGGGCGCTGTGAGCAAAACCCTGACCACCTGCCCCTACTGCGGCACCGGTTGCGCACTTTATCTGTTAACGGATGATGCCGGTCGGCTGATCGGGGTCGAGCCGAGCGCTACCCATCCCACCAGCCGCGGTCAGCTCTGTGTCAAGGGCTGGAACGCCCACGCCTTCGTTCATCACCCCGAGCGCCTGACCACCCCGCTGATCCGCAAAAACGGCCAGCTGCAGCCCGCCTCCTGGGAGGAAGCCCTCGACCTGATGGCGAGGCGGCTGCTGGAGTTGGCTCAAACCCACGGCCCGGAAACGCTGATGTTCCTCTCCTCGGCCAAGGCGACCAACGAGGAGAACTACCTGCTGATGAAGCTGGCCCGGGCGGTCTTCGGCAGCAACAACGTCGATCACTGCGCCCGCCTCTGCCACGCCTCCACCGTGGTCGGCCTGGCCGAAACCTTCGGCTCCGGGGCGATGACCAACTCCATCGCCTGCTTCGAGCAGGCCGACTGTATCCTGGTCACCGGCTCCAACACCACCGAGCAGCACCCGCTGATCGGCGCCCGCATTCTGCAGGCTAAAGGGCGCGGCACCAAGCTGATCGTCGCCGACAGCCGCCGCATCCGCTTGGCCAGGGTCGCCGACCTGCACCTGCGCCAGCGCAACGGAAGCGACGTGGCGCTGCTTAATGGGATGATGCACGTCATTCTGCGCGAAGGGCTGGAGGATCGCGACTTCATCGCCAGCCGCACCGAGAATTTCGCCGCCCTGCAGCAGGAGGTCGCCGGCTGGACCCCGCAGCGCGCTGCCGCTATCACCGGGCTGGAACCGGCGCAGATCGTGGAAGCGGCCCTGCTCTTCGCCCGGGCGGAAAAGGCGATGCTGGTCTACTCCATGGGGATCACCCAGCACAGCCACGGCGTCGACAATGTCCGCGCTGTCGCCAACCTGGCGCTGCTCACCGGCAACCTCGGCCGTCCGGGGACCGGTGTCAACCCTCTGCGCGGGCAGAACAACGTCCAGGGGGGCTGCGATATGGGGGCGCTGCCCGATGTCCTCACCGGCTACCAGAAAGTGGCCGACCATGCAGTGCGGGAAAAATTCGCCGCCGCCTGGGGGGTGAACAACCTGCCGGAAACCCCGGGGCTGATGGCCACCGAAGCGATGAACCGGGCCGCGGCCGGCGGTATGAAGGGGTTTTTTATCCTCGGCGAGAACCCGCTGCTCTCCGACCCGGACCAGGGGCATGTGCGCCGGGCATTGGAGAATCTGGAATTTCTGGTGGTGCAGGAGATCTTCCTCTCCGAGACCGCGCAACTGGCCGACGTAGTGCTGCCGGCCGCCTGCTATGCGGAAAAAGCGGGGACCTTCACCTCCACCGAGCGGCGGGTGCAGCGGGTCCGCCAGGCGGTGGCTCCGCCGGGAGAGGCGCGCTCCGACTGGGAAATTCTTGGCGAATTGGCCCAGCGGGCCGGCTACGACGGCATGCGCTACAGCGACCCGAGCGAAATTATGGCCGAGATTGCCGCCCTGACCCCGAGCTACGCCGGCATCGACTATGCGCGGATCGATCAGCTCGGGCTCTGCTGGCCCTGCCCGGACAAAGGCCACCCCGGCACCCCGATCCTGCATCGGGAGCGCTTCACCCGCGGCCTCGGCCGCTTCAGTCCCACCGGCTATCTTCCCCCGGCCGAACTCCCCGACGCCGACTACCCGCTGCTGCTCACCACCGGGCGCACCTATTTCCACTGGCACACCGGCACCATGACCCGCCGCAGTCATCTCCTCGACCGGGAAGAACGTACGGCCTTCGTCGAAGTCAGCCCCGAGGATGCCCGGCAACTCGGCCTGCTTGAAGGGGAGGAGGTGCAGGTCGCCTCCCGTCGTGGCGAAATCAGCGCCCGGGCCCGAATCACCGAAATGGTCCCCACCGGCACCATCTTCCTCCCCTTCCATTTTGCCGAAGGGGCCGCCAACGCCCTGACCCACAACGTCCTCGACCCCGAAGCCGGTATTCCAGAGTTCAAGGTCTGCGGCGCCCGCATCCGGAAACTGCCATGAAAGCTTTAACTCATCTCGAACTCGAAATTTTTCTGCGCTCCCTGGAAAGCGAATTCGATCTGCGCGCCCCGATCCGCCTGCTCGACGGCAGCCGCGCCCTCGGCCGGCTGAGCGAAGGCCCCCTGGCCCTTCACGGCGGCCGCATCCCCCGCAAGCCGACGGATCTCTTCTTCGCCCAGCAGGAGAAGGTTTTTGAGGCCTTTCCCGACGGCCGCTACGCCCTTCCCGAATCGCCATCGAAGCCGCTGCTGGTCCTCGGCTGGACCGCCGAAGACCTCGACTGTCTCGAATTCATCGATCGCTTCTTCAGCAGCGGCTTTGCCGACGACCTCTACCTGGCCAAACGCCAGCGGGCGGTGATCATCGGTTTGACCGGCGAGTGCGGCGCGGGGGGCGAGTTGCTGCGCTTGGCGGGGGGGAAATGTGACCTCGAACTGATCGCCGAGGGAGAGCGCTTCATCGTCTCTCACTACAGCGAAGCCGGGCGGAAACTGGCGGCCCGGATCGATTGCCGTGAAAACAATGCCTCACTGGACCAACTGCGGGCCGCCTCCGAGTTGTTGCCTAACGCTGACCGCCAGTTGCTGCGGCAAGCCTCCGCCCTGCTGCGCTCCGGTCAGGTTCCCGATGCCTTCTGGGCCAGTATCGGCGAGCGCTGTATCGCCTGCACCGGCTGCAACCTGGTTTGCCCCACCTGCACCTGCTTCGGGGTTCAGGACTGGAGCTACCCGACCCACGTTGAGCGCAGCCGAATGTGGGACTCCTGCCAGCTGGGTGGTTTCATGCGCGAAGCCAGCGGCCATAACCCCCTGGGGAGCGAGGCGCTGCGCAGCCGCCGCCGCATCCACCACAAGCTGGTGGCCGACCTCGAGCGCTGGGGGCATTTCACCTGCTTCCTCTGCCGCCGCTGCGACAGCGCCTGCCCCACGGGCATTGGCATCCTCGCCGTCTGCCACGAACTGGTCACGCGCTACGGTGGTGGCGAGACAAATGAAAAATTTGGAGTAGAATAGTGACTATTCGACTCACCCAAAAAAGGAGCTTCAAATGACACCCCGATACCTGATTCCAATTCTTGCCGGCCTGGCCCTGCTGACCTTGAGCGCCTGCGCCGCCCCCAAGCCGGTGATTCCCGTCGATACCCGTTCCGTCCTCCCCGGCACCGCGGTGACCCGGGGCGGCACCACCAGCCTGAGCCTGCTCGGCACCCCGATCAAGGTCGGTGATCCGCTCCCCTCGGTGAGCCTGTACGACATCAATCTCAAACATCATAACCTGTCCGAAATCAAGGGCGAGGTGCTGCTGGTCAGCATCGTCCCCTCCCTCGATACCCAGGTCTGCGAGCAGCAGACCCATCTGCTCGGCGAGGCCGCCGGGGCGCTCTCACCGCAGGTCAAGCGCATCACCATCAGCCGCGATCTCCCCTTTGCCCAGAAGCGTTTCGCTGACGAAACCGGCTTCAAGGATATTCTGTTTCTCTCCGACTACCGCAACGCCGACTTCGCCCGCAGCACCGGTCTGCTGGTCGACCCGATCTTCCTCCTCGCCCGCTCAGTGCTGGTGGTCGACCGCCAGGGGGTGGTACGATATATCCAGGTGGTCCCCGAGCTCTCCCACCTCCCCGATATGCTGACCGCCTTCGCCAAGGCCGAGGCGTTGCTCAAGGAGTAGGGCCTCTGCGCCGGTTTCCCCCCCCTCCGAATGTCACCGAAAAACGGCAGCGGGCCTTTCCGAATCAATCCGGAAAGGCCCGCTGCTGCGTTTACCTTCGAGCTTTTTTCAATCCTGCAGGTACTTGGCCCGCAGCGCCTGCTTGTTGATTTTGCCGACGCTGGTCTTGTCGATCGCCTCCACCAACTGGCTGCGTAGCATGATCGCCTGCTTGGGCAGAAAACCCTTGTCGACGAATGCGCGGATATGCCCCTGCAGGGTTTTCTCCGTCGCCTGCTCGGCACAGCCCGCTTTGGGGACGATCAGCGCCAGCGGCCGCTCCCCCCATTTCTCGTCCGGCGCGCCGATCACCGCAACTTCCGCGACGCTCGGGTGCTGGGCCAGAATATCCTCGATCTCCAGCGACGAGACCCACTCGCCGCCAATCTTGATCACATCCTTGGTGCGGTCGGTGATTTTCAGATACCCGGCCGCATCGACATGCCCCACATCCCCGGTGTGCAGCACCCCTCCCTGCCAGAGTCCTTCCGAATTGCGGTGGTCTTTGAGATAACCCTGGGTCAGCCAGGGAGCACGCACCACCACCTCGCCGGCGCTTTTTCCGTCGTGGGGCAGCTCAGCCATGTTGCTGTCGACCACCCGCAGATCGACCAGCGGCATCGGCCGGCCGGTCTTGCAGCGCAGATCGACCTGCTCATCTTCGCCCAAGTCGAGCATCGCCGGAGTCAGGTGGGCCAGGGTCAGCACCGGGCAAGTTTCCGACATGCCGTAGCCGCTGAAAATGTCGATGCCGCGGCGGAAGGCCTCCCGACACAGGCTCTTGGAGAGGGCGGCGCCGCCGATGATCACCTTCCAGCGGGAGAGGTCGATGCGCTCGATCAGCGGTGATTTCAGCAGCATGTGCAGGATGGTCGGGACGCAGTGGGAAAAGGTCACCCCCTCGCGGTCGATCAGCTCCAGCAGCAGGTCGGGAACGTACTTGCCGGGATAGACCTGCTTGATCCCCAGGGCGGTGGCGACATAGGGCAGACCCCAGGCGTGGACATGAAACATCGGGGTCAGCGGCATGTAGACATCCCCCTGGTGGACCCGCCCCTGGCTGACAGGGGTGCCGAGGGCCGCCAGGGCCCCGAGGGTATGCAGCACCAGCTGCCGGTGGCTGAAGTAGACCCCCTTGGGCATGCCGGTGGTGCCGGTGGTGTAGAAGGTGGTGGCCCGGGTCTGCTCATCGAAATCGGGAAAGTCGAAGCTCGGCGCGGCAGCGGCCAGCAGCGCCTCGTATTCGCCGGCGAAGGCCACCGGCCCGGTGGGTAGCTCGCCGCCGTCGCTGAGCAGCACATACTGTTTCACCGTATCGATGCGGCCGCGGATCTGCTCCAGGATCGGCAGGAACTCGCTGTGGATCAGCAACACATCATCCTCAGCATGATCGATGGTGTAGAGAATCTGCTCCGGGGAGAGGCGAACGTTGACGGTATGCAGCACCGCGCCGATCATCGGCACGGCGAAGAAGCATTCGAGGTAGCGGTGGCTGTCGTAGTCCATCACCGCTACTGTATCGCCCGCCTTGACCCCCAGTTTGGTCAGGGCACTGGCCAAGCGGCAGATCCGCTCATGCAGGCTGCGGTAGTTGTAGCGCAGCTGGTCGCGGTAGACGATCTCCTGCTCCGGCGCCCGCACCAGCGGGTACCGGAGCAGATTCTTGATCAGCAGGGGATACGCATAGGCTGATTCGGTACGGGGGATACGGTGATCGCGCATAGGTTTCGTCTGCCTCCTGTAAGGGTGGATGGTGGAGCTCAGCGGGATGGATGGGGCGCAACCGGCGGCAACCGGTGGAGAAACTGGGTCAGCAGGCGGTAGGTGATCCCCCAGAGGGGAGGGTGGCCGGGGCCGAGCAGGTCGATGGTGGGATGGGAATTCTCCGCTCCGCGATAGTTGAAGGTCGCCTCCCGCCAACGGCTGCGGTCGGCCACCAGGGAGAGGGGCAGCCAGTGGGCCTCCCGAACCTCGTGATTGCAGAGCAGCGGCAGAGGCTGAGGCAGGTGGTAGATGAAGCAGCTGATCAGCACTGGCAGGTAGGCGCCGAGAATGTCGTCGAGGCGGCCGAGGTATTCGGCGTGTGCCAGGTCGAGGGCAAGTTCTTCCCGCGTCTCCCGCTCGGCAGCCTGCCGCGCCCCGCCGTCCTCCGCGTCGACCTTGCCGCCGGGAAAGGCCAGGTCCCCGGACCAGGGGTCGTTTTCATGCTGGGCGCGGCGGATGAACAGCAGCTCCAGCTCACTATCGCCATTGCGCAGGATCAGCGCCACAGCCGCCTGCTCGCGCTCCTCGGCAGGGAGGATTTGCGGCGGGCGGCTGGCGAGGGTTTGGCGGATGGCGGTGAGGATGGTCATACTGGGGGCCTCAGGGTTGAGGGTCGGGTTGCGACAGGTGAGGGTATTCTAGAACATTCGAATGGTGCTGCCAAGGAGGTGCTGGAGGTAGTATTGGACGGGGTTTCAAAAATTGGCTGAAGGCGAAGGTCAAGACCGCGGGGTGGCGGCCCCGCACGCCGCCCTACCTTTTAACCGCCTAAAAGGTAGGGCCAAAAGGGCGCCCCAATTGCCCCCGCCCGGCTGCGCCGGGTTCCCTGCGCTGCGCAGAGG
>Ga0209231_1000270_pt1 | contig 33547 bp, 25 predicted proteins | sample Deesub45470m_DNA_FD_188086 | JGI IMG/M metagenome (GOLD analysis project Ga0209231, IMG submission 188086) | Deep subsurface microbial communities from North Pacific Ocean - 450_OLKR46/470m Metagenome (SPAdes) (version 2) | ecosystem: Environmental > Terrestrial > Deep subsurface > Unclassified ... | reverse complement strand
GTCGAGGACGTCGGCGCCGGGCACGCCGCCGACGTCCTCGACGCCAATCTCGGCGCCTGCCTGCACCTTCTCGACCCGGCGCGCCTGGCTGCCGCCGCCGGACCGGCGCCGGCGACGGCCCTGCGCCGCGCCCTGGGCAACGCCCCCCGGGCCCTGGAACTGCTGCGCTCGGAGGGCGCCTGCGCCTCCTTTCCCCGCTACGCCACGGCGGTGCGGCACCTCGACACCGCCCTCGGCGCCTGGCGGGGGGAGACGGGAGAGGAGCGCCTCACTCTCGGGGACTACCAGCACCGCCTCCTCTCCCCCTTTTCTCCGGAGGACCTGGAGCGGGTGGCGCGGGGGGAGGCTTCGACCCTCTTTGCCCCCTATTTCCACGACGTCCTCCTGAGGCAGGTGGCCGCCAGCACCCCGCGGATCATCGCCCTGTCGGTCAACTATCTCCACCAGGCCCTCCCGGCCTTCGAGCTCGCCGGACTGCTGCGCCGCGCCTTCCCCGAGGCGACCCTGGTCGCCGGCGGCGGTCTCTTCACCTCCTGGGAGAAAGCGCTCAAGCGCCTGCCGCAGCGCTTCTCCTGCTTCGACCGCATCATCTTCGGCCCCGGCGAAGGACCGCTGACCGCCCTCCTTGATAGAAACGCCCCGGAAGATTATTTCCTCCACGGCAGCGAGGCGGCCACCCTCCCCCCCGACTTCGGCTTCGCCCCCCTGGCCGACTACCTCAGCCCGCACCCGGTCCTGCCGGTCTGCACCTCCCGGGGGTGCTACTGGCGCGCCTGCCTCTTCTGCCCCGAGGCCGCCGCCCCCACCCACCCCTACGCCGCGGTCCCGGCGGCGACCGTTCCCGATCTCCTCCTCGATCTCTCCAGGCGCAGCGGCGTGCGGCATTTCCACCTCACCGACAACGCCATCCCCGTGGTGGCGCTGCGCGCCCTGGCAGGCCGCGCCGCCGACCTCAAGGGGCTCTTCTGGCACGGCTTCGTGCGCTTCGAAAAAGCGCTCCTCGACCGGGAGCTCATCGCCGCCCTGGCCGAATCCGGCTGCACCCTCCTCCAGCTCGGCCTCGAGAGCGGCTCCCAGGCGGTTCTCGACCGCCTCGGCAAGGGGACGCGCCTCGAGGAGGCGGCGCAGATCCTCGAAAACCTGGCCGAGGCGGGGATATCCAGCTACGTCTACGTCATGCTCGGCACCCCGGGAGAGACCGAGGCCGACGCCGAGGCGACCCTCTCCTTCCTCGAAAAGCACGCCGACGCCGTCAGGTTTCTCAACATCGCCATCATGAACCTCCCCCGCGACTCCGCCCTCCTCGACGACCCCGAAGGGTACGGCATCGCCGGCAGCGCCCTCCTCGGCGAGACCGAACCCCTCGGCCTCTACCGCGCCTTCACCCCCTCGACCGGGTGGGACCGGCGGGCGGCGCGGCGCTTTCTCGACAAGCGCCTCCTTTCCTCCCCGGCCATCCGGGCCATGGTCCAGCGCACTCCGCCCTTCTTCACCTCCAATCACGCCTTCTTCTTTCCGGCACCGTCGACGCGGGGGAAGGTTTCGTGCTAGATTAATCGACAAAATTCGAAGGAGAATTCTTCAACGCTGAGACGCAGAGAGAAGTGAGACGGAGAGAACATCAAGGTCCTGAAAAGGGTTTCAACCCAGGTCAGGAATCAGGCCTTTGCCCTCTCCCCGTCCTCTGCGTCTCTGCGCCTCTGCGTTGAAATCTTTGCTCTTAAATCCAACACTTCCCTCCCTGTCCTTCTAACGACGAGTCCGACCGACCATGGAAATCTGGCAGAAAAGTTTGAGAGAGAGCCTGACCGGCGCCGCCGGGCTGGCCGAGCGCTTCGCCATCGACCCCGCGCCCCTGCAGGGGGTCATCGAGCGCTACCCGATGCGCATCACCCCCCACTACCTGGGGCTGATCGAGGAAGTCGGCGACCCGATCTGGCGCCAGTGCGTCCCCGACCCGGCGGAGCTCGACGAAAACGAGATGGCCGACGATCCCCTCAACGAGGAGAATCTGGCGCCGTCGCCGGCCATCGTCCACCGCTATCCCGACCGGGTGCTGCTGCTGGCCTCGGGATCCTGCGCCGTCTACTGCCGTTTCTGCACCCGCAAGCGCAAGGTCGGCTGCGCGGCGATGAACTTGAGCTTCGGCGAGGTGATGGCCGGCATCGACTACATCGCCGCCACCCCGCGGATCAAGGACGTCATCCTCTCCGGCGGCGACCCTCTCCTCCTCCCCGACATCCTCCTCAAGGAGATCCTCGAACGGCTGCGCAGAATCCCCCATGTGGAGATCCTGCGCATCGGCTCCCGGGTGCCGGTGACGTTGCCGGAGCGGATCACCGACGGCCTCTGCGCCCTGCTGCGGCGTTATTCTCCCCTCTATCTCAACACCCATTTCAACCATCCGCGGGAACTCACGCCCGAGGCCGCCGAAGCCTGCGGGAGGCTCGCCGACGCCGGGATCGTCCTCGGCAACCAGACCGTCCTTCTGCGGGGGGTCAACGACGACCCGGCGACCATGGAAGCGCTGCTGCGCGGCCTGCTGCGGCTGCGGGTGCGCCCCTACTACCTGCACCACATGGACCTGGCCCGGGGGACCGGTCACTTCCGCACCCGCATCGAAACGGGGATCGCCCTCCTCGAGGCGCTGCGCGGCTCCCTCTCGGGGATGGCGATCCCCCACTACGTCATCGACACCCCCGGCGGCCGCGGCAAGATCCCCATCGTCCCCGCCTACCTCGAAGAGCTCGGCGAAAGCGCCGTTTTGCGCACCCCCGGCGGCGAGCGGATCGACTTCCCCAACGCCATCTGAGGGCTTGCCTTGCGGAAACGACCGGGCGCATAATGAAATCGAAGAGGAAGAAAATCGGGTCCCCTTGACCTCAATAAATGGAGGAGCCAGGGAGTTGGGGTTTAAACTCGGGCGCCTCGAACACTGCGTGCCTTGAAGCAGACAAAACAAGCAAAGGCGTCGTCAAGGAACCCTCCCGAGACAAAAAAAGCCCGACACGAAAGTGCCGGGCTTTTTTTATCGTCCTGATTCTCGGATTAACGGGCCGCCAGGGGGCCTTGGGCACGGGGGAGGAGGACCCACATCCGCCCCTGCTGCTTCATCCGTCCGGCGTAGGCTCCCGCTTCGTCGCCGCACCCCCAGAAGAAGTCGGCGCGCACGGCCCCTTTGATGGCGCCGCCGGTGTCCTGGGCGACCATCAGGCGCCGAAGGGGGACGCTGCTGCTCGGCCAGGTGGTGGAGAGAAAGACCGGAGCCCCGAGGGGGATGGTCCGGGGATCGACGGCGAGACTGCGCTCGGCGGTGAGGGGGATTCCGAGGGCGCCCGGCGGCGTCTCCACCCCGGGGGCGAGTTCGCGGAAAAAGATGTAGCTGGGATTCTCGTCGAGGAGCCCGCGAACCTGGGCCGGATTGGCCTGCGCCCAGGCGCGGATGTTCTGCATCGACATCTGATCGCGGGTCATGGCGCCGCGGTCGAGAAGGAGCTTGCCGATGGAGCGGTAGGGGTGGCCGTTCTGCTCGGCGTAGCTGACCATGATGCGGCTGCCGTCGTCGAGGGTGATCCGCCCCGACCCCTGGATGTGCAGGAAAAAGAGTTCCACCGGGTCCTCGACCCAGCACAGCTCCTTCCCCCTGGCCGGGAGGGCGGCGCCGTCGAGTTCGCCGCGGCTGTAGTAGGGGACGACCCGCCGCCCCTCGACCCGGCCGCGCAGCCGGTAGCTGCCGAGCTCGGGATAGACGGAGGAGAGGTCGATGACCAGCAGGTCGTCGGGGACCTGGTAGAGGGGATAGGAAAAACGGTCGCTGCGACTCCGGCTCCCCCGCAGATCGGGGGCGTAGTAGCCGGTGACCATGCCGGTGTAGCTGCCGTCGGGATTGCGCACCCTGTGGGGGGTGAAGCAGGTTTCGAAAAAAACGCGCACCGCCGCCGAATCTTCGGGGTCGAGGGCGGCGGCCTCGACGCAGGCCGTCTGCCAGTCGGGGCGGTTTTTCAGAGAACGGCAGCTCTGCCGGAAGGCAGCAAAGGCGCCGAGCTGATCCTCCTCGAACCAGCCGTCGATCTCCGCCCAGGACACGGCCTCCAGGGGCTTGACCTCGACGGCCGGAAGGGGTTCCGGAACAGGGGGAGGAGAAGGAGCGAGACAGCCGGAGAGGAGGACGAGCAGGAAAAGAGGGAGGGTTGCTGCGGTCCGGAGCAAAAGCGTCGTTTTCGATTCGGTCATCAATTTCCTTGGCCTTCACAGGCATCTGTCCGGGGGAGAATCGGCGGACGGGAATCACGATACCCGCTTTTGCTCCGCGGGTCAATTCCCCGCCCCGCCAAAAAGATTGAAGACGGCAGCGGCGCCGTGGTATGGAATAGCTCTCGGCACCGGCAGGGCCGGAGATGAGGCCATTGCGATAAAGGAGAAACGCCCATGAAGAGAATAACGACCGGCTACCAGGGGCTCGACGAGATTCTCGACGGCCTGCGCATCGGCGACAACGTCGTCTGGAAGGTCGACTCCATTGACGACTACCGCTCCTTCGTCACCCCCTTCGCCGAGCAGTCGCTCCGCGACGGCCGCCGGATCGTCTATCTGCGTTTCGGCAGCCACAAGCCGCTCCTGGAACCGGCGCCGCACCTGGAGATCATCGACCTCGACCCGCGCCTGGGGTTCGAGTCGTTCACGACGCGGATTCACGCCATCATCACCGAGCACGGCCCGCAGACCTTCTACGTCTTCGACTGCCTCTCCGAGCTCCTCTCGGCCTGGGCCACCGACCTGATGATCGGCAACTTCTTCCGCGTCACCTGCCCCTACCTCTTCGAGCTCGACACCGTCGCCTACTTCGCCCTCATCCGCCAGCGCCACTCCCTGCGCACCATCGCCCGCATCCGCGAGACGACCCAGATCCTCCTCGACCTCTACAATTTCGAAGGCGACCTCTACGTCCACCCCCTCAAAGTCTGGCAGCGCCGCTCGCCGACCATGTTCCTCCCCCACCGCAAGGAGGGGGAGCGCTTCCTCCCCCTGGTGGACAGCTACGCCGCCACCCGCCTCTTCAGCACCCTGGCCGACCCGGGGACGGACAGCGCCCATCGCCAGCTCGATCACTGGCACCACCTCTTTCTCCAGGCCCGGGAGGTCGCCGACGCCCCCGATGAAGAAGCGGCCCAGAGAATGGTCAATCACCTCTGCCGCCACCTCATCGGCCGCGAGGAGCGGATGCTCACCCTGGCCCGGCGCCACTTCTCCCTGCAGGACCTTCTCGAGATCAAGGGGCGGATGATCGGCACCGGCTTCATCGGCGGCAAGACCGTGGGGATGCTCCTCGCCCGCCAGATCCTCCACGGCGACAGGCGGCACCCCTGGCGGGAAAACCTCGAGAGCCACGACTCCTTTTTCGTCGGCTCCAACCTCTATTACTCCTACCTGGTGCACAACGGCCTCTGGCCGCTGTTCATGAAACAGAAGACCTCCGAGGGGTATTTCGTCGCCGCCGCCGAGCTGCACAGCCGGATGCTCGAGGGGACCTTCCCCGAGAAGACCCGGGAGGAATTCCAGAAGATGCTCGAGTACTACGGTCAGTACCCGGTCATCGTCCGCTCCAGCTCCCTCCTCGAGGACGGCTTCGGCAACGCCTTTGCCGGCAAGTACGACAGCTTCTTCCTTGCCAACCAGGGGACCCCCGAAGATCGCACCGCCGCCTTCGAGGAGGCGGTGCGCAAGATCTTCGCCAGCGCCATGAGCGAGGACGCCCTCACCTACCGCCTGCAGCGCGGCCTCGACCAGAAGGACGAGCAGATGGCGCTTCTGGTGCAGCGGGTCTCAGGCTCCTACCGCGGCCGCTACTATTTTCCCGAACTCGCCGGCGTCGGGGTTTCCCACAACACCTTCGTCTGGGACAGGGAGATGGACCCCCAGGCCGGGATGCTGCGCCTCGTCTTCGGACTGGGCACCCGGGCGGTGGACCGCACCCACGACGACTACCCGCGCATTATCGCCCTCGACGCCCCCCAGAAGCGCCCCCATCGGGGGATGGAGGACACCCGGCGCTTTTCCCAGCGGGACGTCGATCTGATCAACGTCGAGAGCAACGCCCTGGAGACCGTTTCCCTCTCCGCCCTGATCGCCGAGGGGATTGCCCTCCCCCTCGACCTCTACACCGTCCTGGACCACGAGACGATGCGCCACATCAAGGACCGCGGCCGCAAGGAGACGGAAGTCCGGCTGCTGACCTTCGACCGGTTTCTTACCGATCCGGCCTTTACCTCCCTGATGCAGCGCCTCCTCAAGACCCTCGAGGCGGCCTACGCCTATCCGGTCGATGTGGAATTCACCGTCAACTTCACCCCCGATCGCACCCCGAAGATCAACGTCGTGCAGTGCCGGCCCCTGCAGACCAAAGGCGCGGTGCAGCGGGTGGAGATTCCCGAAAAAATCGAAGCGCAGCGGATCCTGTTCGACTGCCGGGGGAACTTCATGGGGGGGCCCCTCTCCCAGGCGATCCGGCGCCTCATCTGGGTCGACGCCGAGGAATACACCCGCCTCAACCTTTCGGACAAGTACGAGGTCGCCCGGCTCATCGGCCGCCTCAACAGGCGGATCGGCGAGCGCCGGGAGATCCCGACCCTCCTCTTCTGCCCGGGACGCCTGGGGACGACCACCCCCGCCCTCGGCGTCCCGGTGACCTTCTCCGAGATCAGCAACATCACCGCACTGGCCGAAGTCGCCTTCGCCAGCGGCCAGCTGATGCCCGAGCTCTCCTACGGCTCCCACTTCTTCCAGGATCTGGTCGAAGCCGACATCTTCTATCTCGCCCTCTTTCCCGACAGCCGCGAGTGCCTCTTCAACCGCCCCCGCCTCGACAGCCTCCCCAATTCCCTGGAAGCGATGATGCCGGCGAGCAGCGCCTTCAAGAAGGTGGTCAAGGTCTGCAACATCCCCGGCGAGGGACTGCAGCTGATGGCCGACGTCGTCAGCCAGCGGGTGGTCTGCTTCGATTAGGGACTGGCTCCGCAGGTGCCTGTCCCCTGAACCGACCATTTTCCAGCAAAGGAGCCCAGCCATGGCCGTCATCGAAGTCAAGCACCCCCTGGTCCGCCACAAGCTCGGCCTGATGCGCAGAAAGGGGATCAGCACCAAGGAGTTCCGCGAGCTCGCCGCCGAAGTGGCGCGCCTTCTCACCTACGAGGCGACCCGGGATCTGGAGACCGAAAGCAAGACCATCCAGGGGTGGGCCGGCCCGGTGGCGGTGGAACGCATCAAGGGGATCAAGATCACCGTCGTTCCGATTCTGCGCGCCGGCCTGGGGATGATGAACGGCGCTCTCGATCTGGTCCCCAGCGCCCGGGTCAGCGTCGTCGGCCTCTACCGGGATGAGGAAACGCTGGAGCCGGTGACCTACTTCAAGAAGCTCAGCGGGCGGATGAAGGATCGGACCGCCCTGATCCTCGACCCGATGCTCGCCACCGGCGGAAGCCTCGTCGCCGCCATCGACATGCTCAAGGAGGCCGGCTGCCGACGGATCAAGGGGCTCTTTCTGGTGGCGGCCCCCGAAGGGCTCGCCCGGGTCGAAGCCGCCCACCCCGACGTCGATCTCTATGTCGCCGCCATCGACGAGCGCCTCAACGAGCTCGGCTACATCATCCCCGGCCTCGGCGATGCCGGCGACAAGATCTTCGGCACCAAGTAACCTCTTGGAAGGAATCCCCATGACCGATCCAACCCTTTACCGGCTGCGCTCGCGCGACTCCCTCCTCGGCGACGGACTGGCCACCGCCTTCGCCTCCTGCCTCGGCGGCCCCCCCAACACCACCTATTCGGAGGTTACCGGCGCCGTCGCCCTGACGAGGGTCTTCAACCCGGCGGTGATGACCTGGGCGGCGCTCGCCGCCATCACCCTCGCCTTCGTCGGCAAGGTCGGCGTGCTGCTGCGCACCGTTCCGGTGCCGGTCATGGGCGGCATCATGCTCCTCCTCTTCGGAGCGATCCTGGTCGTCGGCCTCAACACCCTGGTCCGCGCCGGCCACGACCTCCTCGAGCCCCGCAACCTGGCCGTCGTCGCCCTGACCATCGTCTTCGGCATCGGCGGCATGAGCGTCACCCTCGGCTCCCTCACCCTCAAGGGGATCGGCCTCGCAGGTGTGCTCGCCGTGACCCTCAATCTTCTTCTCCCTGGGCGTCATCCGGACAGGAGCACCCCCCTGGTCCCTCCCGCTCCCCACTGATTCCCGACCCTGTAGGAGCGGCTTCAGCCGCGATTTATCGCGCCTAAAGGCAAAGGCAAGACCCGGGGGTCGCGGCCCCCGACGCCGCCCTACTCTTTTGTAAAGCGACTAAAGAGTAGGCAGAAAAACGCTTGACCTGCGGTCGGCATGGGTCGTAACGGTTCGGGAGGCAATGTCCCTTTGATGCAGAGACGTCCGGCGTGGCGGCTCAACCACCGGGTGTCCCTGCAAGCGGCAGTGCGATCACCGTCGTTGCCGCGAACATTTTCTTGAGGGGCTTCTGGTTGAAAAGCAGAACCGTTCAACTTCAAATCAAACCCCGATCGCAGGCGACAAAAAGGCGAAATGAAGTCCCGAACGTAATTTTCACATCCCGGCAACAATTTCTGAACAAACCATTGGCAAAATTCTCTCCAACCTGTCCATACACATAAAGGAGTCTTGCCATGATTTGCAAAACCGCCGGATGTGACAGCCGCCGCAGCCAACTGCTGCTCGCCGACGTCTGTCCCTTCCACAACGAGGCCAACGGCCACTGCCGGGCCTCCTTCTCCGCCCGTCCCATCGACAGTAATGTCCGCAACCTCCGCTGCAGCACCGAGGATCACGACGGCTGCCCCCTCTTTCTCGCCCGCGCCCTGCGCAGCAGTTCCCCTCAGGCCCGCTGCGAGACATGGTCTCTCCACCAGAAATAACCCCTTCCACCCTCCTTTCCCCATTCTTCCCGCTGTTCAACCCCCCTCTTGATTTCGGACGGTGCCCATCCCTGGCGCCGGCCGTTTTGCTGTTTCCAAAAAAATCCCGGAACCGATGAGGCTCCGGGAGAGAACACCCTCCTGCCGGAAAGGAAATCCGTCAAGCGGCCAGGACCTGGGCGACCCGCCGCCGCAGCCCGGCGATATCCCCCTTGCAGACGTAACCGCTGGCGCCGTAACGGCTCACCGAGGCGCGCAGACTCTCCTCGTCGTTGGAGCTGTAGAAGAGGATCGGCACCCCGGCGTGGGTGCCGTTGCTGCGAATCAGCGAACAGAGGCGATCCCCGGAGAGCGCCGGCATGTTGACATCGAGAAGCACCAGGTCGGGGCGGGTCTTGTTGACGATTTCAGTGGTGCGAAACGGCGTATCGTGCACCGTCACGGCATACCCTTCGAGCTCGAGAATCTCCCGCGTCGTCTGCAGGTGTTTGGGGTCGTCATCGACAATCAGAATATTTCTTTGCCTGTCACTCATTGGCTGCCCTTTCTGCTTGGGGGAGGGAAAGCGGCAGGAGAACTTCGAAGGTCGTCCCCCGGCCGAATACACTGTGGACATGAATGCTGCCGCCGAGAAGCCCGACCATCTGCCGGGTGATCGTCAGCCCGAGGCCGGTCCCTTCGTGGCGCCGGGTTTTGGCGTCGTCGAGCTGGGCGAAGGCGGTGAAGAGCCTTTCGAGATCGGCCTCGCGGATCCCGCCCCCGGTGTCGACGACGGCAAGGCGGATCCCCGCGTTCTGACGCGCCAGAGTCAGACGGATCGTCCCCTCTTCGGTGAACTTGGCGGCGTTGCTGGTGAGGTTGACCAGAATCTGCCGGACCTTGATGGCGTCCGAATTGAAGGAGAAGGGCCTCTCGTCGCATTCCACATCGACGGCGACCGGCTTGTCGCCGAGAAGGATGCGGGTCGTTTCACAGACCTCCTGCATCAGGTCCGAAAGGTCGAAGGTCTCGGAGAAGACGTCCATCTTACCGGCTTCGATCTTGGAGAGATCAAGGATGTTGGTGATGATCGCCCGCAAATTGACGGCGCTCGAAGAAAGGAGCGGCAGCTTGTCCCTGAGAGGCTGGACATCCCCCCGGCCCAGCGCCATCTTCATCAGCTCGGAGAGACCGATAATGGCATTGACCGGCGAACGCAGCTCATGGGTGACGTGGGCAATGAACTGGGACTTGAGGTCGGTGACCTTCTTCATCTCCCGCGCCTTGGTCAGGGCCATCTCCCGCTGCACCCGACTCTCTGCCAGAACGTTTCCCTGCTCGACCACCAGGCGCTTGACCGAGAGGAGCCCCTTGAAGAGTCCCTCCCCGTCCACGACCAGGATTTCGTCATAGATGTCCTCGAAGGTCCGCCGCATCGCCCGGTCGAGAACGAGGTCGAGGCGCTCTTCCTCACCCACCGTCATCGGCTCGCTGTCGGCGATTTTGCTGATCGGATGGCGGCCGTAGATCTCGAGGCCGAAGCGCCGGAAGAGAATGGCGAAGATCTTGCTGCGGGTCGCCAGGCCGGTGGGACGGCCGTTTTCCACCAGCGCCAGGGCCTCGAGTTCGGGAGAGGCGAAAAAGCGGTCGGCGACTTCGCTGACCCGCGTCTCGGGCGAGACGATATCGGCGGAGGTGATAAGGGTGGCGACGGGGGGAGCATCGTGCGGGGAGATAGGCGCCATGGCACTTCCTGTTACGCAGATTCGAAGATCGTTCTCGGTCTGCATGATGAGCTGCTCCGGTTAGCGCAAGGAAAGGAAACAGTTATTTTCCTATTAGGCCGCCGTGACCGCTCCAGTTTCCCGGTCCGCCGCTCCTTGAAAATCCCTCCGGCTCTGATGTAATTGGAAGTCCTGGTCGCAGTACCGAAGAACCGACACCTCGGGAGGAGGGACCGTGGATATGTTCCAGCAGCTTCTCGATGGGGTGTCCGTTACCCGCATCCGCGAGCACATTATACAACTCGAGGGGGTCAGGCACCCCGTGACCGCGCCGGAAGCCCTGGAACGGGCAGCCGATTACATCCTGTCCACGCTGCAAACCCTGAGTTACGAAATAACGGTGCACTCCTTCAGCGATGACGACCGCAAGTACAGAAATATCATTGCCACACGACGCGGAACCCGGAGTCCTGAACAACGGATTATCATTCTCGCCCATTACGATACCGTGGCCAATTCGCCTGGAGCCGATGACAACGCCAGCGGCGTTGCCGTATTGCTGGAACTGGCAACGCTATTCCAAACATGGCGCGGCGACCGGACGGTGCAGTTTATCGGTGTCAATCTCGAAGAAAATGCCCGGGAGGATGATCATCTTTCCGGAACGCGGGGAAGCCGGGCGCTGGCAAGGTACGCCAAGGAACAAAAGTGGGCAATCGAAGGGGTCGTGGTGCTTGAATCGGTCGCCTATGCGGGAGATTCCTTTACCCAGACAGCACCCGCCGGATTGCCGACAGCGGTTCCCGAGGCGGGGAATTTCATTGCCGTGGTGGGTAATGAGGATTCCCGGGCACTGGTCCACAGCTTCGTCAAAATGATAAAATTGCAGCAGCTCTCTCTTCCCTGCCTGCCGATCACCGTCCCCGGCACCGGCGATCTCCTCCCCGACAGCCGCCGCTCGGACCACGCATCCTTCTGGGACGAGGGTTTCAAGGCAGTCATGGTGACCGATACAACGAACTTTCGCAGCCCTCACTATCATCGTCCGACCGACACTCTGGCCACATTGAATCTCGAGTTCGCCGCCAAGGTCTGTCGCGCCACAGCCGGGGTCATCCGGGAGGCGGCACAGCTCACATTGTGAAAGTAGACTGTACCACCCTGAGGGAGGTCGCAATCGATGAAAGCTGACCCGATTTTTTCGCCGGATGCCGGTCCCGGTCATTTCTACGAATATCGCGACCAGCACCATTTTTCCACAGGGGAAAAGCGACGTTCCCCGATTCTATCCGCCATCGTCCTGTGCGTTACCGGGATCGGCTTCCTGTACCAGGTCTTCTCCGCAGTTCGAGACCGGCGCAACAATCCCCCTCCCGGTCGTCTGATGGAGGTCGATGGGTGCCGGCTGCATGTGCAGACGTCGGGAAGCGGTGCGCCAACGGTCGTCCTGGAGACGGGTCTCGGAGGGATGTCGTCTGCCTGGGGATGGATTCAACCGGAGGCGGCAAAATTCAGCCGCGTGGTCTCCTATGATCGGGCGGGACTCGGCTGGAGCGGTCCGGACTCTGCCCCCAAATCGGCCGCTCTGGCTGCGCATCGGTTGCGTCGCCTTCTTCTCACCTCCGGAATCCTCCCTCCATACGTCCTCGTCGGCCACTCCATGGGGGGTCTGCTGATTCGGGTCTTTGCCGATCGCTATCCTGGCGAGGTGGCCGGGATGGTTCTGCTCGATGCCGTCCATCCCGACCAGCACCTGCGAAGTCCCGCCATCGAAACACATATGCGCTCAGGTTTTCGCTTTCTTAAGGCCGTTCCCCTCCTGGCACGGCTGGGATACGTCCGCCTCGTGAGTCTCTTCAGCGCCTGGTCGGACGGCCTCCCCCCACGACAGGCCGAGGAGGCGGCAGCATTCCTTTCTTCCTGCAGCCACCTGAAAACGACGCTGGATGAATCCCTCGCCTGGGAGACCATCTGTGCCGAAGTGCGCGGCACCAAGGGGCTGGGAGCCACCCCTCTGGCGGTTGTCACGGCGGGAAAAGGCGTTCTGCCCGGTCAGCCCGAATTGCAGAGCGAGCTCGCGACCCTGTCGTCCGACAGCGTTCATGTTGTCGTCGAGGGAGCCGACCATATTTCCCTTGTGACCCGGCAAGAACACGCCCTTAAGGTCGTGGCGGCGATCCGTTACGTGGTGGAGCGGGGGGAGCCCCTGAGACCGGGGAAGAGCCACTCGCCGATACCTGCAGAAAACATCGGGGCACCTTCCTTTTCCTTTTTCAAGTGCGCCGGCTATCCCCCTCCGGGCAAAAAATAAGGGCCCATCTCCGTAAAAAGATGAACCCGTTGAACTCTTTGCTGCAGTCTTCAGAGACAAAGACCCTGGCTCGCTGCGCTGCGGTGATAATCGAGGAAGAGGCGGCTCCCCTCTTTTCCCAGATAGCGCTCCAGGGATTTTTCCTCCGTCTCGATCAGGTCGACGACGACCAGTCCGTCGAGAGCGTCGCTGAAATCGGGGTCGACGTTGAAGGCCAGCATCCGCCCCCCCAGTTTGAGGTATTGCTTGAGGAGAACCGGCACCCCCGTCTGCTCGGATTCGATATCGGCGATAACGGCGGAAATCTCCTCCAGGTCCCGCCAGCAGGAGGGAGCAGAGCGATCCTGACACCCCTTGATCCGGACGGGGCGAAGCCGCAGGGGGTTTTTGGCCTTGACCAGGCGGGCCAAATCGTGGAGCCGGTTGTTTTGACTCAGCCCGGTGACAATGAGTTGCCGGGAGAAGGCGCTGTAATCGCTGCTGATGCTTACCGGACCGAACAGATTGCGGTATTGAGGATTCCTGGCGACGAAGCTGCCGATCCCCCGCCACAGCAGCAATAACGGTGCGTAGCTCTTCTGGTATTCGCCCCGGACAAAGGAGCGCCCCATCTCGAGAGACGGTCCCAGGCGTTCAAGGAGCTCGCTTTGAAAATTGAACAGGGTGGAGGTATAGAGTCCGGCGACCCCCTGATGTTCAAGAATCAGATCCGTCTGGCCGATCCGGTAGGCACCGACGATTTCCCTGGTCTCCCTGTTCCAGATGAAGAGGTGGCGGTAGTGGTCGTCAAAACGATCGAGATCGATGGTTCTCCCCGTCCCTTCTCCTACGGCACGAAAGGTCTCCTCGCGAAGTCGGCCGATCTCCAGAAGACAAAAAGGGATCTGAAATGCCTGAGCTTCGACGACGCACATCGATCCGCTCTCGATGAGGATCTGCACCGGCGGCAGATGACGAATTTCGTCTTCCATGACATCGGGATTTGCCGCGGCGATGATCGGTTCCAGCCTCTTTTTGCCTTCGGGAGCAGGCGGCCGTTGGTCCGGAGATCGCGCCGGCGGCGCTCCCTTGCCCAGGAGATAGGTGCGCAGTCGCAGGTAGTCGGAGAGCTCCTGATCCGAGGCGAAATCCTCAAAACGGTGCGGCGCGATCAGATGGCCTATTTTAATACTGAGTGTCTTGTTTCGTTTATTGAGGAGTTCCCTGGGGAGGAGGGCCGTACGCAGGACCGGATGGACCATCCCGGCGGCCTGAAAAATGGGACCGTTGATTCCGGGGAAGAAAATGGGAAGGACCGGAGCACCGGTCTGACGGATCAGACGGGCGATATTGTCGCTCCAGAGGGGGTCGCAGACGGTGCGACTGTTCCGGTCATAATGGGAGACCTCTCCGGCGGGGAAAATCACCAGCAGACCCCCCTTTTTTACCCAGCGCAGGCAATCGCGCATGGGGGCGATATTCTGGCGGGGTGACTCCTTGCGGGCAAAGGGATCGACGCAGATGAAGAGATCCTTCATCTGGGGAATAGAGCCGAGCATGTAGTTCGCCATAATTTTCACATCGGGGCGGACCCGCTTGATGAGATGCGCCAGGGCGATCCCTTCCACCGCACCGAAGGGGTGATTGGACACAATGACGGCCGGCCCCTTTCCGGGAATGCGCTTGAGGTCCACTTCGCGCACATCGAGGGTGATCCCGAGCATTTCGAGGGCCCTCCCCGGGAAGTTCCCCGCCTCATTTTCGCTTTCCAAACCACGGTAGAGACTGCGTATCCTGTTGAGTGCCAGGAGGCGTTCGGTCAGGGAAAGGACCCGACGGCGCATCGGACCACCGGTTTTGCCGGGAAAGGAAAAGATGTCGGCGGGTTGCTGCACTGTACTGATCATCGAAGGACTCCTTTAGAGGAAGAAGCAATGATGAGCAGTATTTATAGGGGGGTCGTGTTAAGAAGAGGTTGCGGCGGCATTAAATTTTTGTGTGGGAGGCTGAAACCTGAGGGACCGGAAGGGGCGGGAAGGAGATCCCCGGCCCTTCCGGAAGAAACTCTTGATTCGAATTCATGTCATGCCGACGCTGGAGCGTCCGGGGCAGGGAAACGGACGATGAAACAGGCCCCCCTTTCCGGCGCGCCCTGCACCTTCACGGAGACATCTCCGCCGAGATGACGGGCCAGGGTCCGGGCCAGATAGAGCCCCAGCCCCGAACCTCGTGGGGTGGCCGTGGCACCCTCTATCCGGTAAAAACGCTCGAAAATGCGATCGAATTCCGGCTCGGGGACCCCCGGCCCTTCGTCCTGGACTTCGACAATAACCTGTCCCTCTTCGTTGCGGTCGAGGCGAAGCAGAACCTCCGTCCCCTCGCCGCTGTACTTGATGGCGTTTTCAATCAGAGAGGAGAGTATGACCCGGACCGCAGCGCGATTAAGCTTCAAGGGTGGGAGATCCAGCGGGCCGGCCATGCGAAGAACGATGCGACTGGCCGAGGCATGGAGACGGTAGAGTTCGGAGACTTCCTCAAGAACCATGGGCAGCGAAAGATCCTCCCGCGGCAGCTCGAATCCCCCCGACTCGAGACGGCGAACCAACAGGAACCCCCTGGCCAGAGAACTGAGATATTCCGAGCTGCGATGGATGGCCTGCAGGCACTTCCCGGCCGGGAGCTGGTCCCCTCCCTTGGCGAGGAGTCCGGAAAAACCGCCGATCACGAGGAGCTGGTTACTCAATTCGTGGAAAAGAATATCCTGAAGATCGGCCTGCAGCGCCGTCCCGGCCCGCAGGGAGGCGATCTCCGCCGCCATGGCGGCGCGGTCGCGGTGTCGGGTGAGTATCTGACGAAGCCGGGCGAGAAGTTCCCGAAAGACGTAGGGTTTGGAGAGATAGGCGTCGGCTCCCAGTTCCAGCCCCTTGAGCCTTTCATCCATAGCTCCCAGGGCGGTGAGCATGATGATCGGGGTTGCAGCCAGATCGGCATCCTGGTGGCTGCGGATCAACCGACAGATTTCCCAGCCGTCGAGGTCAGGAAGCATAACGTCGAGAAGGATCACGTCCGGGCGCTCCGACCCCACCAGCCGACAGGCCTTGAGTCCGTCGGGGGCGCATATGACATTGTACCCCTCCTTGCGGAGATTGTAGGCCAGGATTTCTGCCAGATCCGATTCATCTTCGACGATCAGGATTTTTGCCGCTGACATTGGATCCCCTCCCTCCCTTCCCTGCTCCCTTTTGTCCATGAGATGATCTCCTTGACCTAGGAGCCTGTCGGACTATCCATGAGCCGGCTGCAAAATCGGCTATTTGGTCCATATTCGAGCTCCTTTTCGACCAATAGAGACGGCTATTGGCTCTCAAACGAGCTCGAATCTGTCCTCAAACATCCAATTTTTCGCTTCGGCCCGTATAGACCGACAGGCTCCTAGCGCCAGGATAAAACCGGTGCGACCCCCAAATGAATCGAACGGCTCAATCGCTGTCGCTCTGCCGACGGTCGGAGAACAGGGCATTCCCCGGCATCTGTTTGGCCATCGTCTTGGCCTCGGCGGCACGGGAGGCCAGTTCTCCCGGCGAACAAAGGGTCCCGCTCCGCGAGGTGACCGCGCCGATGGAGAGGCTCATGATTTCAAAGAACTCTTCCTGGTTTCTCCGGTTTCGACCGGCAATTCCCCCCGCCGAGAGGGCTTCGGGGTCATAGCAGGTCAAAATCTCCTGGGCGAATCGCTCGAGGATTCCCCGGCAAACCCTTTCCCACTCCGAGGAGGTGAAGATCACCACGAAATCGTCCCCACCGATATGGCCGATAAAATTCCCCGCAGGATCGATCTCTTCGACGAGAAGGTTGCCGAGCAGGCGGATGACCTCGTCCCCCCTGCTAAAGCCGTAGCAGTCATTGTAGGGCTTGAAGTTGTCGATGTCGAAATGACAGAGGAAGAACTCTCGCCCTTCCTCGATGAGGAGATTCAACCGCTCGGAAATCGGCACGTTGCCAGGCAACAGCGTCAGCGGGTTGGCGTAGCGGGCATTGCAGATCTGCAGGTCGGTGACCTTGCGCAGCAGATCGATGACCGTACCGGTCCCGAAGTAGCGCCCCTGGTCGGTGATGATGAAATCGTCCCGCAACGAGTAGGCGACGCGGCTGGTCAGGATCTGGCTGAACTTCTCCACCGGCATGTCCCGCTCGGCCAGGACCGGATCGGTGTCCATGATCCCCCGGATCGGATTGCGACCATACAGGTCTCGTCCATAACGACTCCCGAGAATATCGAGAACCTTGTAGCGACTCACGCCGCCGACAGGGCGATTGTCCTCGACCACCGGCAAGAACCAGCGCTCCGGGAACTGTTCGAAGAGATCTCCGACTTCCTGCAGCAGGGTGGCCGGGGTGATGGTCGGAGAGGAGCGGACCAGGCCGGCCATCGTTTCGCTGCGCTGCCCCAGGCTCAGCATCCGGTAATCGGCCTGATCCTTCGGGAGGAAGATGCTTTTGGGGAGTTCCGGACGGGGATTCGGCGAGGGACGATCGAAATAGTAACCTTGCCCGTACTGAACCCCGAGGCTCTGCAGGAGCTGATATTCGGCCCGGGTTTCGATCCCTTCGGCGATGGTCATCGATCCGAGGTGACGGGCGATCTCCAGCAGGGACTGGATGAATTGCTGCTTTTTCCGGTCCTGGTCGATCCCCTGGATGAAATGCTTGTCGAACTTGACATAGTTGGGGTTGAGTTCCGACCAGTTCCGAAGCCCGGCATAGGCCGAGCCGAGATCATCCAGAGCCACGGAGAAACCCATGGCCCGATAGTGCAGGAGGGCATTTTGAAGGAGTCGGTAATCCTCGATCGGTTGCTGCTCGGTCAGTTCGATGACAACCCGCGCCGGGTCGAACTGGTACTCCTGCATCAGCCTGCGGGTAAAACCGATAGGGAAATGGGGATCGAGAAACGCCTCGGGGGAGACATTGAGAAAGAGCTTGCCGGGAAGGAGATGCTTGACGAAGGAGGCTACATTCTTTTCCCGGCAGAGGAGTTCGAGCTCGGTCAACCGTCCGCGACGCATGGCGGCATCAAAGAGGTTCAGCGGCGAATGGAGGGGGGAATCGGCCGGACCGCGAATCAGCGCCTCGTAACCGATGACACCCCCCTCCTGCAGATCGACGATCGGTTGAAACCAGCTCGCCACCTCCCCCCGGGAGAGGATGATGTCAAAGGGGTCGCTCTCGGCCGGGTGGGCAAAGGGAGGAAGGTCGAAGCTTACAGCGAGGGCAGTCGGCATGGGGGAATCCTTCGAAGGGAGAGTTCAATTGCTCAATGATTTGGCATTGGGAGAGGAAATGACGTCCTCTGCCGGGACGGCAAAACGGCGACGGGCGGCGAAGACGGCCCTGCTGCTGGCCAGATAGAGAAGGAGCAACAGGAGGGGGGCGGTCAGTGCCCAGGCACCCAGGGCGGCGCCGTTTTTCACGACCAGGGCGCGCAGGACCCCGAGAGGGTCGGAAGCCAGGAGGCGCCAACCCGGCACCGGACCGACCGAAGGCCAGGACGCACCGAACCAGGCCTCGCCGAGGCGGAAGTAGGGAAGAGCCAGGACGATCTGCAGGGGCCAGGACGCCAGGTTGCCGATTTGCACCGCCAGGGGATTGAGACGCAGCACCATCGCCGCTCCAAAACAGAGGAGGGTCGTCCCCCAGGCCAGCGGCATGCTGCCGATCAGGGCACCGACCGCCAGGGCCCAGGCAAGCCCCCGGGGCGAGATGCCGCTGTACACCAGGGCCTCCAAGGGGAGAACCAGGCGGCGGCGCCAGAAGGAGACGGTCCTGGCCACTGCGTCAGACCCGTTCCCGATGGAGATGAAAGGACAAGGTCGCTCCGGTGACGGAACTTCGCCCGGTATAGAAGAAGATGGCCAGCCACACTCCCTGCAGGGCCAAGACCACCCCGGGGTTCCAGAGGGCGGCAAATCCCGCTGCCAGATCGGCATGATGTTGAATTCCATCCCGGAACCAGACGGCCATGGCCAGGGCATAGGGGATCGCCGCCAGCCCCATCCACTGGTAGGCGGAAAAAGACAGCTCCCCGCGATAATCCGCCCGCAGCAACTCGGAACCGACCCGCCACCCCTGGGTCACCAGGGTGCCGAAGACGAAGGCGCTGGCGAAATGACCGTCGAGAAAGAGCCAGGTATTGATCAGGCCGGTCGTCACGTAGAGGGTGGCGGTCAGCACCTGCACGGGGATGACGGGAATCTTCTCCAGGTTGCTGGCGTAAGCGATCTTTTTCAGCGCTCCGGAAAAGACCAGGGGCCGACCCGCGAAGAGGGCGCGCAAAAGGGGCGGACAGGTTTCGATCGGCTTGCCGTAACAGCAGCCGAAGCTCAGGCAGGCCAGGCGGCCCAGCCCCTCGCCGAAGGCGTAGGCGGTAACGATTGCGGCCAGGGTCGCCAGGACCGGCATGGCCGGAAGGGATGTTCCCCAGGGGAGGAGGTTGGCCGCGCCGACGACCCAGGGAGCGACCAGGGTGCCGACGAAGACGGCGCCGCCGACGGTAAAGGTGTGGGCCTTCCCCTCCACCAGCCAGGCGACGATGCGCGAGGCGGGAACGCAGATGCCGAGCATCAGCACCGCCACGGTGAGGATCGCCGGGCCAGGAACCTGAAGAGTGCCGAGAAGAAGAAAGAGGATCGCCGTGGCGGCCAGGTAGGCGTTGGCGGTGAGGAGCCCGTACCAGGTCAGGTTGAGCCCCTCCCAGTCTCCAGTCGTGTTGCGGCGGCGGGGCATGGCGGCGAGAATCTGCCAGCCTTCTCCGGGGAGGGTACGGAAACCCCAGGCCAGGATCAGATAACAGAAGAGGGCCAGAAGGAGAACAAACAAAAGGGGACTCATGAGCGCTCCTCTTCGCGAATAAAGGGCGACCGGGGCGGATTTGGGGACGCGAGAAGGGAATCGAGAGCCTTTTGACTTTCATTGAGCAGCAGCCTCCCTCCGCCGTAAACGAGAAACGCGAGCAGGAAGAGACAAGGAACGAGGGTCATGACCATACCTCCTTTTTCAGAGTGTCCGGGGTTGAGACGGGCCAGGCGAGCAAGGAACGAAGGGCTATGTCGGTTTCGACCAGGGGCCGGCCGAAACCGAGGGAAAAGCGGCTGGAGACGTCGTTGCGCCTCTGGTTGCGCTGCAGGTCGGCGGCAAAAGCCACCCGACCGGGCTCGAAGATCAGAAGGTCGGTGCTGCTGCCGGGACGGTAGAGACTTTTCGGCTGCCCCTTGCCGAGAAACATGCCGGGGGTCAGCGGTCGGGGGTCGTCGTAGCCCCCGGCGCTGTAGCACTGCACCACCTCTCCGATCATCATCGCCACCACCTCGATCATCGCCACCCGGCCGACCCCCGAACCCCCGGGGACGTCGGTATCGATCACCGTCACCACCCGCCGGTTTTTGGAATAGGAGGTGGCCATCGTCACCACCGCCTGAGGATTGCAGGAATGATAGGTGCCGTCGAGTTCGTAGATCTCCATCACCTCCCCGGACACGGGGGTGTGGTTGTAATGGTACTTGTCGGGGGTCAGGCGGAAGATGGCAAAATCTCCGCCGGCAAAGACCTTCTGCCACACCGCCTGGTCGCAGCCGAGGAGTTCGTCGAAGGAGAAGAACTTGTCCTTGAGAAAAAGGAGGGACGTCTCCGTAAAGGAGCCGAGAAGAACCCGGGCATCGGCCGGAGAGACGATGGCTCTCGGGTCCTCCGGCAGGGGGCGGCACTCCCAGTAACGGATGCGGCGCTCGAAGACCTTGCGGGGCGTATCGAGAGCCGCCGGGGGATCGAGGCATTCGGAGAGATCGACCCCGCATTCCCTCAGGAAGCGGCCGTTGCCGGCGACCCTGGCGGACAGGGCCAGATCGTAGTTTAAAAAAGCCAGGGCGGCGCTGCTTCGAGCCCCGGTCAGGGCACGGAAGAGAGCCGGTGCCCTCTCCCGCAGGGGGTGGTAGAGAAAGTGCACCAGGGAATCGCCAAAGAGCTTTTCCTGGCAGATGCGCCCGCTACAGCGCTCGACGTACTGATGGGCAAGAGTCATTGCCGGTTCCTTTTTCGAGAGGTCGTCGCGCCCCGTCCCGGTCATGCTCCACGGCACAGAGGACCAAACCGATGAGGCGCTGGAGCAACAGATCGTCGGCGGTTCCTGCGGCCACCTCGTCTCCGGCGCTGCGAAGGAAAACCCGGACCTCGCCGCCGGGGACGAGGGTGGACAGAGCCCGGCGAAGAGGCTCCGTCCCCCCTCCTTCCAGAGTTTGAAGATCTTCGCCAAGTTCGGCAAAAGTCTCCAGAAGCTGGGTGCGGCGCAAGCCCCCTCGATAATAGGCTTCCGCGGCGAGATTAAATTCTCGGGCCGGGACCCGCATCGGATCCCGGGCGCCGAGTTCCCTGAGAATCCCGGAGGTCAGTCGTCCGGCCGCCGAGTGGAGTTCGGGGTGCTCCAGGCGCCGGTCGAGATCACGCAGGGTCTCCTCGGCGCCGAGGGATTCCACCAGGTCGGGAACATCCTCCCGCAGAGCTGCGACCAGGGCCTTCTGGTAGTCGGAGAGCGGCACCCGCAGGTAGCCAGGATAGCGGCGGCTGGCGCGAACATGAGCGGTGCGTTTGAGGATGTGCCGCAAAAAGAGGTTGCGACTGTTGCGGCGGACGAAAAAGGTCGGGATGCCGATGGCGCTGGCAAAGAAGATCTGGCGCCGTTCACTTTCGCTGGTCGGGTCGTCGGGAATCTGCCGGTGTCGCAAGCGGCCCTCGGCCATGATCCGATAGGCATAGGCCGTCACCAGGGTCTGCAGGGTGGCCGCCTCGCCCATATCGTCGCCGAGGTTTTCAAAGAGACTGTAGTGCCGCCCCTCGAATCCGGAATACCCCATGGCGGCAAACTGACGCTGGCGATAGAGAAGATAAAGGGACATGTTCGGATCGAAGGCACCGAGAGCCGAGAGATCCGCCTTAAGGCGATCGTGGTTGCCAAGTCGGCCGTCGAGAGCCGGACTGCGCCGGGTACTGAGGAGAGCCGCCGGATAATCGATCAGACGGGCATCGGGGATGAAGTCTCCGCGAAGGCCGAAGAGGGTACTCGCCGAGGAGTCGAGCCAGTCGGGACCAAAGGGGGTCAGGGGCCGCCCGCAAATGGAGAGGTCGGCCTTTTTCCGCCAGCGCCGCCAGAGCATGCGCAGATGCGTGTAGTCGAGTTCGTGGGGGAGAAAACCGAGGGCCTTCTCGGGGTGAAAATCGGTGAAACCGAGACGGGCCGGGGCGGCGCTGTATGTCCCGACGAAGAGAGGGAGGAAATGTTCGACGCACTTGATGGCCAGGTCGCCAAGGTGCTTCTCCTCGGCCGCCCCGAAGCCGGAGGCCGGATCGGCCAGAGCCCCACCGAGGAGGCGGCTGCCGAGGCTGATGTGGGTGCCGTTGTTGGCGAGGCTGGTGTTGGAGACGTTGGGGAGCATCACCAGGTTGTTGGTGATGATCCCGGCCTCGCGAAGCTTGGCCACGGCCTGCAGCTGACTGCGGCTGAGAACCTGGTGACAGAGTTCCATGTAACGATGTTTTTTCTCACCCTCGTCCCACCCCGAGAGACAGGGACTTAAGAAGAGCTCCCGATAAAAGCCGTCGGCGATCAGTTCGTTGAGGTCACGCTGCCGCACCGGTGTCTGCGGGGCGAAGTAGACCATCGCCCGCTGGCCGCTGGCGGCAAGGTGAAACCGTTGATTGGCGTACTCGACCAGGAGCTGGCAGAGGAGGTAGCGCCGGCCCGTCTCCCGCGCCAGGGCGCGGCCCTGTCCCGACGCGGCGGAGAGCGACACGACGCGGAAGGAGAAGGTCTCGGGGCTGGTGTTGTCGCTGAGAAAGTGGTCGAAAAGAACCTCCCCAGCCGCAGGGAGGGGAGCGGGGAGACCTTTGCCGGCGGCGAGGGCATCGGCCAGGGCCAGCTTGAGGAGGTAGCTGATCGGCACCCGCAGGTGTTCCTCGCCGTCCTTCTGAATCAGAAAGCGCCCGGTATCGACGCGTAAGCCGAGTTCGGGGCGACGCTTGTCGGCCAGAAGATCGTGGCTCAGCAACCGGCCGGCAAAAGAAGAGAGCATCCGGCGGGGGAAGCGCACCCAGCTGTTCTCCCAGACCCGCTCGCGGTTGTCCTGAAGGAAGTTTTCGAGATAGCTGACGAGGCGGGGGGAGGTATCGCCGGAGCGCGCCCGGCGCATGATGTTGGTGAAGTAGTTGGAATGGGCGATGGTTTCCGGAAGATCGACATCTTCCTGCCGGCCGATGACGGCGACCTGGATCTCGTTTTCCGCTCCGGCGGTAACGTCGCCGTCACAGAAGGGAATGCGGCCGCTGTCAGCCGCAAGGGTTTTCAGGAGTTTCGGCAAATCGAAAGGCGTGGTTCTGCGGGGTCGTCCTGGAAGGGAGGTCAGGCGGTGGGGGCGTCCTGTCATAAGGCTCCTCGTCGGTTTGGGCCGCCGGTCGGACGGCTGCCGAGAACGCAACCACCCTAGAGTCCTTCTGTTGGGACTGAACTACGATTCCGTGAATTTTATGTTAGAGAGAATTGAAGTTTTGGCCGGCCGATAAATCGTCCTGAGTTGTTCTCTGGCTGCTTCCTGGCGACAGAGAAAAAATGACCGGTCCCGCGAGGGACCGGCCGATGGAATTAAAGGGAGGCGCAGCAAGTGGCGGAGGATGGATTTGGTTGAACTTAAAAGACGTACTGGGTTTGAACAAAGAGCTCGTTTTTGTCCTTGCCCTTGACGCCGTCGAGATTCTCGCCGATGCGGTAGGTGGCCTGCAGCTTGATGTCCTGCTTTTCGAAGAAATAGTTGGCGCCGAAGGAGGTGCGGGTCCATTCGTCGGCGTAGTTGTCGGCGTCCAGGCTCTCGTAACCGGCGACCAGCTCGAGCTTTGCCGGTACGACCATGTAGCCCCCCTCGACGGCCCAGGTCTCCAGGTCGGTTTCGCCGTCCCTGTAGAGGCCGCCGGTGAAAGTGCCGTCGGTGGTTTCGGCATTGAACAGATTGTACTCGGCGTCGACCGAGAGGCCGTAGCCGCGAATGGCGCCGCTCACCTCGAAACCGGTCACGCTGTCGACGTCGGCCTTGCTGGTGCTGGTCGTGAGGCCGGTCGTCTCGTCGGTGTAGGTGTTGTTGTCGTCGTCGTTGGCCCAGGTGAAGGCCGCCAGGCTGAGGGTGGTCTTCAGCTCGCGCTTGAAGTCGCCCTGTTCCATTTTCAAATGGCCCAGGGGGTGAAAATCGACGCGTCCGCCGACGATGACGCCCTGATTGAAGTCGCCGTTGGCGTTGACCGGGGTATCGAAGTCGAGCTTTTTGGCGTCCGGGTCGATGTCGGCGGCGGCGCCGGCGGCATGCAGCTCGAGCTTCTTGTCGAGGGCGGTGTAATGCAGGAAGATCCCGGTGTTACGCTCCGGGGAGCCGAAATCATGGTCGCCGACGAAGGTCCGCTCCACCAGCTGCTGCTTCTTGGAGGAGGTCAGGTCCTCGCGGGAGAAGGGGAAGTAGGCGTTGCCGACGGTGACCTTCAGGTCCTTGACCCCGGTGTAGCGCAGGTAGGCGTCCTTGATCGCCACCTCGTTTTCATCTTCGGCCTTTCCGAGGTCGAACTCGAACTTGCCGAGCCAATTCTCATGCACGCTCCCCTCGATATAGGGGCGCAGACGCCGGAAGAAGACCTCGTCGGTTTTCTCACCGCCGTCGGGGTCGACCAGGTGGTACTGCAGCTGAATACGGCCGCCGATTTCTACCCACTTGTCGCCATCTTCATAGCGAACGCCGGCAGCGACGGGGAGAACGGTGGCGGTCAGGGCGGCCGCGATCAGGGTGGCGACCAGCAGGCTCTTCAAGGGACTACCTTTCATTTTCTACATCCTCCTGTTGCGATAAATGATTTGGGCAGGAGGGACCCTGTGCCCCCCCCGTTTCCCGGATATCCGGACCGCTTCAAGGTCCGCATGTTGACGTGGACATGATAGCCGGTGGATTGTGAAGGGAGGGTTAGGGGAATATGTCAATCGGGTTAAATCAATGGGGCTCAGGAAATATCCCGTTTTGCTCGGAAGATCGCAGGGAGGAGTGTATGGCCAACGATTGTTATGCAGACTCCCGCAGGATGCCGGGTATTTTCGTACGGGGAAGGCTGGAAGGTCGGAAGGTACAGCAGGGGAAGACACCTATTTTGTCCGAGGGAGACCATCCCTGAGCCGTTGGTCAGGATCTGCCCGACGGGAAAGGCGGCGGTGGTAACTCCTCGGTCAGCACAAGAGTGCAGCCGAAGGCGGCTTTGAAGAGGTCGCTCTTGGCCTGCCCGCCGAAGATCTCCACTGAGAGGTCTTCAGCGCCCTGCAGAAGAATGGTAAAGCAGTTTTTGTCGAAGGAGCACACGACGTCGCGGACCTGATCGACGCGTCTGCGGTCGAGGCCGTCCGCAAGACGTAGGATCCCCCCCAGTTTCTTTACCATGTCCTGGTCTTCGACGCTGAGATTGGTGAAATTTTCATGCCTTTTTTTGGGCATACTCTTGCGGTGGTAGCGGGCCATGTTTGCGATCAGTTCCTTTTCCCTGGGAGAGAAATCGAACAGGCTGGCATGGCGGATCAGGTGATAGGAGTGTTTGTGGTGCATGGAATAGTTGATGAAATAACCGACATCATGCAGCAGGGAGGCTGCTTCAAGGAGTTGCCGGGCGCGATCGTCAAGTTTGTGGGGCTGGGCCAGCGCGTCGAAGATGCGCAGAGCGAGTCCGGCAACTTTTTTGCCGTGGCTCTCGTTCACGTGGCAGGAACGGGCGAAATCGCATACCGAGGTTCGCCAATCGCGCGGCTCGCTGCGTCGGTCGAGTAAGCCGTGTTTGTGCAGACTGCGCAGGATCAACCCTTCACGGATGCCGCGTTCGTTGACTTTAAGCACATTGGTGCCGGTGAGACGCATCAGTTCGGTCACCACCACCACTCCGGCAACGATGATGTCGGCCCGATCAGGACTCAGGCCGGGGACGGCCTGGAGCTCTTTGCAGGTTTTGCGCTGGAGCATGGCGAGCAGATGGACAATCTCGGAGTGAAGAACCTCGTAGCCGTGCACCGAATCATAATGTTCCTTGCGGATGGCCATGACCATGCTCCCGATAGCGGTCATGGTGCCGCCCGAGCCGATGAGATACTGTACCGGGAATTCCCTCTCTCCCAGGACCTGTCCGAGTTCCCGGCGAATGTGCTTGCGCAGCCGTTCAAAATCCTTATCGGGGATGGGATCCCTGGCGAGGAAATTTTCGGTCAGAAACACCGCCCCGAGTTCCAGCGAGGAGATCTCCTCGATATGACTCCCGACCGCCGAAACCACTTCCACGCTGCCGCCGCCGATATCGACCAGCAGGTAGCGCGCATTGGCCATGTCGAAATGGTGCCAGACGCTCAGTGCCGCCAGTTCGGCTTCTTCCCGGCCATCGATGGTGCGCACCTGTATCCCGGTCTCGCGTGCCATGTCGGCCAGAAATTCACGGCCGTTGGTCGCCTTGCGTACCGCACTGGTGGCCACCGCCTCGATCACCTCCACGCCGAGACCGTCAATGATCTTGCGTATGCGCACCAGCGCCTCGCGGCCCCGCTCTGCTGCCTGCGGGGAAATGGCGCCGCTAGAGAAGAGTCCTTCGCCAAGCCGGACCACGGCCTTCTCGTCGTCGAGGACTCGGAAATTGCCGTCTTTCGTTACTTCGACGATGATGCAGCGGATGGAATTGGTTCCAATGTCGATAGCGGCCAGGCGCTTGTTTTTCATGATTGAAACCTGTCCAGATGATTATGAAGTCGGCCGCCTTGGGAAACGGTCCAGTCCCTCTCTCCGTTCGACCGTCCCTTAAATCCGCTTGAGGGGCTTGCGGGCCTTTTTGAGCCCCCGGGTCAGACTTTTGATGCCCCCTTCAGTCAGACCTTCGAGTCTCTTACCTGTTTTGGCCAAACCCTTCCGAGCCCGTTTGATGCGGAGTCCCTTCTGTGTTTGCACCTTCTCCAGCCCTTTAAGGAGCTTGGTCACCTCTTTCTCGAGACGCTCCCCCTTCTTTCCGGAGAGCTTGTCCCCCTGGCGTTCACGGATGGCTGCTGCCAGTTCCCGAATCCGCACCTGCAATAGACCCGAGGTGTTTTGCAGCGAAAGAAGCCTCTCGTCGGCTCCAGCCACCAATTCACCGTCCAGAATCTGCGCCTGTTCAAGTATGGAGGGAATTGCCCGCGGATTGAGTCCACGAATATTCCTCAAGCCATCCTCCCCCGCCTCGACCACCCGGGCGAAACTGTCGTAGCCCGCCTCGACCAGACGTTGCGCCAGAACCGAACCGATCCCTTTAATCTCCTGAAGCCCCTTGTGACCCACCTTCTCCATGACCGTCTCCTTTGGCAGCTTTCCCTGGTTTTTTTTATTATAGCGCAGGGATTCATCGAAATCCTGAATCATCACATTGACTAGGAGCCTGTCGGACTATACGGGCCGAAGCGAAAAATTGGATTTTTGAGGACAGATTCGAGCTCGCTTGAGAGCCAATAGCCGTCTCTATTGGTCGAAAAGGAGCTCGGATATGGTCCAAATAGACGATTTTGCAGCCGGCTCATGGATGGCCCGACAGGCTCCTAGGAGCAAAGAATAAAACGCACATGTTAGATCATCGTTAGTTTTCAGACCTGCCCTCCCAGAAAAAATTGATCCTCACACAAAACCAATATAATCCTAACCTGAACATCAAAAAATCCAGAAGAAACTTCAATACCAGCCTATTAAAACAATCAGGGGGTCGGCAGTGGGCGCTTACACAAATGAGGAATTTGGATATAACAGTTCCGACAACTCGGAATTGACGGAAAAGTACTCTTCCGCAGAGCCGTCCCCACAGCCCAAGCCCGAGCCGTCGACGCCGAAGGGGGCAAAAGGGAATCCTGTGAAAAAGGTTCGAAAAACTTCCGCTTCTTCCCCGTTAGATCTCTGTGCGCCCGACCTTTATCTCAACCGTGAACTGACCTGGCTCGCCTTCAACCAGCGCGTTCTGAACGAGGGTCTCGATGAACGCACTCCGCTCCTGGAACGGGTCAAATTCACAGCCATCACCGGCTCCAATCTCGACGAATTCTTCATGAAACGGATCGGCGGTCTCAAGCAGCAGAAAGGGGCAAGGGTTCTGGAGCGGACCCCGGATGGCCGCACTCCCCAGGAGCAGATCGAACAGTGCTATGCCGTTATCCGCGACCACCAGAAGGAAAAGCAGAGTCTTCTTAATCATCTCAAGGAGTTGCTGAAGAAGGAAGGGATTTTCATCCTCGATTATGAAAGACTCTCCCCCCGAGAGCGGAAGGAGGTCCGGGACGACTATTCCCGGAACATCTTTCCCCTGGTCACCCCCCAATCGATCGATCCGGCGCACCCCTTCCCTTTCATTTCCAACCTCTCTCTCAATCTCCTCGTCAACCTTCGCTATCCCGAGGATAAGGAACTTTCCCTGGCCCGGGTCAAGGTGCCGATCAGCGCCGGCGCCCCGCGTCTGATGCGGGTCGGCAACGGGGATAAATTCGTTCTCCTCGAGGAGGTCATGGCCAGCAACCTGGACATGATTTTTCCTGGAATGGAGGTTGTCGCCTGTGAATTCTTCCGGGTCACCCGCAACGCCAACACAGAGAAGAGCCAGGAACATGCCGATGATCTTCTGGCACTCATCGAATCGGCTCTCCAGGAACGCAAGTTCGCACCGATTGTCCGTCTCGAGGTCAAGACGGGAATGGATCCGGTCCGCCGCGGCCGCCTGGCCGCTGAACTCGCCCTCAACGATGAGGAGGATGTCTTCGAGGTCGAGGGGATGATGGGGATGCGCGATCTTTTCCCCCTCGCCGACCTCGATTATCCGCTCCTCAAGGTCCCCCCGCACCACCCCATCGATCACCCGGCCCTGCAGAGCGAACGGAATATATTCCACATCATCCGCGAGGCCGGTTCGATCCTCCTGCAGCACCCCTACGAATCCTTCGCAACCTCCGTGGAGCGCTTCCTCAAAGAGGCGGCCACCGATCCGAAGGTCCTCGGCATCAAGATGACCCTCTATCGCACTTCGAGTCACAGCCGGATCGTCGAAACCCTGATTCGTGCCGCCCAGAACGGCAAACAGGTGGCGGTGGTGGTGGAACTTATGGCTCGCTTCGACGAGGAGGCCAACATCCGCCTGGCAAGCCGTATGGAAGAAGGTGGGGTCCACGTCACCTACGGGGTGGTCGGGCTCAAGACCCATTCCAAGGTTATCCTGGTGGTCCGCCGCGACTACAGCGGCCTCCGCCGTTACATGCACTTCGGCACAGGAAATTACAATGCCACAACATCCCGAATCTACAGCGATTTTGGGCTACTGACCTGTGACGAAGATCTTGGCAACGATGCCACCGAATTTTTCAATTACCTGACCACCGGTTACACCCCCAAGCGCAATTACCGCAAGATGCTGCCGGCCCCGAAAATCCTGAAAAAGGCGCTGCTGGAGAAGATTCAGCGGGAAATCGGGCACCACAGCGAAAAAAGGCCCGGTCATATCCAGTTCAAGATGAATGACCTCGAGGACGTCGATATTGTCCGCGCACTTTATGAGGCTTCCCGGGCCGGGGTCCGGGTCGACCTCATTATTCGCGACTCATGCCGGCTTCGCCCGGGACTCCCTGGAATTTCGGAGAACATTCGGGTGATATCCATTGTCGGACAATTTCTCGAACATGTCCGCTTCTTTTACTTCGGCAATGGCGGAAACGAAGAATATCTGATCGGCTCGGCCGACGCCATGCAGCGCAACCTCGAGCACCGGGTCGAGGTGGTGGTGCCGGTGGAAGATCCGCAATTGCAGCTTGATTTACGGGTTTTTTTCGACATTCAATGGCACAATCGCCGTAGCGCCTGGGAAATGGAGGGAGACGGGAGTTACCGTCAGCGCCATCCGGTGCAGGGTGAGGAGGTGCGAACCTGCCACCAGCTCCTGATCGAACTGGCCGAAAAACGCAACAAGGACGTGACCCGGCTGAAAAAGCGCAAGGCCAAAGGATTCGCCGGCCGCAACCTGCGCTAAAACCTTCGGACAAAAAAGGCGCCATGGACCATCCGCATCTATCCACGCAGTCGGAACGGGAATTGTGTCCGGCCATGTCCGCCGGGGAAGCTGCCCTTCTTATTCTGCAAAACCTTTTCAGGGCCATGCTGGACAACGAAAAGAGGGTCCTTTCCACAGGTGACCCGGAATTTCTGCATAATTTTCGGGTGGCAGTACGGCGTACCCGTTCCGCCCTGAACCAACTCCAAGGGGTGCTGGCGTCGCCGGCTCAGGTGCAATTTCGGCAGGAATTCGCCTGGCTCGGTGAGATTACCGGACCTACTCGCGATCTCGACGTCTTCCTCCTCCGATTCGAAGGTTATCGGGGGAATCTTCCTGAAAAATTTCGCGATGGCCTGGATCCCCTCGTCCGATTCCTGGAGGCCCAACAGCGGATCGAGCGCCGTCGGCTCGCCGGGGAATTGGCTTCACCTCGCTATCGACAGTTGAAAAAAGATTGGACGATCTTCCTTTTTGAGGTCGGTGCCGAAGAAAATCCGCCAGCTGCCGGACGGCCGGTGCTCGAGGTGGCCGGCAACCGCATCCGCAAGGTCCTCCGTCGTGTCAATCGGACGGGCCAGGCGATCAAGGACGACTCGTCACCAGAGGACTTGCACGAATTGCGCAAAAACTGCAAGAAGCTTCGTTATCTTTTGGAATTTTTCCAGAGCCTTTATCCGCCGCAAAAGATTGCCCGGATGATCAGTTCCCTGAAGATCCTCCAGGATATTCTGGGCGAATACCAGGATCTTGAGGTGCATTCGCTGGCTCTGCAGACATTTTCCGGTCAGATAGCAGCCGAAGGAGAAGTCCCCCCCCTGTCCCTGCTGGCGATAGGAATGCTGATCGAAGGGCTGCGATACCGTCAGCGTCAGGCCAGGGAAAAGGTCAGCGACAGGTTCGCCGAGGTTTTCCAGGGGAAAAACCGTTGGCTTTTGCCTGGCCCGAAACTCTCTTCAAAGGAGAAAAAAATGGCTGACTGCCTGAAAGGAAAATCTGAGAATAAGCTGAAGGAAGGGGTGTACCGTTGCGAAAAATGCGGGGCCCTTTCCAAGAAGAAGGGTCATCTGTGTAAACCCGAAAAACTGTCCAGTAAGGATGTGAAGAAGATCGAGAAATGAAACGGCTGACCCTGGTGCGTCACGGCAAATCCAGCTGGAAGGACCCCGGCCGGGGCGATTTTGACCGGCCGCTTAACAAACGGGGGAAGCATGACGCGCCGCTGACGGGCAAGCGTCTCGCCGCCCGCGAGAGTCGGCCTGAGCTGCTCCTCTCCAGCCCCGCCAGGCGGGCGCGTCAAACCGCTAAGCTCATCTGTTGGGAGCTCGAACTTCTGGAGGAACGGCTGATCCTGGTTGATGGAATCTACGAGGCTGGGTCTGAAACGCTCCTGGACGTCGTACGCAGCCTCGACGACTGCTGGAAGCATGCTTTGCTGGTCGGACACAATCCGGGCATCACTGAACTCGGCAATCTGCTCGCCAACTGCGGCATCGAACACCTCCCGACCTGCGGTGGGCTCTGCCTCAATTTCGCCGCAGAGGCCTGGACGGATGTGGCACCGGGGACCGGACATTTGGTTTTCTATGATTACCCGAAAAAACACCTCCTTTGAAGTGGACATTTCATTGCCCTGCCTCATGGGGAAAACCCCTGGCCAAAGGCAAAACACTCAAATCCCGAACGGCAAAGGGCCCGGCAATTGCCGGGCCCTTCCTTTTTTGTCACTTCTGTCCGGACTGAAAAATTTAGATCAGGCCCATCGCCACCATCGCCTTGGCGACCTTGATGAAGCCGGCGATATTGGCGCCGTTGACGTAGTTGCCGGGAGTGCCGAATTCGAGGGCGGTCTCGTAGCAGGTCTCGTGGATGTTGCTCATGATCTGGCGCAGGCGGTCTTCGGTGTATTCGAAGGTCCAGGAGTCGCGGCTGGCGTTCTGCTGCATCTCCAGGGCGCTGGTCGCCACCCCGCCGGCGTTGGCCGCCTTGCCTGGGCCGTAGGCGATGCCGGAGTCGAGGAAGACCTTGACCCCTTCGGGAGTGGTGGGCATGTTGGCCCCTTCGCCGACGGCGATGCAGCCGTTTTTCACCAGTTTTTCGGCATCCTTGCCGGTGATCTCGTTCTGGGTGGCCGAGGGCATGGCGACCTGGCAGGGAATGTCCCAGATATTCCCCTTCTCGATGTACTTGGCGTCCTTGTGGTAGTTGACGTAATCGCGGATGCGGCGGCGCTCCACTTCCTTGAGCTGCTGCACCAACGCCAGGTCGATCCCCTTCTCGTGAACGATGACGCCGTTGGAGTCCGAGCAGGCGATGACCTTGCCGCCGAGTTCATGAATCTTCTCGATGGTGTAGATGGCGACGTTCCCCGATCCGGAGACGAGGCAGGTCTTGCCGCCGAAGGTGTCCTTGCGCGACTTGAGCATCTCGTCGACGAAGAAGGTAGCACCGTAGCCGGTGGCCTCGGGACGGACCAGGGAGCCCCCCCAGTCGAGCCCCTTGCCGGTGAGGACGGCCGATTCGTAGCGGTTGGTGATCCGCTTGTACTGGCCGAACATGTAACCGATTTCCCGGCCGCCGACGCCGATGTCGCCGGCGGGGACGTCGGTGTACTCACCGATGTGGCGGTAGAGTTCGGTCATGAAACTCTGGCAGAAGCGCATGATCTCGCTGTCGGACTTCCCCTTGGGATCGAAGTCCGAGCCCCCCTTGCCGCCGCCGATGGGGAGGCCGGTCAGGGCGTTCTTGAAGATCTGCTCGAAACCGAGGAACTTGATGATCCCCAGATAGACGGAAGGGTGGAAACGCAGGCCGCCCTTGTAGGGGCCGAGAGCACTGTTGAACTGGACACGGAAACCGCGGTTGATCTGGACATCGCCCTTGTCGTCCTGCCAGGGGACCCGGAAGATGATCTGACGCTCCGGCTCGCAGATGCGCTCGATGATCTTGTGATCGCAGAACTCGGGATATTTGACCAGGACCGGACCGAGGGACTCGAGAACCTCGCGGACCGCCTGGTGGAATTCGACTTCGCCGGGGTTGCGGCGAACGACCTCCTGAAACATCGGCTCGACCTTTTCATCAATCATCGGTGACATAAAACCTCCTCTTGGTTCAATGAACAGGCAATTGTTGCCTATTTTTTATTCACGTCCTGGTTCGGCTCCCGTCGCGCCGATCAGTCGCATGGAGGTGATTCACGATGTGTGCCATCCTGTCTATTTTATAGCCTTCCATATCTAACATCCCATTATTGTTGATTTTCTACCTGTCTATTTTTTAATCACAGATTGGACGGGGCGAATGATGTCTTTTTAGCAGTGTCGACGAAACACACAGGGCGAGCAAGGTGGGCACTCAATAAAAAAGGGAGCCCGGCGATGCCGGACCCCCCGATGTCCGGGAGTGGAGAAAAAAACAGGGTGAGGACGATCAGGACTCTAGAGCATGTCGACGGGATCGACATCGACGGCCAGGAGCACGCCGGCGGGGACC
>Ga0209231_1000269_pt1 | contig 33630 bp, 27 predicted proteins | sample Deesub45470m_DNA_FD_188086 | JGI IMG/M metagenome (GOLD analysis project Ga0209231, IMG submission 188086) | Deep subsurface microbial communities from North Pacific Ocean - 450_OLKR46/470m Metagenome (SPAdes) (version 2) | ecosystem: Environmental > Terrestrial > Deep subsurface > Unclassified ... | reverse complement strand
AAACTGCGGATGTAACCGTCTCCGGCCTTGGTGATGCGTCCTAGCCTGGCCTTTCCACCGCTGCTGTACTGGCCGGGCACGAGTCCCAGCCAGGCCGCCAACTGGCGACCATGATCAAAGTCATGTCACAACCTCAGAATGCAATTAGCCTATTTTTTGGTGCAATTCCTAGTACCCTTTGCTAGATTCTACAAGCAAATGTATTTATAGGACGCTCTTAGCCGACCACGCTCATATTTCTTTAGCTTGAATATTGGCTGCCCATAATCCCTACCGTCGCCCAACCATATGTCAGTCCAGTATTCCTGAATCTCGCTGGAAATCATCCAATATTTTTGCTTTGATCGTCCACAACAACTCACAAACGATTTCCTTTGGAGAGCCGTAGGTTCAGCAAACACTAGTGTCCACTCTCCCCCACTTTCGCCGGAGTTACATGCCCCCCTGGGTGAATATATTGCAGTTATGAGGTCACGATTCCATTGCGCGTTCGAATCGGCAATAGCAAAACTGTTTACTCCTGCATGATGGAGAATTTCGCCCCAAATACTGAAGAAGTAGGCGTACAACAAGCTCGCGTGCGCTCTAATAGAATTAGTAGGCTGAGGCCGATCCAATGTCATTGCTAAAACCGGATGGCTTCTCAATTTTTCAGATTTTAGGCCCTCAAAGTTTCGCAGGTGCTCGACTGACATTCTCCATGCCGAGTAGGCCAGTGAAACCGGGCAGCACGTATCGCTATCCAACCTTTTTGTGTCGGAGCGACAGTAGCTGCTCAATTCTTTCCAGCAGTCTCTATGAGGACGAACATAGTGACTGAAGATATGCCTTCGCACCGAGCGGTAGACTACGTCCCAGTCAGATGCTCTCGGTACTCGGCCACCAGCATTATCAGCTGAATCACATTTTGACTCGCACCACCGCTGAGTCCTCACGGGGCCTCTAGTTATCCCAACGGGCCATGGGCACTTCCCTGCAAGCAGCTCTGCGGCACCAAAGAGCATACGCAAGCGAAACTCATCACGATCATCAAACGAATTTTGACTAAGAAAATTAGCCAATTCAGGATTAGCCGAAACAATTTCCCACCATCGTAACAGTTCGGCAGAACGCTCATATATAGACTGCTCCTCAACTTGAGAGAGCCCATTTAACTTTCCGACTAGCCCATCATTAAATTGGATGTGTTTACAGGAAGAATACTGACGCTGCCACATGACCTCTGTTGAAATACTTCCATTTATTTGGTTTAGGCTTTTCTTGAGGCCCGAACGGAATACAGTTGAGTAACAGTAGTCGCATGGGGGCTCGAGTTTCTTGTGGTGCCACGGGCAAATATCGACAAAACCTAGTTCAAAAAAAACACTGTGGTAGCCTTTTTCCAAGCATTCTCGGCATACCTTGATGCCAAATCTGCCAGACTGATCCAAGTGCGCAAATCCAAGCTGATCCAAGAAAGCGGCGCGGAGTCTACTCTCGTTGACACCTAGGACGTTGCTAAAGCGGTCGAAATCAATCCACGAGCTATCCCTAAAAGCCAACACGTGTGCATTGACATCTTTGCAACTTGGATCGGCAATTATTGAATGAACTCTTCTTGGCGACATTGCATTCAGAGCCTGCAGTTTGGCAAATATCGACCATGCAGATTCGAACGGTGCGGGGGATATCTCTTGCCAGATAAGCCTCAAAGCAAATTGGTTAGCCATGGTATGTCAACCTATTCAGGTTAAGAGCTAAGCAGGCCAGAAAAGTAATGAAGATTACTCGCCGCCACAGCATCGTCTATTGCCTTTGGAGTCAGCGTGAAATTGCGGCCATCGGATTGCGCTCCAAAAACGAGCAGGGACTCAACAGTGCGTGAGAGATGTTCCATTGGGATTGAGTCCCCTGCGAGTCCTTGAGCTGCCATTATAAGTTTTTGCCAGATCATATCTGCATTTCTGGACAGCCTAAATCCGCTGTCAAAAGCTAGAGGCAGAAAAAACCGTGTGTAAGTGTAATCGCAGTCCTCCGGATATCGTAATGTTAGGTCGTATGCGTCAAGAATTTCACGCAAATCTTCAATGGTAGTACAGCCATTGAAAGGAATAGGCTCACTCAAGAAGCGTGCAATCAAGAATTTCTGATTAGTAGCAAGAAGCGCCGTGTGGCGGTCCATAATTTCAGGTTGCGCAAAACCGATCGTTGTCATTTTTATGCACAAAGTATCTAGGCGGTTGTGAATGGTGGCTAAGTCGATTAGATTTTCCTCGCTGAGATTCTGCATCTCATCTGCTATTAGCACGAACTGATTTCCTTCTCGGGTCGCGAGACTCGACTGAACGTGGATAAGCAATTGGCGCTGTAGATCCTTGTAGCGTGGTACTTTAGGTACTGATAGTTTGTCAGCAGCTAAAATATCTATTAGTAACGCCGATTTTTGCCGGCTTGGCTCCGCACTGAATCGCATCACATAAATTCGCGGATACTCCGCCTGAAGAAGTTGCTGCGTTGCTTTTGCGCAAGTGGTCTTTCCCACTCTGGGAGCTGCATACATAAATGTCCCAGTCGTGCGCATATAGACGCGATCACGAATCAAGGCATAAACCTTCTTGACTACAGGGGTGATCACCAGGTAGTTTTTCGTCACGACCGGGTGGCTATCATAAAGGTCTTTTAGCTGCTGCTCGCTCAGAACTTTGATTTCCACTCAGCCTCCCCCTATCACTTTTGAGTTTTTTTGGCTAACAGTGCATTCAGATCCGGCATGGGCCCCGCAATTGCGCTTGGTCGCGATAAATAAAGCTCATCAATGGAACTCACGAGTGGGCTTTGCGTGTTCTTTTTGTTAACAATTTTCCTTGGCAACCCAGACTCACTGGACACACGAGTTGCTTCGGTTGCATTTCTCGGTGTCAACAAAGGCTTATTATTTGAGCTGCCTGACTTGTTCTTTTTAATTGAAAGATAGTTGAGGTAGACATGAATCGGATCATCAATTGACGTGATTACGAGTTCCCTCTTGGCAACCAAACTGTTGATGAGTTTTCGAGTTTTTCGACTGTGCTTAGTCTGACACCAACGTCCACCTGCTTTAATAATTCCAAGCTCTGCCCCGTTTTCAAGAAATGCCTTGCCATATCGCCAGTCGTCTTCGTTCATTTCAACAGTCAACTTCTTCCCAATCAAACCGGCAGTCTGAGCAAGAACCGGATTGGTGTAATGAACCCTGTCAATCTCAACGTAGGGCCGTCTTCCAGAATTCCTTCCACCGCGGACAGTGGGCGTGAGCAAGATAGGGAACGAGATAGCCCCACTCCCGGATCGCGCTGGTAGATGGCGTATGACGAAGTGATCCGATTTCTTATTTATGTAGTAATGCAACACGTCTAGCGGGGAGTTATATGAGATGCCTTCACTCGGCGTTACGTTGTGCTGGGCCATGTGAACTGCGAGCAGTTGTTCAACTTCCTCGGCAAGGATTTTGTAACTAACAGAATTTTCCTGAGCATCTTTTGCACGCCCTTTATGTGGGTGAGATCCTGTAGTGCTTGGCATCCTCAAAAATATTGCACTAGATATATCGGAAAATAACCGCTCGATATTTGGACGACGTTCAAAATGCCCGACTGGTCCCCAATTAATTTCAAAACCGATTGTTTTTCTAGCTCTGACATGAATCGCCTGAGCCAAATGAGCAAGCGCACCGTCTAGTAACAGTGCATTCCATGCTGCGCCCTCACACTCAGGAAAGATTTCATTTGGAAGCCCCCCATTTTTTGGATATACAAGGCCTGGAATGGTGAGTTCAAGTCTCTCAGGCGGATTGATGGCTTTCCTAATGACCCGAAGTACATCTTCCGCACTGACCTCGCTTCGATACACCGTGTTATACGCAAGCACTGCAGATGAGACCGCCTCAATCATCGCAATCAACCAAATTCTTTCAAGTTGGACGGCTGTCGTGGTTCCTTCTGGAGTCTCGAACTCAGCGGAAAAAAATGCATTGATACAGAAGGCATCAATCTCTACGCAATCGTATGGTTCCTCGAAGCGAAGGAGTGGAGCATATCCAGTCCCGACGGCAAGATGAGCGACCGCAGCGCGTTCTTCACGAGTCGTTATGGAACGAGCAAAGGTCTCATCTAGAGTTTCATTGAGGAATCTTTGCAGCGTCTTGCGACCTAGGTGCTTTGTATTGAAAGGCCACTGCGTTGGTCCTACCCCCTTTTCTTTCAAGAGCTTGATGAATTCCCTCCAAATTGTCGTGGCGCCAATTTTTTTCTCATGAACGTTATGATCAGGATTGTTGATTTTCCGAATAAGCTTGACCAACTTCTCTTCAATATCAGGAAACTGCTCAAGAGTTTTCCTAAAAGCTCCAGACAATCCGCCTTGTGCTTCGGGATATTTATGCGTGATCTCCGCAACGCGGTGATATAGTTTTTGTGGAAGGTTTGGGATGAGCGCCCTGAATCCCATTATTTTCCCGTCGTTAGCGGTTTCCAGGCATCTGTCTGCGAATTTTCCAAGTGCGCTGCGGCTAATTCCTGTCACCTTTGCAATTTCCATGACGGGATAACCCTCGACGTACATCTTGACAGCCGTACTCCTGTTTTGGAAACGCTCTCGGTTCTTCTCATTGAGAATCGAGTCCGCAATGGTCGGCCACGTGCTGAGAGGCGGCACGTTTTCGAGTCGTTCCAACCTAGACTTGCGTTGCGTCACCATGATATGTCCATCGAGTCATTAAGCCATATGTCATGGTACTCAAGTCAATACGAACTACTCCAGCGACAGCCAAGCGAACAAGCATGCCATGTACGACTGCAGGATCGTGTTCAGCGAGTTCACTTAATAACTGCCCCACCGTTCCATTACTGAGCCGCTTAACGGCCTGAATCATTGATGTTCTGCACGCGATGTAATCGTGTTCGGCAATCGCTGCTGCAAAACCCATTGCCTTGCTCCATCTCAAGGCAACCTTTGCAATTGGTTTCAAATCTGTGTCATCAAAACGCCGGTAAGTAACATGCTCCTTTTCGGCCGCCCGTGCTTGCGCAGTTGCTTGTGAGGTGTGAGCAGAATCATTCTTGGTAAAACCGGCCTTTACTTCATGCCATTCCACTTGCCCATTTTGAAGCGTGACCACTGCATCAAGCTCTGTGGCGCGAGTTTCATTTTCGTCCTCTGACAAAATTGGATCTAGGGCCAGATTAAAGGTACGCACATCTGGATTTGCTTCAAGGAAGTACAGCCAGTGAATTAGTTGCCTGTCACTTGGCAATATCCAATCTGAATTTGTCTTTGCGCTATACACGAGCCAAAGATTGCTGTTGCCTTTGCCACGAGATCTGTACGCCGCCAGCACCGTCTTGCGCAAAGTCGACTTCATTGAAAATCCTGCTCTAGCCATATGGCACCTCCGCCAAACGTGACAATCCAAGCAAATCCATACTGCCATGCTACCACTATATATTTGCAATTACAAACATCAACTAATTGAATAAAAAGGACAAATTGCACTTCAAGTGCAATTTATTTCCCAAATTGGCACTTGTAGTAACATTTAATTGGGTTGAGCAAATTTTGAAAGGACTGAAGCTTAGTGACGGAACTGCAATAGCCGCAGCCTTGCAGCAGAATTACGTCCAACAAGCATCTGAGTCGCGAAGTTAGTTCCTTTTGAGAGAACTAATTATGTGACTTCTTGGACGTGTGATTCTATAAATCGGCGGTAACTGGATGATTAATTTGAGATGGTTTGAATATGAGATGTAGCTCTTTCAGTTCCTCAGACTATAGTTTCGGCTTTTACATACCCCTGCTTGCGTTCATTCGGTCAATCAATCTGATCGCAACACTGTATGACTTGTTCATTACTGTCCGCTCAGCGTATCAGCGCTGCTCACCGGCCATATGCTTCGGTTGCATAGCGGCGCATCATGCGATGGCTGTTGAAGTAAGAGGCGTTCTTGCTGATTGCGTTTTTCATCACTTTGATCCAGCTACCGTTGTCATCGTAATACAGCGGCAGCACCACTTGATCGAGTTTGTCGTACAGCGCCTGCGCATCTCCGTCAGGCAGATCAGCCGCATTACCTATTGCCCAGCCCGTTACTCCTTCAATGCACCCTTCCAGCCACCAGCCGTCGAGCACCGAAAGACTGGGTACGCCGTTGAATGCGGCTTTCATGCCGCTGGTGCCGGAGGCTTCCATAGGAGGCAGCGGTGTGTTGAGCCAGACATCCACTCCGGCGGTCAGCAACTGCGCCAGCGCCATATCGTAATCCGGCAGATAGGCAACCGTTATCTTGCCAACCAGGGCGCGAGCATGGTCATGCATCTGCGCGATGATCTGCTTGCCATTCTCGTCGCGTGGATGCGCTTTGCCTGCCAGCACGATCTGAAACGGGCGCTTGCGTGCAATCGCCTTTAACCGTTCAAGATCGGAAAACAGCAGGTCCGGGCGTTTGTACGCCGTCATGCGGCGCGCGAAGCCCAAGATGGGCGTGGCCGGATCTAGCGACACCCCGGTCAGGGTTTGCACTTTATTGATGAGATGCTGTTTTGCCTCAACATGCGCCTGCCAGATCGCCGCATCGGGAATGCAGCAGTCAGCCCGCATCAGCAACTGGGGCTCGTGACACCAGCCCGGCAGATAATGATCATATAGCTGGCAAAAACTCGCCGCAGTCCAGGTATAGGGATGTACGCCGTTGGTAATCGCATGCACCCGGTAACCGGGAAACATCGCATTCGATATTTCGGCATGTTTACTGGCGACCCCGTTGATATATTCGCTCAGATTCAGTGCCAGCCGCGTCATGTTGAGGCTGTCATCACCAGCCAGGCGCTTGAGCATCTCGATGTCAAAATCATCATCCAGCACGCGCCGCACCAGTTCGTAAGGGAAGCGGTCATGACCCGCCTCCACCGGGGTATGGGTGGTAAAGCTGCACAGGTCACGCACGCGCGGAACGTCGTATTGTGATTCGCCCGGACGCAGGTTTTCGGCAGAATAGCTAAAACGCCGCATCAGTTCCAGTCCGAGCAAGGCGGAGTGCCCCTCGTTCATGTGGTAATGCCGTATCGTGAATCCCAGCGCCTGCAACAGGCGTGCGCCGCCCAGTCCAAGCACGATTTCCTGTTTGAGCCGGTAAACGCTGTCGCCTCCGTAAAGATGATGGGTGATTTTACGGTCATCGCCGCTGTTCTCGTCGAGATCGGTATCGAGCAGCAGCACCGGCTGACGACCGCCCATGTGGCCTTCCATCACATACAGCCATGCACCGATCCAGACCTTGCGCCCCTCGATACTCACGGCGATCCTGGCATCAAGCGCTTGCGCATGGTCGGCAGGATTCCAGCTCGCCGGATGCTCCATCTGACGGCCTTGCGCATCAATTTCCTGGCGAAAATAACCGGCGCGACTGACCAGACTGACCGCCACCATAGGCAGGTCCAGATCGGTCGCCGAGCGCAGGGTATCGCCGGCAAGCACACCCAGACCACCGGCGTAAGTCGGGATTTCACAGCGCAGCGCGATTTCCATCGAGAAATATGCGGTACGCGCGCCATGTACAAATTCATCAAGCATGATCGATCCTCTCCTGCGCGGCGTGTTTTTTAGCTGGATTCCGGCCCGTACCGGATAACAGCGATGGAAGTCCAGTCAGATAAACTCACCGGATATCCGCTTTACAGATTGATTTTTCTAAAAAATATCATACTTTTTCATTTCATGCGCCTTGAGCAGCGCATAAATCACCGGTATCACCAGCAGCGTCAGTATGGCCGAGGAGACCATGCCGCCGACCATGGGCGCGGCGATGCGGCGCATCACTTCCGAACCGGTGCCGACGCTCCACAGTATGGGCAGCAGCCCGGCCATGATCGCCACCACCGTCATCATCTTGGGGCGCACGCGTTCCACCGCACCTTCCATGATGGCGGCTTGCAAATCATCCCGCGTCGGCTTGCGCCCTGCCGCAGCGCAGCGCGCCTGCGCAGACTGCCAGGCCTGCTCCAGATAGATCAGCATCACCACGCCGGTCTCCGCCGCCACACCCGCCAGCGCGATGAACCCCACCGCCACCGCGACGGAGAGGTTGTATTCGAGCAGCCACAGCAGCCACACCCCGCCGACCAGCGCGAACGGCACGGACAGCATCACCACCAGCGATTCCGGGACGCGTCTGAAATTCAGATACAGCAACAGGAAAATGAGCAGCAAGGTGATCGGGATGACGATTTTCATCCTGGAAATCGCGCGTTCCATGTACTCGAACTGCCCGCTCCAGGTCGCGTAATAGCCCGGCGGAAATTTTACCTGTTCGGCCACTGCACGGCGTGCATCGGCCACGTACGAACCGATGTCGCGATCGCGGATATCCACGTAAATATAGGCCGACAGCAAGGCATTTTCGGTGCGTATGGACGGTGCGCCACGGCTCAAACTTACCCTGGCCAGTTGTCCCAGCGGGATCATCGCACCGTCCATGGTCGTGACGAGCACCTCGCGTGCAATCTGCTCAGGCGTGCCGCGCAATTCGCGCGGATAACGCACGTTTACCCCGAAGCGTTCCAGCCCTTCCACCGTGGTGGTGACGTTCTCTCCGCCCAGCGCCGTGGCAATCACGTCCTGCAGCTCGCCTACCGTCAGACCGTAACGCGCCAACGCCAGACGATCCGGCTCGATATTAAGGTAAGCGCCTCCGGTCAGGCGTTCGGCAAAGGCGCTGCTGGTGCCCGGTACTTTTTTAACCACGGCTTCTATCTGTTTGGAAATCCGTTCCATTTCCTCAAGACTCTTTCCGAATACCTTGATTCCAATAGGTGTTCGTATTCCCGTTGAAAGCATATCTATGCGCGCCTTGATCGGCATGGTCCATGAATTCGCCACACCGGGAAATTGCAATGCTTGGTCCATCTCGGCGATCAGCCTGTCGATATTCATGCCCGGACGCCATTGATCCTCAGGCTTGAGATTGATCACTGTCTCGAACATTTCCAGCGGCGCCGGATCGGTGGCGGTCTGCGCCCTGCCCGCCTTGCCGAATACCGAGGCCACCTCCGGAAAACTCTTGATGATCTTGTCCTGCGTCTGCAACAGTTCAGCCGCCTTGGTGACCGACATGCCGGGCAAGGATGCGGGCATGTAGAGCAAGGAACCTTCATTCAACGTCGGCATGAATTCGCTGCCCAATCGCGTAGCCGGATAAATCGTCATCGCCAGCAAGACGAACGCTATGGCGAGGGTAGCCTTCTTCCTGAGCAGGACGGTCGCGATCAGCGGACGATAGACCCTGATCATGAACCGGTTCAGCGGATTTTTCTGTTCCGGCATGATGCGACCCTTGATGAACAGCAACATCAGCACCGGCACCAGCGTGACCGACAGCAAGGCAGCACCCGCCATGGCAAAGGTCTTGGTAAAGGCAAGTGGTGAAAACAGCCGCCCTTCCTGCGCCTCCAGCGTGAACACCGGCAGAAACGACACGGTGATGATCAGCAGCGAGAAAAACAGCGAGGGGCCGACCTCCTTGCAGGCCGCGATGATCGCTTCCGTGCGGGACTCCCCTTCTTTCAACCGTTCGATGTGTTTGTGCGCGTTCTCTATCATCACGATCGCCGCGTCTACCATCGCGCCGATGGCAATCGCAATCCCGCCCAGGCTCATGATGTTGGAATTCATGCCCAGCGCACGCATCGCGATGAAGGCGATCAGCACGCCGATGGGCAGCATGAGGATGGCGACCAGTGCGCTGCGCGCATGCATCAGGAATACCATACACACCAGTGCCACGATCAAGCCTTCTTCGAGCAGAGTGTGTTTGAGAGTGTTGATGGCACGCTCTATCAGTTCGGAACGATCATAGACGGTCAGTATTTTCACGCCCTCCGGCAGTCCGGCGGATACATCGGCGATTTTGTTCTTGATGCTCTGGATGACCTCCAGCGCATTCTGCCCGTAGCGCGCGATACCGATGCCGGACACCACTTCGCCCTCACCGTTGAGCTCAGTCAGGCCGCGCCGCTCGTCCGGCCCCAGTTCGACCCGCGCGATGTCGCGCAGCAGCACCGGCGTACCCTTGTCCGCCTTCACCACCAGATTCTCGATATCGCGCTTGCCGCGCAGATAGCCATGCCCGCGCACCATGTATTCGGTCTCGGCCATCTCGACAATACGCCCGCCGACATCGCGGTTGGAATCGCGGATCAGCTGCGACACCTTGTTCAGCGGGATGCCGTAGGCGCGCAATTTGACCGGATCAACCGTGACCTGATATTGCTGCACGAAACCGCCTATGGAGGCAATTTCCGCCACGCCGTGCGCGCCGGTGAGCTGATAGCGCAGATACCAGTCCTGCAGGGTACGCAGTTCGGCGAGATTATGTTTTTCGCTCAGCACCGCATACTGATATACCCAGCCTACCCCGCTCGCATCCGGCCCCAGTTGCGGCGACACCCCCTCGGGCATGCGACCCGCGATGCTGCTCAGATATTCCAGCACACGGGAACGCGCCCAGTAGATGTCGGTGCCGTCCTCGAAAATCACATAGACGAAGGATGCGCCGAAGAAGGAGAAGCCCCTTACCACTTTCGATTTCGGCACGGCCAGCATCGCCGTGGTGAGCGGATAGGTCACCTGATCCTCGACCACCTGCGGCGCCTGCCCGGAATACTCGGTATAAACGATCACCTGCACATCCGACAAATCCGGCAAGGCATCCAGCGGTGTCTTGTATACCGAATAAATCCCCGCCAGCGTGATAAACAGGGTGGCGAGGATCACCAGAAAGCGGTTGCGTGCCGACCAGTCAATTATATTCGCCAGCATGTCAGTGTCCCTCGTGCTGCATGCGAGACTGCAATTGGGTGATCACCCACTCGCCAGGGTTACGCTCGACGATCTCGAAGCTAATGTTGCTGCCAAGCTTGATGCCTGTTGCCAGCGAGGCGTTGGCAAGTTCAAAATCCATGCTCATGCGCGGCCAGCCCAGGGAAGGGATGGCTTCATGGGTGATCCCGACCGAGCCGTCCTCATAGATTTCATCCAGCACACCCTGCGCCTGATGGCCTGCAGCCTTGCCTGCCCTGCTCCCGGTTTTAGCCTGCGCTGACGCTACTGTAGTGGGCACGCTGCCGAAGCCGCGCAGGGCTGCCTGCAGATTGCTTTCCGCATCGATCAGGAATAGTGCGGAAGTCACCACCTTTTCCCCCTCGGAGAGGCCGTCCAGCACCTCCACAAAATCATCGCTGCGACTACCCAGCCTGACCTCGCGGGGCGCGTAGCGACCTTCTGCAAGTTGCACCAGCACCACCTGCCGCACACCGCTGTCTATCACGGCAGAAACCGGCACGGCGAGCACCTCGGCGCCATCGCCTGCCGGCAGCGTCACGTTTGCATACATGGCTGGCTTGAGCTGCCCGTCTGGATTGGCCATTTCCACGCGTACCTGTACCGTGCGCGTCGTGGTATTCAGCGTCGGGTAAATGAAAGAGATTCTCCCTTTGAATTCCCTGCCCGGATAGGCCGCTATGCTGACGCGCGCGACACCGCCGACTTTGACCAGCGCGATGTCCTGCTCCGCCACGTCCGCCAGCACCCACACCGAAGACAGGTCGGCAATCTGATACAGGGTCTCGCCCGGCATGAAACGCATGCCCTGTACCGCCCTCTTTTCCAGCACGATGCCGGAGACGGGCGCGTAATAGGTCAGATTGCGGCCGGATTGGCCATGCCCCGGGTGTTTTAGCTCATCGGGTGAAATATCCCAGTTCTTCAGACGTGCCAGACTGGCCTGCGCGAGTTGTTTCATGCCGGCCCTGGCATCGGCATCGGCGTTGCTCAAATCGTTTTCACCCTGTGCGGCAATCGCATATTCACGCTGTGCCGACACCAGTTCCGGGCTGTAAACCTCGAATAATGCCTGCCCCTTGCTGACGCTCTGGCCGCTGGTATTGACGTACAGCTTCTCCACCCAGCCCTCAAATTTCGGCGCAATGGCATAAGTACGGCGCTCGTCTGTCGCGATCACTCCGGTGGCATGCAGCGTCCTGTCCAGACGGCGCAGCGTGGCCGCTGCACTGGTCACACCCAGTTTCTGCACCCTGGCGGCGCTGATGCTGACCGCTCCGTCATCCTGACCGGCATCGCCCTCATAAACGGCCACATAGTCCATGCCCATGCTGTCCTTCTTGGGCACAGGCGAGGTATCCGCCAGTCCCATCGGATTGCGGTAGTACAGTACCTTGCGCTCGGCCTGCCCCGCAGCCTCAGTCCTGAGTCCTGAGTCCTGACTCTTCTGAACACCCAGCCAATATCCGCCCGCCGCAACACCGAGCAATACCAGAACAGCGACTATCCATTTGATATTTTTCACAATTCTTCTCCCAGCAGGCTTTCAATTTCAGACAGTCGCAATTGCGCTTCCAGTTGTGATTTGAGCTGCTGCCGTCTGGCCTTCAAAATCTGGCGCTGCGCCTCAAGCAAAACGGAAAAATCCACGCGGCCATTCTCATATCCGGTCAATGCGGACTGATAGGCCAGCTCGGTCTGCGGCAACAGACGCGTGGCCAGCAATGATGCGGTGCGCCGTGCCGTATCCAGCCCGGAAACGCTTTCCGAGAGCTCAGCCAGCATTTGATTGAGCAAGGCCTCCCTGCGCGCGGAGGAGGCGGCAAGTCTGGACTCGGCCTCGCGTTCCTGCGAGCGGCGCGCCCCCTGTTGCAGCGGGATGTTGAATTCGACCATCAAATCCCAGCTTCTCACCGTATTGCCGGACTGGGTCGGCGCGACCCCCAGGGTAAAACCGGGGTAACGGTTGTTATAGGCCAGATTGCGGCTCTGTTCGGCTTCTGTGATGCCTGCATCGGCCATCTGCAGGGCGGGATTGCGCGCGCGCAGCCTGGCTTCCAGCCCATTCCAGTCAAGTTTTTCCGCCACCGGCAAGGGGCGCAATTGTGCGGGTTGCGCCAGCTCGGCCATGTTGGGACGCGACAGCAGCGCATTCAGTCTGCCGTGCATGTGATGCCGCATGTTTTCCAGCTCCAGCAGTTCGGTGCGCAAATCAGTCTGTTCCAGTTGAGCGCGTATCACATCCTGTTGTGCAGCCAGACCGTGGGCATAACGCGTTTGCGCCACCTGTTCCAGGCTGTTCATCAGCGTTAGCGTTTCCTGCATCAGTTTTTCACTGCCGGCCAGATAATGGTACTGCGCATAGACCGACTTGATGCTGCCGGCCAGCGCCGCCCATGTCGCCGAGGTTTGCCCTCTGGCCTGGCCGGATTGCGCCTCGGCAATACCGCGTTGCAAATCGCGACGACCGAACCATGGCACACTCTGCATCAGCAGATAACGCGTCGCACCTACCTGAGACGGCAGCAGACTCGCTCTGCTGCCCTGATTGGTGAAGTCCATCAATTCGGTGCGCAATACCGGGTCAGGCAGGGCATCCGCAGAGGCGGCGCGCTGCGCCGCCGCATCCGCTTCATGACGAGTCGCGGCAAATTCGGGATTGTGCTCGCGCGCATAATCCAGCAAGCCTTGCACATCCGCGCCCAGCGGCGCAGCCAGTGCGAGCGGGCTGGCAAGACAGGCCAGCAGGGTAATGATATTTTTCATTATTTTTCCTTGTCGGCCCGGGACAGGGTGAACATTGCCCGCATCCCGAGCCGTTTTTTACTTGACCAGCCTGATATGGGTCACAAGATAGCTGCCACCCTGCTTTTCGAGCACAAAGTTCACCTTGTCACCCGCATGCAAGGATTTCAGCGCTGCGCTATCCCTGATGCGGTACGCCATGGTCATGGCCGGCATGACATCCGCGATCTCGGCGTGGTGCAGCGTGACCTTGCCTTTCTTGTGATCCACTCTTTTCACCTCCCCTTCTGTCCATTGCGTGGTTTTCACAGCATCAGCCGCATGCGTCGCTTCGTGACTCATGTGTTGATGCTCAGCTGCGCCGGCATTCATGCTGGCCAGTAAGACAAAAAATAAACCGCTTGTGATAACTTGTAGCATGACTATTCTCCAACTATATGTTTTATTTAGTTTTTATTAATTCAATATGCTGCGCAGAACCGTAAGATTTCCCTAGGGAGATGCTGATTAAATCGTCTTTGCGAGGAGCGCAGCGACGTGGCAAACCAGAATCATTTTTAAATCAAAGAGCTGGATTGCCACCCGCCACACTTTGTTCGCGGCTAAAGGCCGCTCGCAATGACAACTTTAATGAATAAATCAGTGTTTCCCTAGCTAATGAACGGCGATCGACTGCGGCTTGCCATAGCGATGTGAGCATTTGCGGGCGCAGTTCGGCCAGCAAACAGTACGGGACAGGATGTCAGTTTACAAAACTGACAGGCGTAGCAATCCCGCGTCAGACGCGGGCGAGAGGAGGAGGAAGCAGCGGAATACTGGTGATGGAATGGAACGACAACAAATAGGAGGCGATTGAAATGGCGGCCCGCTGTACAGTCAGGCCGGACAAATCCGAACCGGCCAGATAGCCGCTGCAAGCCAGATGGCAGACACCACAAGCGTTGCAGGAAGAGCCATGCTGATCGGCCGACTGATCGTCAACGGCGGTGGACGCAAGCGGGTGGTGCATGTGCTCGTCCGTGCTCTGCGCAGCCTCATGGCACGAACCGCGCTGCAACTGCATGGACAGCGATTCCGCCAGCACCCCGCCGCTGAACAGCGGCAGCCAGATGGCTAACAGGACTGCAATATATTTTCGGAGGGCCGGGGACATGAGCGCAGCTTTCCAGAATTTTCCCGGTGTGTCAATCGCGAACTGCTGCGGGCTGAATTTCATCCGCAGTGCTTTTCTTCAACAAGTATTGCATCAGTGATCTCAATTTTGCGGGTTTGATTGGTTTGTGCAGCAAGGCATAGCCGGCGGCATCTGCCAATTTCACGATATCCGGACTGATATCGCCGCTAACCAGCATGCCCGGTATCGGCCTGCCCATGTGCTGGCGCACGGTGGCTATGACATCGATTCCGGTCACGTCATCAGCCAGATGATAATCACAGATGACAAAATCCCAGACGCCACCCTTGGCAAGCAGGCTTTGCACGACGTCGAGCGAGGCTGCGACTGACACCACGCATCCCCAGGATGAGAGCAACTTTGCCGTGCCATCCAGCACCCGCTCATCGTCATCCACGACCAGCAATTTTTTCCCGGCCAGCGGCACGAGCTCGCTGCGTGGCTCAGACAATACAGAAAAATGCGGAATGGCAGCCTGCGCGACAGGCCTGGGTACAGCGGAAAGTTCCAGCGCGAACGAGGATCCCTTTCCGGGCGCCGAGCGCAGCACGATGCGGTGACCCAGCAACTTAACCAAGCGGTCAACGATGGCCAGCCCCAGCCCTGCTCCATTTTGTGTATCCGGCTGCGGCTGGGCCAGCCGATAGAATTCACGGAAAATATGGGCCTGATCGGCCTGGGCAATGCCTATGCCATTGTCTCGCACTTCTATGCGCAACTGATTGCCGCGTTTCCTGCAGGCAATCAGAACGGTGCCGCCAGACGGGGTATAACGCAGGGCATTGCTCAGCAGATTCATCAGGATGCGCTCCAGCAGTACGGGATCACTGATTGCATACCCATGAAAAGGACGTACCACCATCCTGATATTTCTGCTGTGTGCCAGCACTTTAAAATCCGCCATGAGCCGTTCCAGCAGCGCGGACAGGTCACAGACCTGTCTTTGCGGCACGATCACACCGGCGTCCAGCTTTGAAATATCAAGCAGGGAATTTATCAGTGCCGAAATGGCATCGACAGAGTGCTCTACCTGTCCGATCAGGAGCTGCTGCTCCGCACCGGATATCTTGCGTCGCAACTCGGCCAGATACAGACCCAGGGCATGGATAGGTTGGCGCATATCATGGCTGGCCGCAGCCAGGAAGCTGCTCTTGTCGTGATTGGCGCGTTCCGCCCCTTCCTTTTTTTCGCGTAATTCAGAAGTAGCCTCATCTATACGGCGCTGCAACAACATGCGATCCTGCAGCAGCTGTTCCGCCATATTGTTGATACCACGCGTCAGGGTATTCAGCTCCCTGATATGCGTCAACACGGAAACGCGCGTTTCAAGATTGCCCTCGCCTATCGCCTGTATGGCCTCACTCAGAGTGCGGATGGGATTAGTGATGCGGCGGCCGGCAAGATGTATCAGGTAAAGCGCAGCGGAAAAAAACAGCAAGGTTACCAGTAGGGTATAGATCAGCGTCTGATTCTTGATTTGCAGCACGCGCGCATTGCTCATTTCCACGATGGCCGCCCCCACATGCCGCACGGGCGTATGCGCATCCAGATCATTCAATACGACTTGCGCCGGGAATATGGGTTGAAAAATCCACACGCCTTCGCGGTTGTGACGTATCGTGGTCAGCGTATCGCCCGGGCTGCTCACCTCACGAAAACGATTAAGCAGACCCTGCCTGATGAAGTCGCTTGCCTCGACGTTTGCATTTGCATACGCATCGAAAAGTCCGCCAACCGCAATCACGGGTTCGGATGCGGCATTCAGAATAACCACGCCGCGCACATCGGGTTGCTGCAGAACGCCCTGGGCTATGTTGTGCAGAAACGGTGTGTTATTTGAAAACACGCCATATTCACTGCTGGTAGCCAACTGGTGCGCGATAAGCCTGCCCCGCTCAAGCAAACCGTCGTCCAGTTCGGTGAAGCGGGTGTGCAAAAAGAAGGCTTCCAGGCTGATCGTCATAACCAGCATGGGAATGAAGGTTAGAAAAAAAACCTGTTGCCGAATGCTGTATTTATTCTTTGTCGGACTCATTACGGCTTCATCCCTGATGGCGAGGGCAGGCACGGGGATGCTGGCAAGATCCTGGCCAGGCGACCGTCTGAATTTTTGCCTGTTTTCAGGCGCAGGACGACGAAAGAAACCGTCAAAATAGCGATGTGATTTTAAATCCGGTATTGAAGACACGTTGCCCATCCTCCCGGATGAGTTGGCAGCCGCATTGAACCTGGTCGCGGATGCAGCTGCCATTGTGCGTGATGAAAACAATCCGTCAGACTACCTGGATGTTGGCAGCCTGCCTGCCCTTGGGGCCTTGCGCCACCTCGAAGCTGATTTTCTGCCCTTCCTTGAGGGACTTGAAACCGTTTATGTTGATCGCGGAGAAGTGTGCGAACAAGTCATCTCCCCCATCGTCGGGAGCGATAAAACCAAAGCCTTTTTCGTCGTTGAACCATTTAACTGTACCTGTTGCCATGTGACTCTCTCCTTGCGATTAAAAAAACCTGCTGCCTGTTGCCGCCTGGCCCCCTTCTTCTTCCACCCCCCGATGAAAGAAGAGAGGGATCAGGCAGACTCTATGCGATGTTCACATTGAACTCCGCTTGTATGTACTCGAACAATTCGGTTTTTGGGCCCTTATCGGAACTGATGCCTTGCGATTTCGCGATTGCGAATCATTAACTCAGGCGCAGCGATTATGCACAGCTCAGTTCTGTCCCCACTATCGGGAGATGCTGATTTTTAGCTTCAGCAACACTGATGCTATGTAGGGATTTTCCTATAGAGGACTGAGGGCTGAGGGCTGAGGACTGAGGACTGAGGGCTGAGGGCTGAGGACTGAGGACTGAGGACTGAGGACTGAGGACTGAGGACTGAGGACTGAGGACTGAGGACTGAGGACTGAGGAGATAATAATCGCGCTATATATTTGTTTTGTATATATAAAAATTTATTTGCGCGACTGCTGACAGCCGTATTGGCTCAGGGGGAAGCGAGAAAGAGGGATTATAATTTTCAGGAGCAAACCGGGCATGACAGTGCCTGGCTTGTCGCCGAATGCTCAACTCTGGAACAGTTTGTTTTCGACCGCATAGCGCACCAACTCGGCTGTACTGCCCAGCTTCATTTTTTCCATCAGGTGCAACTTGTGGGTACTCACAGTCTTGTTGCTGATAATCAGTTGCTCGGCGATTTCATTGACCCGCTTGCCGGCCACCAGCAGGCCGAACACTTCAAATTCCCGGTCGGAAAGCAGGGCGTGAGGCGCACGCTGCTCCGGCAGCAACGTGTCGAAAGCCAGCTGTTCGGCCAGGATCGGGTCTATATACTTGCCACCGGCCGCCACGCGTCGTATGGCTTCGAGCAGGATTTCCGGATCGCTGTCCTTGGAAATAAAGCCGGCAGCCCCGGCCTTGATCACGCGAGCCGCGATCTGCGGCTCGTTGTGCATGCTGAAAACAAGAATGGGCAAGCTCGGACGGCAGGCCTTGATGCGCCCGATCAAGTCTATGCCCGTGCTTCCCGGCATGGTCAGGTCCAGCAGCACCATATCAAAAACCGCCGGGCCGTGCAGCTGTTGCAGCACACCCGGGCCATCAACCGCATCGGCCGCCACCTTGATATCAACAGTCAACGCAAGAATTTTCCTGATGCCTTCGCGCACGATGGCATGGTCGTCGGCAATCAACAGATTAATCATCAGCTCTTCTCCCCGGACAAACTTGAAATATCGGAATCCGGACGGATACGACCGTCCCCTCGGATGGTGCGCTGTCGATTATAACCTTGCCACCCAGAGCAATGGCGCGTTCTCGCATACCCATCAGGCCAAAAGATCGGTTTTCAGGGCTGACGGCAGGATCGAAGCCCTTGCCGTCATCCTGTATCTCCAGAACGATATCGTCACCGCTCTGGTCGACGGTGATTTCAACGCGCGTGGCCTCGGCATAACGTGCGATATTGGTCAGCGATTCCTGCGCGATGCGAAACAGCGCCACGGTGCGTACGTCATCCAGACCAAGCGGCTCGCTGATGACCCGCAGCGTGCAGGCGGTCCTCGTGCGCTCCGGAAATTCGTCGCACAGCCATGCGATGGCAGGAACGATGCCCATATTCAGCGCCGTCGGGCGCAGATTGGCGGTCACATCACGCACCCCCTGAATGGACTTGTCCACCAGCGCCAGCATGTCCTGTATCCGGCTCTTCAGCAGCGGGTCGCGCTCGCCAAACTCGATGCGCAACAGGGAAATATCCATGCGCAATGCCGTCAGGAGCTGGCCCAGTTCATCATGCACTTCGCGGGCGATGCGCTTGCTCTCCGCTTCGCGCGATGACGCACTATTGGCTGCCATGTCGCGCAACAACTGCTGGTAATTATGAAGCTCAAGCTCTCTGGACTTGTGCTCGGTAATATCGCGCACAATGCTTTGCAGATAGCGCTTATTGCCTATCTGTATCGGGGTAGAGCGAAATTCGATATAAATCACGCTGCCGTCCGGCTTCTTGTATTTGACCTCGGCCACCCCGCCCACTCCGCTCTCCAGTACGCTGAAAAAACGTGCTTCTGCCAGCTTAAACTGATCGGCAGGGCGCAATTCCCATATCCGGGTCTGCCTGAGTCGCTCGGGTGAGAGACCGCTCTGCTGCACGAACACGGGATTGAAATCGACTATCATGCCGCTGTCATCGACCAGCACGATGCCATCCAGCGTCCCCTCAAAAATGGCGTGAAACTTCTCCTCGGATTCTTGCAGCAGCGTTTCTGAGCGTTTGCGTGCTGAAATATCGCTCAGCACCGCGCGCACACCTTCGGCGCCGTTCTCGTCCTTCTGGCAGATAAAATCCATCTGCACCCAAAAAACCGAGCCGTCGCTGCGGCGCAACCTCAGCTCGCAACGGCAACTGTCCAGGTCAATCAGCACCTGCCGAAAACAATGGTTCCAGTGCTCGCGGTCGTCCTCCACGATGAGCCGGGCGAATCGCTGCCTGATCAGCTTCTGGCGTTCAACACCGAGCAATCCGGCTCCGGTGAGGTTGATCTCGAAAATCATGCCCTGCGCGTCGAGAGTGAGATAAGCGAGCGGCGCGAAGTCATAGAGATTTACGTAGCGGTCGCGCGATTCTTCCAGTGCCAACTGGGCCTGACGCAGGTTTTCGTTCTGCATTTCCAGTTCGATCTGATGCACTTGCAGTATGTGCAGCAGCTCTTTAGCCGGACGTTGCGCCAGCACTGCGTCCGGCGAACCGGTGGCGATTCTGTCTTCCACGGCTGCGCGCATGGTTGCAGCACTGCGTCGTTCGGTTTCCAACGAATTCTTATTGCTCATGCACGCTCCATTCCAGCTCGCAGCCAATCTGCATCGCTCGCCTGAAAAAACAGTTGGCGGCAAATATACGCTAATTCAGGCTTGCGCGGTCAGCGGAACGTCTAGTAAGAGCTAAGGAGATGCTGATTAAATCGTCTTTGCGAGGAGCGTAGCGACGTGGTAAACCAGAATCCTTTTTAAATCAAGGAACTGGATTGCCGCGCTTCGCTCGCAATGACGGTGCAAAGAATAAATCAGTGTTTACCTAATGCTGGCCCGGATGGGCGACTGGAACGCCGCCCGTCCGGCAGACTCAGGTGTTTTGCACCACGATTTTGGGAAAGACTGCGCTGTGATCCTGTGCCATCTCCGCCACTTTGACTGCGATGCGCCGGGCAATCTGCTTGTAGACTTTGGCGATATTGCCGTCCGGGTCAGCCACCACGGTCGGCATGCCGGAGTCGGCCTGTTCGCGTATGCGGATGTCCAGCGGCAATCCGCCGAGAAATTCGGTGTCGTAATCCGCGCACATTTTTTCGCCGCCGCCTGCGCCGAAGATATGCTCTTCATGTCCACACTGGCTGCAGATATGCGTGCTCATATTTTCGACGATGCCGACGATCTTGATGCCCACTTTTTCAAACATCTTGAGCCCCTTGCGCGCATCCAGCAGCGCGATGTCCTGTGGTGTAGTCACGATCACCGCACCGGTGACCGGGACTTTTTGCGCGAGCGTCAACTGGATATCACCGGTACCGGGGGGCAAATCCACCACCAGATAGTCGAGGTTGTCCCACTTGGTCTGATGCAGCAACTGATCAAGCGCCTGCGTGACCATGGGGCCGCGCCATACCATGGGCGTGTCTTCTCCGTCTATCAGGAAGCCGATAGACATGGCCTGTATCCCGTGATTGCGCATCGGCTCCAGAAAATTGCCATCCGCGGAATCAGGCTGGCCGGAAATGCCCAGCATGGTCGGTTGCGACGGTCCGTAAATATCCGCATCCAGCACACCGACCCGTGCGCCCTCGGCTGCCAGCGCCAGCGCCAGATTCACGGCGGTCGTACTCTTGCCCACGCCGCCCTTGCCGCTCGCCACGGCGATGATGTTCTTCACCCCTTCCACCAGCTTCACGCCGCGCTGCACTGCATGCGGCACCACTTTGCTGGATACGCTGACGCTGACTTTACCCACACCCGGCAGGGCGGATGTCAGATGCGCTTCGACCATGGAGCGGATCTCGTCCCATATACTCTTTGCCGGATAACCCAGCAGGATGTCCAGGGAGACATCGTTGCCATTGACCTTGACGTTCCTTAGCGACTTCCCGCTCACAAAATCCTGTTTGGTGTTCGGGTCGGTCAGCGTCTTCAATGCATTCTGTACATCCATTTCGGTAAAACTCATCATTTACTCCTGTTTATTATAGGGTCGGAAACGTCCCGAATTCAGCTGACTAAAATAGTCGACATTATAACCAAAGTTGCTGCTCTGTGTAAGCTTTAGCCGCGCCGCCCTTTATAGCTAAGGGCCGCGTCATGCACCACCTCGGAATAGGGAATGTCCTCCAGTGCGCCCCACTGTTGCAGGATACCATCGAGCAAGGCATCCACATTCTCAACCTCGGGACTGGCATTCAGGACGTGCTGTATGCCCTGCAGCCCGCCACATTGAACCCGTTTCTCCTGGGCGTGCGGCAAAGGCGCGGTGACAGCGGGTTTGCCCAGCGCAAAGGCAAAGGCGCGCCGCAAATGCAGGTGCAATTCCCGGCAACGGGTAAGGCTGGCTAAAGTCTGGCAGGAAACCAGCTCGCGCTCGGCTATCTGCTTGCGCTCCGAACAGGCGCATGAGACACACCGCGTCAGAATAGCCTTCTCAAACGAACAGGGCCGTTCTATCACTGCGGCCATGCTCTGCCGGAAGGCAGATTCATCCATACGTGTTAATCATCACCCAGTTCCGGAGGCACATCGCGCACCTCGTTAAGCAGGTCTTCGGCATGCAACTCGGAATCGGCATGGATCATTTTAATGACAGCGGCGGATCCCTCACTGAGCTCTGCGCGCAATTGTCTGACTCTGGCCGAAGCATCACGATAACTGTCGTGCTGCTCCAGATTTTTCAAAAGCCGTATCGGCTGTGCGGTAATGCGATAAATATAGTAAGGCATAATTTATTCGTTAGTTTCCTGTAAAAACAGCCAAAATGCGATAAACAATGAGTCAGGCTGGTAACGCGATTGATCCTAGGAAAAGCTGTTGTCCACGAACCACACGAAATGGGGTAAGCAGGCAATCCGCACAGCGGATGCTCGCAAAAACACGAACAGATTCAAATGCATACCGTTGTTTAAGCGGTCACCCGGTGGATGTTACGCTGATCTCATGTAAATTATTGATTTGTTTCGTTCTTTTCGTTCTTTTGCGAGTTGCTGCCTTTGGCAGCATCCCTGCGAAAACCATTGCGTGGATGAAAAAAGGTTTAGGTTGATACGAAATCAGGTGCCCGGACGCTTCAGAAAGGTGATGACATTGGAACCGGGTGCATTTTTGCTGCCGCAACTGCCCTCGCCGACTCCGGCCTCCTGTTCCGCCTCATGCAGCAGGTTGATGACATCCACATAATGCTTCTGCTTCACCATCATCAGCGCGGTATAGTCGCCCTCGTTGCGCGCCTGCACATCCGCACCCGCTTTCAGCAGACATTCGACCACGGCGGTTTCACCGTATCCCGCTGCCAGCATCAGCGGTCGCACACCATAGCTGATGGGCGCCTCGATGTCAGCCCCGGCGTCTATCAGCGTTTGCACCACGTCGGCAAATCCGCACTTCAAATCGGCGTTATAAACGGCACGGGTCAGGGCCGTCCAGCCTCGTTCGGCGCAGGCATTGACGTCGGCTCCCGCCGCTATCAGTGCCTGCACCACGGGCAGTTTTCCTGCATACGCGGCCAGCATCAGCAACGTGTCGCCCTCGTCATTGCGCGCATTGACATCTGCTCCGCCAGCCAGCAGCTGTTGCACGGCCGACACATCACCTTTTTTCACGACATCAAACAACTCTGTATGCATGTGATTCTCCTGTTGTTGCTCAGCGAGCCCGCAGGCTCGCTGTTTAACCCAAATTGTCCATTAGGGTAGCGCTGATTAAATCGTCTTTGCGAGGAGCGTAGCGACGTGGCAAACCAGAATTCCTTTATAAATCAAAGCTCTGGATTGCCACGCTTCGCTCGCAACGACACCTTTAATGAATAATTCAGTGTTTCCTTAGCAAAAAACCACGTCATACCGGCGAAGGCCGGTATCCAGATAATCGAATAATACTCACGAAGGGGGACATAAACTCGATTTTGTCCGCTTCGCGGTGTGTTTTTTTGCTGGATTCCCGCTTTCGCGGGAATGACGGCTCTAATGAGTTTTTCGGGTTTAGACTACTTCTTTACCGTATTTTGCAACGCTTTGCGTATGGCTTCCGGCGAGTCCATGATATTCATGAAGCTGTTCTTGCCCATCATGCTCAGGTCGGGGAAATTGATCGCGATGCGGAAGCGCGCATACAGCGCATAGACCTTGTTACCCGACACCAGCACCTCATAGGGCAGATGCGCGGTGGACTTCAGATTACGGAAATCGATCTCGTTCATAATGAATTGGTCATCCATATATTTTGCGTCGCCGCTGCCCTTCATCGCCGCGCCGAACACGCTTTCCTTCTTGCCGGGTATATCGACGCGATAAACTTTGGAGATGCCGTTGGAGTTGCTCACCAGCTTTGCATCCACCGCTTTTACCGCCTCTTCATAGCTGCCGTATTCGGCCAGTACGCTGGGTTCATCGAAATATTCCATGCCTATCATGTAATGGTATTTGCGTGCCTGCTTCGCGGTCATCCCCTTGGCAGAGCCGAACTCTTCCACCTTGCCCAGTGCGGTCGCCAGCGATGCGGCCACACCGCTCAAATCACCGCTCATGCGATAGACATTCGCCATGTACAACGGATTGGTATAACTGACCTGTACTTCCTTGCCGGCCTCAGTGACCGACACGCGTTGCACCGCACCATAACCGCCGTGCTCCGAGGCGGCCGCATTCTTCTTCAATTCATCGCTGGTGACGATAATGATGTTGGCACCGGCATAGGGGCCATACTCACCGACTACAGTGTAGCCAGCCCCAGTCAGCGCCGTTTTAACCTGGGCCGTTTTGTCGGCAACAGTTCCCGCACTTTTCGAGGCCAGTACAAAAGGTTTGAGCAAGGCATCGGCTGCCTGCGCACCCGTCGTCACGAACATCAGCACTGCGGACAGCAACATACTTTTTATTCTCATCATGTTTCTCCTTACTTGTGGTTGGTGGGTAGATACGGGTCAAACATTGAAATCTGAAACAGCCTGACAGGCTGTTAATCCTTCAGAAATTTGTGTGCGCCATCGCAATACGGTTGCTTCGCCGTTGCCTTACAGCCGCACAGCCAGACTCTGGTTTTCTCGCCCAGGGTGAATTTTTCGGGGACGAACTGACTACCCGCATGCGATCCGTCGCAGAACGGTTGTGACCCGGATTTGCCGCAGGAACACCACCAGTATTCACCCGCTTCAAGTTCCAGCACATACGGTGCCCGCTGTGCGCATACTGCCTTGTCCATAGTTCTCCTCCTGTTAATTTATTATTGCAACCGAGACGCGAGTCCTGGGCAAACCCAGCGCCAGAAAAAATTGCTCTGCAACCAGTACTGCCGATGCGGGCCCGGCCAGATACACATCACCCTGCATGAGTCCGGCATCGCTGCACGCTATTTCCCTGAGCAGGCTCACCAGCTTCTCCTCGCGCCTGCCACTCACGGCGCGCAAATCGAAACCGGCTACATGTTCAAGGTAGTGAAAATTATCCAGCGCGTCATCCCATGCACGCGCTACATTGGGCAGATAAATGGCTTCCCTGCTCGATCCTGTCCAGTGCAAATGGATGGACTCCGCGTTGAGTGACAGTGCGTGTTCGATCAGGCTCCTGATCGGCGCGAAACCGCCATCGAACGCAAAGAAATACAGCGCACGGGGAGATTTTTCGTGCAAAATAAATTCGCCTTGCGGACCTTCCACTTCCACGGATTCATTGCATTTGAGGTGCTCAAAAACATAGTCCGAAAACAGGTTGCCGGGCTGCCTGCGCAGATGGAACAGCAGGTTGCGCTCATCACAGGGACAACTGGCTATCGGTAGTTCGGCGCTGAAAGCACCGCCGACACGCAGACTCACGCTCTGTCCTGCGAGAAAACGCAGGCGCTGGGTGCGCGGAGTCTGCAGATGCAGCAACAGCATGTCAGTTGCGAACGCTTCTGCCTTTTTCACCCTGGCGCTGATCTGCTGAAAGGGAATATCCTGCACGCTGCCCGCCACCGACGCCTCCAGCACCACATCGCTGACGGCCGTGTTGCTGCACAACAGGACATAACCCTGACGCTTCTCCGTCTCGGAAATAACAAAATCATGGTTAAGGGTTTTTTTGACCTGCCCCGAGACGATTTTTGCCTTGCACAGGCCGCAATTCCCGCCGCTGCAACCGTAATTCAGAGGAATACCGGAACGCATGGCCGCTTCCAGCAGGGTGTCCCGGCCTTCGACCAGAAAATCGTGTTTGCTGGGCAACACCGTCACCTGCGCAGCCATGACACGCAGCATGGTGTCCCTGATCGCCAGAGGATTGCTAAAACCAGGTTCCATAGCCGATTCGACCTCATTTCTGACCCACAACTTCAGCTTATCCAGCATCAACCGGGTGTCGGCGTTAGCCTTTTCCTCGATTTCGTCGAGTTTTTTCCACAGCTTATTCAGCAATTGATTGAATTGGCTGACCTGCCCCTGACTGTCAGCCAATGCCTTACCCAGCTCGGCAAGCCTGGCTGCCAGCACTTCCGCATCCGGCATGGCGCGTTCAAACACCCGTTTGCCAAAGGCCAGTTCCCTGATTTTTGCTACCCGTGCGAATTCGGCGTCATCTTCCAGTTGCGCATCCGGATAGCAGGCCAACAGGCTTTCGACCGTCACCATCCCGTCGAAAGAAATCATTTCTCCGTTCTGGATTTTCTTTTGCAACACCGCCCGTGTTACGCCAAGCAGTCGCGCCGCGCGTGTCACAGTAAGCAGCGTTGCGATTTCCATGATGTCTGCTCAAGAATGAATCACAGGGCGTTATTCATCGCCCTGCGGGTGGAACCACTGTAATTTTTCTCTCAGCGTGACCACGCCACCGACGATAATCAGGGTCGGTGCTTGCGGCTGCTCACGTTCGGCTATACCCGGCAGGGTGTTCAACGTACCGGTGAATACCCGCTGATTTCGCGTAGTGCCCTGCTGCACAATGGCTATCGGCGTCGTCTCCGGCATGCCATGCGCGACCAGTTGCGCACACAGCGTATCCAGCCCGTGCAGCCCCATATAGACCACTACGGTCTGCCTGGGGCGCGCCAGCGCCGCCCAGTCGAGATTCATCGTGCCATCCTTCAGGTGTCCGGTAACGAACATGCAGGACTGCGCGTAATCGCGATGCGTCAGCGGAATGCCCGCATAGGAGGCCACGCCGGAAGCGGCTGTGATGCCGGGCACAACCTGGAAAGGGATGCCTTCCGCCGCGAGGGTTTCGATTTCCTCACCGCCACGCCCGAAAATGAAGGGATCTCCGCCTTTGAGCCGCAATACGCGCTTGCCTTCCTTGGCCAGACGCACCAGCAAATCATTGATCTCTTCCTGGCGCAGGGTATGATCTGCGCGCTTTTTCCCGACGAAGATGCGTTCCGCATCACGCCGCGTCATCTCGACTATGGGCTTGGATACCAGATTGTCATACACCACCACGTCGGCCTTCTGCATCAGGCGCAGCGCGCGGAATGTAAGCAAATCCGGATCACCCGGCCCCGCCCCCACCAGATAGACTTCGCCGCGCTGTATGTTGTCTTCGTCTTCCAGCATTTTTTGCAACATGGCTACGGCACTGTTTTCATCGCCCGTCAGCACTTTCTCGGCGACCACGCCTTCCAGCGCATTCTCCCAGAAGATGCGGCGCTTGGCCGGATTGGTGACGCGCTGTTTGACCTGCTGACGGAAGCGCTCCGCGAATGCGGCCAGGCGGCTGTAATTCTGTGGAATCATGCTCTCCAGCATGCCGCGCATCATGCGGGTAAGCACAGGAGAGGCCCCACCGCTGGAGAAAGCCACCATCAGCGGGGAACGGTCAAGAATGGCCGGCATGATGAAACTGCATAATTGGGGATCATCCACCACATTCACCGGAATATTGCGCGCGCGCGCCTGCATGGATACTTGCTGATTGACGCTGCGATCATCCGTTGCCGCAATGACCAGCGCAATTCCATCCAGATGCAGCGCTTCGAAACGGGCAACGATGCTTTCGACATCGTGCTGCTCTGACAATGCGCTCCTGATCTGCGGTGCGACCACGCGCACCTTCGCGCCCGCGTCCAGCAGCACTCCTGCCTTGCGCGCGGCCACTTCGCCACCGCCCACCACCAGACAAAGCTTGCCTTTTACATTCAGAAAAATCGGTAAGAAATCCATCATTGAACTGCCTTCAAGATTAACGGGACCAAAGCTTGCGGCAACTTCAAGTTGCCAGAAAGCGCGAATTCATGGGCGCGCGGCGACATTTTCTGCCAGGTTTTTTTGATGATCTGTATCCACTTTTCCTCGTCATACTCGGGATGAGCCGAAGCGAATCCGATCATGTAATGCTCGATAAAAACCAGATCCACCACATCTTCCATCAACTGCGTTTCCGGGTTGACCTTCAAACCCTTTTTGCCGATGATGGTGCGCACGCGTGCGATCATTTCATCATCGTAACCCGATTGTTTCATCAGCTCACCAGCCGTATCCGCGTGGAACTTGTACAGCCCGGTACGCCATTGCAGATAGCCTGGTCTGTCCATGGGATAATCGCTGCGCGGACTCTTCCACCTCTGAATATGCTGTGCGCGCACCGCAAGTTTCACCGCTTCCGATGCTTCGGGCGCATAGCGTTCCTGCATTTCGGTCATGCGCCGGGCATAGAGCAATTCCTTGGGATATTCCCTGCCCTCGGACATTTCCATGTTAGGGTCTTCGGCATTGGCCAGGTCAAAGGCAGCAAGGGCGGCCTGATAAATATTCTGTGTCATGGCGTATTCCCGATGTTTGATGTTGATCCGTATAGTTGTTGCCGGATAAAGGCAACGAAACGGGTGGCCCAGTAGCAACTGCCTATGGTGCGCAGGTGGGTATAGGAGGCCAGCAGATTATGCAGAACAAGTCCGTCGCGCGCTCCGTCTATGCCATAGCCACGTTCGACATGGTAAGCGAAGCGGGAATCGGGGGGAAGATTCTCCAGACTGGAGTAGTGAAATTCATGCGCCTTAATTTGTTTGGCCGGTGCTGCGGGCCGCGGCCAGGGATGCGCCTCGTCTTCCAACAGGTGCACATAACCCCGGCCTACAGGCTTGGCGTGCATCTTCACATCGCCGGGTATCGCGCCCACCATCTGATAATGACGTCCCTGATAGTCGATGCCGCGCGACAGATACATCAGTCCGCCGCATTCTGCATAAGCAGGCATACCATTTTCGATCGCCAGTCTGATCTGCGCTCGCAATGCGCTATTGGCTTCCAGCTCGGCCGCACAGGTTTCCGGAAAACCGCCACCTATGTACAGTGCATCCACGTCCGGCAGCATGTCGTCTCGCAGGGTATCGAACGGAACCAGTTCCGCGCCCGCCGCTGTTAATGCATCGAGGTCATCCGCATAATAGAAGCCAAAAGCGCGGTCTTGCGCGATGCCGATGCGCACTTTGTCATGACGGGGAAAAGGTATGACCTCGTGTTCCACAGCCAGCGGCTGCTTTTGCGACAATTCCAGCAGTCTGTCCAGATCGACCTGTTCGGCAATCGCCTCGCCTATCTGTTTTATCTTGGCTGTCGCAACATGGGATTCATTGCTGGGCATCAGGCCGAGATGGCGCTCGACGATGCTCAGGCGTTCATCGTGGTGTATGGCACCGATCACCGGCACGTCGGTATAATGTTCGATGACGGCGCGCAACTTGGATTCATGGCGGCTGCCGCCGAGATTATTCAAAATCACCCCGGCAATATTGATGTCGCGATCAAACGCCTGATAACCCAGTATCAACGGCGCGATGCCGCGCGTCATGCCGCGCGCGTCTATCACCAGAAACACCGGCAGGTCGAGCATCTTGGCCAGCGCCGCATTGCTGTTGCTGCCGTCCAGTGCGAGGCCGTCATACAGTCCCTTGTTCCCCTCAACCAGACTCACTTCCGCACTGTGGCGCGCGAACGTGGCGACGATGTCATCGCGCTCCATCAGGTACAAGTCAAGATTACGGCATGGACGCCCGGCGGCCTGCGACAGCCACATCGGATCTATGTAATCGGGGCCTTTTTTATAGGGCTGCACCACGCGACCGCGCGCCTTGAGCGCGGCACACAAGCCTATGCTGACCATGGTTTTGCCAGAGGACTTGTGCGCAGCGGAAATGAGCATGCGGCTGATCATATCGAGTAGCCCCTGAAGCAGCGCATAGACTCGCTGCTCAGAGCGCTTTTTGGGGTATCTCGCGCGGCACGAAATTCAGCACCCGGATACCGACAGCAGTGATCAGAAAAGCAATCCCGACACCGCCAAAACCCAGCAGGACTTCAGGCAGAGTAGGAGAATACAGACCTATTGCCCCATCGCCAAAGCTGCTTTTAACCTCAAAACCCGGGAATATGGATAACGGGAAGGCCTGTCCGCCGATGATGAATACATACAGGAAGGCAAATCCGCCCAGTATCACCATGACCGATGCAACGGCGACATGATGAGACTTACCCCATCCGGGCAGATAGATCAGCAACAGCGGCAACAGATTGCCCAGCACCACGTAACCCGCCCAGAACAGCAGAGGATAAATGCCGCCGCCGGCAAGTATGAAGTGTTCGAACTCCACCTGGCGCGCGAAATACAGATTGGTCAGGTGATACACCACGACAAAATACAGGGCGGCAACCACGAACAATCCCAGCAGATTTTTCATGCGTTTCTGCACATACTCGTCCAGTGTCTTGCCGTTCCATTGATAAATGGCCGACTGCACGATGTGGAATACCGCCAGACCCCAGGCAAAGGAAATGACGATGAACATCGGTGGCAGAATCGCCGAGCCATAGGCCTGACGCGCAACCAGAAAGGAAAAGATCACGCCGGTACCGGTGGTCAGCGCAAAGCGCCAGACAAACACCACAAAACCCGCCTGTTTCGACCATGGCTGCATGCGCGCTTCCATCATGGTCCACAGATAGACGAGCACTGCGGCAAACATGGCGGAATACAACAGCACATTCCAGGCAAATACAGACGTCAGGTTATAGTGGGTCGCAGCGACGATGATGCGATCAGGCCGTCCCAGATCCAGCATCAGCACAGTCAATCCACCAGCCAGCATGGCCATCGACAGCAGACCGGCCAGCGGCGCTCTGGCCTTGTAGGCAGGCTTGTTGAACACCGACCCTATGGATGACACGTTCAGTACGCCTGAAGCCGCCACGATCATGAAAATGGCAAACACATGCGGGATACCCCAGACGATCTGGTTGTTCATCCCGGTGATGATGTGACCGTGTTCTTCCATCAGATGCACGGAATACAGCCCGGCCAGCACGATCAGGGCTGCGACCGAAGTCAGCATGTAGAAGAGTCGGTTCTTTAACAAAAATGGAGAATGGCTGTGCATTTTATTTATAACCCCTGATAACGGACGCCGGGATTGAGCCCCAGATCAGCACGCACCTGTGCGGATGCAACAGTGCGTACCTTCCTGGCAATCTCACTATCGGGATCATTCAGATTTCCGAACAGTATGGATTTGTTGGGACAGGCTACAGCACAGGCAGGCTGCTGCCCCTGATCGATACGATGTACGCACATCGTACAGCTCTCGACCGTACCTCTGCCGCGCGGCACATCCGGATTCTGATTGTGCAGCGGCTCATGCACGAAGGATCGCGCCTTGTAAGGGCAGGCCATCATGCAATAACGGCAGCCTATGCAAAGGTGCTTATCCACCAGCACGATACCGTCGTCACGCTTGAAAGAAGCACCCGTCGGGCACACGTCAACGCAGGGTGGATGCTCGCAATGCTGGCACATCATCGGCAGAGAAGTTTCCCGTCCGGTGCTGATGTCCTTGATTTCAATCTTGCGTATCCACTGCGAATCTGTCGAATTAATCTTGCCTGACAATCCGTTTTCTGTGTTACAGGCGGTCACGCAATCATTGCAACCTTCAGCGCAGTTTGCGGTTTCGATCAGCATCCCCCAGCGCACCTTGACGGCATCGGTCCTGCCGTGAGCCATGTCGAACAGGAATACCCCGGGGGCAATGGCAACAGCAGCCGCGCCCATGGACATCTTGAGGAATTGCCTGCGCTGCACGTTGATTTCGCTCATTTTGAGTTCCTTTTCAGCCATGCGCTCTTGCGCTCACCGGAATGACACTCGAAGCAATCAAGTTTAACCGCCTCATAGCGATGACAGGCGACACAAAAACTGTCGTCGCGCGCAATCACGCTATCATCCTTGGTGCTGGCATGGCATTCGATGCAATTCTTGAGACTGATCTTCTCATCGCGTATGCCTTTGTGCACGACTTCATCGCGTTGATGCGTAAGCAGGTGCATATGATTCTTACGCATCCACTGCGGTTCTTTTACGCACTCGCCACCTTTGCCGATGTCGAGTTTGGGAACAGCCGTACTTTCCGTTGCATACGCTGGAATGCACAGACACAACACGGCAAGGATGGATAGCAGTCTCAACATAGCATCTCTATTCGCCAAGGCCCATCTGAATATATCCGGTCGGACATACATCTGCACAAATATGACAACCGATGCACTTGCTGTAATCGGTATCGACATAGCGACCCAGTGTAGCCTTGGCCTTGGGCACACGGAATACGGCTGTCTGCGGGCAATACATCACGCAGTTGTCGCACTCGAAACACATGCCGCAGCTCATGCAACGCTTCGCTTCTGCAACCGCCGATTCCTGACTGAGCACGCCCAGTCGATCTTCAAAGTTACCCAGTGCAGATTGCGCATCCAGCGTAACGATGTTGCGCATATTGCGGGCGACTATGGAGAAATGCCCCATGAACAGCTTGTCGTGCGGGATGACATAACGGTCTGAACGATCATCGAAGTTATGTATGGCCACATTGGATGTGTCTGTGCCACGCAGTGGTTCGTGCGTCTCTTTAACTTCCAGGCCCTTTTCCATCATTTTGCGCATCAGATCAAATTGATGTGCATCTATCTTCGGACGTTTTTCCAGGTCTATGCCGTTAAGGTAGTTGTCTATGCCGTCAGCAGCAATGGAACCGTGTCCAATCGCAGTGGTGAGCAGATGAGGCTTGATGATGTCGCCTCCGGCAAACACGCCCTCCTGGCCCTTAACCAGATAGTTGCGATCAGTTGTAACCGCGCCCTTGCCATTGTTGAACTCTTCCAGACCGGTAAAGTCGACTGCCTGACCAATCGCAGAAACGATCAGATCAGCAGGAATGTCTTGTTCCGTGCCTTCGATATTCTTGACCTCAAGCCTGCCGCCGACAATTTTTGCCTCGCATTCACATACGCGCAATGCCGTGGCGCGTCCATCCGCACCGCGCACGATGCCAATAGGCACCAGAGAACCGCGAATATGTATGCCTTCAGCCAATGCCTGCTCGATTTCGTGCTTGTTGGCCTGCATCTTGTCGATGTTAAAGATCGAAGTCAGCGTCACTTCGGCGCCTTGCTTGACCGAAATTTCAGCCACATCATGTGCCATTTGCCCCGAGATAGCCTGTTCGAAATCAGTCGGCTTAGACTCTTCCAGATGACCCAGGCGGCGGGCAACGGTTGCCACGTCGATAGAAGTATCACCCCCACCGACCACGACCACGCGCTTGCCTACGTGCTGTAAACGACCGTCATTGAATGCCTTGAGGAAAGCAGTCGCAGTGACCACGTTGGGTGCAGCGCTGTCTTCCAGCGGCAAGGCACGACCGGCTTGTGCGCCCATACCCAGGAAAACCGCATCAAATTCACTGCGCAGCTGTTCCAGAGTGATATCTGTTCCCACGCGGCAATTCATGCGAGTCTTGACACCCAGATCGATGATGCGCTTGATTTCTGCATCGAGTACATCACGCGGTGTACGGAAGCCGGGAATGCCGTAGCGCATCATGCCGCCCAGATGCTCATGATCGTCAAATACAGTGACTTCGTGGCCCTTCAGGGTGAGCTGATAAGCACATGACAAACTGGCCGGGCCGCCGCCGATTACGGCAACTTTTTTGCCGGTAGGTGCGGCATCGGTGCTATAGCTCAGATTATTGGCAATCGCATATTCACCGAGGAAATGCTCGACTGAATTGATACCGACGTGATCTTCGAGTGCGTTACGATTACAACCGGTTTCACACGGTGCAGGACAGACACGACCCATCACCGACGGAAACGGATTGG
>Ga0209231_1000267_pt1 | contig 33801 bp, 32 predicted proteins | sample Deesub45470m_DNA_FD_188086 | JGI IMG/M metagenome (GOLD analysis project Ga0209231, IMG submission 188086) | Deep subsurface microbial communities from North Pacific Ocean - 450_OLKR46/470m Metagenome (SPAdes) (version 2) | ecosystem: Environmental > Terrestrial > Deep subsurface > Unclassified ... | reverse complement strand
TTGAGTGGTCTAAGCAACCGCTACTTTGGCACTTTGATGCCGTTTTAGGAAGTGGGCGTCCATTCCATTAATCCAGTACATTGATTTAAAAAGGATTATTGTTTGCCACGTCCCGCCACGTACCTCGCGGCTAAAGGCCGCTCCTCGCAATAAGACGATTTAACCTAAAAACCTTTTTTCATCCACGCAATGGTTTTCGCAGGGATGCTGCCAAAGGCAGCAACTCGCAAAAGCACGAAAGTCACGAAACAAATCAATAAGTTACATAAAGTCAGCGTAACACCCACCGGGTGACCGCATCAACAACGTTATGCACTTGAATCTGTTCGTGTTTTTGCGAGCATCCGCTGTGCGGATTGCCTGCTTACCCCATTTCGTGCTTTTCGTGGACAACATCTTTTTCTAGGTTTAATCAGCATCTCCCTAGCCGTTATTCAAGGGAGCGGACATGCGTAGCAACCTGAATCATGTTGTCCGTCACAGTTTGCTATGGCCGAATACCCGACACAGCGCCCAGATGACTTTATGTTCCTGATATATGGGTGGTGCGCCATGATCAATTGGCTGGATGATGGTCACCGAGATTTTTGGTAAGAATTCGACGACCTCAAGTCACATGACCGCGAGTCTGAATTTGGTGCGCCCGACACGATTCGAACGTGCGACCCCAGCCTTCGGAGGGCTGTACTCTATCCATCTGAGCTACGGGCGCTTCAGGAAAACGATGATGAAGTGAAACTAGAACTGAATACACTGTTAACAGTGTTCAAAAGTGCGCGCAGCATAGCGGTTTTTGGTGCATTCGTCCATGCGCGCTTTTAATCATGGCGGCAAAGAATAGTGTTATCGTTGCGGCCCGAACGTTTTTTATCTCACGATGTTTACCAATCCGGATACAGAAGTCATTCGCCGACTGTTACAGCAGATACACACCGTCGCGGTGGTCGGGCTGTCGCCCAATGAATCACGTCCCAGCTTCCGTGTGGCGCGCGGCCTGCAAGAGCTGGGTTATCGCATCATCCCCGTGCGCCCGATGGTGGATGAGGTGCTGGGCGAGCAGGCCTATGCCAACCTGGAAAGCCTGCCCGAATTACCGGACATCGTGGATGTTTTTCGGGCCGCAGAACATGTGCCCGCCATTGTGGAAAGCTGCATCAAACTGGGCATAAAACGACTCTGGCTGCAGGAGGGCATCATGCACGAAGCGGCGGCGTTGCGGGCCCGGGAAGCCGGGATGACCGTGATCATGGATCGCTGCCTGTGGCGCGACGGCATGCAGTATCGTGACCAGAATTCCTGATTTGCATACAGATGGCAAAGAGCCGTTGCGCTGCGCCTGGGCGGGCGACGACCCCCTGTACCGGCACTATCACGACTGCGAATGGGGGGTGCCGCTCCGTGACGATCGGCGTCTGTTTGAATTTCTGCTTCTGGAAGGGGCGCAGGCCGGTTTGAGCTGGATCACCATACTGCGCAAACGCGAAAATTATCGGGCCGCCTTCGATAATTTTGATGCCACACGCATTGCGGCCTATGACGCGAGTAAAATAGAATCGCTGCTGCAAAATCCGGGTATCGTGCGCAACCGCCTGAAGGTGCAATCGGCTGTCGGCAACGCGCAACGGTTTCTCCGCATTCAGGAGGAATTCGGCAGCTTTGCGGAATATATCTGGCAGTTTGTTGACGGCCATCCCATACAGCATGCATGGCGCAGCCAGGCCGAAGTGCCTGCAACGACGCCCGAATCGGACGCAATGAGCCGCGAATTGCAGCGCCGCGGCTTTAAATTTGCCGGCACGACGATCTGCTATGCACTGATGCAGGCGACCGGCATGGTCAATGACCACACTGCCGACTGTTTCCGGCATGAACAATTACGCAAGGAATGACACATGAGGGTTGCACTATGCTACTGAAGTTCACCAAAATGCACGGGGCCGGCAATGATTTTGTTGTGCTGGACGGCATACGTCAGCGCATCTCGCTCAGCACGGAACAACTGCGCATGCTGGCCGACCGGCATTTCGGCGTGGGCTGCGACCAGATACTGCTGGTCGAAAAAGCGCATGATCCGATCGCGGATTTCCGCTATCGAATTTTCAATGCCGATGGCGGCGAGGTGGAACAATGCGGCAATGGCGCGCGCTGCTTCGTGCGTTTCGTGCATGAGCAGAAATTGACCGACAAGTCTGAAATCGTAGTTGAGACGCACGGCGGTTTGATCAGGCCGCGCCTGGAGGAAGACGGCCATGTGACGGTAGACATGGGCGTACCCGTGTTTGCGCCGGGCCGTATTCCCTTTACGGATGGCACGGGCGGGGAGAGTGAGGCGCTACGGGTGGCAGGAGAAACGCTGATGGTCAGTGTCGTGTCCATGGGCAATCCACATGCCGTACAGATCGTCGAGGATGTCGAATCGACGCCACTCGAAACACTCGGCCCGCTAATCGAACACCACCCGCGCTTCCCGAAACGCGTCAACGCCGGTTTCATGCAGATCATGGACAGGCAGCACATACGGCTGCGCGTATACGAGCGCGGCTCGGGAGAAACGCTGTCCTGCGGAACCGGTGCCTGCGCAGCCGTGGTATCCGGCATCCGGCTCAACCTGCTGGACAGCCCGGTCACGGTTGCCACCCATGGCGGAACCCTGACGATCACCTGGAACAGCGCAGAGGCGCCGGTGTTGATGACCGGACCTGCGATCAGCGTATTTTCAGGCGAAATAAATTTATAAGGAATGCGAATGAAATCAGAAGACGTTGCGCACTATTTGCTGAACACCCCGGAATTCTTTGAGGATCATATCGACGTGCTGGCGCAAATCACCCTGCCGCACCCGCATGGGGGCCGGACGATATCCCTGAGCGAGCGGCAGTTGCTCACCCTGCGCGAAAAAAACAAGGTGCTGGAGAAGAAGCTGCATGAGCTGATGACCTTCGCCAAGGAGAACGATGCGCTGCAGCACAAGGTGCACGAATTCACCATCGCGCTGTTCGCCGCGCGCGACCTGGCCACCTTGCAGGAAATGATTCCGCATCTGTTGCGCGACATCTTCGCCGTGCCGCATGCCGTGCTGAGCCTGTGGCAGGTCAGCCCGCCCAGCATGGAGGTGCTGGTGTTCACCGATGCGCAGCCGCAACCGGTTTGCCTGCATCAGGCCGTGCACGAGACCACGGGCTGGTTCGGCGAAGGCGCCGCACAGCTGCATTCGTTTGCCTACCTGCCGCTGCATGCGGGCAGCGTCTCCGTCGGCCTGATGGTGCTGGCAAGCGAAGATCAGCAACGCTTCTACCCGGAAATGGGCACGGTATTCCTGCAACGCATAGGCGAAGCGGTGAGCAGCGCGCTGCATCCGTACCTCGATCATTAGTCATGCCGGATATCGCCACGCCGGCCCTGAACGCTGAGTCAAATCAGAACTATTTGCAGGGCTATCTGGCGTGGCTGCGCAACGAGAAGCACTATTCCGAGCTAACCGCAGAGAATTACGCGCGCGACCTCAGGCATTTGTTTGAACTGAGCGCAGGCACCACGCTCAATGAGCTGAAAATCCACCATATCCGCCGCTACATCGCTCAACTGCACAGCTCCGGGCTGGGCGGACGTTCGCTGGCGCGGCTGCTATCGGCCTGGCGCGGCTTTTTTAACTATCTGCTGCGCGACCACGGCTTTACCGACAACCCCTGCACCGGCCTGCGCGCCCCCAGGTCGCCCAGGGCATTGCCGCACGCCCTGTCGCCCGACGAGGCGACACGACTGGTCGATCTGCCTGCCCATACCCCTGTCGCAATACGCGACAAGGCGATGTTCGAGCTGTTCTATTCCTCCGGCCTGCGTCTGGCCGAACTGGTCAGCCTGGACCCGGAACAGATCGAACCGACCGAAGGCATCGTGCGGGTGACCGGCAAGGGCAGCAAGACGCGCATCGTGCCGCTCGGCAGTTTTGCCATTCAGGCCCTGCAAGCCTGGCTGGCGGTTCGACCGCAAATGGCCGATGCAGGCGAGACGGCGCTGTTCGTGGGTACGCGCGGTCAGCGCATCTCGCCGCGCGTGGTACAACTGTGCATGAAGCAGTGGGCCATCAGACAGGGCATCGCCAGCAACGTACACCCGCATATGCTGCGCCATTCGTTTGCCACCCATGTGCTGCAATCCTCGGGCGACCTGCGCGCCGTGCAGGAGATGCTCGGCCACGCCAGCATTTCCACTACTCAGGTCTACACCCACCTCGATTTCCAGTATCTGAGCAAAATTTACGATGCCGCCCATCCGCGCGCCAGGAAGAAGCCATGACAGACACAAAACGCGCACCCTCCACACCACACCGCGCATCGCGGGGAAATCGCGATTTCCGCAAGCGCACCCGGGTGCAACCATCCGGCCCATCTGTAGCCGCATCGCACGGCCAGCCCGTTAAAGGCGACGCAAAGGCACTGCCTGCCATCCTGCTGCGCGAAGGCCGCGAAAAATCGTTGCTGCGACGCCACCCCTGGGTGTTCTCCGGTGCGGTCGAACGCATAGATGGCGCGCCCGACAGCGGCGACACGCTGGCGGTACGCGATGCCGGGGGTAGATTCATCGCCTGGGCCGCCTATAACGCCAGTTCACAAATCACCGCACGGGTCTGGTCATGGCGCGAAGAAGAGGCCATCGATGCCGGTTTTTTCCGCCAGCGCATCAGCGCTGCGCTGGAAGCGCGACGCGCCCTGCTGCCCTCTCACGCAAGCTGGGGAGAGACCGCGCAGGACACCGGAGCGCGCCTGATCCATGCCGAATCGGATGGCCTGCCGGGACTGATCGTCGACCGGTACGGCGAGGTGCTGGTGATGCAGATCGGCAGCGCCGGTGCGGAACGCTGGCGCGACACGATAGCCGACATCCTGCAGCAGTTGTGTGATCCGGCCTGCATTTACGAGCGTTCCGATTCCGACTCGCGCACGCTGGAAGGACTGGAGCTGCGCTGCGGCGTGCTGCGCGGCGGCTTGCCGGAGACGGTAGAAGTCGTCGAACACGGCCTGCGCTTCGGCGTTGATGTGGCCGAAGGGCAGAAAACCGGATTCTATCTCGACCAGCGCGACAACCGTGCGCTGACCGGGACGCTGGCCAGCGGCAAGGATGTGCTCAATTGTTTCTGCTACACCGGCGGTTTCTCGCTCTACGCCCTGCGCGGCGGTGCAAAATCTGTGCTCTCTCTGGACGCATCGGCTGATGCGCTGCGTATCGCCGCACAAAACCTGGCCCGCAACGGCCTGGATGCATCACGCGCCGAATGGCAGGAAGCGGATGTGTTTGTTGCGCTGCGCAAGCTGCGCGACCAGGGCCGCAGCTTCGACATGATCATCCTCGACCCGCCCAAGTTCGCCCCCACCGCGGCCTTTGCCGAAAAAGCCGCGCGCGGCTACAAGGACATCAACCTGCTGGGCTTCAAACTGCTGCGCCCGGGCGGCCTGCTGTTCACCTATTCCTGTTCCGGCGGCATCAGCGAAGAACTGTTCCAGAAGATCATCGCCGGAGCGGCGCTCGATGCGGGCGTGGACGCGCAAATCGTCCACCATCTGCACGCCAGCGCCGACCATCCGGTGCTGCTCAGCTTCCCTGAGGGCGCGTATCTGAAGGGACTGGTGTTGAGGGTGGCAGGATAACTTTACGGGAAGCGCTAAAAAAACGCACTCGCCAGCCACTTGCGTATTCTCAGCCCCGCCTCCGTCGTATAGCCGACCTCGATGAAGCGTGTTTGCCCGTCGGGGCCGACGATAAAACTGACCGGAACGGCATGCACCCCCCAGGCACGGGCGATATGTCCATCCGGATCGTTCAGCACCGGGAAGGCGATACCCTGTTCGCGCATGTGAGCCGCCACCTGTTCCGGTGTCCCGCTCTGCATTGCGATGGTGATGACAGTCGGATCGTCCTGCGCGATGGCGGCGATGGATCCCTGTTCGGCGCGGCAGACCGGGCACCAGCTCGCCCAGAAATGCACCAGCACGGGATGTCCCCGTTGCGCCTGCAAACTGTAGGGCTGACCTGCGAGGGTGACGCCCTGCAATTGCGGCGCGGCGCCTGCGGCCATGTCGCGTTGCTGCCAGAGTCGTATGCCCGCGACGACCAGCACCAGCACCAGCACATTGACGGCATAAGTACGCCATCTTGCGGCGCCCTTATTTGCCATGTCTGAATTTCTCGATCTCGCGCCGGTCGCGTTTGGTCGGCCTGTAGCTAAAGACTTCGGGTTGCAGTTTGCGCAGCTCGGCTGCTTCCGCACGACGCGCGCGGCTCTCTTCAGACTCACGGTAAAGCAGCTGAGCGACGGGAGCCGGGCCGCGTTTATCGGAGAGCGCCAGCACCTCGACCTCGAAGCGCGTCTGGCCGAAATGCAGCACCAGCTGATCGCCCACACCCACGGTCTTGGCAGGCTTGACGCACACTCCGTCGAGCAGCACCCTGCCGTTTTCGATGGCATCGACAGCCAGACGGCGCGTCTTGTAAAAACGCGCCGCCCACAGCCATTTATCTATCCGCAACTTGCCGGGGGTTTCATTCATTTTTATCGACTCACCACTTGCCGCCTTTAATGCAGACTCAGCATAGGCATGAATCCCAGCTTGTCACGCAGGCCGGCTCTGCTGCTGCGCGCTTCCGCCTCGCTGGCATACGGGCCGATATGAACCCGGGTCTTGTTATGTTGAGTAAACAGCGACAACTGCCTGCCGACGTCGCCCAGCCTGGCGCGCATCTCCGCCAGAAATTGCTCAGCGGCCTGAGTGGTGCTGAAGGCGCCCAGTTGCAGGAATACATTGCTGTTCACGGCGGCGGCAGGTGCGGCGGGTTCGAGCGGGACGCTTTGCACTTTTTCCGCCCTGGCTATCGGGCGAACATACGCATCATTCGTCAGGCTTTCGACTTCGACCATGGAACTGCCGTTATCGACGATACCCAGCTTGTGCGCCGCCGTATAGGACAGATCGATCACGCGCTCATGCAGGAAAGGTCCCCTGTCATTGACGCGCACGATCACCGACTTTTGCGTGGCGACGTGAGTCACGCGCACATAGCTGGGAATGGGTAAGGTGGGGTGGGCAGCCGTCATCGCGTACATGTCATACTTTTCACCGCTGGAAGTGCGCTGCCCGTGAAATTTCTTGCCATACCATGAAGCGATGCCGCGCCGTTTGTAATTGCCTGCCACGGTCTGCGGCGTGTAAGTCTTACCCAGTGCAACATAAGGCCGGTTGGCATAACGATGCAGCGGCTCAGGCGCAGGCGTGGCATCGGGAATCGAGTCAAGATTGGCGGGAATATTCTCCCCCGGGCCATCGCCTGCCAGATAGCCGCCGCTGCCGGCAAGCGGCTTGACATCGGCCTGTCCTGACGAGCGATCCTCGATGGGTGCGGGGGTGACGCGCGTCTGCTGCGGACGCTGTGACGTTGTGCCGCAGGCGCTGAGCGCCAGCGCCGCCAAGGTCGCGACTATAATTTTCGTATTCATGCTTGCTCCTTGTCTGTCTTCCATTCAGGTCTTGACCAGCTTCTTGTGTGTCTGAATGCTCATCAGCATACCAAAACCCAGCAACAGGGTCAGCATGGATGTGCCGCCATAACTGACCAGCGGCAGCGGTACGCCTACCACGGGCAGAATACCGCTGACCATGCCCATGTTAACGAAGGCGTAGGTGGCAAACGTCAGCGTGATCGATCCCGCCATCAATCGGGTGAAATAGGTGGAGGCGTTTGCCGTAATGACAAATCCGCGTGCGATCACAAAGAAATACATCGCCAGTAAAATAATGTTGCCCGTCAGACCGAATTCTTCCGAATATACCGCGAAGATGAAATCTGTGGTGCGCTCCGGCAGGAAATCGAGGTGTGACTGCGTGCCATTCAGATAGCCCTTGCCAAACAGCCCGCCCGAACCGACCGCTATCATGCTCTGGATAGTGTGATAACCCTTGCCCAGCGCATCCTGAGAGGGGTCGAATAACATCAGAATCCGGTGGCGCTGGTACTCGTGCAACAGGGTCCACAGCACCGGCGCGCTGGCGATGCCGGCCAGCGCCACTCCGCCCATCACGCGCCAGCTCAATCCCGCCAGAAACAGCACATAAAACCCGCTGGCCGAGATCAGCAGCGAGGTTCCCAGGTCGGGCTGGCGTGCAATCAGCACCACCGGCATGAGCAGCAACAACGTCGCCACAATGTAATTCCTCATGGTCAGCGAGGCCTCGTGCTTTTCGAAATACCAGGCCATCATCAAGGGCACGCCGATTTTCATCAGCTCGGACGGCTGTATGGTCGCCACCCCGAGATTCAGCCAGCGACGCGCGCCATGGCTGATGTCGCCGAACAACGCCACGCCTATCAGCAATACCATGCCCAGCACATAAATCGGCACCGCCGTACGCATCAGATAGTGCAACGGCAAATTGGCCACCACCCACAGGCAGCACATTGCCACCAGGATATTGCTTCCCTGTGCCAGCACGCGTTCAAAATTATGGTTGCCGGCGCTATACAGGGTCAGCAGGCTGGCCGACATCAACAGCCCCAGCCCGAGCAGCAGCGGCATGTCCAGGTGCTGGATAAAGCGCATCCAAAGTTGTCGCCTAGTCATGTTCTTCCTCAATATCCGCAACGCCTGAAGCGGCGTCCGTTACTTTAGCGGCGGGAACGGCATCCGGTACCTTGCCCAGCAGATAGTAATCCATCACCTTGCGCGCAATGGGCGCTGCCGTACTGCCGCCATGACCGCCATTTTCGGCCAGCACCACCACGGCAATTCTGGGCTGCTCGGCAGGAGCGAAGGCCATGAACCAGGCGTGATCGTGATAGCGCTCGCTGATCTTGCTGGCATCGTACTTTTCGCCCTGCTTCATGCCTATCACCTGGGCCGTGCCGGTCTTGCCCGCAATCGCATAGGACGCACCCGCCGCCGCCTGCACTGCCGTACCGCCGGGCTGCGTCACGCCTATCATGGCGCGTTTAACCAGATCCAGGTGTTCCGGCGCTATCTTCACGTCAAGGCCGGGCTGGTCACCCCGCAGGGAGGATTTGTTGCGGCCTGAATTTCTCACTTCCCTGACCAGGTGGGGCGTATGGCCGATACCGCCGTTCGCCAGTGTCGCCGTCGCATGGGCCAGTTGCAGCGGCGTCACCAGACTGTACCCCTGACCGATGCCCACCGACACGGTGTCGCCCGTGTACCATTTCTGCTTGTAACGCTTCTGTTTCCATTCCTGGGAAGGCAACAGACCCGACACCTCACCCTGCAGATCTATGCCGGTTTTCTTGCCGAAACCGAAATTCGACAGGTAATTGAAAATATTGTCTATCCCCATCTCGACCGCCAGGCCGTAATAGTAGGTATCGCAGGACACCACGATGGACTTGAACAGGTCCACGGTGCCGTGTCCTTCCTTTTTCCAGTCGCGATAGCGATGTCTGTTGCCGGGCAGCGTGTAAAAGCCCGGGTCGCTGATGGAGAGATCGGGAGAACGCGCATTGTAGTGCAGGCCGGCCAACGCCATGAATGGCTTGATCGTCGAGCCCGCCGGGTATTGCCCGCGCAGCACGCGATTATTGAGCGGGTGGTCGGGCGAATCATTCAACTCTTTCCAGCTTTCCTCATCTATTCCGTCTATAAACAGGCTGGGGTCATAACCCGGCCGGCTGACAAAAGCCAGTACTTCACCATTGGCAGGATCGATCGCCACCAGCGCGCCGCGATAGTCCCCGAAAGCCTGCTCGGCGATCTCCTGTAATTTGGCGTCTATGCTCAGCACCAGGGTATTTCCCGATACCGGCGCGCTGCGCGACAGGATGCGCACGGCACGACCCGCCGAATCCACTTCGACCTGCTCTATGCCTGTCGTACCGTGCAATTCGTCTTCGTAGAATTGTTCCAGCCCGGTCTTGCCGATGTAATCGGTGCCGCGATAGTTTGACGTTTTGTCATTTTCCTCCAGCCGGTCCACATCGGCCTGATTGATGCGTCCGATATAGCCGAGCAGGTGGGCGGTCTTGTCCGCATAGGGATATTCACGGAACAGACGCGCCTTGATTTCAACGCCCGGAAAACGATATTGCTGCGCCGCAAAACGCGCCACCTCTTCATCGCTCAGGCGGCTGCGTATCAGCAGGGTCTCAAAATCGTGGCTCTCTGCCAGCAATTTCTTGAAGCGTTTGCGGTCTCTGGGGGCTATGTCGACAAGGGTAGCCAGTTCATTGATCGTGGCTTGCAGATTCGCCACCTTGCTGGGTGTGATTTCCAGCGTGTAGCCCGCAAAATTATGCGCCAGCACCACACCGTTTCTGTCCAGTATCAATCCGCGATTGGGCGTAATAGGCACGACCGAAATGCGGTTCTTTTCTGCCAGCGTCTGATAATAGTCATGGCGCATGGTTTGCAGATAAACGAAGCGCGCCAGCAAGATACCCAGCAGCAACAGGACGAAGCCGATACTGATAACCAGCCGCAGGCGGAAATTGAATAGCTCTTGCTGATGATTTTTTAGCTCTACCCTGTTCATTCACGATCCACGCGCATCTGACGCATAGACTGAAGCAGGACGCTGATCGGAACCCACAACAGCGTTGAAGTCAGACAACCCAGCAGATAGCTCCACGCGACCTGACCGTTCACCTGCCAGTGCACCAGCGCGTACACCGCATAAGTCAGCAGCAGGATGAAAAACACCTGCGTGGTTTGCTCGCGCAGGTCGAACATCTGTATGCGGCGGCTCAGCACCACCCCGCCAAACGCCAGCACGGTATAGGACAGCGCGTGCTGTCCGAACAGACTGGCATCGGAGACGTCGGCCAGAATGCCTACCGCCCAGGCCATGCCGATACCGAAGCGCAGCGGTTTGTGCGTACACCAGTAAAGCATGGCCACGGCCACAAAATCGGGGCGCAAGGATAACCACAGGCCTTCCCAGGGCAGGCTGTTGAGCAGCAGCGCGCCGAATACGCTCGCCATGATGAGCAGGTTGCTGACGGGCCGCTGAATTTCCGGATGCGCCTGGCTGAGATAAGACATCAGTTACCCCCTTCTTTCCCGGGCTTGTCCGCCACGGGCGCGGCCTGCGGGCGCTCCGGCAGGGCGGGCAGCGCGGACAGCACCAGCAGATGTCTGTGCTTATCCACTCCGCCTGTCGGCGTACAGATAATATTGGCGAAAGGGTAGGCCGGATCGCGCCCTATCTTTTCCACGACGGCGACAGGAATACCCGGCGGGTAGAGGCCGTCAATGCCTGAGGTCACCAGCACATCGCCCTTCTGGATATCGGCGCTGACCGGCATATAGCGCAACGACAGTTGACTGGTATTGCCGGCGCCGAATGCGATGCTGCGCAAGCCGCTGCGCAACACTTGTACCGGCACGGCATGATTTTTTTCGGTAATCAGCGTCACTTCGGACAGCCTGGGGTAAACACGCGTAACCTGCCCGATAATACCCTTGTCATCCATCACGACCTGACCCGCCTGGATACTTGCGGATCCACCCTTGTTGATGAGCACTTTCCGCTTGAAAACGTCAATTTCGGCATACACGATCTCGGCAAACTGAACCGAAAACTGATTGCGCTGCTGCATCGCCAGCAGATTGCGCAATTGCCGATTTTCCTGCAGCAGCGCCTGCGATTGCACCAGTTGCGCGGAATCGCGTTCGTGCTGACGATGCAAGGCCTTATTCGTTTCCAGCAAGCTGCTCTGCGCGACCAGAAAGTTACCCGTCTTATGCCATAGCGTGCCCGGCAGGGTGGCCAGATGCTGTATCGGCGATACCAGAACCGACAGCGCACTCCGGGCGGATTCAAGATAGCCGAAACGCGCGTCTACAAACATCAGCAGCAGGGAAAGCACCGCGAAAAAAACCAGCCGTGCGCCGGGGCTGGGTCCGCGGTTGAAAACCTGAAAAGTCTGCGTGCTGTCCATCTAACGGGTGAGTGGTAAGTGGTGAGTGGATCGGCACTGCGTGCCTCAGTGGGGGTCAGTGATTTTTACTCACCACTGACCACTTGCTACTCACCGATTTATTCTGTCGTGAAGATGCCGGTTGATTTATCCATGCTTTCAAGCGCACGTCCCGAGCCGCGTACCACGCAAGTCAGCGGATCATCCGCGATCAGCACGGGCAAGCCGGTCTCTTCCATCAGCAGACGGTCTATGTCGCGCAGCAGCGCGCCGCCGCCGGTCAGCACCATACCCTTGTTGGCGATATCTGCGCCCAGTTCCGGCGGCGTCTGTTCGAGCGCGATTTTCACCGCGCTGACGATATTGTTGAGCGGGTCGGTCAGCGCCTCGAGAATTTCGTTGCTGGAAATGGTAAAGCTGCGTGGCACGCCTTCGGCCAGATTGCGCCCTTTCACTTCCATTTCGCGCACTTCAGAACCCGGAAACGCGGAACCTATGGTTTTCTTGATGTCTTCAGCGGTCGTCTCGCCGATCAACATGCCGTAGTTGCGGCGTATGTAGTTGATGATGGCCTCGTCGAATTTGTCGCCACCCACGCGCACCGACCCTGAATATACCGTGCCGCCGAGTGAAATCACGCCCACTTCGGTCGTGCCGCCGCCGATATCCACCACCATGGAACCGGTCGCCTCTTCCACCGGCAGACCTGCACCGATAGCAGCCGCCATCGGCTCTTCGATCAATTCCACACGGCGCGCACCGGCGCCGATGGCAGATTCGCGAATCGCGCGACGCTCCACCTGTGTAGAGCCGCAAGGCACACAAATCACGATGCGCGGGCTGGGGCTGAAGATGCTGGCCTTGTAAACCTTGCGTATGAATTGCTTGAGCATCTGTTCGGTGACGGTAAAGTCGGCGATCACACCGTCTTTCATCGGACGGATTGCGGTGATGTTTCCGGGTGTCCGCCCCAGCATCTGCTTGGCGCCCAGACCCACTTGCTGAATGATCTTCTTGCCGTTCGGGCCGCCCTCCTGACGTATGGCCACCACAGAAGGCTCATTTAGTACAATACCCTGCCCGCGCAACCAGATCAGCGTATTCGCCGTACCCAGATCAATCGCCAAGTCGTTAGAAAAATAGCCGTTAAACAATCCAAACATGTTGATTCCCGAAAAGTCCAAAAAGGTGTGCTGCTAAAACGCGTTATGATACTCTATCAGCCTCATTAATATAAAGCTTTTACTATGTCATTAAGCACTGCCGACGTTCAAAAAGTGGCGCGCCTCGCGCGACTGTCCATGAACAATACCGAAATCGAAGCCGCCAGGACCCAGCTGTCCGGCATTTTTGAACTGATTGCCGAGATGCAGGCCGTGGATACCCGCGGCATAGCCCCGATGTCGCACGCCCAGGATTTATCGCAACGACTGCGCGACGACAGCGTCACCGAGACCAACCAGCGTGAACTGTTCCAGTCCATCGCACCGCAGGTCGAGTCCGGTTTGTATCTTGTACCTCAAGTAATTGAATAGAAAATAGAGAAGGGAGAAGGGAGAAGGAAGAAGGGGAGAAGCGGTGCGGAGGTTTACCCTTCCCCCTTCACTCTTCCCCCTTCCCCTCTAAAAAATGATAAACGACTCACTCAAGCAAATTGGCGACGCACTGCGCGCCAAACAAATTTCCAGCGTCGAACTGACGCAACTCTATCTTGATCGCATCGCCGCACATAATCCGGTATACAACGCCTATATTACCGTGGATGCAAAGACCAGCCTGGCCCAGGCGGCCGCGGCCGATGCGCTGCTGGCGCAAGGCCAGGCCCAGGCGCTGACCGGCATTCCGATCGCGCAGAAAGACATCTTCTGCGCCCAAGGCTGGCGCACCACCTGCGGCTCGAAAATGCTGGCCGACTTCATCGCGCCTTACGATGCGCACGTCATCGAGCAATTCAACAGGGCGGGCGCGGTGAATCTGGGCAAGACCAACATGGATGAATTCGCCATGGGGTCAAGCAACGAGACCTCATATTTCGGACCGGTCAGAAACCCGTGGAATACGAATGCCGTGCCCGGCGGCAGCTCCGGCGGCGCGGCTTCGGCCGTGGCCGCACGCCTGTGCGCGGCCGCAACCGGCACCGACACCGGCGGCTCTATCCGCCAGCCGGCGGCCTTGTGCGGCATCTCCGGCATCAAGCCCACTTACGGCACGGTGTCGCGCTACGGCATGATCGCCTTCGCCTCCAGCCTGGATCAGGCAGGCCCGATGGCGCGTAGCGCGGAAGATTGCGCGCTGATGCTCAACGTCATGACCGGCTTCGACGAACGCGATTCGACCAGCTTGCAGCGCGACAGGGAAAACTACACGCGTAATTTGAATAAGCCGCTTGCCGGCCTGCGCATAGGCTTGCCCAAGGAATTTTTTGCCGAAGGATTATCCGCCGATGTGGGCGCCCGCGTTGCTGAAGCGCTTGCCGAATACCGCAAGCTGGGCGCTGTCATCGTGGACATCAGCCTGCCCAACACGCGCCTTGCCGTGCCTGTCTATTACGTGCTGGCCCCGGCGGAAGCGTCCAGCAACCTGTCGCGCTTCGACGGCGTGCGCTACGGTTATCGCGCACCGGACTATACCGATCTGGCGGACATGTACGAAAAGAGCCGCGCACAGGGATTTGGCGAGGAAGTCAAACGCCGCATCATGATAGGCACTTATGTGCTCTCGCACGGCTATTACGATGCCTATTACCTGCAGGCTCAGAAGATCCGCCGGCTGATCGCGCAGGACTTCACCGACGCTTTCAAACAGTGCGACGTCATCATGGGGCCGACCAGCCCTTCCACCGCCTTCAACCTGTGCGAGAAGGGCGACGATCCGGTGCAGATGTATCTGTCCGACATTTACACCATCGCGGTGAATCTGGCCGGACTGCCCGGCATGTCCATCCCCTGCGGCTTCGGCGATAACGCGATGCCCGTCGGCTTGCAGATCATAGGCGATTATTTCGACGAGGCGCGCATGCTGAACGTCGCACACCAATACCAACTGGCGACCGACTGGCACAGTCGCGCGCCACTGTAAGGAAACAACATGTCCTGGGAAATCGTCATCGGGCTGGAAGTGCATACGCAGCTGTCCACCCAAACCAAAATCTTCTCCGGCGCCTCCACCGCTTACGGCGCCGAACCCAACACGCAGGCGGACGCGGTAAGCATTGCGCTGCCCGGCGTGCTGCCGGTGCTTAACAAGGGAGCAGTCGAACGCGCCATCAAGTTCGGTTTGGCCGTCGGCGCGCACATCGCGCCGCGCTCGGTGTTCGCGCGCAAGAATTACTTTTACCCCGACCTGCCCAAGGGCTACCAGATCAGCCAGTTCGACCTGCCGGTGGTCGGCATGGGTGCATTGACCATACAGGTGGAACCCCTGTCGGGCAATGCCAAACCCTATGAAAAAGTGGTGCGCATCACCCGCGCCCATCTGGAAGAAGATGCGGGCAAATCGGTGCACGGCGCATCGCAAGGCCTGACCGGCGTGGACCTGAACCGCGCCGGCACGCCGCTGCTGGAAATCGTTTCCGAACCCGACATGTGTTCCGCCGCCGAGGCAGTCGCCTATGCCAAAGCCCTGCACACGCTGGTGCGCTGGATCGGCATCTCCGACGGCAATATGCAGGAAGGCTCGTTCCGCTGCGACGTGAACGTCTCTGTGCGCAAACCCGGCGAGCCGCTGGGCACGAGGCGCGAGATCAAGAACCTCAACTCGTTCAAATACATGCAGCAGGCGATCGACTACGAAGTACAGTGGCAGATAGACACGATAGAGAACGGCGGCAAGATTCATCAGGCCACCATATTGTTCAACCCGGATACCGGCGAGACGCGCGCGATGCGCAGCAAGGAAGACGCGCACGACTACCGCTATTTCCCGGATCCCGACCTGTTACCGCTGGACATCACCCCCGCCATGCTGGAAGCGATGCGTGCGACCTTGCCTGAACTTCCCGAGGCGCGCCGTACCCGTTATGTGAACGAGCTCGGCCTGTCAGCGTATGACGCGAACAGCCTGACCTCATCGCGCGAGATGGCCGATTACTTCGACACATGCGCAAACTCGGTCGGCAACGCCAAGCTGTGCGCCAACTGGCTGACCGGCGAGCTGTCCGCCCAGCTCAACCGCGACGGCTTGGCCATGGCGCAATGCCCTGTTTCACCTCAACAAATGATAGTCATGCTGGCGCGCATCGCGGACAACACCCTCTCCAACTCCGGCGCGAAAGAAGTGTTCCGCACCCTGTGGTCGGAGGGCGGCGATGCCGATGCGATTATCGAGGCCAAGGGATTGAAGCAGGTTTCCGATTCCGGCGCGATCGAAGCGCTGGTGAATGAAATCATCGCCGCAAATGCCGACAAGGTCGCCGAATACCGCTCAGGCAAGGACAAACTGTTCGGCTTCTTCGTGGGTCTGGCGATGAAGGCCAGCAAGGGCAAGGCCAATCCCGCGCAACTGAACGAAGTGCTGCTGAAAAAACTGGCGGGATAGCCCGGATAAAATAGCGTGGGTTCACGGAGAAAGATTATGCGCATCGTAGGTAGAAAGTCCGAACCCCTGCCGACCTTGGCCGCTTCCGGCGAAGCGCTTATGCGCGCGGCCTCGTTCAATGAAATGATGCAGTCCACAATGCCCTACGGAAAAATTGGCTGCATACCTAAGGGTATATATCGTTTCAAGACCCACGAAGAAGCCAACCGCCAGCAGGACGAATTCCTGGTCAGGCACATGGCAAAAATCCAGATTGAAATCAATCAGTTAACAAAATGAACGAGGAAGACGAATACGCGCGCCCAGCGACCAGCCAGGATTTAAAATCCCTGGTGGCCGCGCTCAATGCGAACGGTGTCGATTACCTGCTGATCGGTGGTTATGCGCTTTACGCTCATGGTTACCAGCGAGCGACGACCGACATTGATATCCTGGTTCAACCGACGATAGAAGCAGGCCGCAAGGTTAAACAGGCATTGCTGATTCTGCCGGACAAGGCGGCTAACGACCTTGATCCAGCCTGGTTTGAAGAAGGCGAAAATATTCGCGTTGCCGACGACATCGTCGTGGATGTCATGTTCAATGCTTGTGGCGAAACATTTGATACGTTAAAGAAATACGCACAACTAATTGATTTTGACGGAATTCCAGTCACGACAATCTCTTTGGACGGTTTGCTGCTCACCAAGCAGACCATGCGTGAAAAAGATATTTCTGACCGAATGATATTGGAAAGAGCGATTGCCGAGATCAGCAGAATACAAGAGGGGCAACCACGCCCTTAGCAGTTTCTCTGCGATTTAAAAGCAATGGGAATGCGTCTTTTCGTGCAACCGATCCATCCTCGTGGGCATGATTTTTCAGATGCGTGACACCGCGCCATTCAATGAGAGGTGGCGCGTGAAGGCTTGCCGCTGGATGTGTGGCGGAGCTTCTGAACCAGCGTTCATGATTTCCCGTTTCAGGGATTTTTATCGCAAATAGCCGTTGTCAGTTTTTGCCCCTTACCGCATAATTCGCACCGCCGTTCAGACCAATGGGAGAGCGTGGTTTTAACCACCGCCGAAGGCGTAACACCCGTAACCGCTCAGGTACAAGGAACCATTGGCGCAGGCAAATCTGGAGAGAGCTGAAATCAGTCGTTAGTCGCCAGACGCGAGTCGTTAGTTAAATGCAAAATCCGCGCAGCGGACAACACCAACTAACAACTGGCGTCTGGCGTCTGGCGGCTAATTGACCGGCCACCGAAGGGGCACGCGAGTTAAATGCCTTTAAGAACCGTAACGAGCGATTTGGATGCAAGGCGCACGGAGCGCAACGACCGAGACATACCTTTTGGTAGGCGAGGAAGTGAGTACCGAGCAACATAGCAGCCGACTCGCGCAGTAGGTTATTAAAGGCATTTCGTAATCTCTCAGGTACCAAGGACAGATGGGGCGCAGCGCGATTTCGTGCTGCGCCTTTTTTATTTTCCGAAAGAAAACATGACGCTCAAGACGACTCCTTTAAATGCAGTGCATCGCGCGATGGGCGCAAAAATGGTGGATTTCGGCGGCTGGGACATGCCGGTGAACTACGGTTCGCAAATCGACGAGCACCATCAGGTACGCAACGATGCCGGCATGTTCGACGTGTGTCACATGCGCGTGGTGGACATTAAAGGCGCTGATGTGCGCGCTTTCCTGCGCTATCTGCTGGCAAACAATGTGGATAAGCTGACCCTGCCGGGCAAGGCGCTGTATTCCACCATGCTGCTGGAAAACGGCGGCGTGATCGACGATCTGATCGTGTATTTCATGAACGAAGACTGGTTCCGTATCGTAGTCAACGCGGGCACGGCAGACAAGGACATCGCCTGGATGAAAAAACAGGCTGCGCTACATGCGCCACAACTCGACGTCAGCGATCATCCCGAGCTGGCGATGATCGCCGTACAGGGCACGAATGCGCGCGCCAAAGTATGGGAAGCGCTGCCCGGCAGCCGGGAACTGACCGAGAATCTCATCCCTTTCAGCGCGGTGGAAATGGGCACGATGTTCATCGCTCGCACCGGTTATACCGGCGAGGACGGCTTCGAGATCATGATTCCGGCCAAGGCCGCACCGTTTTTCTGGGCAACGCTGGCGGAAAACGGCGTAAAACCGATAGGCCTCGGCGCGCGCGACACGCTGCGTCTGGAAGCAGGCATGAATCTCTACGGGCAGGACATGGACGAGAGCGTCAGTCCGCTGGAATCCGGACTGGCCTGGACGGTGGATTTAACCAGTCCGCGCGACTTCATAGGCAAGGCGGCGCTGCTGGCCAATCCGCCAACCATGAAGCTGGCAGGCCTAGTGCTGCTCGATCGTGGCGTGCTGCGCGGCCATCAGAAAGTGCATACCGCCCACGGCGCAGGCGAAATCACCAGCGGCAGCTTCTCGCCCACGCTGGAAAAGTCCATCGCCCTGGCGCGCGTACCTAGAGAAGTGGCCATTGGCGATACGGTGCAAGTGGCAATTCGCGATAAGATGCTGAACGCGCAAGTGGTAAAGTACCCGTTCGCAAGAAATGGCAAAGCAGTTGTGAGCCTGTAGCCAATGGCGGGCAGCTTGTAGCTTTCAAGGCGCGCGAAGCGCGCCCTGTTTGGCTACCCGCTACAGGCTACGAGCTACCAGCTCCACAAATTAAATCACTTTTAAGGGAGAACAACATGAGCAACCCATCCAATCTGAAATACACCTCATCCCACGAGTGGGTCAAAACGGAAGCTGACGGCACGATCAGCATCGGTATCACGCAACACGCACAGGAATTGCTGGGCGACATGGTGTTCGTCGAAACCCCTGCCGTCGGGCGCAAGCTGAAAGCAAAAGAAGAATGCACGGTGGTGGAATCAGTCAAAGCCGCCGCCGATGTGTACGCGCCGGTAAGCGGTGAAGTCATCGCCGTAAATAGCGATCTGGACAGCAGCCCCGAGGCCATCAACGAAGATCCCTACGCCGCGTGGATGTTCAGGATGAAGCCCGATAACGCAGCCGACGTGTCCGCCCTGATGGATGCCGACGCCTATCAGGCGATGGTGGACAGCGAAGCGCACTAAGGACAGGATTGAGGACTCAGGAATTAGGATTTAGTAAAACCCATTCCGAGTCCTCGCCGCCCCGCTCAATCCTCAATCCTCAATCCTCAATCCTATGAACATCGACCAATTTGTAAATCGCCACAACGGCCCCTCTGAACAGGACGTTCAGGACATGCTCAAAAAAATCGACGCGCCGTCTCTCGACGCGCTGATCGCCCAGACCATACCGGACGCCATCCGCCTGAAGCGGCCGCTGAATTTGCCGGAGGGACTGTCCGAGCACGCCTACTTGCAGCATCTGCGCGGCATTGCGGCGAAGAACAGGCTTTACAAATCCTACATAGGGCTGGGCTATTACGACACCATCCTGCCGCCGGTGATTCAGCGCAATGTGCTGGAAAATCCGGGCTGGTACACCGCCTATACGCCGTATCAGGCCGAAATCGCACAGGGTCGCCTGGAAGCGCTGCTGAATTTCCAGACCATGGTGATCGACCTGACCGGCATGGAAATCGCCAATGCGTCGTTGCTGGATGAAGCGACTGCCGCCGCCGAGGCGATGACCATGATGCATGGCCTGCGCTCGCGCGATGCCGCCGGCAAGAACAGCTTCTTCGTATCGCACGAATGTTTCCCGCAGACCATCGAGTTGCTCAAGACACGCGCCAGGCCGTTAGGGATAGAGCTGGTGATCGGCGACTTCAAGACGGTTACGCTTAACGACAAGCTGTACGGCGCGCTGCTGCAATACCCTGCGGCCAATGGCGTGGTGCACGACTATCATGATTTTGTCAGTCGTGCCAAAGAACACGGCATGACCGTCGCGGTCGCGGCCGATATACTCAGCCTGGTGCTGCTCACGCCCCCCGGTGAGTTTGGCGCAGACATCGTGCTGGGTTCCACCCAGCGTTTCGGCGTTCCCATGGGCTACGGCGGCCCGCACGCGGCCTATTTCGCCTGCCGCGATGCCTACAAGCGTGCTATGCCGGGGCGCATCATCGGTATGTCGGTGGATGCCGACGGCAATCCCGCATTGCGCATGGCGCTGCAAACCCGCGAACAGCACATCCGCCGCGAGAAGGCTACCTCGAACATCTGCACCGCGCAGGCGCTGCTGGCGATCATGGCCGGCATGTATGCGGTATATCACGGCGCTGAAGGCCTTAAAGGCATCGCCCGTCAGGTTCACCTGTCCGCCGTGGCATTGGCGAATGAACTGAAAAAGCTGGGTTACAACCTCGCAGATGACCGTTTTTTCGATACGCTGAAACTGGTGCATACCGACAACGTGAAGATACATGCGCTGGCTGAAGCGGCGGAAATCAACTTCCGTTACAGCAGCGAGGGCCTGGGCATCGCGCTGGATCAGACCACCACGCCGGACGACCTGAACACGATCATCGCGATCTTCGCCCAGGCGGCCGGAAAGCCGGCCGTCACGCTGACCCAGGAACAGGTAACGGCTCAAGCTGCGCAAATAACAGAACGCACCTCGGCCATACTGAACCATGCGGTATTCAATTCCCATCATTCCGAAACCGAGATGATGCGTTACATCAAGCGTCTGGAGAACAAGGATCTGTCGCTGACTCACTCGATGATCGCGCTGGGTTCCTGCACCATGAAATTAAACGCGGCCTCCGAACTGCTTGCGCTGACCTGGCCGGAGTTTGCCAATCTGCACCCCTTCGTGCCGCTGGAACAGGCCACAGGCTACCAGGAGCTGATCGCCGGTCTGGATGCGGCCCTGTCCGAGATCACCGGCTTCGCGCAGATGAGCTTCCAGCCCAACAGCGGCGCGCAGGGCGAATACGCGGGTCTGCTGGTGATACAGGCGTATCACCGCTCGCGCGGCGAAGGCCAGCGCAACGTGGCGCTGATCCCTTCCTCCGCGCACGGCACCAATCCGGCCAGTGCGGCGATGTGCGGCATGGAGATCGTGGTGGTGAAATGCGACGCGCGCGGCAACATCGACATGGATGATCTGCGCGAAAAGGCCGAACTGCACAGAAATGACCTTTCCTGTCTGATGGTGACTTACCCCAGCACGCACGGCGTGTATGAGGCGTCCATCATGGACATCACCGGAATCATCCACGCCAACGGCGGCCAGGTGTACATGGACGGCGCGAACATGAACGCGCAGGTCGGGCTGACCAGTCCCGGCAACATCGGCGCGGACGTCTGCCACCTGAATTTGCACAAGACCTTCGCCATCCCGCACGGCGGCGGCGGACCCGGCGTGGGCCCTATCGGCGTGGCCGCGCATCTGACCCCTTTCCTGCCCTCGCATCCGCTGGTAAAGACCGGAGGCGAACAAGGCATACACGCGGTTTCCGCAGCGCCTTACGGCAGCGCGCTAATCCTGATGATTTCCTACGGCTACATCAAGATGATGGGCGGCGCAGGACTGACGCAGGCGACCCGCATGGCCATCCTCAACGCCAACTACATCAAGGAGCGGCTTGCGGATCACTACGCCACGCTGTATGCGGGCACCAACGGCCGCTGCGCGCACGAGATGATCCTGGACTGCCGCGAGTGGAAGAAGGAAGGCGTGGAAGTCGCCGACATCGCCAAGCGCCTGATGGACTTCGGCTTCCATGCACCGACCACCTCCTTTCCGGTCGTGGATACGCTGATGGTCGAGCCGACCGAGAGCGAATCGAAAGAAGAGCTGGATCGCTTCTGCGATGCGATGATCGCCATACGCGGCGAGATCGATGCCGTCCTGTCGGGCGCGTCAGACAAGAAAGACAACATCCTCAAACATGCGCCGCATACCGCGAAGCGCGTGTGTGCGAATGAATGGACTCGTCCTTACTCGCGCGAACAGGCCGCCTTCCCGCTGCCCTGGGTGCGCGAGAACAAGTTCTGGCCCGCCGTCGCAAGGGTGGATAATGTGTACGGCGATAAAAATTTGATTTGTTCTTGCCCGCCAGTGTCTGCTTATAACTAGGGGCTCTGCTTGAGGATATTGCTGGGATATGCCCTGGTCGCGTTGTCGTGCATCGCTTGGGGCATCATTTTTGTATTGCCCTTTATAGACCTAGAGATCGGAAAGATCGCAGCACTTTCAGCTGGACTGATCGTTGCCGGAGAAGTTACCTTCTACCTTGGCATCTTATTGTTAGGCAAAGAGGCATGGGAGAAACTAAAACTCATTTTCCGGAAAACTCGCAGCTTCATCACCAATTCAACATCAATGGGGAACACCATGGCTAAAGACATTGCAAACAAAACCGGCACCACACTTGGCGGCGCACCCGTCACCCTGTTTGGCACCTTCCCGTCCGTCGGCCAGATTGCACCCGCTTTCACGCTGGTGGATAAAGACCTGAAGGATGTGACGCTGCAAAGTTTCGCGGGCCAACGCAAGGTGCTGAATATCGTGCCCAGTCTGGATACCGCCGTATGCGCCACGTCCACACGCAAATTCAACGAGGCCGCAGCCGCGCTAAACAACACCGCCGTGCTGGTGATCTCCGCCGACCTGCCGTTCGCGATGGGCCGTTTTTGCGTGGCAGAGGGCCTGGAAAACGTCACCCCCTTGTCGCTGATGCGCGGCCGCGACTTCATGCGCAATTACGGCGTGAAGATCGCCGACACCGTGCTGGCCGGACTCACGGCGCGCGCCGTGCTGGTGCTGGACGAGAACGACCGCATACTGCATGCCGAACTGGTGGACGACATCACGCACGAGCCGGATTACGCGGCCGCGCTCGCTGCATTGAACTGACTGGCATGAGCACGAATGAATAATCACAAACGCATCATCGGTATCTGCTGGGTCGTGTTCGGGGCGCTGATCATTTCCCTGCTCATGCTGAACCTGAATAGCGGCAATCTTCAGCTTGTCGTCCTGGGCATGGTGGCGGGACTGATCTATCTGGTGGCCGGATTCTCCCTGCTGGCGAATTTCCGCCGGTCCACATGGATATGCCTGCCCTGCTCGGCGCTATCGCTGTTCTCCTTCCCGGTCGGGACAGTGATAGGCCTCTATTATCTGTGGTATTACTTCAGGCTGGAAAAGTCGCTCTAAACCCCGGCGTTGCAACGCCGCAGGGTCACGACCATCGTACCTAGCCAGCATAAATTACCCGGCCAGACTGAAATTTATGCCTGTACAATTATCAGGGCAGGTGTTTTGCGCTACCTCTCTCACCTTGGCTGCTCAAACCCTGGGCAATTCTTGAAATATTTGCATGCCGGTGCGAAACACGGAGAACGATGCAAATATAAACTGAACACATCAAAAGGATAAACTGGCAGGCACGCGATGCTGTGACCTGCTCAACTTTTAGAGGCTGGATTGACATGCTGCTTTGGCTACAACTACTGCTTTGTCTCGCTGTGATCGGCTATGCGGGCTATTTTCTATCACGTTACGGCGATATCATCAGCGACAAGACCGGCATGTCTGCCTCCTGGGTTGGCCTCATCCTGCTGTCCACGGCCACCTCACTGCCTGAACTGGTCACCGGGATTTCCGCTGTCACGGCTGCTAATGCACCTGACATCGCCGTTGGCGACGCACTGGGCAGCACCGTGTTCAACCTTCTGATTCTGGTGGTTCTGGATGCGATGTACAAGCGTGAAACCCTGTATGGCCGCGCAGCTCAGGGGCACATTCTGTCGGCCTCATTAGGGACGATACTGATTGCCTTCGCGGGTTTCAGCCTGCTGCTCGATCACGCAGGCCTCAGTCCCAGGATCGGACATGTCGGATTTTACTCGCCATTCATCGTGCTGGTTTATCTGGTCGCGATGCGCGCCGTTTACAGTTACGAACATCGCATCCTGTCCGAATACACCGAGGTGTCCGCCGAGCGCTATCCGGATGTGACGCTGCGCAGTGCGATCAAGGGTTATACGTGGGCGGCGCTGGCGGTAGTGGTAGCGGGCTCATGGCTACCCTTTGTCGCCAAGGATATTTCCGATCTGATGGGCTGGGGGCAGAGCTTTGTCGGAACCCTGCTGGTGGCGGCGGTGACTTCTGCTCCCGAAGCAGCCGTCACTATTTCGGCGTTACGTATAGGCGCGCTGGATATGGCGATCGCCAATCTGTTAGGCAGCAACCTGTTCGACATCATCATTCTGGCCATAGATGATTTGTTTTACACCAGAGGCCCGTTGCTGGCGCATGTCGATGCCAGCCATGTGCTGACCACCTTCACCGCCGTGATGATGAGCGCGCTGGTCACGGTAGGTTTTATTTTCCGTCCGCAGGGGCGCGCCATGCTTGGACTGACCTGGGTGAGCCTCGGCCTGTTCATGCTGTATGTACTCAATTCATGGATACTCTTCGAACATGCACATTAACGACTGGCACACGCTAACAAGCGAGGAAACCGCGCATCGGTTGAAGACCGACACACAAACCGGCCTAAACTCCACTGATGCCGCCAAACGCCTGGCGCAATTCGGCCCCAACGCATTACAGGAAAAGCGTGCCCGTTCACCCTGGCGCATGCTGCTCGATCAGTTCACTGATTTTATGATCATCGTGCTGATCGTCGCAGCAACCGTATCCGGATTTGTCGGCGATGTCGGCGATACCGTGTTCATTATCATCATCGTCATCCTCAATGCGGTGATCGGTTTCATTCAGGAATATCGCGCGGAACGTGCAATGGCCGCACTCAAGCGCATGGCCGAAGCCAGCTCACAGGTATTGCGCGATGGCCAGGTTGAAACCGTCAACGCATCCGAGCTGGTGCCGGGCGATGTGGTATTGCTGGAAGCGGGCAATGTGCTGCCTGCCGATCTGCGTATCATCGAAACAGCACGCCTGCGGATAGACGAATCCGCCCTGACCGGCGAATCCGTCGCGGTGGAGAAACAGACACAGCCGCTGACTATCGCCGACGCGCCGTTGGGCGACAAACTATGCATGGCTTATAAAGGCACCATTGTCACCTACGGGCGCGCACGCGCGCTGGTGGTAGCGACCGGTATGAACAGCGAACTGGGCAAGATCGCGGCCATGCTCAGTGAAGACAGTGACTCCAGAACGCCGATGCAAAAACGCCTGACGAATTTCGGAAAATGGCTGTCAGTGGCCGCGCTGGCAATCTGCATACTGGTATTCGTCATCGGCGTACTGCGCGGTGAGCCGCTGATGCTGATGTTTATGACCGCAGTCAGCCTGGCGGTAGCCGCCATTCCATCCGCCTTGCCCGCAGTAGTGACCATTTCGCTGGCGCTGGGTGCGCACAAGATGGTCAAACAGCATGCGCTGATCCAGCGCCTGCCCGCTGTTGAAACACTGGGCTCGGTCACCTTCATCTGCTCCGACAAGACCGGCACGCTCACGCAAAACAAAATGCATGTGACAGCCATTTACGCCGACGGCACTTTGTGCGACACCGCACCGGACGAGAAGCAGGTTGAACCCTGGCGCACCCTGTTCCATGCATTGACGTTAAGCAACGATGCGCATCTGGATAAACATGGCAAAGTACGCGGCGAACCTACCGAAGCGGCGCTGCTGCACGCTGCGCAGGCTGCAGGTTACGACAAGATCGCGCTGGAGCAGCAAGCGCCGCGCCTGCTGGAACTGCCTTTCGATTCCGAACGCAAACGCATGACCACATTTCACGGCATGGCGGAAGACATCATCGCCTACACCAAGGGTTCACCGGAATCGGTCATTCCACAATGCAGCCGCACGCTCATGACTGACGGAGAGTCAACCATAAACAGCGCGGCCTTGTTACAGCAAGCCGAAACCATGGCTGCCGACGGCTTGCGCGTGCTGGCCGTGGCCTGCCGCCGCTGGCCGGAACTACCCGGCAGCGAACATCCCGGCGAACTGGAACGCGATCTGGTTTTCCTCGGCTTCATCGGCCTGATCGATCCGCCGCGTAGCGAAGCCAGGTTAGCCGTATCGCAATGCATATCTGCCGGCATCACACCGGTGATGATCACCGGCGACCACCCTGCCACCGCACGCGCCATCGCGCGTGAACTGGGCATACTCACCGATGGCAACACCCGCGTGATGAGCGGAACAGAGCTGGCACAACTGGATCAGGAAACATTCGAAGCAGAGGTCGAGCATGTACGGGTCTATGCGCGCGTCGATCCCGCGCAGAAGATAAAAATCGTCAAGGCGCTGCAAGACAGGCACGAGGTTGTGGCAATGACCGGCGACGGCGTCAACGATGCACCCGCGCTCAAGGCGGCGGACATCGGCATAGCGATGGGCAAAGGCGGCACCGATGTCGCGCGCGAGGCCGCACACATGGTGCTGCTGGACGACAACTTCGCGACGATTGTGCATGCCGTGCGTCATGGCCGTCGCCTCTACGACAACATCCGCAAATTCATTCGCTATGCAGTTAGCACCAATTCTTCCGAAATATGGACGATATTCCTCGCACCGTTCCTTGGGCTGCCGATACCGTTGCTGCCCACCCACATTTTGTGGATCAATCTGGTCACCGACGGTTTGCCCGGTCTGGCGCTGACCGCGGAACCCGCAGAGCGCGGCGTGATGCAACGCCCGCCGCGTCGTCCGCACGAGAGTCTGTTCGCGCATGGTATGTGGCAGCACATGATCTGGGTAGGTTTGCTGATCGCCGGTATGTGTCTTCTGGTACAGGCCTGGGCATTGAACAGCGGCTCAGCACACTGGCAAACCATGGTATTTACGGTACTGACATTGTCACAACTCGCCCACGTACTGGCCATACGCTCGGAAAAAGAATCGCTGTTTGCTATCGGCTTCTTTTCCAACCCGGCCATGGCCGCCGCCGTGCTGGTTACTTTCCTGTTGCAGATGTCCACCATCTACGTGCCCGCACTCAACCCGATCTTCAAGACCGAGCCACTTTCCCTGAACGAACTGGCGCTCTGTCTCGCCCTGTCCAGCGTGGTGTTCTTCGCGGTGGAAATTGAAAAATTGCTGATGCGGCGTGGATTACTCTATCGTACGAGTTGAACCCGGACTAGCGATCTAACTCGGAAGGCGTTCGCCACTCTTGTGCTCGGCTCAGCAGCAACCAAAGTAATGCGCCTCGCGAACATTCCAGTAACCTCGGGGAAATCACATTCCAAATGCTCTTCACTTACAATCATGTACGTTCCGTGCCGGACTGCTCATCCGCCGCAATTCGTGTAACCAGTTCCTGCGCGGCAAAATCCGCAGCATTCATAAACGGAAAGAGAATGATGTGCGCGCCAGCGCTCTTCAACAAACGTCCATCCGTTTCATCATGTGCAGTGACGGCAATGTTACCGGCACAGCCATGACTGGACAGTGACCGCAATAGAGTCAGGTTCAATTCACGTTGTGGCAATGTACTGACCACCCAGCGGGCGGCTTTGAGCGGCAGACTTTCCGGGAAGTCCGGATTCTCCGCATCGCCGTAACGCACCGGCACGCCCTGATGGCGCAGGGCTCGCACCACTTCCGGGTCAAAATCGACACCCAGCACCGCAATACCCTGATCCATGAGGCTTTTTATCAATCGCCCGCCGTAGCGTCCGAGGCCGAAAACAATGATCTGCGCATCTTCGCCGCCCTTGCGTCCTTTCTCCACCAATTGTTCCCGATGGGGTTGGCGCCGTTCGAAAATATGGAGCCATGGCATCAGCCACTCATAGAGATGTTGCGAATACAGAATCATGTATGTGGACAGCGCAATGGTGATCAGCCCGACCAGCGTAACCAGTCCAATCGCCTCATTGTTGACATGTCCCAGTGAGATGCCCATGGCAACGAAGATGATTGAAAACTCACTGATTTGCGCCACTGTCAGTCCTGCCAGAAAGCCGGTGCGCTTGCGGTAGCCCATGTACCCCATGATCGCCATCACGATCAGGGGATTGCCGATCAGCACAAACAGTGACAGGATCGCCGCCGATCCCATCTCGTTGCCCATTGCGGATATTTCCAGTTTGGCGCCGAGGTCGATGAAAAAAAACAACAACAAAAAATCACGGATACTGGTGAGACGTGCGCTGATTGCTTCGCGGTATGTCGTCGAGGCCAGCGAAAACCCGGCAAGGAATGCCCCGACTTCTCTGGAGAAACCGGCCATCTCTCCAAGCGCGGCAAAACCAGTCCCCCATGCAATCGCGAAGATCAGCAGCAGCTCCTGCGAACGTGCTAGCAACTCCATCAGGCGCGGCAAAACATAACGCATCAGCACTGCCACCAGTACGCCGGCAGCCAGAAGCCTTCCGGCTATGCCCAGCAAAGTCATGGCAATGCCGGTCCCGGCGTGAGCCTGCAGGCTGCCTACCGCCATCATCGCTATCACCACGGCGATGTCCTGCACGATCAGAAAGCCCATGGCGATGCGCCCATGCAATGAATCGATCTCGCGTTTGTCGGAGAGCAGCTTGACGATGATGATGGTGCTGGAGAAAGTCAGCGCCACTGCCACGTATAGCGACTTCATCGTATCCATGCCCAGGCCGATGCAAATCAGGAAGCCAAACAGAATAGTAAAACCAAGTTGCCCCAGACCGGTTGCCAGTGCCACGGGGCCGATGTGACGTATAAGATGCAAGTCCAGCTTGAGCCCCACAACAAACAGCAACACCGTGACACCGATTTGCGCCAGCAGATCGATCTGATCGTGTGACTGCACCCAGCCTAGCACGGCAGGTCCAGCCAGGATGCCGACCACGATGAACGCGACGATCAATGGCTGGCGCAAACGCAAAGCAATTGCGCCAGCCACGGCCGAGGTCAGCAGTAAAGCGGTGAATTCGTAATAGACATTGCCCACGGTTGGTCCCGACTGTAATTGGCTCAGGGGCTCAGCAGCACGTCGCAGTCAGCATGGTAAAGAATATTCTGGGTGACGCTGCCCAGCAGTTGTTCCTCAAAGGGTTCTCCGCCATGCTTGCCGATGACAATCAGATCGGTTTTCGTGGTCTGTGCCTGTTCAAATATCACCGAGGCCGGATAGCCATGTAATGCAAATTGAGAGAATTCTTCGGCTGCCTGATAATTGCAATCAATTACGAAATCACCCAAATCGCGCATCGCAGCCTGACACGCCTGCTCGCGATAGCGGCTGATATCTTCCTCCTGCGCGCCACCCATGCGCATGCTCGATTCGAATGGAACAACGTAAGCGTGAATCAAATGATGCTGCGCATCCGGAAACAGATCCAAAGCGAGGCGAGCCGCGCGCGTCGCGGTTGCGGAAAAATCGGTAGCAACCAGAATGCGCTGATAGCTGCCAATGACAGGGCTGCGCACCAGCAACACGGGAATACGCGTGGTTTCGAGCAACTTAAGTGCGGTGCCGCCGAGCACGGCATCCCGCAGCCAGTTTTCGCCGTGCTCGCCGACCACCAGCAATCCGGCCTGCCGCGACAGGGCGCAGTCGTATATTTCTTTGGAAGCGCGCCCGATCAAAATCTGCGCTTCAGCCGATATGCCGAAATCCTGCTTGAGTTGGAAGCAAATCGCCTCTAATTTCTGTCGTGCGATCTCAACGGGATCAGCTATCTTCCAGCTGCTCAAATCGTAGATGGCCTTGATGCTTGACCATGCGCTATCGTTGAATACATGGACAAGGATCAATTTAGAATGCCACTCTTTCGCCAGTTGTGCAGCCTGTTTAACGGCACATTGGGCACTCTCGGAAAAATCAGTAGCGGCGATGATGGTTTGATGGCTGACCATAATATGCTCCGTCGTTGTTTTACCAAACAAGATGAATACTCTCGAGCCTGATTGTAACGCTTATCAGCGCCCTTGCGCCCCGGACTGAATTTAGACGCGGGCATCAGGTATAATCCTCACCGGCAAACTATGGAATATTTCAATGTCCACAACAATACTCGTCATCGGACTAATGGTGTTCTTCGCACACTTTCTGTCCCTGCAATTTCGCCGCACCAATATTCCGGATGTGCTGGTATTGATGCTGGCCGGAATCGTGCTCGGCCCGCTGCTGGGTATAGTTACGCCTGAAGACTTTGGCAAGATCGGTTCGCTCATTGCCACCATCGCACTGGTGGTGATCCTGTTTGAGAGCGGCACTTCGCTCAATCTCGATGTCCTGGGCAAGTCGCTGGCCACCACCGGCGTGCTGAGCATGGTCTGCTTCGCGCTGACAACGCTCATCGTGACGGCCATAGGTGTTTCTGCACTGAATCTGGAATGGTTGCCCGCAGTCCTGCTGGGCGTCACGCTGGGTGGCACCTCTTCAGCCGTGGTGATCCCGATGGTGAATGCCCTGCGCCTGTCCGAGAAACCCTCCACCGTGCTAGTGCTGGAGTCGGCGCTGACTGACGTGCTGTGTATCGTTGGCGTGTTTGCGCTGTTACAAATACACACTCAGGGCGGCGTGGAAGCCGGCAAGCTAATCGGCGGCGTGCTGGCCGCGCTGATTTTCGCCGCCGTGATCGGCGTAATCGGCGGCATAGGCTGGCTGCTGGTACTGGGCAGGGTGCGCGATTTCCCCAACACCATTTCCTCTACCCTGGCTTACGTTTTCATCGTCTATGGCTCGACCGAAGGAATGGGATTTTCCGGGGCGATTGCCGCGCTGGCGCTGGGAATCACGCTGACCAACTTCCAGAAATTCGGCATGGATCGCATTCCCAGTCTGGACCGCAACATCGTGCCGCTGAACGAGGTAGACCTGATCTTTTACCGCGAGGCGGTATTCCTGCTCAAAACCTACTTCTTCGTCTATCTGGGTATTTCCATCCACTTCGGCGCCATCAATCTTGCGCTGACAGCCGTCGCCATGGTGCTGCTGATTTACGGAATGCGCATGGTATTGACCCGCTTCGTCTTCCGCGACACAGGATACAGCCTGCGCGATACGGCCATCACCTCCATGCTGGCCCCCAAAGGGCTGGCCGCTGCCGTACTGGCTGCGCTACCGCTGCAATTCGGCGTTGCCGGAGGCGAAGTGATACGCGACACCACTTACATGGTGGTGCTGGTCAGCATTGCCCTGAGCGCCCTGCTGGTCATGATCTATCCCTCCGCGCATGTGCAACGCTTCTACTCGCGCGTCATGGGTAAACCCCTGCCAGCCGATACGCAAGGCCAGTAACGTGAAACTGAATTTATCGTTACAGTCAGGGAGTGTTCTACGGATAGCAGATTCGAAACGGTTATAATTCGCGCAACCCAATCACTTACTCGGACAACGACATGAAAACTCTCATCTGCGGCTCGATGGCTTACGACACCATCATGGTCTTCAAGGACCAGTTCAAGAAACACATTCTGCCCGAGCAGATACACATCCTCAATGTCGCCTTCCTGGTACCGGAAATGCGCCGCGAATACGGCGGCTGCGCCGGCAACATCGCCTACAACCTGCACCTGCTGGGCGGCAGACCGCTGATCATGGCGACGGTAGGCGACGATTTCGGCCCGTATGCCAAGCGGCTGGAAAAACTGGGCATCCCGCAGACGCATATCCGTCACGTACCGGACAGCTTCACCGGACAGGCCTTCATCACCACCGATCTGGACGACAACCAGATCACCGCCTTTCACCCCGGCGCGATGGGTTTCTCGGAGCGCAACAAGGTTGCCGAAGCCAGCGATGTCAGACTCGGCATCGTCTCGCCTGACGGGCGCGACGGCATGATAGAACACGCCGAACAGTTCGTCGAAGCCGGCATTCCCTTCGTGTTCGATCCGGGCCAGGGCATGCCTATGTTTTCCGGCCCCGATCTGCTGCGCTTCATCGATCAGGCCACCTATGTGACGGTGAACGACTACGAAGCCAAACTGCTGCAAGACAAGACCGGCAAGACGCTGGCCGAGATCGCGCAATCGGTAACCGCGCTGATCGTCACCCTGGGCGCGGACGGTTCGCTGATTTACGCAGACGGCAAACAGATCGCCATCCCGACGCCTAAGCCTGCCTCTGTCGTCGATCCTACCGGTTGCGGCGATGCCTATCGCTCGGGCCTGATGTACGGCATCCAGCGCGGCTGGGACTGGGAAACCACCGGACGCCTGGCCTCGCTGATGGGTTCGATCAAGATTGCCAGCCGCGGCGGCCAGAACCACGCGCCCAGCAAGGATGACATCATGGCGCAATTCAAGCACCACTTCGGTTTCGAAGTGAAGCTGTAACATGCTGCGCTACCTGCTGGTTTTCCTGCTGTTAGGCGGCTGTGCAGGCGGCCAGCATGGCATCAATTCGGCTGATGCGCCCAGGAAAGCCGTCAAACTGGGCGTGATCGAAAGCGTAACCCTCATCGAAATGGACGCCAGTTCCAGTGCGGGCTCGACAGCAGGCAGCATCTTCGGCCAGGTTGGCGGCGCGAACACCGGCGACGGGCGCGGCGCGGTCGTCGGCTCCGTATTAGGCACCGTGCTCGGCGGCACGCTGGGCCATCAGGCGGGCATCGCCACCCGCCCCGGTCTGGAGATATGGGTGAGACTGGACGGCGAAGAACAGAGCACCTACGTGATGCAGCCCGGCAAACCGGATGCCTTCAAGCCCGGCGACCGGGTGCGGCTGGTGACGAAAAAAGGCAACACCCTCGTCGAGTTGGACACTCAGCCTGCCCCCGGACACTGATGAACGACTGGTCTGCCGTCGAAGCCGCGATCAGCGCGGCGACCCGTCAGATCTTCCGGCTCGCCAGCCACAAAGCCACAAGCGGTGGATACATCAACCAGTGCTACCGCATCGGCGGACAAGACGGCCGGCAATTCTTCCTCAAACTGAACGACGCAAAGCGTCATGCCATGTTCTCATCGGAGGCGGCAGGGCTGGAGGCGCTCGCCGCGACACGCACCCTGCGCGTGCCGCGCGTTATCAGCCACGGCGTGACCGATGCACACAGCTTTCTGGTGCTGGAACATCTGGAATTGCACTCGCAGGGCAACGCCCGCTTGCTGGGCGAACAGCTCGCCGCGCTGCACCGCTGCACCTCCACCCGTTTCGGTTTCGCGCAAAACAACTTCATCGGCACGACACCGCAGCCGAACACCTGGACGGATGACTGGCTAACCTTCTGGCGCGAACAGCGCCTGGGATTTCAGTTGCGGCTTGCGGCAAGCTGCGGCGTGAAGCTGCAAGCGTCAGGTGAGAAACTGCTGCAAGCCCTGCCCGCCTTGTTCGACGGCCACACCCCGCAGCCCTCGCTACTGCACGGCGACCTGTGGAGCGGCAACCATGCCCATCTTGCGGACGGCACACCCGTGATCTTCGTAAGCGTCCAGCCGTCCCATCTGTTCAGTTGAATCAGTTTATGCAGCGGGTTTGATAGGCAGCAGCTCGTCGATACGTCGCATGGTCCAGACGGGGAGTTTTTCCAGTGTATCTTTCAGCCAAGCA